>Ga0208039_1000212_pt1 | contig 52214 bp, 50 predicted proteins | sample June2015DPH_20_1_2_FD_184722 | JGI IMG/M metagenome (GOLD analysis project Ga0208039, IMG submission 184722) | Peatland microbial communities from SPRUCE experiment site at the Marcell Experimental Forest, Minnesota, USA - June2015DPH_20_150... | ecosystem: Environmental > Terrestrial > Soil >... | reverse complement strand
TTAAGTTCGATAAGTGAGAGTTGGCTGTAGCCTTTGATAACAGTGAGAAGGTTATTGAAGTCATGAGCAATGCCACCTGCTAATCGGCCAATCGCTTCTATCTTCTGTGACTGGCGAAGCTGCTCTTCAAGGATTGCCTTTTCTCCCTCTGCTCGCTTGCGCTCAGTGATGTCGCGGCTCACACAGAGGATGGCGCTGGGCTTCTTTTGTCTGTCCAAGATCGAAGAGGCCTTCAGTTCTGCGGGGAAGCGAATACCGTCCTTCTTTAAAAGCGTATACTCGACAGGCCCGATGCTCCCGGTCTCCAAGACCTTTCTTATATCTTCTCTTGCACGAGCTTGCTCTTCTGGTACAAGATAGCCCAGAATACTTTTCCCAATAACTTCTTCTTGCCTTTCGTATCCGTATAACGTCAAAGCCGGTCGATTCACCATAATGACGTTGAGGTTCAGATCAAAGAGCGCGATGGCATCGGGAGAAGTTTCAACAAGGGTCCGATATCTCTCCTCACTCTCTCGTAGTGCCTGCTCCGCTCGTCTACGCTCCGTAATATCACGATTTATTGCTCTCACAATCGGCGAAGCGACACCTTCGGTGCGAAGGGTATTGTTGTACTCCAAAATCCTTCTTTCTCCCGCTGCGGTTTGAACTAACATCAATCCTTTTGCAACGCCGTCCCTCCGGATCGTGTCCAAGTACGAAGAAAACTGGTCACGGACATCCGGCACCAAAATGTCACGGACATTCATCTTTAAGATGGTGCTTCGGTCATAACCGAGAAGTTTAGCCGCCGCTGGATTAACTGAGAGAAAGTTTCCTTGAAGATCGTGAGTACAGATGAGATCTTGACTGTTTTCCACCAAATCTCGATAACGATCTTCACTTTCCCTCAGAGTCTCTTGGGCCTGTTTGCGCCCGGTGATGTCCCGGATGATGCCTCTAAACCCTATCCGGTTATCTGATGGATCCTTTATTAAGGATACAGAAGCCTCAATGCTTCTTTTTGTCCCATCTTTTCTTATAATCTCCCAATCGAATTCTCTAGCGGGTTCTCCCGTTCTGTAGACTTTGTTAAAAGCTTGAAACAATTTTTTCGCGTTCTCTTGATCCGTGTACTGCCGGTTATTCATACCTATCATTTCATCTCTGGAGTAACCCAGTATTCTGCACAATGAATCATTGAAGAAGGTAAAATTGCCGGCAATGTCAACCTCAAAATATCCGTCCTCAATATTTTCAAGAATGGTTCGATATTTCTCCTCACTACTTCTTAACGCCTCCTCTGTTTGTTTACGCTCGGTGATGTCAAAGCCCAAAATTGCAACTTCTGCTACATTTTCCTCCTTATCGAAAACAGGATGAACAAAGGTCTCATAGTTTCTATCCATACGCACATCCTCAAAATGAACCGGTTTTCCCGTCCGAAAGACTTCGTCAAAGTGAGATTTTCTTTGTTTAGTGACATCCTCCGGAAAGAGGTCATAAAGACAAGAGCCAATAATTTCTTCTGAACTTTTACTAAATCTTTTGAAAAGTGATTCATTTGCGACAAGAACAGTTCCCTTAGCATCCATTAAAAATGAGACCTCTGGATTAGCATTCAGGAACGCACGCAGGGCTTCTACACTCTCTCGCAATGAATCTTCTGCCCGTTTGCGCTCGGTGATGTCCCGGACAAAGGCAACATTGTATTCCTTTTCCCTGTATTTTAGATAGTCGCCCGTAATTTCAACCGGAAAGATCTTGCCTTCTTTGGTACGATGATGTGATTCCAGGGTTGAAGGTCCCCGTTTGGGCAGACCCTGCCAATGGGTTGACCATCTTTCCCGGTCAAAATCTGGATCAATATCCCAAAGAAACATAGAAACTAATTCCTCTCGAGAATATCCCAAGGCGCGACAGGCTACTTCATTCGCATAATCCAATTGACCTTTTGAATTGATCCATAATACCGACTCCGGAGCATGCTCGACAGAAAATTGTGTCATCTGGAGCGCTTCCTCTATTCGTTTCCGGTCGGTGATGTCACGGGCAATACCTAAAACACCCATCACAGATCCATCATGGGTTTGAGGGGTGACAGTGAATTCAGCCGTTAGGTAATCACCCGATTCCCCGAGAACTCCCAATTCAAAAGGCGCGGTCTTCTCCCCTTTCAATACACTTCGAAAGAACTCCAGACCTCGGGACAGATCGTCAGGACGGAGTATAGCGGTGAAGGCTTTACCCAACCACTCGGATCGAGACCACCCGGTAATTGTCTCAAAGGCAGGATTGAGAGAGGTGATCGTTCCGTCGGGCGCGAGAGTGAAGATGACGTCGGGCGCGTTTTCAACAAGATTTCGGTATCGTTGTTCTGATTCCCTCAGTGCCTCCTCAGCCCGCTTGCGTTCGGTGATATCGTTCAAAAAATTCAAAATGGCGGGCCTTCCTTCCCATGAGATGAGAACAGAATTGACTTCTGCCCACTTAATATTTCCGGCTTTATCAATAATTCTGAAAACATTGACTCCAGGCAGTTCCTCACCTCTGATCCTTTTCAGGTAACGCCCTAAGGTTACTTCTCGATCATCTGGATGCACAAAATTAATAAAAGGAGTGGAGGTTAGTTCTTCTTTTGAGTAACCAATAAGTTCTATGTTTTTGATATTAAAAAACCGAAGCATTCCGTCCTGGATCACAAAAATGGCTTCATTTGCATTCTCTACCAACAAACGATATTTTTCTTCGCTTTCCTTTAATGCCTCCTCAGCCTTCTTGCGTTCAGTGATGTCCCGGGCAATGATATGAAATCCCACAACCTTTCCATCTTCAATCACAAGGGAGGTATTTTGTCCGAACCATATAATCTTTCCAGCCTTGTTAAAAAATGGAAATTCAATATGGGTCGTCGGTATCCTCTGGCGAAACTGGTTGATGTAGATCTCCATAACTCTTTCACGATGTTCAGGAAGGACAAGATCCGCATAATTGAAACTTCGAAGTTCCGCAAGCGAATAGCCAGTCACCTTCAACCCGGCAGGATTCCCATAGGTAAAATTCCCTTTCTCATCAACGGTATAAATAATCTCTGTTGCATTCTCCACAACCTGTCTATATCTCATCTCGGATTCTCTGAGGGTATCTTCTGCACGCTTGCGCTCAGCTTCATGTTTTTCAAGTGACTCGGCCATCTCGTCAAATGTGGAAGCCAGTTGGCTCAATTCCCCTTTCCCATAAACTATCCCTGTACGAGCGCTCAAATCGCCAGCACCTAATCGTTTCGTTGCACTCACAATCGGATTTAGTCGTCGAAGAACTAACAGATCACCCCCAAACCACGCAGCTGAAAGTGCCAACAATGAGATAAATAAAAGAAAAGCAAGGTTGCGAATCAGAATTCTGTTGACCTGGACAAATACGGCCGAAGAAGGGATGCCAATACTTACATATACTTTTTCAGCTTGATTCTCAGTGCTTCCGAATGAGGTGAAGGCGTAAAGACGTTTCACTCCATCCGCGCCGATAGTTTCAATCATGCCCTCACCTTTGGCCAGAATTGTCTTAAAGATGGAGGCCTCTGGCATGGTTTTACCAACCCACTTCTCTGGCTCTGGATATCTTGCTAAAATCGTACTATCACTGCCAATCAGGCTGAGCGTAGAGTCGTCGGGTAAATCGGCTTCTCCACTCAGTTTGTTGAGCCACGTCAAATCTAATGCAACAAACACTACTGCCTTTACCTTACCTATGTCGTCCATGACGGGATAGCCTAAATTGACTCCGGGTTTTCCAGTAATACGGCCAATTTGGTATACGCCAACTGTGAACTTGCGTGTCTTAAGAACCCGTTGAAAATAAGGGCGATCAGCTACATAGATTGGTTTGTTGAGTGGAATGGCACTTGCAAATATGTAGCCATCTAACCCTATAGCTCCAATATTGAGATAATGTGGATATTGATTCAAAAGGTCATTGAAGAGACGGGAGCAGGCGGCTGTGTCATAAGAGCGGACCTGAGGGAGTTGGGCTAATATGTGGAGAAATTGATGTGCTCCCTCAATAAATTGCTTTTGTCTGTTTGAGACAAAATGTGCCAGACTTTGGGCATCATCTTTCGCTTTATTGGTTGCTATTTGACGTTGTTCAAGACCAGTATACAAAGTTAGCCCCAGCGCTGGAATGATTGCAAGGAGGACGAGAATAATTAAGCGGACACGCAAACTGCCAAATGAAAATCGTTTCATCACCTACCTCCTGAGGCCTTTTTGACACTTAAGACTACCTGATCCAAATCGAAAGGTTTGAGGATAAAATCACAGGCTCCCAGGCGCATAGCCTCCACTACCCTATCGATCTCTGGGAAAGCTGTCATCATGATTACCATTATGTTTGGATTCACAGCTCTTACATTCTTTAAAAATTCCATGCTATTCATGTCGGGCATCTTGATGTCAGAGATAATCAGCGAAAAGTTTTCCTTATAAAAAAGATTAAGGGCTTCTCTTCCATTATTGGCCGTGATAGGGGAGTATCCTGCCTTGGTAAGCCTTCGAGCAAGAACAGAACAAATCTCTTCTTCATCATCGACAATGAGTATCCGGTTTTCCAATTCTATCCCCCTTATCAATCTCTAAAATCGCATTCACTTACTTTCTCCTACCTTTAGAAATCGATATAATTCGGATTGGTGAACTCTCCAACCGCTTCCCGCTTTGACGGCCTTGATCCTTCCAAGGCGGATATACTTCAGGTAAGTGGGTTTGGAAATCTTCAAATATTGGATAGCCTCTTGGGTAGTTAAAACCACGTCTTTATCCATTAAGGACATTGTTTTGCCTCCTTTTTTCCATGCTTTCATAGATTTTACTGCATAACAGGTGCCAAAAACTAAATTCGCAGATTTTAATTGAATAAGTGTTGAATTCTTAATGCTAATTTAAATTTTAGTAAAAGGGTCCTTAATTGGAAAATTTCTACTGCCAAGAGTGTAATTTTGTCAAAACTGGTAAAATTTTTGTAGATATTTAACCTAACCAAAGTTTGAGATGAAACACACAACTGGAAGAAAAAAATGAGGGTTGTTAGGAGTTATATCCTGGAGTACGGATTGGGGGTAACGGCATTCATAGCGTTAACGGGATCAGATAATTTTTTATAGAGTAAGAGAGGGGAGCAAGAGAGAATAACAAATTGTGTTTAATTTATATTTTATTGTGACGAAAAGAGTCACTTTTTACTTTATATAAAATTTCGATTTTTAAATAATGTTGAAAGAAATCAATTGCATTAGACATTTAATCTCCCTTTGGCATTGAAATTGCTGTTAACTTAATTAGGAAAAAATTTTTAATAGCAGACATTGCCGATAAAGCCAAACCACGAGTAATCGTGGGACGGAAAGCCACGGGTCCCGAGTTTGCGGGATAGCCGGGTTGCCGAAGCAAAAGAAATTTTGCGGGGCCCGTGGTCTATTTTGATACGGGCTCTTTTTTTTGGAATCATTTATTTCAATTTAAAGGAGGTGATTCAGATGCCATCGGGAAGAGAATGTCCATTTTATCGGGATTCCGAAACCCTCCAATTTGGTCGTGGGATCGGTTATTGCGATCTTGATTGTGATCGAACGACCTGTGACGGCGATAGCCATTTTTGTGAGAAACCAGATGCCCTGAGGAAATATCAATTGCAACAAAAAAGGAAGGAGGCTCAAGATAGAACAGGAGAAGAAATGCCCACTTTTCGGCAGGCGTTCAAAGAAATGATGCTACAGAGATGGAGAGATCGATGAAAGATTCAACAATAACTCTGATACCGTGCCGCAATTGGGTGAATTTATGGGAGACAAAACGATTTTGAAAGTTCATAAGATTCCAAAATGTGATATTTGTTTATCTCATGGCGTTGAAAAGGACGCTGTCTATGAAGCAAAAACCACCTTTGGCCCTTGGGCTTTTCTATGTGAGGAGTGTTTTAATGAAGTAGGAATAAGCCTAAAAATGGGATTGGGCCGGAGAATTATTTTAATAAGAAAGGATGAATAAAGGGTCGGACTTGGCGTTGTGCCCAGAGACAATAATGATTAAGATAAAATGTAAATTTAAATCTTCAAAGGTGGTACCCTCATTGGATGATGGGGTCAAAAACAATTCAACATCTTTTGTCAAGGATTATCCCTAATAATCATTAACTCTCCTAATTTCTTAAAAGTAAACATTTGTGGAAGTTGCAATTGGCCGATACGAAATTATCTATTTCGCTGTCACCTCTGGGAAAACCCTCCTCCAGCCTCTCAAATAATAAAAAAACAACCTTCCAACAAAGTTTTCAGGAGTTCTTGTTCAATATTTTAGCCTGTGCTATGGTTTTCATGATGTCTGATCAGTGGGATGTGATTATCGTGGGTGCAGGGATAGGGGGGCTCACCGCCGCAGCCATGCTGGTGAAGGCGGGATTGCGTGTTTTAGTCCTGGATAGAAATCCGCATCCTGGGGGAACGGCTTATGTGTATAAGCGGAATGGTTTTACCTTTCCCATGGGTCCTCTTGGGTTCAGCACTCCTTCGCTTATTAGAGATACTCTTGTTGAGTTGGACGGAGGTAATCTTAAGCTTTCTCAAATCCAATATCGAATCAAAGCATTTGATCTGGAAATCCCCATCTCCCTTCCATTTCCAAAGATGATTGAAGCACTGACAAAACTTTTTCCCAAAGAAGGTAAAGCCATCAAACAATTTTTCAAGGATGTGGAAGAGATTGCTTCTGCTATGCAGTTTCCTGATGTTGACCTCAATCGCTCCATTCTTGAGAAAGCGTCGGAGAAGTCAGCTCTGGAGTATTTTTCAAGCTTGGTTAATGATTGGAGACTACGCCGAGTCTTAGGCAGTCTGGGTACCCAGGAGCCTTATAGCAACCTTCCCCTGCTTGCTGCCATGTGGAACCTCATGGCTAAAGAAAGGATATGGTATCCAATGGGAGGGATGGGTTCATTGTGCGAGAGAATGGTCCAAGCAGTGATTGGACGCCAAGAGAATCATCGAGTTTCCGATACAAAAGGCATTGGTGAGATTAGATTAGGAACAGAGGTAAAAGAGATTCGAGTAGAGAAGGGTAAGGTTTTGGGTGTGACAATAACGAATGGTATGAGGATTGATTCCGACGCCATTATTTCTAATGCTGATTGTAAAATTACCTTTATCAAACTGATCGATTCTAAAGCCGTTTCTGATGAGTGGAATCAGGCTGTGCTCAATGCCAAACAAACCAGGTCTAATTTGCAGGTATGCTTGGGTGTGGATGCGAGCAAAGTAAATCTTTCTTCCTTTAATGAAGCCAACAGACTGATTTACAGACGAAGTCAGGGAACTCCTTCGGAGGAATTGGATTGGAGCTTAGATGAAATTAATCCTGAAGACCTTGCTGGTCAGGAGTTGGAAGTTAGTTTATTGAGTAAGAATGATAGGATGCTTGGACCAGAAGGGACAGAGATAATTGTCATTCGAACAGAAGCTGAGTATACCCATTTTACAAGATACCGATCCATTTGGGGTAAAAGGCTTCCTGAGTATCAGAATTACAAAATCCGGTTGGGCAGAGCTCTGATCAAGGAAGTTGAGAATCTCATTCCAGGGTTGGAGAAGGCGGTATTCGTCACGGACGTAGCCACTCCTCTTACCTTTGAGGAGCAGGGCGGCAGGAGTGGAGGGGCGGTGGCAGGTTGGTCATGGGATTACAAAGATTGTCCGGATTACCATCCTCGGGAGTTGGTGAGAACACCGATTAAGGGGCTTTATATGGCAGGCTATCAAGCTTTCTCAACGATTTTCATGGGTGGAGTACCCACGGCTATGGAAAGTGGAAACCGAGCAGCCCAAGCAGTGTTACAGGGTGCTGGACCTGTCCAAAAAATCATGATCCCAGTCACGAAGTGAGGCAGATTCCATTTTTTATAAAAGACAGTGTGGTTCGCATGCTTGATAGTTTTAAATTTGAGACTGCCTACATATCTTCATGATCGTCTTAAATATTTTTTTTAAATCTTCTTCCTTCAAAGGACCTATATTTTTTCGTTTCAACCTTTCTAAAACTTCTTTCTCCCTTTTTGGATCATAAATCTTTTTCCCCATTGTTTTTTTTATTTTTCCTATCTCCAGGGCGATGCGGAGCCGTTGATTGAGAAGGGTTAATAATTTTTGATCGATGAGATCTAAAACCTTCCTCTTTGTTTTCAATTTTTGGGAAAAATCGGATTGAGTTTCTTTTTTCATTCTTCAATCCTTTCTTTATTTTATTCACTTCCTATTGCTGAAGGAGGACCTCCGTGCTATATTTCATCATGATGACACCTAAACCTTGCCATGCTTACTATTATGGAGGGCTTCCGGTTAAAAGATCGAGAAGGAAGGGTCGGTTGTGGGTCGGAGAAGGCAAACTTCACTTTGAAGTTCCGGAAGGGAAGGGGGCTGAGAGAATCCACTTAGAAATCCTCCCCTCCAAAATGGAAAAGGTCTTCCTCGCCCGCGATAATTATTATGGAACGGATACCGTCCTCTTCAATCTCACCTTCCGCGATCAAGCGGAGCGATCTTTCACCTTGAGGTTTGCCCCCGTTGCCCTCATTCCCAGAAGGAGGATTGCACTTCAGAAGGAATGGTTTGACTACTTGGCCAAAGCCATCAACTCTTTGGGAAGCGACTCTCCCCTCTCCACTAAATAATCTTTATACTCCTCATAGTTGGGTTGCACCCAGATGGGTGTCCCAAAGATCTCGTGCATCATAATGTTGAAAGCGACTTTGGTGATGTAATACCGGTGATGGTGTCTCAGAATGGGATTGGGTGAAAACATCTTGAGCATCTCCCTGGGTCGCCAATAGTAACGCCTCATGATGTCCCGGTAAATGAGGTTTAACTGTTCCAGATCATCCACTTCTTTCGCCGACATGACCGCATGGAGGTAGTCATAATTCCGATAATCCCAATCTTTGATTCTTCCCAATTCCTTCATTTGGTAAAAGAGTGGAGTTCCTGGGAGGGGGGTGATGAGGTTCAGGCCGAAATGATCCACGTACTTTCCGAAGAATTTGAAAAACTCATTACGGTCCTTTTCTGTTTCGTCCCAGTGCCCGATCAAAAGCGTTGCCATGACCATTAATTTATGTTTCTTCAGAAGTTCCATCGCCTTCAGAGCCTGCTCGACGGTGTGGTGCTTTTTGATATCCTTGAGCACGGAATCAGAATGATATTCGAGTCCCATCATGAACTGATAGACCCCGGCCTCACGAAAGCCATCCAGCAGATCTTCATCCCGAATGATGAGGTCTGCCCTGGATTGTAACCAGAAGTGCTGATTCGTCTTTCGCTTGAGCATCTCCTCGATGAAACCAATTCCCTGTTCGCGTGTGACATTGAAGGTATTGTCACCGACATAGAAGATGTCCCGGTCATATTTCTCTTTGAGAAGCTCGAGTTCATCAGCGATTAGTTTTGGACTCCGCCGCCTCCACGTCTTTTTATAAAAGGCCGATTCTGAGCAGAAGGTGCAATCCCAGAGACATCCTCTTGAAAAATTGATGACGAGCCCTCTTTGCCCTTCCGACGGAAGAGTCACAAAAGGGTGTTCCATCTTGGCGAGGTGGTAAGCAGGTATCGGAAGGGTATCGAGGTCCTGGATGAAGGGACGATCGCCGGTATAGACGAATTCTCCTTTTTCGTTGAGATAGGCAAGGCCCAGGACCTTTGAGAAATCTTCCTTCTTCTGCACAGCACGGAGAAATTCAGTCAGTGTGACTTCTCCCTCTCCCACACAGATATAATCAATGGCAGGACAATCCCGGAGTGTCTCTTCGGCCATAAAGGAAGGGTGTTCCCCTCCCATGATGATGATCGTTTTAGGATTGGCTGCTTTAATCAGACTGGCAGCATTCATCCCATCATAGACGAAGGCTGTGCAGATGACAGAGATGCCCACGACATCGGGCTTCTCTCTTCGAATCTTCTCCTCGAGATCCCTCCAGGGATTTTCGTTAAGGGTGCAATCCATATATTCGATATCGAATTGTTCCCTTTCTAAATAGGCTAATAATTGGAGGCATCCCGGGGAAGGGGTCCAGGCTCGAAGAATAGTCCAGATTTTGTGGGGTGGATCTAACAGTAGAAATCGAATACCACAACCTCCTTAGGAAGTGATGTGTTGATCTCTCTTCAGACGCCATAGGAGAAGCTTTTTTAGCAGGGGTTTGAAAACAGGTATACGAAAGAGCAAATGGGAAGAAGGGATTTCAAAAATCTCTCCGGAAACAAGTTTTTCAGAAAAATTTCTAACTTTTTGCGCAGCTCGCTTCACCTCTTCTTCCTTCACCACGGCTACCTTTTCGAAGACGGTTTCACAATATCGGCAGTGTGAGCAAGAGATCTGATTACAATCCTTCGTCTTGAAATGTTCAATAAAACCTTCCAGCTTCTTGTTATCCAGCTGAATCAGTTCCCTTACCTCTAAGTCGAAGACTTTTTCCAATTCAGAGATCTTCATGATGTTCACATGTTTAGGCTGGATAAAATATTCGAGATGAACAGGAGTGAAGGCCCCCTTTCTGGGAAGGGTGAAGAGGTCTAAGAGGTTTCCCTCATAATGGCGGTTTTCATAAGCCATGACATGTTCAAGAAGGAGAGGGGTGCGTTTAAAACGCTCTGTGATTTTGAAGTGATCGTAACCCAACGCCTCATAGTGGGGAATATCCTCTGGCCTGATCCAGGGGGACTTCAGAAGCTCCACCGGGTCCATCAATTTTCTGTAAAGGCAGAGATAACCCGGATATTGAAGATAACAATACTGCTCCTCTTCTCCCTCCCTCGAGGCATGGCCATCATGATTGACGTGTTCGTAATTATAGGGGCATTGCCAGAGGCAGATATTATTAACGATCAATTCTAAATTGCACTTCACTGCTTTTCGGATCGCCTCTAAGGTTTTAAACTCACGGTTGATATGCTCATCAATGATAATTTCCTCCACACCCATGTCTTCATATTGGAGGGCCTTTCTCATTGTATTGACCCGGGCTGTGGTAGAGACTTTCACTTTGAGACGGGGGAAGCGTTTTCTCGCCAGATCCACAAGGTAGGGAATGCCCACCGTGACAGAATCAGCGCGAGCATGGTCAATCCATTCCAGAAGTTCAATGAGCTGTCCGTAGCCTTTTTTCGAATACTGGAGGTTTCCAAGACAGGGAGCATTGAGGAGATAGCTAAATTCCAATCCTCGATCGTGGCAAGCCTTGATGTATGCTTCCACATCTGTTCGCTCGATCTGGGGAAGAACAAAACCGGGTCTCGCCCCACCGACAATATCAAAAGGGAGTTTACCGAAGAGAGCATCCACGGATGTCCCTTTCACGGCATCTAAGAATGCAATATCCCAGTTGGCACCCACCCGTAGTTTCATAATGAGTTAAAAATAACATGTGGGACGATGTGTTTTCAAGGGAGGGCATGGTTTCTTTTTGTCAAGTTCCCCTTTTTTGAAAAATTCCTTGAAACTGAGATTTTTTCTGGTATGATAAAATTATAATTAATTGAAAGGAGGAACTTGGGTATGGCGTATACGGCAAAAGACTACAACAATCTAATTGGGATGGAGGGATTTAGCGAAACCCTGCTCAAAAACCATTTTACCCTCTATCAGGGGTATGTGACCAATACCAACAAAGTTTTGGATACCCTTTCTGAAATGGCAAAGGGAGGGAAGATTGGGACCCCTGAATACGCTGAATTAAAGCGTCGGTTGGGCTGGGAGTTTAATGGCATGAGGCTCCATGAGCTCTACTTTGAGAATTTAGGGGGTAAAGGGGCATTGATTAAGTCTGGAAAAATTGGGAAGAAATTGGCTGAAGAATTTGGAAGCTACGAGAATTGGGAGGCCGATTTTAAAGGAGTCGGTGCGATGCGGGGTATCGGATGGGCTATCCTCTACCAGGACCCTGTGAGCGGGAAATTAATCAACCAGTGGATCAATGAGCATGATGTCGGTCATCCAGCAGGTTGCAATCCGCTATTGATCATGGATGTTTTCGAACACGCCTTTATGATTGATTATGGATTGAAAAGGGCGGATTATATCACGGCCTTCTTTAAAAACATCAAATGGGAGGCAGTGGAAGGACGCATGAAATAATAGGCCTCTGAATAGACCATAGAACGATAAGGGCGGTCTGTGTGACCGCCCTTTTTATTTATCCATCGGATTGTGCGTCCATTTCACCTATTTTTCTCTCTCGTTTTTGAAATTCTTCAATTTCTCAGCAGCCTGCTCGAGAGTCTCCTTCTTTTTAGGAAAACAGAAGCGAACCTTCGTCGTTCCCAAAGAAGAACGACTGTAGAAGCTGCTGCCCGGAACAGTCGCCACTCCAAATTTCTCTACTAAATAGAAAGCGAAGGCCACATCGTCTGAAAAACCAAAATGTCCTACATCCGTCATAATGTAATAAGCCCCATGAGGACGGTAGATGCGAAATCCAGTTTCATCTAACACCCGGGAGAGAAAATCCCTCCTCTCCTCATATTCGATGGCCAGAGTCTGGTAATAACTGCGATCTATCCGCAGAGCAGTTGCTGCAGCCTCCTGAAGAGGGTGGGGTGCTCCCACGGTCAAGAAATCATGAACCTTGCGGATGGACGCAGTCAGAGGTGCTGAAGCAATCGCCCAGCCCACGCGCCATCCTGTGAGGCTATAAGTCTTGGAAATGGAGTTAATGGTGATGGTTTGATCTCGCATACCAGGGAGGGAAGCGATACTGATATGTTTGGCTCCATTGTAGAGGATATGCTCATAAATCTCGTCGGTCACTGCTATAACACCCCATTTCAGGCAAAGATCGGCAATGAATTGCAATTCTTCACGGGAGAAGACTTTGCCAGTGGGGTTATTGGGTGTGTTGATGATGATCGCCTTGGTTTTGTTATTAAAAGCCTGAGTCAGTTCTTTCTCATCGAAATGCCAGTCCGGTTCATGGAGCGTGATGAATCGCGGCTTTGCATCACAGAGGATAGTATCCGGGCCATAGTTCTCGTAGAAAGGTTCGAATACAATGACCTCTTCGCCAGAATTGACGATGGCCATCAGAGAAGAGATCATGGCCTCAGTGGATCCGCAACAGACTGTAATTTCTCTTTCGGGATCAATGGTGACGGTATTATACCAGGCAAATTTTTCAGCAATGGCCTGACGAAGATTCGGTGCTCCCCAGGTGATCGCATACTGGTTCAAATCTGCCCGAATGGCCTTTACGGCCATTTCCTTAATTTCTGCTGGCGCCGGAAAATCGGGAAATCCTTGTGCGAGGTTTACACCGCTATGTTTGAGACAGATACGGGTCATTTCCCGGATGACCGATTCTGTAAACTTCAGCGCCCGTTCGGAAGAAAAATTTTTCATGCCGTCTCCTTTTCTTTACCCGGATATAGGTTCAGACAACGTTCTTGAAATAGGCAGATGGTCAGGACTTCACGACACCGTCATCTTATGAGATAATGATACATCCGTCAATACCAAGCCCACTATGATCCAGCTTATTGAGTTTGGCAACGACCTTATTATTCAGATGAGTCTGGATGACAATGGTTACAAGGGCAAAAAAGGCGGCCGGAAAAGGCCGCCTTTTTCGTTACGATTGGGTTAGAAGGTGTAGATGAGCCTCGTTCTGAGAGCCCAGGGGTTCGCCGCTGCGCGGTTTAAACCAGTTCCTCCATTATTGATATCCAAGGCATTCCCAGCCCAGAGGTATCCAACACCGACCCAGAACCTCAGGTTGTTGTAGATCTGTATATCATTCATCAGATCCAATTCAAAACCAATGGAATTGTCATCCCTCAGGCGTGAACTATTATTATACTTCACAGCGTTACCAAGGGTATTTCCATGTGTGGTGGTATCGCCAACGTAAAGTCCCTGGAGGGTAACTTTATACCACGGTGCTAACATGACACTGCCGTAGAGCTTAGCAAACCAGGTTCCACCGAATCCGCCTCTGCTCACTTGTGCGTAATTGATCATGTGGGCAATACCGTAGCCTCCGGTGGCTCCTGACTCCATGCTATAGACAACGATCGACTCTTGGTCAGCTGTTGACTGTTCTGCACCAGGCGGAATGACATAGCCCCGCACACTTTTAGAAACCGTCCCTATATTTGTCGTACTTCCTGGGAGGCCACTGGATGAAGTCTTTCTGGTATCAGCACCTGAGGCATACATTCCAACCGCCCCGAAGTTGAACTTCTCCCATGGATAGTCAACTTTGAGTCGTGTTGCCCAACCCTGGTATTTGACATCGGGGATATTTAAGGTATTTCGTTCATTAACCGTGCCATAGTCATACACAAAGTCGAAGTTGAGATTAACCGGACCTGCCTTCCCATCCGCATAAATCCCAAACCACCACATATGGGATTTGTTGGTTCCTGGGACAGCGGGGATTAAAGCTGCAGGTAAGCCAGCAATGGTTGAAGTTACATAGAGCGGATAGGTGTTCATCCTGTAGTAGAGGCCGTAGCCGCCTACCGTGAAAGTACTAATCTTGGCATTTGCATGAAGACCCCAGACATCCACATCATCGTCCGCAAAATCCTTTCCTTCAAGGGCCTTTGCATAAATCGGTATGATCATCACAGGGTCAATCTTAATGCCCGCTGTGACCCCTGTACCATCTGTATACATTAACATGTTCGGCCGGACGCCTAATGGCTGGGCGCCCACCCTCACTGTAATGGGCACCGGGATTCCGAAATACGGGAGGCCGAAATTGATATAGATGTTTTTGACCTCTATCGCAGTCCGGTCAGTCGTCCACGCGCCGAAGTTGTTTGCCTCTCTCCCGATCCCTGGGTAACCCTGAAATGGCGCACCCCATCGGTAAGTGTCTATCTCGAAGTAGATGGTTCCACTCAAATTCGGGCCCATAATGGCATCGAATTTGAGGTGGGCACGGCCCTCCCAGTGGGCATCTGTTTTGTTCCAACCTTGAGAGCCAATGCCATAGGTTCCTGATGGGGTAGTTCGAGCGTAGTTTCTATTAACAACGCCCCAAATGTCTGTATTGCCTGGGTTGTTATTATATTGCGGAACATTTTCGCCCAAAAATGTTTGGGTATCGATGAACCCTGATGCTTTGAATTCCAATTTTGGTGCCTGGGCATATGCAGTAGCACCAAACGCCAAGATTAAAAACCCAACTAAAGATAGAGCAATGAATTGTTTCATCTCTTTCCCTCCTCAGTAATTGCGTGAATTGCACTTCGTAGTCTTCAAACCTACAACAAAACTTACTAGAACTTTACTTAAACCAACCTCCTCCTTGAAATAAGACAACGATGGTCTATTTATTCCTCCTTCTTATCACCCCCTCCATCTATTGAATTGTAGCTAAATTGGGAAGAAATATAATTGAGGGGAAAGAGAAAGTCAAGAAAAAAATAACTTATTATTACTCTTTATTACTTTTAATTACGTATTATCATTGACAAACTGAACCCTCATCGGTTAGTATGTGGAGGTTCACCAAAAGGATGCCTATGTCAAAAAAGATGATAGGTTTCTGCCAGAAACACTTTGCTTCAGACTAATTTTGGCGAAGGATACTTTTATGTCAGTTAAAAACTGTTTTGACATCACTTGCTTAGAATCTGAAGCATTGCAAAAACTATTTCACGAAATGACTTCATATGTGCATAACATCAGGATAGAGGAGGTTTTAAGCGGGAGAAATCATAGAGGTCGGGAAGAACATCCAGCCACAACGATTGGTCTCACTATCCGGAAACCAACCATCCAGTTTGTCGACTCCCTGGCCAAAGCGCAACGAATTGAAGCCATCGCCCATGAATTAGTGCATTTACTTTTGGTATACCGCTTTGGACTGGGGGTGATTGGTCGGAGGATCCCTCGTCATGGGAACCGAGAGGACGTGTTTAAATATTTCATGAGTATGAGAGGAGACTGGGTTTACCTTCTTGGGCAGATTGCAAATACGGCCCATCATCTGGTCCTAATAGATTATCTCAAGGGAGAATATGAAATCGAGGACAGTCTTCATATCTATCTCCTAAATCAAAATTTCTGCGTCGCTGCAAATGACAATGCGAGGGATAAAGAATCACAGTATGGCATGGGGCTTGTTGCCTTTGAATATGAGAAATTCATCGGGAGAGTTGATCGGGTGATCAACATTCACCGCCAAACAGAATTCTTCTGGAAGGCCTATCATTCAGCGCAAAAGCACTTTGATAAATATAGCTTCCGCTCCATCCCTGCTCCCTCATCTTATCAGGAGGATATCCTCTCTTTGCTCGAAGATCTGGGCTATCAAAAAGAGGATTTTGTTTTCTTCCCAGAAAGGAAATAGGTTTTTTGTTTAAATATTTAGAACCCTTTATGGGTGGAAGATGGACATAGGGTTAGGAGGTTGCAAGTTATGAAAGAGTGCGCTTTAAATAGCCGTAGAGTTCTGATTCTCTCAGATTGGTGGTCGTCAGGGTGGTGTGAATGGACGGACATTAGCCAAATTCCAAATTATGAAGGCTGTGGAGTCTATAAAATACGTTTGGCTAACCCGGAAGGAATCCCTGTCGAAATTCCTCGATTTATTGATACAGATAAGGATGGAATTCTCCAAATCTGTTATTCAGAGAATATTAAGAGAGGAGTATACCGTTTTCGTCGCGCGACAGAAGGTAAGAAATATACCCATGCAGAAGGGGAAAGGTTGCAGCTCTTAAAAAAATATACAAACTTTAAAGAAAGGTATAAAGGCTGTAAAATGCAATATTCGTTTAAGAAGCGGCCAAACAGAAAAGAGGCGAGGGTGGAACAAGAAAGATTGCTAAAATACTATGTTAAAAAGTATGGTGAAGTTCCACCGAATAATAATAATTTTCCGGATAAGCATATTGATTGGGAAAGTCTCCGCGATTCTGACACCACCCAACCGATCATGCTTTCTAGTTTTATCTACGATATATCTTCCAATTTCCACCATACAAGACTCACTAAAATTGGAGAGGATATATAGAACGTCTTTTGCCTTCCTAATTTTGCCAACATTTAACTTATGATCTGTCGCAATCATCGAGGTGTAAACCTTGCGCAAGGTTTACCGCTTGATGTTGAGGCAGGCACGCACGATCTCCTGGGTAACCGATTCAATGGAAAATGACATCTTGTAAACCATTTCCTATTAAATAGCGAGGCAATTTTTTCTTGACAACCTTGAATTTATGGCCGATCATGAAAAGGATGTCTGATATAAGGAGGTGAGATTATGAAGATAAGTGCTCGGAATGTTCTCAAGGGTAAGGTGGCCAAGGTAACCCATGGAGCAGTCAATTCGGAGGTTGTGGTACAACTTCCCGGGGGAGTAGAAATCATTTCAATAATAACCAAGAAATCAGCAAGGGGTCTAACGCTTTCAAAAGGGAAGGAGGTGTACGCAGTAATCAAAGCGTCGAATGTGATGATTGCTACAGATTAAACTTTCCTACGTTTGAACGCCTTTAGGTGATCAACCAAATTCAGATCATTAATGGTCCGGAGGAGGGAAATATTACCCAAGCCCTCAAAGGGGAGCATGTCGGGACCATCATTTATAAGGAATAAATTTCTATTCTCTGCATCTCCAAAAATCCTATCCATCGTAGCAACTAACCGCTGTCTAAAATCGAGAAAGAATCCCATCCCTTGCCGGAAGTAACTCTTAAAGAGCAAAATATTGATACCAAATAAGAAGGTTCTTTGAGTAGTAAAAAGTAATTATTTGTCAATATTTTCATTGACAAGTAATTCCTTCTCTTTTAAAATTTATTACCAAATTGGAGGGGAGCCCATGTCAGAAGAAATAATGAATACCAAAGAAGTGGCCAAATATTTGGGGATCCACGAAAAGCAGGTCTATGCCTTGATCAAGTCTAAAAAGATTCCATCCACCCGGGTGACAGGGAAGTGGGTCTTTCCAAAGAAATTGATTGATGAATGGATTGAATCGAATGCCAAGACAGGTCTTGAACAGGCCAGACAGAAAAGCAGAAGGATTGAAGGGGGACTTTTGGCTTCCGGAAGCAATGACCCCATCCTGGATATGCTCCACACCCATATGAAAAAATCATATCCCGAATTCTATATCTTTTCTGCGAATACAGGAAGCACAGATGGACTCAAGGCCCTCAACATGGGTTATACCGATATTGCCTGGTCACACCTATTTGATCCGAAAAGCAGGGAATACAATATCCCTTTCCTTCCTACCTATCTCCCTAATGTAAAACCTGTCGTGGTCAATCTGTTTCGCCGGGACCTTGGGTTTGTGGTTGCCTTTAAAAATCCTTTTCATATCCATGAATTCGAAGACTTGACTCAAAGGGGGATCAGATTTATCAATCGCCAGAAGGGCTCCGGTACAAGGGTTCTTTTAGACCATCACCTGAAGAGATTGCAGATTTCATCTTCTAAGATCAACGGGTATGAGAAAGAGGTCTATACCCATTTTGAAATAGGCCTTTCGATTCTTTCCAAAGAAGCAGATGTCGGAATTGCGACCATAGCCATTTCTAAACTCCTTGGCCTCCCTTTTATTCCTATCACCCAGGAAAGCTTTGATATGATCCTTGACCAATCCACCTTTTTCGAAAAGGGAATTCAAGCCTTCGTTGAAATTCTAATCTCCCAGGAATTTAGAAACAGGGTTCAAAGATTGGGAAGCTACGACTTCAAAAATTCGGGGAAAGTCCTCTATTCAAAAAAATAATGCGGGGAGATTGGATATGAAAAAATGGGTATATGCTGGATTGCTCTGTTTGCTGTTGTTCTTTCCCTCTCCGGGTGCAGCTCAAACCAGCAAGTTCATCCTTTTAGCCAGTACGATAGGGCCTATTGATTCAGGTATCGTTGATCTGCTAGAAAATGAATTTGAAAAAGAAACAGGTATCCGGGTTCGCCATGTGGGTGCAGGGACGGGAGCGGCCTTAGAGATTGCCCAGAAAGGAAATGTAGATCTTGTATTAGTCCATGCAAAATCCCTTGAGGAAAAGTTTGTGAAGGAAGGTTTTGGGACAGAAAGAATCGATCTAATGTACAACGATTTTGTCATCCTGGGTCCTTCAAGTGATCCAGCAGGAATTAAAGGGATGAAGCAAGCTACAGAGGCCCTTAAAAAAATTTCTGAGAAGAGAACGATCTTTATCAGCCGGGGCGATAAATCAGGGACCCATGTTGCAGAGATGCAGTTGTGGAATAAAGCCGGGATTAAACCTTCAGGGACCTGGTACGTAATTTATGAGAAGGGGGCAGAGGGAAATGTCCCCACCCTGCGCTATACAGACCAAAGAGAAGCTTATACAGTGATTGATCGAGCCACGGTTCTTTCTCTCAAAGATCAGATCAAATTAGTTGTTTTAGTAGAAAAAGATGAGGCGCTGTTGAATTACATCAGCCTCATTCCAGTAAACCCCCAAAAATTTCCCAGGGCGAATTATGAAGACGGAATGGTTTTTGTGAGATGGCTGACTTCTCCTGAAAAGGGGCAAAAGATCATCAGGAACTTTGGTAAAGACAAATACGGAAGTCCACTCTTTTTCCCCAATTCAAAGGAATGGAAAAGTTCACAAACCAAGAAAAATTAATCGCGTTAAGGAGGAAAACCATGAGTTGTAGAATAGGCCAAAAGATTCTATTATCGGTAATCGTCGTTTCACTTTTATTCATCACTGGAATCACCTCTGTTCAAGCGCAGCCGAAGGCAATCATTCTCGCTACCACCACTAGCACGCAGGATTCAGGACTTCTCGATATCCTCCTTCCGATCTCTGAAAAGAAGACAGGTTATTTTGTCAAGACCATTGCAGTAGGCTCTGGTCAGGCCATGGCCATGGGGCAAAAAGGAGAAGCCGATGTCCTTCTGGTTCATTCTCCCGATGCCGAAAAAAAGTTCATTGCCGAAGGTTATGGAGTGAATCGAAGGCTCATCATGCACAACGACTATATTATTGTGGGACCTTCGAATGATCCATCGAAGATTAAAGGATTGAAATCCTCATCAGAGGCATTTAAAAAGATTTCTTCGGAGAAGACCCTCTTTATGTCGAGGGGGGATAATTCAGGGACCCATTCAAAAGAAAAGGCAATCTGGAAAGTTGCTGGGATAAATCCAGAGGGAGAGAAATGGTATCAGCAGACTGGCCTCGGGATGGGACAGACCTTAAATGTTGCTGCTGAGAAAAAGGGTTATACCCTTGCCGATCGGGGAACTTATCTGGCATTAAAGAAAAACCTCAATCTCGATATTCTGGTAGAAGGGGACGCCATCCTTTTAAACATCTACCATGTTATTGAGGTCAATCCCGCCAAATGGGTTAAGGTGAATGCCGCAGGTGGAAAGGCATTTGCCGATTTCATGGTTTCTAAAGAGACCCAGGACATTATTAAAACCTTTGGGATTGATAAATTCGGGTCTCCTCTTTTCTTCCCCGATGCCGGCAAGAAGGAAGAAGAACTGGGCAGATGATAATCAACAAATTCCAAACATCGATCATATAAATTTTTTAGGCCATTGGAATTTGGTAATTGGATATTATTTGTAACTTGTGATTTGGTTATTGGAATTTAATTGGAGGTCAGATGGGTCTTATCCTTGAAGGAATAAAAAAGGCTTTCTATCTATTAATCACTTTTGATCCTGAAGTGATGGGAATTACCCTTCTGTCACTGGAGGTTTCCGGAATAGCTACCCTCATCAGTCTCTTGATCGGAATATCTACTGGGGTAACTGTCGCCCTTTCCAGGTTTACCGGAAAAAGAATTGTTGTAAGCCTGATTAACACCGGCATGGGTCTTCCACCGGTGGTGGTGGGCCTTTTCGTGACCATCTTTTTATGGAGGAATGGGCCTCTTGGTTTTTTTGAAATCCTCTATACCCCCACGGCCATGATCATTGCCCAGACAGTCATCGCTACCCCTATTGTGATGGGTATTACCTTGGCAGCGATTCAACAACTTCCTCAAAAACTTCGACTTCAAATTCTGGCTCTCGGAGCAACTCGTCTCCAGATGGTTTGGGTCTTGATCAAAGAGGCGAAGCTCCCTCTTTTGGCTGCAGTGATGGCAGGATTTGGTGGTGTGATCTCAGAGGTCGGTGCTTCCATCATGGTAGGTGGTAATATTAAGGGCTATTCCCGAGTGCTTACCACGGCAACCGTTATGGAAACGAGTCGTGGAAATTTCGATATCGCCATTGCCCTTGGAATCATCCTGCTTCTGCTTGCCTATTTTATCAACTTAGTCCTCACCCAGATCCAACAGAAAGAAAGGCCAAGATAGCACATTGCAAATCGCACATTGAAAATTAAAACATAATTTCTTATGAATGAACATTTACCTATCTTAGAAATGAAAAATATTTCGGTCAACAGGGGAGGAACACTTCTTTTGGATATTTCTTCCTTCCTCATTCACGAAGGGGAAATCCTTTCCTTGATTGGGGCGAACGGGGCGGGGAAGACCACTTTACTTCAAACTTTATCCTATTTATTGAAACCCTTTCAGGGTGAAATCTTCTTCAGGGGAAAGAAGGTAGAAACAAATCATTCCGTTTTAGAATACCGAAGGAAACTGGCCATGGTCTTCCAGGAGCCTCTCCTCTTTGATACAACGGTCTTTAACAATGTTGCATCCGGTTTAAAGATCCGCGGGATGAAGAGAGGTGAAATCCGTGATCGGGCCATGAAGCAGTTGGAGCGATTTGGAATTAGTCATCTCAACGACCGTTCTGCGAGAACACTTTCAGGAGGGGAGGCACAGAGGACAAGTCTCGCAAGAGCCTTTGCGCTTCAACCTGAAATCCTTCTCCTTGACGAACCTTTTTCATCTCTCGACCCTCCTACCCGTGATTCCCTGATTGAAGACCTGGAACACATCCTTCAACAGACACGGACGACTGCAGTCTTCGCCACCCACGATCGCCTCGAAGCCCTGAGACTTTCAAATCGGATGGCAGTGATGAATGAAGGGAAAATACTTCAGATTGGTTTTCCTGGAGAGGTGATGAACCATCCTGTGAATGAAATTGTGGCTTCCTTTGTGGGAGTGGAGACGATCCTGACCGGGAAAGTGATTAAAAGAAATGGCGGGACTTTTGTCACCTCCATTGATGGCCGAGAGATCGAGGCTGTAGGAGATGCCCATTTAGGAGAGACTGTGGTTCTATGCATTCGGCCAGAAAATGTCACCCTCTCAACCCGTCCCTCCCAAGAAGGAACAAGTGCCAGAAATGTTTTTCCAGGGAGGATTGTGAAAATTATCTCCTTGGGGCTCTATCAAAAGGTCCATCTTCATTGTGGGTTTCCACTCGTGGCCTATGTGACGAATCATTCTTTGGAAGGGTTATCGTTGACAGAAGGAAAGGAAGTGAGAGCTTCCTTTAAAGCCACTGCGGTCACAGTTATAAGGAAAGGGGAAAGTTAAGGAAGAGAGGGCGTCTACTTCAAGCGATCTTTAAGATCGTATAGTTCTTGGCTCCCCCTGGAGTTTGCACCTTCACTTCATCCTCCACTTCCTTTCCAATTAAAGCCTTGCCCAGGGGAGAGGCGATTGAAATCTTGCCGGATGAGATATCTGATTCGTCAGGTCCGACGATCTGGTAGGTGACTTTACCTCCATTATTGAGGTTCTCTAAAGTGACTACAGAACCAAAGCCTACCTTACCATTGGGAAGATTGATGCTGTCTATAATCTCAGAGTTGGCCAACTTCTGTTCAATCTCTCGAATCTTCGTTTCAACGAATGATTGGTGCTCTTTAGCTGCTACAAACTCTGCATTCTCACTGATATCTCCATGAGCCCGTGCCTCCTCAATGGCCTTGATCACTTGAGGACGGATGACCTTCTTCAGATTCTCCAATTCTTTATGGAGATTGTTATATCCGTTGCGTGTGATGGGACTTCGTGCCATGGATACTCCTTTATGGGAAGGGAATATAACTGACCAAGATGAATCTGTCAACTAGTCCTTGTATATTTATCAGAGAGATTTCTCTCTTCCGGAAATCTATTTTTGAAGATTTGAAAAGATTAATGGTGGTGATGGTGGTAATAGAACCCGAATCCCCCCCAGCAATTAGGATAATCCCACCATGGATCATAATAATAGTAGTAGGGATACGGACGGTAATAGTATTCCGGCCAGAGGTAGATCTGTTTACACGAAACAATGAGATATCGATAATCCATTTCACCGAGAGGCTTGATCTTCTCTCCTATCATTTCACCTGCCACAGTGATCTTTTTCCCTCTCCGGAGGATGTAAGGATCTAAATATTTATCAGCGAGAATTAAAAATCTTCCTTCTGAGGCAACGGTTTCTTTGGGTTCTCCCCTCCAACCCAGAGGCCTCTGGAAGACTTCGATCTGTGTGGTTCCATCTTGTTGATTGACCGTCTCGATGATCTCTCCACCCCATACAACCAATTTTCCTTTAAAGGCGTTGGGATTCTGGCGGACCTGGCTGAGAGTAAGGGAAAGATCTGATTTTGTCCTCAAATCCTTTTAAATAACATGAGCACAACCAGAAAGGAGAATTATAAAAGAGAGAAGTAAAATCCATGAAAACCGACTTTTTATTTTGTTTCTCCTGTATTCATTTTAAATCATTCTACGATAAGATTCAATACAACATTTGTTTCAGATTCCCCTATTATTTTTAATGAAGGGTTAGGCAGGTCAGCATGGTAATTTAATATAAGACGATAATCCTTTGATTGAGGAAGCAAAAATAAAAGGCCCGCTTTATGGCGGGCCTTTTCATCATGTCTTGATCTGTCGGCAGGGTTTTTTTATCCCTTGATCAGTCTCGGAATCATCATGTGATGGTGAGGGCAGATCGAGATGGGATTTTGATAGACAGAGCCCGCAAAAGCCACCATATATTTTCTCATATCTGCAAAAGAGACCACCTCATCGACCAACCCCTTTTTCGCACAATAAACGGGCCTCGACTTCTCATAGTATTCTTGTGCCAAGGCATTCATCTTGTCAATGATGGGCTTGAGTGGACGGCCTGAATCCTTTTCTTTTACCAGTCTTCTTGCAAAAGAGGCAACGGCTGCGGTTTCACCGTGCATTACATAAATCTCTGTGGTGGGTGTGCCCAACGTAAACATATTATTATTGTTTGCCTGGGGGCCTCCCATAATGTAGTGGGCAGCGGCTGTCCCCTTTCTTAAGACGATGCACATCATGGGGAGATCGGTCTGTTCGATGGAGTAAATCAAGGATTGCCCCAATCCAAGAAGCTCGGCTTTTTCTGCGATGTCTCCTACGTCAATGCCAGACGTATCCTGAAACCAGATGATAGGGACCCTGTCTCTCCCGCATTGGGTCACGAACTCGTTCATCTTAATGAGTCCCTGCCGGTAAAGCTTTCCTCCGACGCCGGGATAGGGGGCATATTCGGGATATCCCTTGGGCAAGAATCCCTGTCGATTGCCTATGATTCCAACTAAGAGACCGTCGATTTTTGCCAAACCCGTATAGACCTCTGGACCATAATTAGGTCTGAATTCCATATGTTCACTGTTATCCGTCAGCCTGGCAAGGACTTGATCAAAATTATAGGCAAGCTTTTGATTGAAGGCGACCAGATAGTTGATCTCTTCGGGCGAGAATTTGGGTTCTTTTGGTTTAGCTACCCTGAAGAATTTAGGATCATAGGCCGGAATATACTTCATGTATTCTTTCAGTCCATCCAATACCCCTTCCTCCTTTTCAAAGACAGCCTTGAAGAAACCAGTGGAGTCGTAATGGATCTCCACACGTCCAGGAGGAGTCGCCTTGAACTTTCTTGTTGCCTCAATAATGAGCTCTGCCCCTTGCTCATCAAACAAACCTTTTGGACTCATTCCACTGACAATACCACCACCACCGACAGCAATGTTGCAATTCTTATGTGCCAAAAGGATGGTAGGACTGACTCCTTGGTATCCTCCACCCGCAGGATTGGTTCCATAGATCCCTGCCAGAACGGGAATGCCCAATTTTTCCAGTTCAGCATGTCTGAAGAAAGTGGTTCCGCTTCCTCTCCGGTTGGCATACACCTTTTCCTGCTCAGGGAGTTTCACACCACTACAGTTAACTAACCAGACCAGAGGGAGATGGAGGCGCTTTGCCATGTCGGTCACTCTCAAGATATTTTCTGACTGACCAGCAATCCAGGCTCCAGCTATAACTTTATTGTCGAAGCCGATGACGACAGCCCATTTTCCACTGATTTTACCCAATCCATCCACCACGCCAGTTGTCCCGGATTCTTCTTCCATCGGGTCGAAGAGGGTGTGTAAAGGACACCATGTGCCAGGATCCAACAAATATTCAAGCCTCTGGTATACGGTCATCTCCCCTCTTTTATTAATTTCCTCTGTGGCCAGACCCGCTTTTTTCACCTTTTCCACAGCTTCTGCAATTGTTTTTTCAACTTCTTTAATTTGTTTAACATTTTCTTCTGCCTTTTTAATCTGTTGCTCAGTCAAGGCCTTACCAAAATCGGTCATCTTTTCAAAATATGGTTTCATGCTGAATCCCTCCCATTTTGGAATTAATGAATTTTTTCACAATATATTTACCAGAAAAAAAATAATATAGCAAGAAAAATTATTTTATTTACTTTTCCCTTTATTTCTGATAATTTATACGTATGAAGATATTTACAAAAACTCAATTGGCCCTGATCTTTTTAGCGGTTGCCTGTTTAATAGGCGTTGTAACAAGTATCATTGTGAACTCCCTTATAAACAATCAGATTATTTTTGAAGCACAAGAAAGGGTCAAAGAAGATCTCAATACAGCCAGATGGGTCTATGCTTCTAAGATCAGGGATATTGACCGAACGATCCACTGGACTTCGGCAAGGCAGATAGTGTTAACGAAGGCAATAAAAGAGAAAGATGTTTCCCCTATTCGAGACTCATTTTCAAGGCTGATGGCTGAAGAGGAACTCGATTTTTTAACATTGGTGGATCGAAAAGGAACAGTCGTATTTAGATTTCATAATCCTCCTGCATCAGGAGACAGTTTGCTCCATGATCCTTTTATTAAGAGTGCCCTGGAGAAAAAGGAGATTTTAGGAACCCAGGTCCTCTCTGGAGATGAGTTGGCGAAGGAAGGGAGGAGTTTGACCCAGAAGGCCATTATCCAATCGATTCCCGTTCCCAAAGAAAAACCGATTAGAAAAATAGAAGAGACTTCTGGAATGGTATTGAAATCAGCCCATCCCATACTTGATTTTAATGGAGAGATTTTGGGTGTTTTGACAGGAGGAGTGCTCCTCAACCGGAATTATGAGATTGTCGATCGGATTAAAAACATCGTTTTCAAAGATGCTAAATACAAAGGAAAAGAAATTGGGACAGCCACCATCTTCTTGGGCGATTTGAGAATATCGACCAATGTCATCGATAAGGAAGGAAATCGGGCCATTGGAACTCGAGCGATGAAAGAGGTCCAAGAACAAGTTCTCGGAAAAGGAACGCCCTGGATCCATCGGGCGTTTGTAGTTGATGATTGGTATATCACCGCCTATGAACCCATACGAGATGTCCAAGATAAGATTGTTGGAATGCTTTATGTGGGGATGTTAGAAAGCAAATATGCTTTGATGAAGGAGAGACTGATCCTTCTTTTCTTCTTCTTCTCCATGTCAGGAATGTTGATTGCCCTGACGGTCTCCTTTATCCTTTCTTATATGATGCTTAAAAAACGAGTTTAACGCAGCCTCCAAGAATCCTTCTCCATTCACAAGAGATTTTCCATTGAGAGCTTATTCAGATAGGTCTTCGTTTTTATTTTCTTCATTTTTCTGAGTCTCTTTATCTCGGCCTCCTCTTTTTAACCCTTTCCTGAACCCAGAGATCAGAAGCCATATGACAATGATGACGATACCGATGGCTAAAAAATTCGGAGCCCCTATTTTTCTTAAGAAGTCTGAGAAATATTCAATCGTCTCCATCATTCTGGTTTTTCGGCAACGGCAAGGAGGGAGGTGCCGAAGGGAAGGGGAAAGAATTTTTCTAATTTGAGTAAGGGGACGAGGAGATTATAGATTCTCAGTTGAAAAGAAGGAAGCCTTTTTCTCCTAAGTATTTTGCTATTTAAAAACCATCCCAGAATTCCAATTCGATTGAAGTATTTCAGGAAAATCACTTTAAACCCTAAGGTTTCCAATTTATTTTTTAATTCCTTCTTTCCATACCGCCTGTGATGGCCTAAATGTTGGTCCAGACTTCCATAGAGCCATGGATGAGAAGGGACGAGGAGGAGGAGTCGTCCTCTGGGTTCCAAGAGGTTGAAGATATTTTTTAGGGGTTTTTCATCCTGTTCAATATGTTCCAATACATTGAAGCAGATGACCGAATCGATAAGATAGGATCGGTAGCGTTCCAACTCTGTCCCGGAGAGGTTAAGGGGTTCGATCATAAATTTCTTATATTTTCCAAAGGTGTTCTTCAAAAGGGCGAGGTATTTCGGCTCCACATCGGTGGCAATGATGAGCTCCCGATCTAAAAGAAACTTCGTGATGTTACCAACCCCAGCGCCGACCTCTAAAACCCTACTGCCCAAAAATGGTCGGAATTTTAAAAATATCCACTGATTATAACGATGAAGTTTCTTCATCTTCTGGAGGGTTTGGTAAACGATATCCTCGGTCTCCGAATCAAAAAAATTATACCGCAGGATGGAAAAGATCGCCTTCAGTCCATCCATCCATTTGATTTTCTTTCCTTCCCAATAATCTCGACCGCTGTAGGAGATGGGGACTTCATAGATCCGGTAATTCATCTTAGCAATCTTGGCTGTCACCTCAGGCTCAAAGCCAAACCGATTTGACTTCAAAAGAAGATGCTCCAGCACCTCCTTTTTAAAAACTTTATAACCTGTTTCCATATCGGTGAGGTTAAGATCGGTGCAGAGGTTGGAGAGAAAAGTCAGGAGCTTATTGCCCAGAGTGTGCCGGAACATCAACACCCGCCTCGGAGTGCCGAGGAATCGAGAGCCATAGACGACCTCCGCCCTTCCATCGAGGATGGGTTCGATGAGTTTAGGATATTCGTGAGGATGGTATTCTAAATCAGCATCTTGGATGATGACGATCTCCCCTGTAGCTTCTTTGAATCCTGAGCGGAGAGCAGCCCCCTTGCCCATATTTTGGGGTTGATAAAAGATACGAACCTCATCCTTCGATTCTTTTTTCCTTCCCACTTCCCATTCTTTTAAAAACTCCCTTGTTCCATCCATGGAACAGTCATCCACCACAATGACTTCTTTCGGGAGATCGACCTCGAGAACCCTGGAGAGAATCTCACCAATAGTATTGATCTCGTTATAGACTGGAATGATAACTGAAAGTTTCATGGAAGATTGTTAACAATTATATCAGAATAAAGAATGTGGGGAAAGTCCTATTTTTACCCAATCGTTTCAAGACGAGGAGGATGGGATGCCTTCATAAAAAATTATATTGACCGGTCAGCAGATTTACGGTAACAGTATTTTAATTAAATCATTTTTAATGGAAGGAGTGTGATCAAAATGGGAGCCATGAAGAAATGCTTATTATTATTAACGATTGTTCTGATTGCATTGCTTAATCAGAAAAATGTTTTAGGAGGGGAGGCCATGGAAATTTCATCTTCTGCGTTTAAAGATGGGGAGAAGATTCCGATTCAGTATGTGATGCCAGGGGCAGGAGGTAAAAATATTTCAATCCCTCTGGCGTGGAAGAATGTTCCAGCCGAAACGAAATCTTTTTGTCTTTCGATCGTTGATATACACCCGATCGCCCAAAATTGGGTTCACTGGCTGATTATTAATAATCCGCCACAGGTGACATCGATTGAAGAAGGGGCATCTAAAAAGAAAATGCCCAAGGGATCTGTTGAACTCAAGAATTCTTGGGGTGATATCGGTTATGGCGGACCACAACCTCCAAAGGGAACAGGAGACCATCCGTATGTAGTGACCCTTTATGCGCTCAATGTGGAGAAACTTGATCTTGGAGCAAATACTTCTCTTTCGGCCTTCAAAAAGGGCATTGAGGGTAAGGTGATAGGCTCGGCCTCCCTCACCGGGAAGTACGGTCGGTAATCCCAGTCGGGCTTTAACGGGATCAAATCATCTTGGCGTGTGACAGGATGATTATGAAAGGAGGTGTGTAATGAAAATCCTTGGTTTGAATGCAAGCGAAAGGCAACTAGGGAATACAGAGATATTAGTTAAAGAAGCTTTAATGGGAGCTGAGGAGGAAGGGGCACAAGTTGAAATGCTAAGACTGACTGACTACAAAGTATTGCCTTGTGATGGGCTGGCTCCATGTGTTTTTGGAAATACGGGTTGTAACCTGAAGGACGATTTTAACTTCATCGTGGATAAAATATTTGAGAATGACGGGCTCATTCTGGGAACTCCCTGTTACATCTTAGAGAGCACAGCGATTATTAAACAACTCATTGATAGGGCATTTTCCATTAATTTCCGGTCCAAGGCTAGAGGTAAACCTGCTGTCATGATTGTCCCTTATGCCACAAGAGGTTGGACACCTTATGCTTTTCTACAACCCAATCTATTACTCCTTTTTTTAGGAATGGAGGTTATTGATCGAGCCCTGATACACACCCAAGCGATCAATGAAGTGGTGCTTTATGATAAGGCCTTGGCCAAGGCACGGGAAATGGGTAAGGAGGTGGCGAAAACCGTGAAAACGGGAGACACCTCTTACCGCGGAGAGCCTGGAATCTGCCCGATATGCCAAGACAGAGTCATTAGAATTCTACGAGATGATGAGACAGTAGAGTGTGGCGTTTGTGGAATAAGGGGTAAAATACTTATTGAGGGAGGAAAGATTAGAGTTCGTTTTGATGAAGATGCCATAGTGAACCATCGGTTCACAGTGGAAAACATATATCGGCATTTCACTTATCACATTAAGCCTTCCCGAGACTACTTCACCAGAACGAGAGGCGTAACGAAAGAAAAAAGGGAACAATACCGTGAATATCCCAAGACAGGTTAGTAGTAAAGGACTGCTACGAGGGTCTTGAGAGAGCTTGCCCCTCATCCGCCCCCTCTCCCCGACGGGGGGAGGGGACGGGGGTGGGGGGGACATTTGATAAAGTTATTCTTGAAACCCAACACCAGGAGGTGATCGTCATGCAGACTCTTACGGGAAAGTTAAGATGGTATCCTGGCGATGCTTTAGTTGAAATAAGGCATGAAGACTTGGAAAAAATCGCTCATCAATGCGGTGTGAACATCGCTTTAAATGAGGTTAAGGGAAAAGATTTGTTTACCGAGGGGGAAATGGCTTTGGAGGAAACTGGAAATAAACCCTTGGAGGAGGTGACCCAAACAGTCGTCACGATATCGGCACCCACGGAACACGCCTTCAGGGAATGCCTTCTGAGATTGATAGATAAGTATAGAGCGCCCCGAACTGTCTATTCCACTTGGGGTAGCGATAAACGAGCTAAGGAAATTTTTGAAGAGTTAGCCAATGCGTGGGATGGTTGGTTGTGAAATCCACAGAGGAATGTTGAATACCTGTGGAATTAGATTTTCTTCCCCTTTACAGGTGCCTTCTCGACCATTTTGCCTAAAGGATAGGCACCTGCAAGTCCTGAAATCGATTGATGAATTTCAAGAAATTCTGGGAAACTGTCCTCATCCAAAATCTATCCCATCCACATTTTCTTGAGGATCAGAAGAATAACACACAAATCTGGAGATGATGGAGATGAATGAAATGACGATAGTCAATTGGGGGAGGGGGGGAACGAGGCCCACGAAAAGGAATTTGGGAAGGTTACAAAAATTTTTTAAAATTTCAAAGTATCTATGTCTTACTTCGTAAAGATTTGAACCGCCAACACGCTGATTGAATACCATATAGGGAAATTTAGATTTACAGAAACATAAAAGAAGAAGACAAAGACATTTCTGGCTCTGCTCCCGGACCCACCATGAAGTTACAAGGGGAATATCGTTGGAAAAGTTTCACTTTACAAGGGTTGGGGATTATGTTAAGGTTCGCCAACTGCTAATTTAAGTTAGGTGCCCCTTGGAATCTTAATTTTCGACACCTCCCAGGCAACAGCCAGCATTTGGAGATCACTAAGAAAGTGGAGGTTTTCAAAAACATCTCTGGTTCACCCCGGATGTTCAAACACGTCCTATGCGTATACCCGTATCGTCGTGAGTTAAACTACTCAGGCTTCTGGCCGCCGCTGGGACTCGAGTTCATCGCCGCGGTTCTCCACCCACACGCTCACACGCTGGATCTTGTGGATCTGCGTAAGGAGGCCGGCAGCACGAAGGACTTTTTGCGCCCGGAAACCGATATGGTCTGTTTCTCAATCAACTGGAAACGTGATCCGGAATCGTTGCATAAGGAGATTCTTTCTGTGCCAACGGGGATTTTCACCGTTTTGGGCGGACGGCACGCCACAGAAAATCCAGAACACTGGTTGACTACCTACCCAAATGTGAACGCCGTTGTCCGTGGGGATGGCGAGGAGGCAACCGAAGAGCTTTGTCGGGGCATTCCGCTCGAAAAAATCGCGGGGCTCAGCTTCCGTAAAAATGGACAGATTATCCACAATCCCAACCGCAAAGTCGGCCCAATACGGAATGCCCTTTTTCCCATTCGTCGCCTGCGTCGGTATGTCTATGATATAAACATTGATGGTATCGGCACAGGCCTTTCGATTGACACGGTGGCGGCTTCGCGTGGTTGTCCGTTCAACTGCACCTTTTGTTCCTTTAGTCGGAATCCCTGGGGCGAAAAGCGGCCATGGTCAGCACGTTCTCCAGAGTCGGTGGTGGAGGAGCTCAGCCAGATTGAGTCCGGGATCGTGGGGTTCACCGACGACCTATTCACCTTCGACATGGATCGTGTGGAGCAGATCTGCGATTTGATCTTGGCCCGTGGCATCCGCAAAAAGTACATCATTAACGCTCGGCTGGAAATTGCCCAACGGCCGGATGTCCTGCGGAAGATGGAGCGGGCTGGGTTCACCTTGCTGCTCCTTGGTATTGAGTCAGCCCAGGACAAGACTCTCCGTGCCATGCGCAAAGGCTTTGACACCGTAAAGATTCGGAAATATTTCAAGGTACTTCGACGTAGCCGCATGTTTCTCCATGGTTACTTCATCCTCGGGAATATTGGGGAGAGCGTAAAAGAGATGTTCCATATCGCGGCCTTCGCGCGTGAGCTAGGTTTGGATACGCTGGGCATTTCTGAATTGCGCTTTAGCCCTTACTCCGGTTTGGATGAACTCATTGCCCGCAGTCCAGGTTACCACATCGCTCCCAGCGGGAAGATTTATTCCGACCATTGCTCCAGACAGGGGCTCCAGCAACTGCGTCGCTGGATTCTCCGAGAGTTTTATACCCCTGGCAAGATATTTCATCTTGCACACAAGGGGTTCCAGAATGGAATGCTCTCCTTTCTCCCGACCCTGCTTCCACGACTGCCGAATATCGTTTTGCACTTGGGACTTCGAGCACGCCGGCGAGCCAGGCGACGCGCACAGCGTCGAACTTCTCTATGCCAGCCCTTAAGCTTACCTCACCCAAACTAAATCCAAACTAAATTATGTATAATACGCTTGCCCACTCTTAGGTTTCACACAACCAACGAAGTTTATGAAATGAGATTACGATCCAGAGTACGATATTGGATGGCTTCGGAGAGATGAGCGGGCTGGATATTTTCTTGGCCTTCCAGGTCGGCAATGGTTCGAGCTACTTTTAAAATACGTGTGTAGGCCCGGGCGCTTAATCCGAACTTATCAATCGCCATCTCCAATAACTTCTGGCTGGCCTCATCAATCTGACAAAACTTTTTAATATGGCGGTTCGTCATCTGAGCATTGCAGTAAATCTTCAGTCCTTTGAACCGATTCAGCTGAATCCTTCTAGATGAATCAATCCGTTTCTTGATTTCCTTGGAAGACTCGACTGCTTCGCGACTCGCCAGGTCGCGATACTTCACAGCAGGGACTTCGATATGAATATCGATTCGATCCATTAGGGGTCCGGAAATTTTTGAGCGATAGCGTTGAATCTGCGGAATCGTGCACGTACATTCATTGTTGGGATCACTATAATAACCGCATGGACATGGGTTCATGGCAGCGACCAGCATAAAGCGAGCAGGGTAGGTGAGGGAGGTGGCTGCCCGAGCGATCGTCACCTTCTCTTCTTCTAAAGGTTGACGCATCACCTCCAGAACATTCTTCTTGAATTCGGGCAGTTCATCCAAGAAAAGAACCCCGTTATGGGAGAGACTGACCTCTCCAGGTTTTGGGATCTGTCCTCCTCCGATGAGGCCTGCATCGGAGATCGTGTGATGAGGATTACGAAACGGTCGAGTGACGATGAGGGCGCTGCCTGGAGGGATCAACCCCATCACGCTATGAATTTTTGTTGTTTCGAGACTCTCTTCAAAATTCATATCCGGTAGGATCGTGGGAAGCCGTTTGGCAAGCATGGTTTTTCCAGAACCAGGGGGACCGATCATAATGACATTGTGACCCCCTGCAGCGGCTACTTCCAGGCAACGCTTCACATGCTCCTGGCCCTTCACGTCATTGAAATCAACTGGATAATTCATTTCTGTTTTAAAGATTTCATTGAGATTAACTTCGACTGGATCAATATGAAGATTTCCATTTAAAAATTGAACGCAATCGGAAAGAGTATCAAGAGGAAGAATATCAATTCCTTTCACCGCTGCTGCTTCTTTAGAATTTTCCCTGGGAAGCAGGATGCCTCGTAATTCGGCATCTCTTGCGGCCACAGCGATGGGGAGTGTTCCCCTTATTGGCTTTACCTGTCCATCGAGGGAGAGCTCACCTAAAATGAAATAATGAGCCAATTTGCTCTTTTGAACTATTTCGGTCGCCGCGAGGATGCCAATGGCCATAGGGAGATCGAAGGCTGCCCCTTCCTTCTTGATATCGGCTGGAGCGAGATTGACAGTGATCCTTCGGGAGGGAAAGTCATAGCCACAGTTCTTGACCGCTGCTTTGACCCTGTCCTTGGATTCCTTCACTGCACCTTCAGGAAGCCCAACGGTAGCAAAGGTAGGAAGGCCTTGGGCAATGTCTACCTCTACCTCTATCACATAGGCATCGATTCCAAAAACCGCACTGCTCAAGACCTTTGCTAACATAATTGACCTAACTTATTACCTCCTCATCCTCCCCTCTCCCCTCTCCCCTCTCCCCTCTTGGGGAAAGGGATGGGGTAAGGGAATATTCTTGAGTCATTTGGAATCACTTATATCAGAAATGCAACAGGCAGACAAGAGAAAAAGGAAGTTTCCATTTTAACACTTGACAAAGAAGGGAACCCTCTTCATACTGGTTCAAAAATGCAAAGGAGGGGGAAATGGATATCTTATGGGTGGTCAATACGAATACGTTTTTGTTAATTCTTCTGATCATTATGGTTTCCTACCTCACCACACAAGTCAATGCATTGATCCGGTGGCTTAAGAGAGAATAATGTTGAGGCAAGCACCAAATCACAAGCACCCAATAACAAATAAATTCCAATGAAGAAATTTCGAAATTTCAAACAAAATCGGTTTGGTCATTTGGTTTGATATTTGGAATTTGTTTGGGATTTGGGATTTGAAATTTTAAGAGTGGGCTGTCTCCGGTAAAACACTGTAAGTCATGCCATCGTTTACTTAGTTTTCCAGATTGTACCAGAGGGGGTATCCTCTAAAACAATTCCTCTCGACAAGAGATCATTTCGGATCTCGTCTGCTCTTTTCCAGTTCTTTTCCTTCCTGGCGAGGTTCCTCTCCTCAATAGATCGTAGAATTTCTTGTTCTGTAAGATTCAGCTTCTCCAGCCCCTCTTTTTTCTGTTGATCCAAATATTTCTCTGGATCGTCCCGGAACAGGCCGAATACCCATCCCATGTCGGTGAAGTGGCCAAGACCTTGTTTCAACATCAAGATGACCTCTTGGGTAGGATGGCCTTTTGAAATGTCCAAAAGACTGTTCAGATTTCTTTGAATATCGTAGAAATATCCCAGAGCCTCAGCGGTATTGAAATCGTCCTCCATGGCTTCTTCAAATCGGGCCTGGAAGGATTCGATGTTTTTGCGGCAAATCTCGATCGTGGGAGAATCAATTTTTTTCTGTCCGGGAAGTATGGGTTTCTTGAGTTCTTCCTGAATCCCATTTAATGTACTATAAAATCGGTCCAATCCCGTTTTGGCTTCGATGAGGCTGTCCTCCGAATAATCGACAGGACTGCGGTAATGGTGAGAAAGAAAGAAGAGTCGAAGGACCTCTGGATGCCAATGCTTCAGGATTTCTTTGATGGTTAAAATGTTTCCGAGGGATTTGGACATCTTTTCCTTATTGATGTTGACAAAGCCATTATGAATCCAATATCGGACAAAGGTTTTCCCAGTGGCCGCTTCGGATTGAGCCATCTCATTTTCATGATGAGGGAAGATGAGGTCTCTTCCACCCCCATGGATATCAAACGTCTCCCCTAAATATTTCTGGCTCATCACAGAACATTCGATGTGCCACCCCGGTCTTCCTTTTCCCCAAGGGCTTTCCCAAAAGGGTTCCCCGGGTTTGCTGGCTTTCCAGAGGGCGAAGTCAAGGGGGTTTTCTTTCTTTTCGTCAATCTCAACCCGGGCACCGGCCTGCATCTCTTCTAAGTCCCTTTTTGAGAGTTTTCCATAATCCTTAAATTTTCCCACAGAGAAAAAGACATCCCCGCCCCCCGGATAGGCGAATCCTTTTTCAACGAGGGCCGAGATCAATTGGATCATTTCCTGGATATGCTCTGTGGCTTTGGGTTCAACCGAAGGTTTTTCGAGGCCCAGCCTTCCCATGTCGATGTTAAATTCGCCAATGTATTTCTCGGCTATGGTTTTACAATCCACCCCCTCCTCATTGGCCCGCCTGATGATCTTGTCATCAATATCAGTGAAGTTTCGAACGAAGGTCACATCGTATCCACGATATCGAAAATAGCGATAAATGGTATCGAAGACGATCGCGGAGCGCGCATGACCAATGTGGCAAAGGTCATAGACCGTCACCCCACAAACATACATCCCCACCTTTTTTTCAAGGAGGGGGATGAAGTCTTCTTTTTTGCCAGTCAAAGTATTATAAATACGAATAGTCATATATCCACCTGTGTTGGAAAATTTTTTTGTAATCGTCTCGGAATTGGGACAGGCACCAAATCCCAAGCACCCAATAACAAACAGATTCCAATGATCAAAATTCTAATTTTCGAAACAAATAAAAATAGTTTAGGTCATTGAACATTGGAGCTTGAAATTTATTTGTAATTTGGAATTTTTAAAACTCTCTGGTTCCCTGTCGAAAATAGAGTTCAAGTTATCTCCAGTGCCATTTTCAGACGTTTGATGATCCTTTCCTTTCCAAGGAGAGGGAGTGTTTTAACCAACTCAGGTCCCTTTGTTTTCCCAGTGACCGCTGCCCGGAGAGGAGCGTAGAGATTTTTCCCTTTCCGGCCTGTCTTTTTTTCCAGTTGATTGAGCGGGAAGGTCTGTTCTTCTGATGCGATTTCTGATGAGCCCTCCAAAATGCTGAGGGCTGAACGAAGGGTCTCCCGATTTGCGGGATCTTGAAGTATGGTTTTGGCTCCATCCTCGAAGAAGAATTTTTCATCGAAGAAGATACCCAGATATTCCTCCACCTGTGAGAGGACGACTAGATTTTCTTTTAAAATCCCTGAAATTTTTTTGAGCCATTGACGGTCGATTGGATCGATTTGGATGCCAGCCTTTTGGAGGTAGGGAATTAAAATTTCGGAAAGTTGCCCTTCCTCTTTCTCTCGGATGTAGAAACTGTTCAGCCACTCCAATTTTTTACGATTATAAATGGGAGCACTTCTTGAAATGTCATGGATTGAAAATTCCTCTACCATTCTTTCTAATGAAAGAGTTTCTTGGCCAGAGGGAGGCGTCCAGCCCAAAAGAACGAGGTAATTCTGAAGGGCCTCTGGCAAAAAGCCTTCTTCTCGATATTGGGAGACGGCCGTAGCGCCATGGCGTTTGCTCAATGGAGACCGGTCCGGTCCAAGGATCAATGGGTGGTGAGCAAAGGTAGGGGGCTGCCAGGCCAGTGCCTGATAAAGGAGGATTTGTCGGGGCGTATTGGAGAGATGGTCTTCCCCTCGGATGACATGAGTGATGTGCATCAAGTGGTCATCCATGACACAAGCAAAGTTATAAGCGGCCATCCCATCTGAACGGACAATGATAAAATCGCCAATTCCTGCAGAATCAAAATTCATCTTTCCATGGATGAGGTCTTCAAAGAGGATCGGTCCTCCTCCTACACGAAACCGTAGGACGGGGTGAAGGCCGGACGATTCCATTTTGGCAATCTCTTCTTCGGAGAGTGAACAACATCGTCCATCATACCGGGGCATCTTTCCTTTTGAGAGTTGTTCCTTTCTAAGTTTCTCGAGTCTTTCTTCCGAGCAAAAACACTTATAACTCTTTCCTTCTTGAAATAACCGATCGGCAAATTCCTGATAGATGGATAAACGTTGAGATTGACGATAGGGACCATGCGGTCCATCTCGGTCAGGACCTTCGCCCCAGGAGATCCCCAGCCATTTGAGATCTTCTATGATCCGATCCATGGAGGTATCGGTTGACCTCTCTAAATCCGTATCTTCAATACGGAGGACAAAGGTTCCTTGGTGGCGTTTGGCAAAGAGAAAATTGAAAAGAGCCGTCCGGGCATTTCCGATATGGAGAAGCCCGGTAGGGGCAGGAGCAAAGCGAACCCGAACATTTGAAATCATTTTGGACCTTCAATCATTTCTCCGACCGGTGTGGCCGGAACCGATCACGTTTTACAATTTAATCCTCAAATCCCAAATAAATTCCAAACTTCAAGTTCAAATGACCAAAACTATTTTTGTTTAGAATTTCGTATTTGGATATTGGAATTTATTTGTTATTGGGTGCTTGGGATTTGGTGCTTATTTAATATATATGGAAAGTTCAGATTTGCCAACACTATAAGTTTCATGTGCTCAGCCTTCCTCAACCAGGGCCACGGCATAAGCAGCGATTCCCTCTTCTCTACCGGTAAATCCCAATCCCTCTGTCGTGGTGGCTTTTACATTCACTCTCCCAGTCTCGATCTCCATGACATCTGCAATCTCTTTCACCATCCTGGGGATGATATCAGAGAGTTTTGGTTTCTGGGCCACAATGGTGGCGTCAATATTGAGAGGGTGAAACCCTTTCTCCTTCACCTTGTCCATGACCTTCTTTAAAAGAATCGTGCTCTTGATATCTCTGTATTGAGGGTCGGCGTCTGGGAAATGCCTTCCGATATCTCCTTCTGCAATGGCTCCCAGCAAAGCATCGCAGATAGCATGGATGAGGACATCCGCATCCGAATGTCCCTTCAATCCAAATAGATAAGGAATTTTTATCCCTCCCAGGATCAACGGTCGGCCTGAAACGAAGGGATGGACATCATATCCAAAACCTACTCTCATTTATTTTTCGCTCCCCCTGCCGGTTCTTCCTTGGTAAGGATGTTCATCTTGAGAAAGAGATTGGCCAACAACAGGTCTTCTGGGGTGGTTATTTTGATGTTCGTGTAGGATCCAGGAAGGATATGGACTTTCACTCCCAACCGTTCGACAAGCGAGGAGTCATCCGTCCCCATAAACCCATTTTCTGTCGCTCGATAATAAGCCTCTTTGATGATATTGACCTGAAAGGTTTGCGGGGTCTGGATCTGCCAAAGGGATTCCCGATCCAATGTTTTGAGAACGGTTCCATCCGGATTGGACATCTTAATGGTTTCCTTTACCGGCATGGCTAATACCACCGCTCCATATCGTACCGCAGAATGGATCGAATCTTCGATCATGGCTTTGGTAACGAAAGGTCGGACTCCATCATGAATCGCCACAATGTCTGCATCCTTTTGAAGGGCATCTATTCCATTTTTTACAGACTCCTGCCTTCGCTTTCCACCCGGGACGATCTGGGAGACCTTTTGAAATTTATATTTTTCGATGACCTCTTTCAAACAGTAATCCATATCTTCCTGGCCAACCACCAGGAGGATGGAGCGGATGAGAGGACAGGTCTCGAATTTATCGAGGGTGTGAGCGAGAATGGGTTTTCCCCCCAGGAAGTGGAATTGTTTCTTCTTCCCTTCCATGAAGCGATGGCCCTTTCCAGCGGAGACGATCACTGCGTCGGCCTTCATCGTTCAATTGAAGCCACATGGGGTATTGGAATCATGGGACAATGGAAGACTGGGTAAAACATCTTTCCATCATTCCAACATTCCTTCATTCCAAATGGAGGTTAGGATTCACTGTCCAGGGGGTAATAATTATCCTTCCCCTTGTTTTCCCGATTTGCCTCCTCCTTAGGACGGGCGAAGATCATTCTTCCTGCAGGGGTTTGGAGAACGCTGGTGACAATGACATCGATCGTCTTGCCCATTTGTCTCCTTCCATTGTCGACTACAATCATCGTCCCGTCATCCAGATAGGCCACCCCCTGTCCCATTTCTTTTCCTTCTTTGAGGATTTTGACATTAATCTCTTCCCCAGGGAGGACCACAGGTTTTATAGAATTGGCTAACTCATTGATGTTCAACACTTGGATCCCCTGGAGCTCTGCCACTTTATTGAGGTTGGAGTCATTGGTGATGATTTTCCCACGAACTTCTTTGGCCAATTCAATCAATTTTGAATCGACCTCTTTGACGGCAGGAAAATCCCTGTCCACGATGCGAACATCCACAGTGGCCTGTTTTTGAATGTGGTGGAGAACTTCCAACCCCCTTTTGCCCCTCGTCCGTTTGATGGAATCGGAGGAATCGGCAATGTGCTGGAGTTCATTCAGAACGAATTGAGGAATCATTAACGATCCCTCTATAAAGCCAGTTTCTGTGATATCGGCGATGCGGCCGTCAATGATCACACTGGTATCCAAAATCTTCACATTCTCGCTTTGAGGAACGTTTTTTGAGAAGAGTTTCCAACCGAGCAGGTGAATTTCTTCTCCCTTCTTAAAGCCGATTCGTAGACCCATATATCCACAAACCCCATAGAGGACACCTAAAAGGGGAAGAATAATTTGTTGATAGTCATATAGATTGGAGAAAAAGACGTTAGAGAGAAGATTGGCCACCATGATGCCGAGGATCAATCCGATGAAGCTTCCTAAAAGATTTTTTAAGGGGATTTTTTTCAGTACTTTCTCGATCAGAAGGGTCAAGGCTGCCAGGAGAAGTCCGCCGAGGAGTCCCAAGAGGGGAATCGGAGGAAAGGGGGAAATTCCCTGGGTTAAGTAATATCCGCTGATTCCACAGATGAGGAATAATAAGATACGAAGAATCCATAAGCCCAACATGTTCACCTCCTTTCCATGAATGGATGATATGAGAAGACATTTCGATTAAAAAATGATTAGGATTTTAGAGAGGTCATGATCCAAAGATCGTATGGATCTCCCTCAAAATATCCGACTCTCTCACATCCCGGGCGATGGCCAGCTCCTTGACCAGGAGATTTTTGGCCATATCCATAATTTTCCTCTCACCGAAGGAGAGTTCTTTCTCCGTTTTCAGAAGATGGAGGTCTCGAAGCACTTCAGCAATGCCATAGATCGACCCGGTGTTGATTTTTTCCATATACTCGCGGTATCTCCGATTCCAGGTCTGAGTATCGATGGCGACGTCCCGGTCCTTCAGGATCCCGATGACCTTTCGGACGTCAATTTTTCGAATGACCCCCCTCAACTTGGCCGCCTCCACATTGTCCTGGGGGATCATAATGGTCATCCCGTTTTCTAAAATTCGGAGGATGAAAAAGATCTGTTCTTTACCAGAGATCCGCTTGCTCTCGATGGCTTCAATGACTCCCACTCCATGTCCTGGGTAAACCGCTTTATCACCTATCTGGAACATAATATTTAAACCTCCTTCCTGGCAATAAGAAAAAGGGCGATTTCAATTCGGGGATGAACGATGTCATGACAACGGGGAGATACTCCCCCAAGGGACAGTTTTGATGATGGCTAACCCAACTTTTTATTGAGCGATGAGGAAAGCCATGCGGGAGATTCAGATCCCTTTGCTTTTGGCTAATTTCAAAATGTCATTTACATCGGGGTCTTTCCCTTGGATCAGCCTGCCCATTGAGGCATCGATTCCAAAGAAGGCTGAAATTTGAATCTTGCTGTTCACCTCTCCTCGTTCTCCAGATCCACCGGGCCGATACACTTCCATCACATCTCCCACCTTAAGACCGGTTAGTCTTCCGGCATTAATGTAGACCTCTTCACCCTCTACCTTGGCGATCCGACAAAACCAATCGATGCCATCTAATTCTCTGGCAAGGGAGCGCCCCAGGGAAGCAATGGCGAGGTCGATTGCCTTGACTTTGGCCTTCTCTTCGGAAAAGGATCCTTTTTCCTTGACCGCGACGATGGGATTACTGGCGGATAGGTTTTTAAGGATTTTACCAGAGAAGGTTTCCACTAACCTGATGTCTATTTTGATAATGGCAGAAGCCGTTTCTTCTTGATCTTTAATGGTCTTGGTGGTGAAGACATAGGGGCCCGAGAGGTGTCCAGCCACGAGTCCATGAATCCCAAAGACTTCGTTGAGTAATTGGAGGACTTTGGGCGTCTCAAGATCCTTTAAATCGAATCCCTTTTTCTCAAGAAATTCTTTGACCATTTGATAGTCGGCAAAGAGGACTTGTATAGACCTCCGGTTGACCTCTTTCATCAGCTTTTCAGCCACCCAGTCCCCAAACACCTCTTCGCCCTCTGTGGTTCGATCATCAAAATAAGTGATCAAAACTTTTTTCTTTAAACCTGGGAACGTAGTTTTCGATGGAGATACGATGAGGGTCTCCTCTTCTAAAGAAGACGATGGTTTTGTGGAAGTAGCAGGAGACTCTTTTTTAACTTCTTCCATCCGAATGGATGGAGTGGTAAAGGTTTGTTTTTTGGAGAGGTATTCATTAACGGGAACATAGAGGTATTTGGGTTGATCTTTTCCTTCAGAGGCTCTTGGGTTTAAGACTTTGACATATTCTTCCTTATCAATAATGACCACCTCTTTATCCAGCAATTCTTTCATTTTTGCCTTGTAAGGGGTTCCCTTTTTAATCGGAAACCAGGATGGCATGGAGCAGGCAAAAACGAAAAGAAGAACGAGGAGGAGAGCAAAAATGAAAAGCCGAGGTAAAGTTTCTCTTAGGTTCATTTTTTCACTTTGAAGCAACTAATAAAGTATACACTAAAATTGTGGGAAAATCAATCCCAGAATTTACATTTTTTACCATTCCTCAAGGGGGAGAAAAGGTTTGGCGTGGATTAAAAGAATGCTAATAAAACATATAGTTAGGAGATAAAATTCTGTCTTTCAAGGGTTAGGGCAAAGATGCCAGTTTTGTCAATGGGTTATGTCTTTGGTCTTAAATCTCCAGCCTTACCCCCTTGCCCCTAAACAAAATGGGCTTCCTAACCATAGCCTAAACACCATTTTCATCGTCCGTGGATATATTTTTTAATGAGGATGGGAGAAATAAGTAATTACTTTTTGCAGGTCTTCAGGGGTGTCCACGGATAGGGGTTCGTAATTGACAAGGTTGACTTTTATACGGTAACCGTTTTCTAAAGCCCGAAGTTGTTCGAGTTTCTCGAGTTTTTCCAAAGGGGTGGACTTCATTTTTGTAAAAGGGAGGAGAAATTTCCGGCGAAATACATAGACGCCGATGTGTTTGAACACTCTTTTTGGAAGAGGCCTGTTCGTTCCGAAGGGGTTGGATTCCAACCGTCCAATTTGGAGATCCCGGGGAAAGGGAATGGGAGACCGGGAGAAATAAAGAGCAAAATTCTTTTGATCCACGACGACTTTTACGATATGGGGGTTGAGCCAATCCCTTACCTCCTCGATCCTGGTCATGAGAGTGGACATCTGGAGGGACTCGTCGGTGATGAGAGGGCGTATCGCTTTATCAATAATGCTTCCTTTGATCAGGGGTTCGTCTCCCTGGACATTGACGATGATTTCTGATTTGAGTTTTTTTGCAACTTCCGCCACCCGGTCGGTTCCAGTGAAGTGGGTTGGGGAAGTCATGATTGCTTTTCCGCCAAAAGATTTAACAGCCTCTATTATTCTTTGATCATCTGTAGCGACGATCACCTCGTCAATCAATTTTGATTGGCGCACTCCTTCATAGACGTATTGAATCATCGGTTTGCCGAGAATATCCACAAGGGGTTTTCCCTCAAACCGAGTCGAACCATACCGCGCAGGAATGACAGCAGAGATTTTCATCATAGCCTATTTCATAAAGAAATTATGTTTAATTAAATCAGATTAGCATAGTGCTGTCAACCATTACGAAAACATTCAAAAAGACATAGTAGGTGTCGTTGCGAGAAGCAGAGCGACGAAGCAATCTCATTCTATGTGCCTTGCCATTTTGAGAAGGTATGTCGGCCATTTGCTTTAAGTTTATGTTCTTTGCGCACCCCGAAAATAATCGTTGACTTCTGGAGACAATTTTCATAAGGTTATGCTGTAAGGATAGGCATGGTTCCATCCCCTCATAGACGCTTTTGAATATGTCCGCGAGAATGTGGGAAGGGAACTGAAGTGTTTTAGCTCTTGAAAACCCTAAAAGGAAAGGAGAAGTGCTATGAAAAAACTAATTTTATGTTGCGCCCTTATCATTGCATTAATAGTAGTCAGTGGGTGTGCAGGCATATCGACTTATCCTGCACGTTCTAATGAGCCTCGAGGAATTCGGGTTTACCCGCAAAAAATCTATTTGCTTGTGGGCGATAATAAAAGCAAATTCGTAAGCTTGCCTGATGTTAAAAATGGGTACGACATCAAGCCGTGGTCATTCCTTTCAAAACACGAATTTAACATAAAAATCGAGGAGGCACAGCTTAAGGAGTTAACCTCAAATCAAGATACAACTGCTGCTTTATCCCTTGTTCAGAAGATAGTAGAGCTCGCGGCGAAGGCAGCCGAACCGGGTATTAAAGCCATGCCGGTCATTGAATTCGAGTCATCCATCGGATTTAAAGCCGGCATTTACGAGTTGTCCGAGACGGGTCTGTTTAAAAAGGTGAGTCCTTAGTCTAAAAGCTGACGCTGCAAAGTAAATGGGACAATTCTATTTTCTTCGAATTTCAAGTTGTCAATTTTAGGCATTCGACCCCAGATTTTACCCTCCTTCGCAGAAAGCCACGGACTTTAAGACCGTGGATGAATGCGAGGGGGGTAACCCCTCGAAGCTCGTTAGGAGCGTAGTGGGGTATGCTTCGGAGGGTTCCGCCCTTCGAAGCATGTGGAGGAACCAGGGGCTTTAGCCCGTGGGGCTCCACTGTAAAAATAGGAGAAAAATATGTCTGCTGATACCGCAAAAGTTGACAAAGTCATCGTTACCAATCTCGCTGCATTAAAAGCAAAATACGGCTTGGCTGGCTCACAAAAAGTTCAGGCCGCTGTTCAGGAGTTGATTACGTCAGACCAGAGGCGCGGTCTGGTGACACGTTTTTATCTGGTGGATGACGCGAAATCGATGAAGCAAGTGAATGCCCCGCAGGTTACGAAAGCAACCGATCCCAAACAGAATAAGGATGCGATCGATGCCCTTTGCAGAGCCCTCGCGCCGGACTACCTCATGATTCTTGGCGCCATCGATGTTGTTCCGCATCAGGATCTTGAAAATCCTATATATTCGCCGGACGATCCGGACAGATTCGCCTTTGGTGACCTTCCGTATGCCTGTGAGGCAAGATACAGCCGGAGACCCCAGGATTTTTTTGGGCCAACGCGTGTGGTTGGACGACTACCGGATATGACAGGGGCAAGGGATCCCCTGTACCTCATTAACCTGGTCAATTTTGCCGCCAAGTATAAAAATAGTGATGCAAGCTCGTACCGCAGTTACTTTGGAATCTCGGCGGAGATTTGGAAAGATTCAAGCGTACTGAGTGTCACGAGTACTTTCGGAGATGGAGCGGATCTTAAGACGGTCCCCCCGTCAAAGGACAAATGGCCTCCTCCCTTTTTGGGGCGACTTGCTCACTTCATTAACTGCCACGGCGCCCCGCACGACTCTCGCTTTTTCGGGCAGCCAGCCAGCGGCGCTCAGGATTATCCGGTGGCGCTGGACGCCGGCTATCTAAATCTCAAGGTTACCGAAGGCACTGTCATAGCCGCTGAATGCTGCTATGGTGCTCAGTTATTTGACCCTGCCCTTAATCAAGGGCAATCGGGAATCTCTAATACTTATCTTGCGAATAAGTCTTATGGGTTCTTCGGCAGCACGACCATAGCTTACGGCCCGGCGGATGGCAACGATTCGGCGGATCTGATCTGCCAGTACTTCCTCCAGAGTGTGTTGAGAGGCGCGTCCTTAGGGAGAGCAGCTTTAGAGGCACGGCAGGAATTTGTGCATAGGGCATCCATGTCTGAGCCGGACAACGTCAAGACCATCGCCCAATTCAATCTTTATGCCGACCCATCCCTGACCCCGATCAAACCGCCCCATGTTATCGCAGCTTTGTCAAAGGGTATCTCCGTCCAGGCCGCGGGAGACCTGCGCGTGGCGCGCGCCGAGCGCCGCCGCGATCTCTTCGGTCGTGGTATCGCCTTGGCTAAAAGCCAGCCAGTTATCGCCAAATTCACTGGCAAGGTGACCGATCCAGTATTGTCAGTTCTGGGCAAAAAAGCTGCTGAATACGGCATAGCCTTAGGCAGAACGTTGACATTCGATGTAAAGAAACCATCGGTATCAAAGTGGATGCCGCTCGGACTGGTCACAAAAGAGGTCTTTCCCAACCGGGTTTATGTAATTTTTCAGTCGGGCCCGGCCACTCAAGGGAAAACCGTAAGTAAAAGAAAAGTCGCAAAAGCGGAATCTTCGAATGGCCCGGCGGTGACACAGATTGTCGCTCTCATTGTCAAGGAGGCAAATGGCACGATCGTATCTGCCAAAAAAATCTTCAGCAAATGATTTATTGCAGAGTGGGCTTAAAGCAGGTGTCTGACAACCTGGTGTGGGGGTGATTCATACTATGTCGGAGTTTGTCGGCAAAGTGACTAAAAAACTCTTCGGGAAAGGTTCCAAGAGCGAACACGAGGCAATCTATCTCGAGACGGAACACAATCAGTATGTTTTGCGTCGACAGGGCGGTAATCCTTTCCATGATCCGGAATTGCATAAATTGGTGGGCAAGAAGGTTCGATGTACCGGCGTTGCTGACGACTATGCGCTGACCATCTCCGATTGGAAGGAAGTCGAAGAAGCGTAGGTCAAATGAATGAGTTCTTAACCCTAATATTTCAATTTGAGAATGTATTTTGTTGTTTTAGCGAAATTTGGTGGAAAAGGCGAAAGCTAAGAAAATAGACCTGGGTCTGACCCTGACCTAACCTCTACTGTTGTGCCTGGTTTGCCGATGATCAAAAAATATCTTAAAAGGCTCATCATTGTGAATAAGGAAGCCATCCTAATGGAAGTCCTTGCGATAAGGGGACTGATGCAACTTTTTATGAAAACCCGGAACACTGATGAAACATGGACAAGGGAGGAGAAAACAGAGATAAAGACCCATCTGAAAAACATAGCGAAGATCATCCCAGCAGTCGCTATCTTCTCTCTTCCCGGAGGTTCCTTGCTTTTACCTATTCTTGCTGAAGCCCTCGATCGAAGGAAAACCAGAAGGCCGTTAAAAAAAGAAGATCCGGGGGGTACGTTTGATAGGAAGCTGTAAATGGTGCCTGCCCTTGAAACTTGACAGAAAACTTTATTGAAGTGTGGAGCGAATGCAGGATCGGGCTTAAATATTAGCGGAATTTGATGGTAAAGTTGAACGCTAAGAAAATAGACTTGACCTACATTGATTCATATGCTCTTCGCTCCGTGCGTCTTCATCCTTACGCATAGCGAAAAATAATCGTTGACTTCTCCGGGCAATTTTCATAAATTTTTCCACGGTAGGGTGTGGGCCTTAATTCCTTGAGAATATTTGATGATAAATGAAGATGCGACACCATTAGGCATTATGGGGAGGGCGACAGAGAGGAACCATTACACGAAGGGAGTTTGAATATGGGACACATGGATAGTAAAAATATTTTTCGAAAGCTGGGTAGGAAAATTAATAATCTGCCTTTGAGGGCACCCTGGAATGAAACATTTTACGAGCTCTTAAAAAAGCTCTACTCCGAGAAGGAAGCGGATGTGTTGGTAAAAATGCCATATGGCCTTTCTGACCTTAATCGTATTGCACAGGTGACAAAATACGAGACCACCGAGCTGTCAAAAATCCTCGAGGGCCTTTGCTCGAAAGGTCTTGTCATGGACATGTGGATCAACGATGCATATCACTACATGCCTTCGCCGATTATGATCGGTATTTTTGAGTTTAGCATGATGCGAACCGGGGAGAGCGTTGATTCCAAAGCACTGGCGCATCTCTTTCACCAATATCTGAACGCTAATCATGGAGCACTCTATGCAATGAACGCCAAGAAGGGCAATAAGGTCTCCGTTATCCGAGCGCTGCCTCACTGGGATGCAATCAACCCATCGGAGTATATGGAGGTTCTGGATTACGAAAAGGCTGCCGGCATTATTGAATCCTCTGAGAAGTTTTCAATTGGGATATGTTCGTGCCGCCATGAAAAGTTGCACGTAGGTGAAAAAAAGTGTGACGTTCCTCTGGATAAATGTTCCAGCTTCGATCTCGCTGCAGATTATCTCATCAGAAACAAGCTGGCAAAAGAGGTTTCAAAATCCGAAATGCTGGAAAACCTGGCACAATCCATAGAGATGAAGCTCGTACTCTGTGCAGATAATGTTAAAAGAAACGTCACTTTTATCTGTCACTGCTGTAAGGACTGCTGCAATGCCCTCGCAGGGATTAGCAAATTTGGTTACCCGAATACGGTTGTGACTTCCAGCTTTATCGCTAAGAATCATCCTGACACTTGTGTCGGATGTGGGAAGTGTGCAGAAGCCTGCCCAATCGATGCGATCAAGATGATTCCTATAGATCAACCCCAAACGAAGAAGAAAAAAGACGCCGTCATCGATGCCTCTATTTGCCTTGGATGCGGTGTTTGTGCACTGAGCTGTAATAAAGGTGCGGTCACTCTGACGAGGCGAGAAAAGCGGGTCCTCCATCCAGAAACCACGTTTGAGCGGGTCATTCTACAAAGTCTGGAGAGAGGGACACTTCAGAATCAGATATTTGATAACCCTCAAAGTATCACCCAAAAATTCATGCGTGGATTCGTAGGAGGATTTTTAAGGCTCCCGCCAGTGAAGGCAGCCCTTATGAGTGACGTGCTCCGATCCTCGTTTCTCAATGCAATGACAAACGGAATTCGAAAACAGGGAAAGGAGTGGGTTGCCGAAATGTAGGCCTTATTGGATGGGCAGAGTAGGGAGGGGCCAAATCTTTATCTTTGAATCCTTAATTCTTTGAAAAGACATCATTAAGACTCAGTCGAGAATAAAGAATCAGGCCTTCGATGTTAGCGGAATGTTTCATGATGGCTTCATCACCCTCAAAAAAAATATTACGGTTTACGGACACGTGACACAGACACGGGCACGTTATTTTCTAAGTAATCTAGTGGAAAAGGTGAACGCTGAGAAAATAGACTCAACCCAATTAGTCCCGATAATTGAATTTTGAAGGTTTGACCCTAAGGCTTCCCATTTTCGGCTGAAAATGTCATGGTAGAGAAGGCTAAGGAGGGTGATAGGTTTATTAAGCCGGATAGTGCGAAGATTTACAAGGTCATGAAGGTGGTTATCAATGGGGATTGGGTAATTCTTAGGGAAGAAGACGGGGAAAATCAAATTTTGACGTCCCAGGAAAGTTTAGAAACGTGGATAAAAGTTAAGGAAGGAAATGGAGATCAGTAAGCACACCGCAGAATTAAATGCCCAAGATAAAGTGACAATTCCTGTCAGTTGTCTGCATATCTGTCAGTTCTAAAACCTCCTTAATTTCAAAAGAGCTTGTAATTCTAGGGTATTACGTTTGGCATCAGAATTGCCTGTTATACCAAGGGGAGGTGACTTCTTTGGATGAGAATCTATTTGTAAAACTCATAGATTACATTGAAGGCTCGGATGAATTGAACGATGAGGATAAGGACTTGCTGAGAAAGTTAGCAAGAAAGGCGGCAGAAATAGAGAGCGAACCTGAAAATTCCAATTAAGGAGTATGCAATCTTTTCGAACATTAACAGAGTGTCGTGTGAAATCAATAGACGAAACCACCAAACACAGGTACGGGACTGTCAATTTTGAAAGGAGAAAACATCCAAGGGTCAATATCGACCTACCGGTAGAATATTACCAAGTCGATTCGACCACTCATCATAATGGCCGGGCCATTAATGCGAGCGAAGTAGGTCTGCTTCTCTACCTTCCAGAGCAGATTGAAATTGACCAATATCTGACATTGAAACTCTTTTTCACTTCCGGTTCTGAACTGAATACTACTGAAATTCTGGTCAAGGTGGTCTGGGTGGATATTCACCTGGAAAAAGACTGGGGGGACTATCGGACCGGGGTGAGGTTTATTGATATCTCACCAGAGGATATGACCAAGTTGAAGAATTTCTTGAAAAGTCTTTTAGGCTGAATTCCACAGGTGCTAATGGGGAGGTGGTGTTATGAGAAGAGGTAAGATTCTATTGTCAATGATTTTGGTGGTCATTCTCTTATTTGTTGGCCTATTGATTGCCGCACAATATAAATACGTCGGTTCTGCGAAGTCTAACAAGTATCATTATCACTCTTGCGAATGGGCATTAAAAATCCATCCAGATAATTTGGTGACATTTAAGTCAGCAAAACAGGCTTTGGAAGCTGGCTACGTTCCCTGCAAGGTCTGTAAGCCACCGACCAAATATTAGAATCTTTTGATGTGAGTGTAAATCACCAATACAGGGGCAGGTCTTTGATATGGTAACTGTCTCTTTTAAAATACAATTTTCCCTTGACAACCCAAAATGGTGTGATAGCCTGTTCCGTAAGTAAAAAGAAAAGATGGGATTAGCGGAATTTGGTGGAAAAGGTGAACGCTAAGAAAATAGACTTGATGTCCATAACCCTAAAAAAGCAAAAATGAGGATAAAATCCGGGACAATAGAGAGGGGAAAATGGTAACTATGGACATGATAGTTTCTCTAATTGAAAAACTTACCGGGCAACAAGTACCTTTTCTCCAAAATATAGAAAAACTTAAAGCTCATGATCCTTTCGCACACGGTGGAATTGGATATAATCAGTTTAATGAGATCCTACTAACATTAGGCTACGACCGTGTTACGGTAGCATTCTTTCGATATCTCTTTGATAGGGAATCAGGGGAATCAAAAATCATATCATACGAAGAATTTCAGGAGGGAATTCAGAAATTCCGTAAGCTTGCTATGTTGCTTTTTGGTAATATTAAATATGCATTCAAAACTTTGTCAGGCTTTGACCAGATCGATCTCGACCATGCCCTTGAGAAAGTTTCTCCAATATCTTCTCAGGCCTTTGAGTCAAGAGCCGATCCGATACATGAAATCAAGCAGATATCAGGGGAAGAAGCATACTACCTTGGTTACATTGTAGAAAGCGAGATTGAAAACAAACTTAAGTCCGATCCCGAAAACCCCATTTTGATATCAGAGAAGAAGAAACTTGAGAATGTGCGAAGCAGTGGTAAAGACAATCATGATGCTTATCTAACGTACGATCATATGGATGTATATATAGCAACATCTATGCGTGAACGTCATGAATTCTTTATGGTCAACGGGTTTATAAAGGAATTATTTGGGCATGAACTCATAAAGCCTCTGGAACTTCGATGGTTCGATCCAACCCAGGTTTATTGTGACGACCGGATTGATAAAGGGCTGGTGGAAGGGCTCATGTTAAAGCGATCCAAGTGTACGATATATCACATTCAAGAAACCGATACATTGGGAAAGGATTGCGAATTGGCGGCTACTCTAGCCCAGGGGAAGCCTGTCATTGCCTACGTACCCAAACTTGTCAATCCTGATTCATTTAAAACAGAGGCAAGGCTACTATTCAAACAATTATACTACGACAAGACAATTGAAGATCTCATACGTTATCTTCTGCCTCGGTATTATCCCGAAGGAGCTTGGAAAGATAACACAGTTCGTGCTTGGCTATCGGGAACCCAACCAGTGGATGTAAATCAAGCCCTTGACCTACTTTATCAGAAAGCACAAGACCTTTACGAAGTCAGGGCCAAAACTCTATGTGAATCTCACCCTTTAGCATTACAAGTTAATCTCTCGACAGGAGTAGCAAATGGGGTTCTGGTTGTTAGGACAGTTAATGATTGTGCCAAACTACTTCGTAAAATCATATTAAACACAATGGAATTCGACATTGAAGAAACCAGAGTGGGGAAAAGAATAACTCTGCTTTTGCGCGAGAGAATTTCTGGTTGTGTCTTCCGTGTCGTTACGGGCGATGAATTATTGACCAACACATTTTGGAACTTTTACTTGGAAGAATCTTGAATTATAACCTTCCGTACATAAGTGGACAAAGGAGGTTCATATGCCCTGGAGATTAGGAGTTAAGAGAGGGTCCCCTTTGAGCATTCCGCGCCCGCCCATGCCACCAAAACCTCCAAGACCACTCAAACCACCTAAACCACCAAAACCACCAAGGCCCCCCAGACCACCGGCGCCACCGGGGTATGAATATTATTGGTCAGACAAATAAAGAAATGTTCAACGGACAGCAATAAGTGATAGAAGCTTCGGATTAGGCCCTGTAAAAAATCAGAGACGGGTTCACAGTGTCGAGTAGGCCGTCGACCAGGAATTGAAGCTTTTTGATGTGAGCGTAAATCACGAATACAGGATTGGGTCTTTAATATTAGAAGAATTTGGTGGAAAAAGTGATCGCTAAGAAACTGTCAAGTGTGTCCGGGCTGTTGCTCAAAAAGCCCAATTCAAAAATATCTGAACATTTAAGTTTCGATGAATGATAGCCGAGGGTAATTAAGACCAAATAGCACCATTTGGCCGATTTTTGAGTTCATCAGCTCCTTAAA
>Ga0208039_1000208_pt1 | contig 52516 bp, 37 predicted proteins | sample June2015DPH_20_1_2_FD_184722 | JGI IMG/M metagenome (GOLD analysis project Ga0208039, IMG submission 184722) | Peatland microbial communities from SPRUCE experiment site at the Marcell Experimental Forest, Minnesota, USA - June2015DPH_20_150... | ecosystem: Environmental > Terrestrial > Soil >... | reverse complement strand
CCAACATCATCGAGCGCGCCTTCCGGGAGGTGCGGCGCCGCACGCGCCCCATGTCCAGCTTCACCAACCCGGCGAGCTGCGACCGCATCGTCTTCGGCGTCATCAGTCACTTGAACCGCTCCTGGGAGAGAAAACCCCTCAAGGAATTTACACAAAATGCTTGACGCTACCCGCGACGCAGCCGTTTTGCATCGGCGTTCTGGCGGTGGTATCCTTGGTGGCGAGGACAGTCCCCTTGTGAGCGAGCATGCGTGGGCAGAGCCGGGAGGTACTTCAGTGAGCGTTAGAAACGGCCTTTTCTTCTTGATTCTTTTTCCCCTCACAGCCTGGGCACAGATAGGGGAGGGGCCGCCTGGGCTGGGCAACACGCTAAAGCCCATGGAGCTAAGCACCTGGGTCATTGTCGGCCGGACCACCAACCTAAAGGGAGAGCCGCTGGGGGGCGTCGCGGTCCGCGTCGACGTCGGCGTCGGTGTTGGCTCCGTGCGCTCGGTGAAAACCAACCTCCAAGGTGAGTTCCGGACCGAATTCGCCCTCGATGCGACCATGCACAAGCGCCTCACGGTCAAGCTGGTCGCTACAAAATCCGGCTACACCGAAGCACATGAGATGGCCGAATTCGGGGCCGCCGACAAGACAAGTGGCTTCGGACTTGTTTTGCGAGAATTGACTCAGAATCCGGACCAGCCTTCCTTGGAGACGCTGGTTGGCACGCTGGCGCCACGGCTCCGGCAGGATGCCGGGAAGGGTTCTGGAGGCGAAGTCGACCGCAAGGAAAAGGAATTCGCCCGCGGATGTGAGGAGTTGATCGACCGTCACAATGCGGTGCGCGCAGTTCCTCTGCTGTCCAAGGGTGTCGAGCGGGCGCCAAGTTGCATGGAATGCCGCCTGCTTTTGACCCTAGCGCTGCTTGAAGCTGGAAGCTCGACAGGCGCCAACCTGCAGCTTGAGGAAGCTACGAAACTCAACGATGCCGCCACGTCGAAGCGACCTGAACCGGCATTGATTGCGGGCGTCCTGGAGGAATGGCGGGGCGAGACCCGCACCTCGGCAGGCTTCTTTAAGAAGGCTCTGGAGATCGATCCTGATAATGTTCTTGCGCTTCAGGAGATGGGTCGCGTCCTGGTCTCGCAGAAGAATTGGGAAGCCGCCGACCGGTGTCTTGAGCGAGCGATCCGTGCCGGAGGTGGTGACGAAGCGCGGCTTCTGCGGGTTCGCGCTCTGCTGGAGCAAGGTGACAATGTCGAGGCCGGACGCGAGATGGATCAGTACACCGCCGGTCGCGACTTGAAGACTCTTCCGTACGAGGCTCGTATGCTGTACGTCCAAGTTAAGGAGCGCCTGAGCTTGGAACGCTATGCCAAGGTGAAGTCGGTGCTTACCGAATCGCCTCAGGATCTAATGAAGGCCATGCCGGAGTTGAACGGGACACGTATGGCCTCGAACCAGGATGAGCTCAAGGTTGTTCTTCAGAATGTGGGCGAGGGGGTCGAATCGTTCTTTAAGAACTTCCCTAACACCGTGTCGCTCGAGCAGGTCCACCAGGAGCGGCTTGGCAAGGACGGGAAGGTCGCGCGCGCGCTCGATCAGGATTTTCAGTACCTGCTCCTGGCCCGCACCGATAAGTGGGGCTTGGGGATTGAGGAACATCGCGCTACGGCGCAGGGCGAGAGTACGACGGTGGGCGGCTACAATGAGGGCCTGATGCTCACGGCGGGTTTCGCCTCTGTTTCCCTGCTCTTTCATCCTGCCTATCAGGACGGCGCGGGCTTCCGTTACTTGGGACGTCAATCCGTCGACGGGAAAGATCTGTACGTCATTGCCTTTGCTCAAAACCCCCAAACGGCTCGGACGGAAGAACGCTTCAGTACGGATGAGGGCTCTGCGTTGATTCTGATCCAGGGATTGGCGTGGATCGATCCCACAACCTTTCAGATCGCCCGCCTTCGTACCGATCTTCTAGCTCCTCAATCCAAGGTCAGATTGCAGAGACAGACTACAGAGATTCACTTCAAGGAGGTTTCCTTCAAGGAAGTCGCCACCGCGTTGTGGCTTCCGCAAGAAGTTAGTGTCACCGTGGACTGGAGAGGCCGAATCTATCGCAACTGGCATCGCTATTCGGATTTCAAGGTCTTCAATGTCGAGACAAAAGAGGAGAGGAAAGCTCTCTCGCTTCCTGCGCCACCTGACCAGGGAAAATAACCGGTTCTCCCGGCCCGCATTTGAATGCCGCAATTGAGAATTGATATCTCGCCGCCAACTGTTGACAAGCGACAGCCCTCAACCGAATCCCCATCACCCGATTATCAGGAGTATCTTGTCGGCTCGTCGAGTACAATGCCGCGGCGATGCATAGCGCTGCCCCGAGGGGACACGTTGGCCATGACGAAGATCGCGATCCTTGGGGCGGGCTTGGTCGGGAAGACCCTCGCCGCGAGAGCGTCACGCACGGTGGCAGGGGAGGCACCGATTTGTAGGGTATTCCGCCTACCGGCGAAATCCCGGGAGTGCCCGGGAAGGTTGATACTCACCGGCATGGCGGGTTCCTTTGGCGGCGAAGCGTGCGCTGGCGCGAAACGCGCAAGCGCCCAGGCCCGTCAATACTGAAGCTGACGCTCCAGCTAACGGGCACGTCGACGAGGGGTTTTGGTTGGGGCTCGAATCGGCCGTGTTCTTGTTGCTGGGCGGTTTCAGCGTGCAGCCGATTTCGGTTGCGACGCTATGGAATCGCCCTTAAAATGAGCGTTAACCCTCCGCTGTGAGGACTGTCATGAAAGTCGAAAACTTGATTCAATCTCGCACCGAGGTTTATTCCGTATCCGAAGATGCGACAGTTTACGATGTCGCCCGCTACCTGCGAGAAAGGCAGGTCCGCTCGGTGGGGGTCCTGGACCGCCACGGCAAGCTGGCAGGGGTCGTGTCGCAAAGCGATATTTCCGATAAGGTTGCGGCGGAAAACAAGTGTCCGGCCTGGATACGGGTTTCCGAAGTAATGACCACCACCCTCGTGAGCGTCCCGCCAGGGACGCAGCTCGATGAGTGCGTGCGACTCATGGAAAAACACGGGATCTACCATCTGCTGGTCGTCGAGGAAAACGGAACCTACCGCGGGATGATTTCAGCTCAGGACCTGCTCAGGGTCATCGCCTCCGACGAGAAGGCGCGAGCCGACATGCTGGAATCCTTCCTCTTTTCGCAACGCTAGCCGGGCGCAGGCGCGCCGGCGGCTGGAACCGGCAGCGCGCGCCATCAATGCGGTCGCCCCTGCCCTGCCTGCGGTAGGCAGGCTGCGCAGGCAGGGGCAACGAGACCCCTCACTCGTTCCCGCAGCGCTGTGGCCGCGGACTCAGCGGAAGTGAAAGCCGACGGGAGCTGATGAGTCACCCTCGCTTGAACTGCCAGCCACAGGCAGCGCAACTCACCAGACATCCTGCCGCGCATGCAGGGTTGCGCGCGATCAGTTCCCCAGCAACTCGTCAGCGAGCGCGCCGGCGTCATAGAGCTTCCGGAGCACTTCGATAATCGCGGCGCTGTGGACGGCCACAGCTCGGCTGGTCACTTCGCTGTACGCGTAATCACCCGCCAGGCTTTCGATGTTGCCGTCAAAAATCAGTCCGACCAGTTCGCCTTGTTTGTTGATCACCGGTGAACCTGAATTGCCGCCGATAATATCGCAGGTGCTGACAAAGTCCACCGGAGCCGCGAGATCGAGTTTCGTCTTCCGCTCCAGGTAACGCTCCGGAAGATTGTAGGGCGCTTTCAGGTCAAAGCTGTAGGCCCGATCATAGAGGCCATAGAAAGTGGTTTTGGGCGGTGCCTGCGTCCCATTCATGGGATAACCTTTTACGGCGCCGAAGGAAAGTCGCAGAGTGAAGGTGGCGTCAGGGTAGTGGGACTTGCCGTACGCCGCAAAGCGCGCCTCGCCGATCTTCTCTCCGGCTGGGGTTTCCACGCTTTCCACCTGGTCCTCGAAGGCCTTGATCATCTGCCGCCGCCAGGGATCAGCCTTGCGCGCGAGGACGATCAACGGATCGGTGGACGCCTGCACGGCTGATTCCCCGCCCTCCACGAGCGCTTTACGGAAGCTCGCGTCAACTAACTTGGTCTCGCTCGTCACTTCCTTGGCCACCTCGTCCGGGGGATGTCCTCCCAACACCGCCTGGATAAACGGATCATCGGGCCCTAGCTCGTCCAGCGAAAGCCGCAGGAAGCCTGTCAGCATCGCCTGCTCAAACTCTCGATAGACCGGTGCCGGGGAGAAAAGTCGAAAGCGCAGCGACTCGAGTTGAGAATCATGAAAGCCCGCCAACCGCTCGCCGTCAGGTTTCCTGACTTCGGCAACGTACTGCACAATGTCCAGCGCCGTTAGACTCAAGCCAGACCACCCCAGCGAGCGGAACCGGACGGGCATAAGAATCTCCCGGTATTTTGTTTCGGCGGCGGCAATAGAATCCCACGCATCGCCGTAAGCCTTCTGCCAGTCCGGCTTGCTCGCGGCCAGCGCCCGAAACGCCTCCTCTTCCTTCAGCTTCTTGGCAGTCAGGCTCGCATCGCGTAGCCCCTGATACATGCCCCGGTAGGCTTTGAGCGAGTTTTCGACTCCAAAGATTTGTCGAGTGGCTTGGCGAGCCTGTTCCGGCCCGAGAGCCGCGTAGTCTTTCGCAACCTGCAGGCGTCGCTCCAGTGTCTTCATGGTCAGAGACAATGTGTTGTCCCGCTGGGTTTCGATCTGAGCCACAGTATCCAGGCGACTGGTTGAGCCGGGGTTACCCGAGACAAATACCAGCTCACCCTCAGTCGCCCCCTGCACGTTCCATTTCAGATAGTCCTTGCTGTCCACGGGTTTCCCGTTCTCGTACACACGGAAGAGGGCAAAGTCGATGTCATACCGCGGATAAGTAAAGTTGTCGGGGTCGCCTCCGAAGAAAGCGATTTGCTGCTCGGGCGCAAACACCAGGCGAATGTCGGTGTACTTCTTGTATCGGTAAAGCCAGTACTCTCCGCCCTGATAGAGCGTGATGACGTCAGAGCGCAGGCCTGTCTTTTCCGTACTCTCTTTTTCAATCTTCGCAATTTCGGCCTTGCGCGCCTTCAAACCACCCGACTCGCTCATACCGGAGGTCACCGCACCCTGGACGCGCTTGGTCACGTCCTCCACGTAGACCAGAACGTTTAGTTCCAGGTCGGGGCATTTCAATTCTTCCGATGGGGTCCGTGCGTAGAATCCGTTTTTCACGTAGTCGCGGGTTGCCGAGGACACCTTCTGCAATTGCGTCAGCGCGACGTGGTGGTTCGTCAAAACCAGTCCGTGGGCGCTGACAAACGAGCCAGAACCACCATCGTTGAATCGCACACTGGCCAGGCGAACGTGATCAAGCCACGCCTGGGTAGGCGTGAAACCATAACGTTTCTGGAGCTCCTTGAGAGGAGGATTGTCAAAAGTCCACATCCCTTCGTCAGCACGACACCGGGTCACTCTGAGTAGCGTCACGCCAGTGACCGCGAGGAGAAAGAAAGCGACGAATCCTCCGAATAGTCGACGAATGCTCATGGTGAAACCTCTCAGCGCAAAATGTTCAACAATCCGAAAGGCTGGATGGTGCCCCTTATGCCACACCAAGTCAAGGCGAAATGGGTTAAATTCCATCCTTGCGGCCTGGGGCCAAACCAAAACGCCGACAACCAAATCTCGTTTCCCGACGGGGGCGATGCTTTGATTAACCCCGTCCTCGACCGTTTCGGGAAGAGGTGTCTTCGTGCTATATCTACCCCGATCCCGAAGTTGGGCTCATGCGCGTTTCCGTGACGGGCGCGTCTCCAAGCCGACCTATTGCTTATTCGAGGCGATGTGTGGAACGATTTCAGCCTCGGGATCGGAGTCTATCGCATCCGGGTAAGGAAGGTCTGTACAGAGATCCCGGAAGGAGGGCGAATCCCATGAGTGTTTCCCCTGCCCAAGACCAAACCTGGTCTCCCATCCTGCGAGTTTCAGATCACGCGAAAAATCTCAATACTGCACGCTGCTTCGGCTCCTGGCGCCTTGGCGCACTTGCCCTCGCGGCCGCCTCGCTGACCTTTCTGACGCCGAGCCTTTCGGCTGCGCAGGAATCTTCCGGAAAGTTGGAGCTAAGGACAACAGCATTCCAACCCGGCGGCAACATCCCCAAGCTGTTTACGTGCGACGGGGCAGATACCTCTCCAGCCCTTTCCTGGAGCGATCCCCCGCCCCGCACACAGAGCTTCGTGTTGATCATGGACGACCCAGACGCTCCGGGCGGAACCTTCGTTCATTGGGTGGTGTATAACCTCCCGGCATCGACGCGACAACTCCCCGAACGCCTGCCGGGTAACGACGGGATGCAGGGCGGCGGGAACCAAGGAGTGAACGACTTCGCGAGGACCGGCTACGGCGGACCCTGTCCCCCGCCCGGCAGACCGCACCGATACTTCTTCCGGCTCTACGCTCTGGACGGCAAGCTGAACCTGAAGACCGCGGCTCGCAGGAAGGACGTGGACCAAGCCATGAAAGGCCATGTCCTCGCCCATGCGGAATTGATGGGACTGTACGGACGGTAAAAGGCAGGATCCGGAGAGACATTGTCACAGAGATTCTGGGTTGCCGGGAGCAATGAGCTACCAGCCCCCGAGGCTGCTTCCCTAGGCCAGAACTGCGACGACGTGAGACCTCAGGTGAAAGATCAGGGTCGCGGCTGGTGGCGTTCCAACTTAGTGAGCCCATACACGACCGTCAGCGGCAACCAGAAGCATCCCAGATCCGTCCCGACTCGTCCCGAACAAGGATGGGTCTAAGGACCAGGAAGACGGACCCAGGTCGTGAGCCGAGACCGTTGGCACCAAATAGTTGGAACGGCACTAGACTTCCTGAAAGGGCAAGAGCTTCCAGACGCCGGAGGTCTTGCAGGTCAGGCAGCCGCGCGGGAGCCCACCTTGCTCCTGGAACGCCGCTAGCAACGCTTCATCCACCCAAACAGACTCACGCGTCGAGCAGGTGGGGCACTGCAGCACCACCCGGACCGCTAGTTGGTCAGCCGCTTGAAGCTCCGGAAAATGCACACCCCAGATGTTCCTTTTCGGCTCCAGATTCTCAACACCCCAGTAAGTGTACTGATGGTCGGAGGCTCCGACTTTGGACACCACACGAAAGAGCGCATCCTGGCGCGTGGGATGGCTGAACAGGAGGATCTCCTGGTCCGGCAGGAGCTGATGGGTCATTCGAATCTTGGCCCCGTGCAGATTCACGACGGCGGTCACAGTATCCTCAGTAAAGAAAACCCCTCGATAGTCCGTCCCGAAAACTCGAATGGGGACCGACAGGGCAACCCGACAGCTACGCCGGGGCCGGAACTCTGGCATAGGCAGACCCTCCGGGGGGTGAGCAAAGACGGGGGATGGGTAAAAGTTACCTTAACAAATGTAGGTTTTCCAGCCGTCCCGAAGCAACCCGGCGTGCAGAAGGTTCAGTTGGCCGGCATCCTCGGCCCCGGCTGTTGTGCTTCTAACAGGCTCAAGGCATCGGAGATTTCGTCCAAAAGAGCGCGTGCGTCCTGCTCGCCGGCGCTTGCAGCAGCTACAATACCATAGGCGCAGTTCAGGCAGAGGCAATAAGCGCGACTCTCAACAATCTTGCTGGGGCGGCACACTGCACACGGCCAATCCTCACATGAATGAACCAGCAAACCCCCAGACGTCATGGCGAAATCCACGGTGAGCCCCCAGCCCCCTCGCCCTCAACTGGAGCAAGTGGGCCGCCATCCTTGATTATCGGATTTCTGGAGCCAAGCTTAAGGAGGCAAGCACCCCTTCGTTTCTTGTGACCGGTGAGGAGCTCCCCGGGAGAAAAGCCGACACCGTGTCTGTGTGGGCCGGCCCCCCGCCATGCCTGCATTTGCGCCTGCCAGGGTCAAGAGGGCTTCATCAAAAGGTCTACCCACCAAGTTTGTCCACAAGGACCTGAGCGATGGGGCCGGCGGTCGGGGGATCGTCAAGTGTGACCGCTAACCCTTGAGCTTTCCAGGCTCCATTTCCGCAGGCTTTTCAAAACCGCAGCGGCCTGTTCATCCGTGAGGACGGGAGTTACCGCCAGATCGCAGACGTCGCTCCATTCAGCCGCGAAACGGTACACAGCGTTCGCGTCGTCACCCTCGAGCAGTAGGAAACCGTGACGGCCGGCAGCCGCGTGCCAGCGGCCCACCGGTCCCTAGAAACCGCTCGACCGCTTTCCCCCAGCTCTGGGCTGGAATCGAGCACGTCATGACGAAAGTCATCCTTCCCTCCTCGTGAAATGGATTGTCACCATCCTGGTTTGTGTATTTAGCCCGTCTTTCCCGCTTGCAGGTTATAGTCCACTGCGCTGGGGCGTATCAAGAAATTCCCCCCGCGAAAACACGCATCCAAATCCTGTTTTCGAGTTGGGCGCCTCCTGCTCTCGAAGCCGCTCAAGCTGATCGGTGAGCAGCTTTTTCTTTACCCGGCCAGCGCAAATCCCGCTCACGCCCTCTGGCAACAGCTTCAGGTTCTGCATTCTGGCCATTTCAGTGTTCCCCCACTGTTCTGAATGGACCGGGGATCGCCTGGCTGCGCCCCAAATTCTGCCCCATCTGTGCCGCTACTGTCACACAACCTGTTGCCGCGTTTTCGGGGCGCAAAGATCGAGGCTAGGAACTATCAGAAAAAGCAGGTGATGGCAGGAGAGATTTGGTAGCGCTACCGGGAATCGAACCCGGGTTTTCAGATTGAGAATCTGACGTCCTAACCCCTAGACGATAGCGCCACAGGGCCTATTCAATTTTCTAACATCCGCTCGCCGAGAATGTCAAGGCAGAGTGAAACCGGGGTGCTGTCCTGATTTGAGCGGCAGCTTTGCCTTGTCAATCTGATCTCACAGACCGGGAGAAGAATCCGATTCCGGTGAGATGGCGGGAGGACTTCCCACCAGGGTCAGTACTTCGTCGTCGAAGCAAAATTGAATTCGCGGACTTTGGCCGCCGGCACGACCATCTCGAACGACTCTTCTCCGGCGGTTCGCTGCGGCGGGCTCATCATTTCGACCTGGCCCAACATGTCTACCAAGCTTTGGTTAAAGCGTAGGTTCCTGACCCCGTGCCGAACCTGCCCCTCCTCGATCCAGAACGTCCCGTCGCGCGTCATGCCGGTCAGGATTTTCTGGTAAGGATCGACTTCCCGAATGTACCAGAAGCGCGTTACCAGCAGGCCGCGCTCGGTCGAGCGGATCATGTCCTCGACACTGGAGCGGTCTCCGTCCATGACGATGTTGACCGGAGCCTCCCCAATTTCATTGGGCAGGGGGAAACCGTGACCCGTCGGCTGGGCGCCCATCTTGTGCGCCGTCTGGCGAGCATAAACCAGATTCTTCACTTGACCTTTCTCGACGATCGGCACACGCTGGCGCGGAATCCCCTCGCCATCGAATGGCGCGCCGGTTTGCAGCGGATGGAAAACGTCGTCGCGGAAGTTGATGTTCTCGCCAAAAACCTTCTGGCCCACGCGGCCGGTGAAACAACTGCGCTGCTCGTGCACGGCCAGGCCGCTGAAGTCAAGGACCATGAAGCCCAGAAGGTCGAGCATGGCCGCGGGTTCCAGAATCACCGTGTATCGCCCGGGAGCGATCTCACGCGGCTCGCGACTGGCCAGCGCCTTGCGCGCCGCGCGCTCGGCCAACTCGAGCGGCTCCAGTTCCATCCAGTAAGGCGCGGTCTTCTTCGCCCAGCCGGAACTTGAATCGCTCATCATGGTCACCGAGAATTCCGACAGGGTCTCTTCGTGGAAGGTCTGCATGCCGCGCGAGTTGAGAAGCGCGTAAGCCGAACTGCCGCTTGAGAACACGCCCGCCGCCGTCAGATGATCCTGTTCCGCGCGTGCCACAACCCGCGCGACCATCTCCGCCCGAGTCTGAGACGTCAGTTGGGCGGTCTCGTTGAAGAAGCGATCCACCGCGCGATAGGTCTGCGGGCCCGGCATCGGCAGCAGGTCTGGGTCGGGAGGCTGCAGGCGGGCCAGAACCAGGGCGTCTTCGCAAAGCTGCCGGATGGACGCTTCGTCAAACTTGTTCGTGCTGGCGCGCGCCATGCGCCCTTCGCTGACCAGACGCACCGAGAGCGACCCGGCCTCCTCCGCTACGTTCTGATGAATCGTGTTGTTGGCGAAACGCGTGAGGGCGTACACGGTCGACGAGATCATGACTTCCGTCTCGTCAGCCGTGGAGTACTTCAGCACTTTCTCGAAAACCTCGTCTGCTCGTTGGCGGGTCAGAATCATCGGGTCATTGAGTCATCGAGTGATTTAGCGATTTGTGATTGAGGGATTGAAAAACCAAAGCTGATGATCCCCGTGTGCCCCTGCTTTTCCAATCACTCAATGGTTTCAGCCGGGGTACGCGACTCCGACCTGCACTTTGCGAAAGCGCGCCGACGATGCGCCATGCCCCGTGCCCATGGTCTGCATCGGCTGCCCTTTGCCGCAATTGGGCGTTCCCCACAGCGTCCAGTACTCCGGACCACAAATGGCGTCACAAGAATTCCAAAAATCCGTCGTGATGCCGCCGTAGCTCGGATTCTTCAGCGTGCGGGTTTTCTTTCCGCCGCGAATCTCCCAGCCGATTTCGGTCCCAAACTGGAAGTTGTACCGCCGGTCGTCGATGGACCAGCTCCGGTTGGTCTCCATGTAGATGCCGTCGTCGGTATCGGCGATCAGGTCTTCAGGCTTCCAGGTTCCGGGGAGGATGCTCACGTTCGTCATGCGGATCAGCGGGATGCGGTTCCAGCTTTCCGCGCGCATCGCTCCGCTCGACCGTCTCTGGCCGACGGCCGGCGCGGTCTCGCGCGAGGTAAGATATCCCACGAACTGGCCATCCTTGATGATCGGCGTGCACTGGGCGGGAACGCCCTCATCGTCGTAAGCGAACGTGCCGAGCCCGGGGCCGTGCGCGGGCGTAGCGTCCGCGACGATGTTGACGATGTCGGAAGCGTATTGCAGTTTTCCCAGCTTGTCGATGGTCAGAAAGCTCATGCCGGCGAAATTCGCCTCGGTGCCGAGCACGCGGTCCAGTTCAATGGGGTGCCCAATGGATTCATGAATCTGCAGTCCCAGTTGCGAGCTATCCAGAATAATGTCCTTCACACCGGCGGGGCATTGATCGCACTTGTGGAGCGCCACAGCCTCCTCGGCGATGCGCGGGGCATTCTCCAACAGATTGAGCTCTCCCACAAGCTCATATCCTTTGGTTTGATATTGCCCACCGAATGAATTCGGGTAGGACCGACGCTGGATCTCGTTCCCCGCAAAGGAAGTCGCGACGTATCCGGCGCCCGTCTGGGTCTTCAACTGGTAGATTTCGGAGCCGAGGCTGGAAAGGAAAAGCTGCTCGACGCGGCGAAAATCCATGGAGGTCTCGGCCAAAGTCACGCCCTGCGCCTTGCGCAATTCCGCGTCCACCTTCAGCATCAGTTCCAGGCAGGAAGAAATGGGAATGGAAAACGGATCGATGCGGCAGGGCGCCGCCCAGCGGTCTACGATCTTCTCTTCGGGGGCCAACCGGACATCGTGCTTCTTGGCCAGGGCGCTTGCGCGGGCGATTTCCACCGCTAGCGCCGCGGTCCGATCGATGTTGGCGCGGGTCAGATTATCGGTGGAAGCAAAACCCCACGCCCCCCCGGCGATGACGCGGACGCCCAATCCCAGAGACTGGGATTCCCTCACTTGGGAACACTGGCCATTCTTGGTGGAGAGATAGCGCTGGCGGGTGTCGAGGACCCGTACCTCGGCGTAAGTGGCGCCGCGCGCGAGTGCGGTGTCCAACGCCCAAGTCGCGAATTCTTTCATCTCAGGAGCCCCCGAGCCACCCACGCAGAAAACGCCGCCGTCGGCCGTGGACTGCGGAGACAGATCGCTCCCGCGGCGCTTCCCCGCCCCGACGCTGGACTCTCAGTGCGGTCCAGCCCGGATGCCCCCGGAACGCTACGTACCCTCGGACCAGGAGGCAAGGTACTCCTCCTGCTCGCGCGTCAGCCGATCAATCGTGATGCCCATAGATCGCAGCTTCAGCCGGGCCACGCTCTGGTCAATCTGCAAGGGAACCGGATAGACCTTGGGTTCGAGCTTCTTCGCGTTTTTCACCATGTACTCAACTGAGAGCGCCTGGTCCGCGAAGCTCATGTCCATGACGACCGCCGGATGGCCTTCCGCCGCCGCCAGGTTGATCAAGCGGCCTTCACCGAGCACGTAAATCTTGCGTCCGTCCCGCAGCGTATACTCGTCCACGAACTCGCGCGTCGGGCGTTTGTTGCGCGACAACTTCCCCAGGGCCGGCAGATCGATCTCCACGTTAAAGTGGCCGGAATTCGCCACCACCGCGCCGTCTTTCATCACTCTGAAATGCTCGGCCGCGACGACGGATTTGTTCCCCGTCACGGTGATGAACAGATCACCCACTTTGGCGGCTTGCGCCAGCGGCATCGCCCGGAAGCCGTCCATCACAGCCTCCAGCGCGCGGGTGGGATTGATCTCCGTAATGATCACATCGGCGCCCAGCCCTTTGGCGCGCATCGCCACGCCGCGCCCGCACCAGCCGTAACCGCAAATCACCACGTGGAGGCCCGCGAAAAGCAGGTTGGTGGCGCGCAGGATTCCATCAATCGTGGACTGGCCCGTGCCGTAACGGTTGTCGAAGAGATGTTTCGTGTCCGCGTCGTTCACGGCGATGATGGGATACTTCAGCACGCCCTCTTTGGCCATGCTGCGCAGGCGGATTACGCCCGTCGTGGTCTCCTCCGTCCCGCCCAGGACCCCCGCGACCAGTTCCTGGCGCTTGGTAAGGATCATCGTAACCAGGTCCGCGCCGTCATCCATGGTGATCTGGGGTTTGTGGTCGAGCGCCGAAACGATGTGGGAATAATACGTCGCCTTGTCTTCCCCCTTGATGGCGAACGTCGGAATCTTGTGATCCTTCACCAGCGAGGCCGCCACGTCATCTTGCGTGCTCAGCGGGTTGGAAGCGCACACCACGACGTCGGCGCCGCCGTCACGCAGCGTGATGGCCAGGTTCGCCGTCTCGGTGGTCACGTGCAGGCACGCGGAGATTCGCACGCCTTTCAGCGGGCGCTCCTTGGTGAAGCGCCTGCGGATGAGCTGCAAAACCGGCATCCACTGGTTGGCCCATGCAATTCGCGTTTTGCCTTTCGCGGCAAGCCCTGGGTCCTTCACGTCACCGGACAATCTCTTTGCGGAGGACATCTAAAGACCAGCCTCCTTCCTCAGGATGGCGGCCTTATCCGTCTTCTCCCAGGAGAATTCGGGCTCCGGACGGCCGAAGTGTCCATAGGCCGCGGTCTTCTTATAAATGGGACGGAGCAGGTTCAACGACTCAATGATTCCCTGCGGCGTCAGCTTGAAATGCTTGCGAATCAGACTCTCGAGCCGGCTATTGTCAATGCGGCCGGTGTCGAACGTATTGACCATCACCGAAACAGGCTCCGCGACGCCGATGGCGTAAGCGAGCTGCACTTCCGCCCGGCCCGCGATGCCCGACGCCACGATGTTCTTGGCGATGTAGCGCGCCATGTAGGTCGCGGAGCGATCGACCTTCGTCGGGTCCTTCCCCGAAAAGCACCCGCCGCCGTGATGGGCGCTGCCTCCGTAAGTGTCCACAATGATCTTCCGCCCCGTCAGCCCGGAGTCGCCCACCGGCCCGCCGGTCACAAAGCGCCCGGTGGGATTGATGTGGTATTTGGTTCTTGCGTCGAGCATGTGCGCGGGGATCACCGGCTTGATCACGCACTCGAGTACGCCGGAGCGCAGCGTCTCATTGCTGACCGCCGCCGTGTGCTGTGTAGAGACCACCACGGCTTCCACGCGCACCGGTTTCGAGCCGTCGTACTCGACCGTGACTTGCGATTTGCCGTCCGGCCGTACAAAGTCGAGAATCCCTTTGCGCCGCACTTCTGCCAGGCGCAGGCAGAGCTTGTGCGCGGTCATGATGGGGAACGGCATGAGCTCTTCCGTCTCATCGCAAGCGTATCCGAACATCAATCCCTGATCGCCTGCCCCACCTGTGCCCACGCCCATGTCGATGTCGGCGCTCTGGCGCGTCAGGTTGATGGTTATCTGGCAGCTCTCGGCCGTAAAGCCGGCGTCGGGATCGTTGTAGCCGATACCTCGCACGGTCTCCCGAACCAGCTTCTCAATGTCCGGCTTGGCCGAGGTTGTGATTTCTCCGGCGACGTAAACCGCCTGGTCCTTGACCATGACCTCGCAGGCCACCCGACCACGCGGATCTTCTGTTAGAACCGCATCGAGGATGGCGTCCGAGATCTGATCGCAAATCTTGTCGGGGTGTCCTTCGGTTACGGACTCGGAGGTAAAAAGATAACGGTGCTTAGGCCCGCCCACGCAGAGCCTCCTTGTTGTCAGTGAATAATTCGAGGGTTAGCACAAACACGAAAACCTACCACACGGCAAACGGAAGTGTCAACGATTTCAAACCTCTCGCGGCGAAGTTCGGGCCAAGCTGTCGTGGATGAGGCTCGAATGGACTCTACGCGCACCCCAGCGGCCCCGAGACGCGGGCGCAGAATTATGCCTTCACCGTGCAACGCCACGTCCCTTTAGGCATGCGCAGACCGCAAAGACCCTCCCGGCGCGGGCGCCAGCCCGGGCTTCGTCTCCCCCTTCAGGGAGCGCGCGCAGTTTCTCTAGCCGGGCTTTACCACTTCCCGCCGCGACAGCAGGTAAGACTTGATGAAGGGATCCAGGTCACCATCCAGCACGCGATCCGCGTCGCCCATCTCGTGTTTCGTCCGATGGTCTTTCACCAGCCGGTAGGGGTGCAGCACGTAGGAGCGAATTTGGCTGCCGAAGTCGATGTCAGCCTTCGAAGCTTCCAGCTTATCCGCCGCCTCGCGCCGTTTGCGCAGTTCCAGTTCGTAAAGGCGCGAGCGCAGAAACTTCATGGCCATTTCGCGATTGCGGTGCTGCGAGCGCTCGTTCTGGCACTGCGCCACGGCGCCGGTGGGAAGGTGCGTGATGCGCACGGCCGAATCCGTGGTGTTCACGTGCTGGCCGCCCTTCCCGCTGGAGCGGTAGGTGTCTACTCGGAGCTCTTCCGGCTTGATCTCGATCGTGATCGAGTCATCGATTTCGGGGCTGACAAAGACCGACGCGAACGATGTGTGCCGCCGCTGGTTCGCGTCGAAGGGCGAAATCCGCACCAGGCGATGCACGCCGCTTTCGCCGTGCAACAACCCATACGCGTAATCTCCCGTCACCGTGAACGTCGCGGATTTCAGTCCCGCTTCTTCACCCGGTTGATAATCATTCAAGCTGAACTTGAAGCCGCGCTGCTCGGCCCAGCGCCGGTACATGCGCAGCAACATGTCGCCCCAGTCCTGTGATTCCGTGCCGCCGGCGCCGGGGTGGATGGTGACGATCGCGTTCAGGTGATCGCTCTCGCCGCCCAGCAGAGTCTCCGTTTCCAGGCGGTCCACTTCCCGGCGAAGGGTATCCAGTTCGGCGCGCAGCTCGGGCGCAATACTCTCGCCTTCGCGCGCCAGCTCGAAATACGTCTCCGCATCCGCCAGTCGGCGGGCCAGCTTCTCATCGGCCTCCAGAACTTCCATGAGACGCTTGCGCGAGGCCAGAATCTTCTGTGAAGCTTCCTGGTCCTGCCAGAAATTGGGTTCGGCGATTTGCTTTTCGAGGGCTTCCTGTTCCTTGCGGCGTTGGGGAGCGTCAAAGAAAACTCCGGATGTCGGCGCACCGTTTCTTTAATTCGTCAAATTCTCGCTGTAATTCTTCAATCACGTTCGCTCCTTAAGAACAGTTGTCAGTTTTCAGGCGTCAGTCGTCAGCAGCGTTCAGCGGTCGCTCTCAGCATTCCACTTTCAGCCCATCAAACAGAAATCCTTCCACTTTTGCCTTTTGCCCTTTGCCTTTTGATTTCGCCCCTGGCCCGTGCTCTCCCGCACACGCATGGCCATGGGGTTTACTAGCCCGCATCAGTTTCATCATGCTCGCGACGCTTAAGGGACAAACCCACCAGCATCAGCACTGCAATCGCCACGCAAAGCCACGCAAAAACATCCCCGTGAGCCGTATAGAAGGTTTGCCGCGTCTCGAAGTTGAAACGAGCAGCCAAAACCATCTGGCGGTGCCGCGGAAGTTTCTCCAGCACGCGGCCGTAAGGGTCGATGAGAGTGGTTACGCCGTCGTTGGTAGCCCGCAGCAGGTAGCGGTGGTTCTCAATGGCGCGCAGCCGGGCCATTTCCAGGTGTTGGTAGGCGGCCGCAGAATCACCGTACCAAGCGTCGTTCGATATATTCACCAGCACGCCGGCGCCGGCCGCCGCCAGCCGCCGGACGAGTTGCGGGAAAATCGCCTCGTAGCAGATGAAAACGCCAATATCCCCCGCCGGGGTCTTGGCAACCCGGTAACTCGAACCCGGAACGAAGTTCCCTACCTCCGACGTAATCTTGTCCACGAATCCGGGAAACGCCCAGACCGGGACGTACTCACCGAAGGGCACTAGATGAATTTTATCATACCGCGACACTTCGCGGCCTTCCGAGTCCAGGATGACAGCGCTGTTCGTGATCAACCTCCCTGCCGAACCAACCGGGATGACCGTGTTGGCGATGACGAAGGCGTGCGCCTGCCGCGCCATATTCTCTATCGCACTGCGAAAAATGGGGTCACGGGTGAAATAAAACGGCGCGGGATTCTCCGCCCAAATCAGGAGGGGGGGCTCGGCCATGGCGCGCGCGCCTTCTGCCGGCCCATGTTTCGACGTCTTCAGAAAATCATCAGCCGTGGCGACACTGAGATTTACCAGTCGCTGAAGTTGGGCGGGATCGCGCCAGGGAGTCCAGGCCTCCAGCGCCGCTTCGTCCAGCGGTACGTTGGGCTGCACGAGGAACGCCAGCTCCCCGCCCATGGCCTCGGGTGGCGGCTTCAGCTCCCGTTGCGCGAGCAACAGCAACACGACCCAGCAGGCGAGCGCTCCCCAGGCCCGTACACGTCTCGTCGCGAGGAGCACCCAGGCCAGCAGCGCGCTGGTCGCCACGGGCAGGAACGAGAGCCCATACACGGCCGTGACCGATGCGATCTGCCTCAGGCCGGAAGCCTCTACGGCGTACCCGAGAAGATTCCAGGGGAAACCCGTAACCAGATAAGTCCGCGCCAACTCCATCCCTACCCAGAGAAACGGCGCGAGAACGAGCGCCCACCCCGCCGAGCGGCGGGCGACCCATCCCACCAAGAAACCCAACCCGCCAAAGAAGGTTGAGAAGACGATGACGAAGAGGACCAGTACGCCCAACGCCAGCGCCGGCGCCAGTCGCCCGTAAACTTCCATCACGCTCACAAACCAATAACAGCTTCCCGCGAAGAAAATCGCGCCGGTCAGGCAGCCCAGCAGGAACGCGCGCTTCAGCCGCCTTTCTTTTGTCAAGGCCGCCAGCATCGGCAGGCAAGCGACCCACACCAGTCCGCGAAGATGAATTCCAGGGAAACACGCCACCAGCAGGAGCCCGCTCAGCGCGCAGGCAGCCCAGCGGATGAGGGCCCACTCCAGAGCTAATCTGTGGGAAATGTGGCGTACGGTTGGCATCAGGCCGTCATTGATCCCTGAAGAGAGAGCAACCCTCCCGCCGGGACTTCCGAGGCGCGGAGAGGCCGCGCAGCGTCCTAGTGCCGGATGAAGGGCTTGAATCCTTCCCGCGAGAGCTTGGCGCGCACCTTTTCAGCGTCGTCGCGAGTCTTGAAAGGCCCCACCTGCACACGGAAGAGGTTGTCGTTCGCGTGCGCGTATTCAGGCGCCACCAGAAACACCGGATAGCCCCGCCCTTTCAGGATGTTGACCAGTGCTTCGGCATCCTGTTTGGAGCGCAACGCGGCGACCTGCAGAGTGATGCCCTCCCCGACTTCCCCGGGAGCTGCGGCGGATGCGGCTTGCTGACTCGTCGCCGGCGCAGCCGCAGCGTGTTGCGGCGCCGGAGGAGTTGCGGCCGCCGTCTTCGCTTGGGGCGGGGCAGGCTTCCTGCCCGGACCAGCCGTCTGCGCCGCGCTGGCGTCTGGCGCGGGGTTGCCCGGTGTGCGCCCGACCGCCGATTCCTGGCGTGTGACTTTCAGGCTCTCCGCGGGCGGGTTCACCGCGGGCGGGATGGCCGCGGGCGCAGTGACGCGCTCCGTGGGAGGCGCCGACCGGGAGAATCGTTCGTTGAACCCCACCAGGAATCCGAGCGAGAAGAAGACTCCGCACACTGCTACGCCCGCCAGAAACAGGAGGATCAAGTGCTGCGCTGAAAGTCCTCTCTCCTCCTGATGTTCCCGCATACCCACTGCCACCATGGTCCTCCTTGCGCTCAAGACCCGGCCGAGAGTTCGGTCGACGCGGTTGTTCTAGTTCTTCTCTCCCCCGAGCGGTTTGGGCGGGTTTGCCATCTTGCCGAGCAGAGCCGTAAGCAACTCCACCGGAACCGGGAAGACCACCGTGGTGTTCTTTTCGGTCCCGATCTCCACTAACGTCTGGAGATATCGCAGGGTGATGGCGACGGGTTCCTTGGCAATGACCTCGGCGGCCTGAGCGAGTTTCGCGGACGCCTGGTATTCGGCGTCGGCGTGGATGATCTTCGCCCTCCGCTCGCGCTCGGCTTCGGCCTGCGCGGCGATGGCTCGCTGCATTTCCTGCGGCAAGTCCACCTGCCTCACTTCCACCTTCGTCACCTTGATGCCCCAGGGCTCGGTGTGTTCGTCCAGGATAGTTTGCAGCCGGTTGTTAAGCTTCTCGCGCTGGGAGAGTAGATCGTCCAGCTCCACTTCGCCCAAAACCGAGCGCAGGGTGGTTTGCGCCAACTGCTCGACGGCGTAACGGTAATTCTCAAGCTCCACGAACGCCTGCTGCGCGCTGATCACGCGGAAGTAAACAACGGCGTTGACCTTCAGTGAAACGTTGTCCCGTGTGATGATGTCTTGTGGGGGCATATCCCAAGCCACAACGCGGAGAGAAACTCTCACCAGCTTATCAATAGGCCAGAGGATGAAGATGAGCCCCGGCCCCTTGTCCGGTTTCTGGAGCCGTCCCAGGCGGAAGATCACCGCCCGCTCGTATTCGCGCAATATATTCAAACAAGCTGAAACCCATAGGAAGATAATAATCGCTACAACGGTGTAGGCCATAGTGTGCTCCTTTTCACAGTCCTGCGGCTGAGACTACCCAGGTCATGGTCCTTAAACTTTGCTGCTCTTCGGGGGGCGCCCTACCCCTCTTCCCCTTATTGCGGCGCAATGATCATCGGAAAGCCACCGTCCCACTCCCCCGATCGAGACTGGCAAGCCAGTTTATCGGGATTTCGGCACCGGCTCAACTACTAAGGTCAGACCCTCCATCTCCCGCACGCGAACGCGCGTGCCTTGGGAAATTCTTTCCGCCGCGCGCGCCTCCCACAATTCGCCGTGGATCCATATCTTCCCCCCCGGAGCCAGATCGGTTTGCGCCACGCCCAGCGCGCCGATCATGCCTTGCTCGCCCGTGACCACTTTGCGCAGCTTCGCGGCAACGGCAAAACGCACCAGGATGATGGTGATGAATCCCAACGGCAGTGCTACGCTCAGGGCCGTGGAAAGGTGTATGCGCGCCTCGGGCCACGGCGACTTGACCAGAATCAAAGCTCCCAGCACCATCGCCACAATCCCCCCCGCGGCCAGCACGCCGTGCGAAGTCAACTTGGCTTCGAGCGCGAACAACACGAGCGCGGTAAGGATCAGCAGAGCCCCCGCGTAATTGATCGGAAGGAGATTGAAGGCGTAGAGCGCCAGAACGAGCGAGATCGCGCCCACCACGCCGGGCGCCACCATGCCGGGATGCGTGAACTCAATGTACAGGCACGCCACCCCGAGTGCACCCAGGATGAAGGCGATGTTGGGATCCGCCACCCAGGCGAGAAAAGCCTCAAGTCTCGGCATGGGATAGGGCTCGACGACCGCATTGGCCAAGTGCAGCGTCGTGGTCGTGTCGTTGAAGCGTTGGATCGCTTTGCCGTCGCACTTCGCGAAAATCTCGCTGGGCGAGCTGGCGACGGCGTCAATCAGCTTGTCGTCGAGTGCTTCCTTATCTGTGAAGGAAGAACTCTTGCGGACCGCCTCTTCCGCCAACACCACATTGCGCCCGCGTTTCTGTGCAATGGACCGGATGTAAGCCGCCGCGTCGTTTTCAAGCTTCTCTTCCATCGTCTTGCCAACATCCGTTCCGCCCAAAACCACTGGATGGGCAGCTCCGGTGTTAGTGCCCGGAGCCATCACGGCCAGATCGCCGGACAACAGAATAAAGAAGCCCGCAGACGCCGCGCTGCCACCGCTGGGCGCGACATAGGTAATCACCGGAACGCGCGAGTCGAAGATCGCCTGGATGATCTCGCGCATGGAGGTCATCAGCCCGCCGGGCGTGTTCAATTCCAGCAGAACAGCGTCGGCGTTTTCCTCACTGGCATAACGGATGCCCCGCACCACGTAATCCGCGCTCACCTGGTGAATCATCATATCGAGACGAATGACCACCACCCGCGGTTGCGGGCGGGCAGCGCGCACGGAGTCCGGGGGTAATCCAGCGGCGAGAAGAACGGCGAACAAGAGTGCGGAACGCAGGATTTTGGAATTCAAGGCGTCTTCCTCGAAGTCGCGGCTCCGGCCGGGGTCTGTTGGATCAACTGTTCAGCTTCGTGGTTGCCGGGGTCGAGATCCAGAGCGGCCTGGCCCTGCATGCGAGCCAGTGCCGGCTGGTTCAGCGAAAGGTAAACGTGCGCCAGCGAAAGGTGTGCTTCCACGGTATTCTTCAATTTGAGTGAAGCCTCCAGTTCCGCGGCGGCTTCCTGGTGTTTCCCCTCGGTTTCGAGCACCTGGGCAAGCAACAGGTACCCCTGGGGATCAGCAGGGGTTAAGGAGACGACCTCCGAGAGCTCGCGCTCGGCTTCCGCATAGCGTCGTTCGGTGAAGAACTTCTTCCCGAGAGCAAGGTGCACGTCGCTGTGCTCCTGGGGAGAAGCGTTCGCCAGACGCTCCTCCAGCGCGTTATGCAGAGTCAGCTCCAGCAACCGGAAGGCGCGACCATTATAATTCTTCTTGAGCCGCGGCTGGGGGAGCATGTCTCCCGGCTGTTCGGCAGCCGGCCCGACCTCGTGTTCGGCCAACCAATCCAGCTCTCTCTGTTCCGCGGCATCGTCTCCAAGCTTCTCCAGAACCAGGGCTAGCAACGTGTGGACCTCGGAGTCGTCGTCATTCGCGCGGACGGCTTCCCGGAGAGATTCCGCCGCGGCTTGGTAGCGTTTCTCGTACCAGAGGGCCACCCCGCGGTTAAAGCAGAAATCTGCATCCGAGGGATCGCTTTGGTAAGCGCGCTCGAAATTCGCCAGGGCCTCGGAATATCGGCCACGGCGGGCCTCCAGGACACCCAGGTTGTTCGAGACTTCGTTTAAGGGGAGTTTCTTCCAAAGAGATTCGAACTCTCTTTCGGCGATCGCTTCGTGCCCCAGGAAAAACTCATCGACCGCGCGCAGAAACAACGATTCGTCGTAACTGGGATCGGACTCCTCAAGCCTGCGCAACCATTTGGCGGAGTTCGCGTAGTCCTTCTGCTCGAAAAATAACCGGCCTAGAGCAAACGCCGCCCGATGATCGGAGGGATCCAGGCGATCCGACTCCAGGAAGAAGTGGAGGCGGCTGGTGTCGTCGGTAGCCACCAGCCCGCGAATGTAGTTCTCGAAGGCATCGAGGCGGATATCGGGGAAGCGCCGCCGGAAGTCTTCCTCGTTGCCCACCGTGAAGCTGCGGTCGTGCATCGCCAGCAATCGCCACGCGAGTCGCGTCTGCAGGTCCACCAGGTCCGTCAGCCCTCCCGAAACTTCCAAGGATTGCGAGAGTTTCAGCAGGCGGACATCCAGAAGCTGTGAGCGCGCCGCCAAGCGATTGTCGGTAACGTTGAAATTACCGAGAATTGCCCAATCCACGCCGAGGGTTTCCGCCACCTTGAATTCGCTGGCCAGCGTCAGTGGCGTGTCGATGGGCATTCCGAGCTGCGTGCAGGCGGCATTGCGTTCGTCGCGGTCGAGGACGTAATTCTCAGGCTGCGCCAAGCGGGAAGAAAGAACTTCCGCGAAACTTTCCGAGATCCAGCTCAAATCGGAGCGGGGACTCTGATTTTCAAAGGGGAAAACCAGGATGCCTCGCACCGCAGACGAGCCGTGAAGCTGCCACGGGCTAAGCAGCAGAAGCAAAAGGGGTCCAGCCGCTTTTCGCATGAAACCTTAACCCGACCTGGTTATTATAGCACTGCCGGTATCAGGTCCGCCGTGCGCTCCTTTGCCCCAACCGCTCAATCCCTAATGGGCACAGGGGGACTCTTCATGAGTTCTAGATAAGCCGGGTGTTGGCGGATCTTATCAAAATCCGGATCCTCTTCAATCCGCTTCTGATCGCGGAAGCCATCTTCTAAAGCACGTTTGAGGTAGCGAACCGCTTCCTCCGCCTGTCCATTCAAGGCAAAAGCTTTGGCCATGTAGAAATAGAACTGGACATCCGCTCCCCGGGCCCGGATGACCACCCCGAGCAACGATTGCTGAGTCAGGACATTCGGGTCGAGGCCGAGGGCGACGCGATATTCATCCACTGCCTCCTTGTACTTCTTCAAGTGGTAATACGACGTGCCCAGGTTCAGATGGAAAGCTGCGTCGTTGCCTTTCGCCTCGATCGCCCGTTTGTAGTACTTCACCGACTTTCCAAACTTGTTTTCCATGAAGTACGTCGTGCCGATGTTGTTCCAGGCCTCGGCGAAGTCTTTTTTCAAGTGAGTCGCTTTGCTATAGGCCTGCCGGGCGCCGTGATATTTCATCTGCTGCTGGTAAGTGATTCCCAGCTTATTCCATAGCCCGGCATTCTTGAAATTCAACTGTTTCAAAGCCCGCTGGTAGTAGTCAGCCGCCTCGCCGTAGTTCTTCCTTGCCATAAAGATGTCCGCCCGCTCTTCCATGCTGAGGACCTTGGAAGGTGTGGCAGGGGTCTGCGGTGAAACCGCCGCAGGGGCGACCTGTTCCTGACCGGGGCCCGTGGCAGCCACCTGCGCCGCCCCCAGCCAGGCGGCGGACACGATCATGATGATTGCAGCAAGCAAAGCGGCTGCTAGTGTTCTGGGTTTCATTTCAGTAGACCTCGCTCATGCAAGAGAATCCTTGTGGGTCCAGAGGTCAGGGAGTTGAATCCTCACCCTTCAGGCTGCGTTTTCTTTTGAGCATCCGGAGGAGTGGCGGGCTTGGAGTTCTTGCCCTTGAAAATCGCGAAGAATCTCTTCAGCACGCCGCCTTTCTTTGCGCCGGGCCGCTGGGGCTCGTCGGGGTTCGCAGCGGGCGGAGTGGAATTGTCGTTCGCCACCGGAGCGGTCGTCGCACCTGTGGGCAAGGTTGCAGCACTCCCCCCGTGGAACAGTCTGCTGAGAATTCCCCCGCTCCCCTGCCGGGGCAGCTGTTCCTGCGGTTCGGTCCCCTCAATAAAGTACTCGTTCCGGACCACCACCGAACCACCCCCTGAAAGGTTGGCGGTCATCTGGACGGGAGTCGCAACGATGCCGGGTGGAGCTTCGAAGGGTTTGACGTCGCGGTACGCGCCCCCTCGAGTGGCAAGTTTCATGAACTCAGTCCAGATGGGCAGGGCCGAGCTCGATCCGGAGAGCTTCAGTTCGCGATCGTCGTCATACCCCACCCAGGCAACTGCCAGAAGGTTCGAGGTGAAACCGGCGAACCAACCGTCATGCGAGGTCCCGGTCTTCCCGGCGGCAGGCAGCGTAAACCCACGCCCCCGGACACCCGCCGCCGTGCCGTTGTTTACGACGCTCTCCAGCAGGGTCACCATCAGATAGGCCACGCGCGGATCCAGCACCTGACGGCTGACTTCCGGACTTCGCCACAGGGCGTGCCCCGAAACATCATTCACGGCCAGAATGAACCGCGGTTCCACGTATTGCCCGCCATTGGAAAAGATGGTGTAAGCACCGGCGATTTCAAGAGGTGTGGCCACATACGCTCCCAGGGCGATGGCGGGCGTGGCCAGCAGGTCGGTGTTGATCCCCGCGGCCACCGCCAGGCTTCTCACTTTGCCGTATCCGACCATCTCCGCCAAGCGCACGGTGGCCACGTTCAGCGAATACATCAACGCTTCCCGCAGGCTCACCAGCCCGTGGTACTCCTGTTTGTAGTTCTCCGGCTCGTAAGCCTGGCCGGCGAATTGGAAGGTGGTGGGCTCGTCGTTGAGAACGGTCGCCGACGTAATGAGCGGCTGGGAACCATCCACGCCGGAACTGAGCGCAGCGGCATAAACAAACGGCTTGAAGGATGACCCCGGCTGGCGTTTAGCCAGCACATGGTTGAGCTGGCTGCGGCCGTAATCGCGTCCCCCCACCAGCGCCTTCAGCCAACCCGTGTGCGGATCGAGCACAACCAGCGCCACCTGCGGTTGCAGGGGTTCCGGTGCCGGGGCATCCTTGGCCCGCTTCGCCTTCTTCAACTGCTGATCAACTTCGGTAATACCCGCGCGGATTCCCTCCGAAGCGGCCTGTTGCACATCCAGGTCGAGCGTGGTGTAAATCCGGTAACTCTGGGAAAGCAGGTCGCGTTCGGTGAATTGCGAAAGCAACTGATCCTTCACCATGTCGACGAAGTAGGGAGCCTGGGTGCCCTCCACGTTGCGCATCACCACGCCCAGGGGAGCCGCGCAGGCCTTTTCCGTGTCGGTGGGCGAAAGCATGCCCAGTTCCAGCATCCTCCGCAGCACCAAGCTGCGACGCTCCAGTGCCCGCGCGGGATACTTGTAAGGCGAATAGATGTTCGGCCCGCGAATCAGCCCCGCCAACAAGGCGGCCTCCGCAGGGCTCAGGCTGCTGACATCCTTGTTGAAGTAAGCGCCTGCCGCCTCGCCGAATCCGTAAATGGAAAAGCTCCCGCGCTGGCCCAGGTAAATCTGGTTCGCGTACATTTCAAAGATCTGTTCCTTCGTCAGGCGCTGCTCCAGCAGGAGCGCCAGGAAAACCTCTCTGATCTTGCGGTCGAACTTGCGCTGCGGCGTGAGTCCGAAGATGTTCCGCGCCAGTTGCATGGTGAGAGTGCTGCCGCCTTGCACGATTTCTTCTGCCCGGACGTCCGCAAGCCCGGAAGCGATAATGCGGTAAAAGTTCACCCCGTGGTGAGAGAAAAACCGGTGATCTTCCGCCGCCAGGACGGCATCAATCACGCATTTAGGAAGGTCCTGGTAGCGCACCAGCCGGCGCTTGGAGCGGGAATTGTCGAACAGCGTGGTAATGACTGCCGGTTCGAGCTGATAGCTCTCCAGCGGACCGGTTGCGGAAAGCACGGTGATAGAAGCAATGCGCCCGTCGCGGAACTCCAGCGCCACCGGGCCCTCCTTGATGACATCGCCCTGAAAGAAGGACGCCGGCCCTGGCCGGATCTCCAGACGATTTCCCACCCGCCGGTAGGTGCCAACTTGCGAGCCGCCCTCGTATTCGGCGTAAAGCGCCTTGCGAAGGCGCGCGGCGACGTCCCCCGGAGCCACCGCCTCGCCCACGAACACGGGCGTGGGTGCGGCAAACACCAAGGAGGCGTTGTTGAAGATGTCACCGCTCAGCCGGGCGTCGATAACTCGCGAGAAACGCACGTAAAAGTAGACGAAGGTTCCCACCGCCACGCCCAACACCAGGAGCACGGCACCCAGCAGAACCTTCTTCCACTTCCGCCTTGACGATTTCCTCGCCGCCCCGGGTTTCAGGTGGGCCCGTGGACCGGAAGAACCTTGCGATGCCGAAGATGAAAAGGCGGGCACGTTTTATATCGACCGATTTTCAGATGAGGGAGTAAAGTGCAGGCGCAGGGTGTAGACCTTCAGATCGACGGGAACAATGTAATCGATGTGGACGCTGACGCGGCTCCCGCTTGCCTCCACATTCACCTGTTCCGCAGCTAGGGGCAGGCCCAATTCCTGGGCCTTCCCCAGGATATTGTTTCGGATCGCGTCCGCCGGGACCCGCTGCGTCAACCAGAAAGGGGTTTGGTTCTGAATGTAGTCCTGGAGCTGGTAATTGTCCACGTAAACGGGAATGATCTTGAAACAGGAAAAGATCACCGCCGCAAGAAAGGCGAGAGCAAAGATGGCTTTGGCGCTTCCCTTGCCTGACTCAAGGCGTCGCATCGCTTCCCCTGGGGAGGAAACCTCCCACCTCAGCTAACGCAGGTGTCTTTCGAGCAGAGCCGGTACAACCGCCTCCAGCTTAACATCCTGAATTTGCTTTGTCGAGCGCTGGAAGATCTCCGCCAGCCCTTGCACGAACTTGCGTTTGCCGAGCGTCACGCGATAAGGCACACCGACCAAATCAGCGTCTTTGAACTTCACGCCTGGCCTTTCGTCGCGGTCGTCAAACAGCACGTCGATGGAGCGCGCACGCATCTCCGCATAGAGTTGTTCCGCGGCGGAGCGAAGCCCCGCGTCATCCATATTGGCAGCCGTCAGGATGACCTCGAACGGAGCGATGGGCAGCGGTAGGAACATGCCATCCGCGTCGTGGTTCTGTTCCACCGCGGCGCTCAGGATGCGTTCCACGCCGATGCCATAAGAGCCCATCACCAACGGAACCTCTCGGCCGCTTTCGTCGAGCACCCTGGCGTGCATCACCTCGGAATAGCGGCGCCCCAGCTTGAAGATGTGACCCAACTCCACGGCAATGCTGACCCGCAGCGGTTTGCCGCACTTCAAGCAGAGATCACCGGAGGAAATCACCCGCAAGTCGTGGTACTCAGCGGTGAAATCGCGACCGGGCGTTACGTTGCGCAGGTGGGTGTCGTCGCGGTTCGCGCCGGTGATCAGGCTCTTGCGGCCCTCCAGCGCGTGGTCGGCAAGAATTCTGACACCCCGTACGCCCACGGGGCCGAGCGAGCCCAGGTGCGCACCGTGCACCACCAGGGCTTCTTCCGGCGTGGCCGCACGGAAAACGTCGGTGCCGAGGGTCGCTGCCAGCTTGGTCTCGCTCAGCGTGTGATCTCCGCGCAGCAGGATCACGACCGGCTTGCTCTCCGCGACGAAGACCAACGTTTTGATCATGCGGTCGGCACTCTGGCCGGTGAATCTTACCAGGTCCTCAATCGTCTTCTGTCCCGGTGTGGGGAAGGGTTCCGGCGCGGCATCGCCGGGCGGGTCGGCGACCGCCGGCGCTTTCCCTTCCGCTTTCTCCAGGTTCGCAGCGTAGCCGCAATCGCACAGCGCGACGGAATCTTCGCCGGCGTCCGTGGGCGCGGTGAATTCGTGCGACTGGGTCCCGCCCATCGTCCCGGAATACGCCTCCACAATCACGTACTTCAGCCCGCAGCGGTCGAAGATTCGACTGTATGCCTGATAGTGCTTGCGATAGCTCACGTCCAACCCCGCATCGTCGAGGTCGAAAGAATACGAATCCTTCATCCAGAATTGGCGCAGGCGCAGCAGGCCCGACTTCGGGCGGGGTTCGTCGCGGAATTTCTCCTGAATCTGGTACCAGATCTGGGGAAGCTGCTTGTACGAGCGAAGTTCTCCGCGCGCGATGTTGGTCATCTCCTCTTCGTGGGTCACGCCCAGGACCATCTCGTGGTCGTTCCGGTCCTTGAACTTGAAAATGGTCGGGCCGTAGGCGTCGTACCGCCCGGACTCTTTCCAGAGTTCGGCAGGGTTCAGCGCGGGCAGGTAGAATTCCTGCGCCCCGATGGCGTTCATCTCCTCGCGGATGATCTGCATGATCTTCAGCATCGATCTCTGCGCCAGAAACAAGTGGGCATAAACGCCCGCCGCGACCTGGCGAATGTAACCCGCCCGCAGGAGCAGGCGGTGGCTGGGGACTTCGGCTTCAGCGGGATCTTCCCGCAGCGTGGGGATGAAGATTTGACTCCAACGCATGAGTTCAACCTTTCGTTTCTAGCCGTCAACCCTCAGCTTTCAGCGATCAGCTTGTATGTCGGTTCTCATGCTGATGGCTGAATGCCGATTGCTGACAGCTTTGATTGAGTAGCCGTCATTGTTGAAGATGCAGCCACAGATTGTCAAGGAATGCGAGGTCCCAGTAGTGGGTCAGTTTCCGAGTACGCCGTGAAGATTACTAAACCCTTGGCGACTAGCGAGGAGTAATCCGCGAAAGGGTCGACCAACTTCCGAGTCGCCGACCACACGGACGGAATCGCCAGCATCGACCGGCGCTTTGATTGAACGGTCAGCCTTCCCTCGGGAACGTCGGGGCGCCACGCGCGTAATTGCCTTGGTGGCGCTACGCTGCGAAGGAGCAGTCGCCTTTCGAATTGTTCCTGGGCTGCTTATAATACGGAACGAAGGAGAGCTCTCGTGTACGCGCAACGTGCATCCGTAATTGCATTCTTTGTGGTCGCCGTTTGGAGTAGGGCGACTCTTGCGGGCGAGCCCGAACTCAAGCTGGGGCAGATTCTCGAGGGCAGTCTGAGCCCCGGCCAAGCGCAGTCGTTTGTGGTTTCGCTCGCCGACGGCGATTTTGCCCAGATCGGCGTGAACCCTCGCGGGCAGACACTCATTGTCAAAACCTACGATCCCTCCGGCAAGCCCTTTCGCGGCGCCTATCTGGGGCCAGAGGAGGACAAGCTCAACTTGGTCGCCGAAGCTCCGGGCAGCTATCGCGTGGAGGTTGCCGCTGCGGACAAGCGCGCGACGGTGACTTACACCATCGCGCTCGATAAAGTGGTTACGCTCGAGGCCCGGCTCGCGCCACCCAAGCCCGTAGTAGAGAGCAAGCGGATTCGAGCCTTGCGGGCCGCGGTCGAGCGCGGAGACCGGGAGAGCGTCAACTCGTTTTGGGAAGAGGTCAAGAAGGCAGGCGCGCCGCTAATCGAGCCGATTGCCGGCGATCGCGAGAACATGGCTGTCACTTTCCTTTGGAAGGGCAAGCCCGATACGCACAACGTCATGGTGCTCTGGCTTCCATACGCCGGCGCCGCACCCGAAGAGTTCCTGATGGAGCGTCTGGGCGAGACCGACGTCTGGTACAAAACGGTCAAGGTGCACCGGAAGATGCGGCTCGCGTATACCCTGGCTCCCAACGCCGCACGGCTGCATCCACTGTCGCTCGGTATCGACGCCGACGCGATCACCATGATCGCGGCAGCGGCCCGGCCGGATCCGCTGAACCCCAAGCGCTGGCGCTACAACCCGCAGAGCGTGGATGCGCCGGAATATCGCGGGAGCTCGGTCCTTGAGATGCCCGGCGCCCCGCCGCAGCCGTGGAGCGCCTATCGGCCCGGCGTTCCCGCGGGACGAGTGGAGAGGCATCCATTCAAGAGCGCGGCACTGAACAACGAACGGGAGATTGCCGTCTATCTGCCACCCCGGTATTCGCCGCAAGCCGAGCCCTATCCACTGCTCGTCGTATTCGACGAAGACGCCTATCTTGGCGAAGCGGGGGAGATGGCTCTCGTTCCCACGCCCACGATCCTCGACAACTTGATCTCGGAAGCGCGAATTCCGCCCGTGGTCGCGCTGTTGGTTGGTAACGCACCGGGCGCGCGCAACCACGAGCTACCCTGCAATCCGGAGTTCAGCCGGGCCTTGGTCACCGAAGTGCTGCCGTGGGCGCATCGCCTGTACAACTTCACGAGCGATCCTCGCCAGACGGTTGTGGCCGGGTCGAGCTATGGCGGCCTCGCCGCCGCTTGCGCCGGTCTGTGGCATCCGGAGACATTTGGAAATGTCCTCGCGCAATCCGGCTCCTTCCATTGGACGCCGCCGCCGGGCAGCGGTCTCACAGATTCCAGCTCGGAACCCAACTGGGTCGCGCGCCAGTTCATCTCCAGCCCCAAAAAGCCGCTGCGCTTTTACCTGGATGCCGGCAGCGCGGAATTCAACGCTACGGGAGGGGCTGACGCCATCTTGATATGCACTCGCACGTTACGCGACGTGCTGCGCGCCAAGGGCTACGAGGTCCACTTTCAGGAGTTTGCCGGCGGACACGACTACCTGAACTGGCGTGGCACACTCGCCGATGGCCTGATGGCGCTGATGGGTAGCCCTGCATCCGAGACGCCGCGAGAACACGCGCCGGCGCAATGACTCAACAGCGCCGGGACCATCGAGGAATGAAACCAAAGTAAGCTCGCCTGCACCGATTTGCCGGTCTAACCGATCGGACGGCTTCTTCGGAGCTCCTCCCCAATTACGATCCACTCTTCCCTTATCGATTTATGGAAAAGTGGCCGACCATCCAATCAGAATCTGCGGACTTGCCAGAACTGGCTTTTGGGGGTTGCGTCCCATTGGCATTCACAAAAGCTAGACTACGTCGATGACAATTAGCGTGATGTCGTCCTGCTGGGCCAGCGAGGCATGTTGCCAAAGGCGTACCTCGGAGAGCACTTGATCCGATAACTCCGAAGGGGAGCGCGACTGATGGTTACGAACGACTTCTTCCAGCTTGCAGTCGCCAAACGAATCGCCGCTGGCGCTCTCGGGTTCAATCACGCCGTCCGTGTAAAGCAGGAAGCGGTCGCCCGAGCAAATGGGTAGGTCACGAACGGGATAGTCGGGATCCGGGATGACTCCAAACAACAGGCCGTTGCTTTCGATACGTTCCAACTTTCCTTCCCGCCAGCGGAGAAGCGGCGGATGCCCGGCGGCTGAATACCATGCCTTGCGCTTTTCGGTATCAAGCCACAAATAGGCCGCCGAGACGAACTGATCATGGATTTGCCTGAAAAGGATGCGGTTTAACCCGCGCAACACTTCACGCGGGTCGTGCGCACAGGGCACGACGGATTGCATCGCCACCTTGATCATCGAAGCGATCAGCGCGGCTGGCACGCCGTGTCCGGTGACGTCCGCCACCAGAAAGCCAACCCGCCTCTGGTCCATGTGAACGAACTCGTAGAAATCGCCAGCGACGGCGGTCATCGGCCGATAGGCGACCGCAATCCGTACGTCCTGCACCTCGGGGATGGTGGTGGGAAGGATCGAGAACTGCAACTGCCGGGCAAGTTCGAGTTCGTTTTCAATCGACAACAAGCGGCGCTCGGTAACGGAGGAGATTTGCACAGCCACGTAGCCAAACGAAAGCAGGAAGGCGGCAAATGCCAGATGATCCAGGAGCGGCGGCGGGGGCGGATAATCCAGGCGACGTGCCAGGTGGACCCAAAGAGCCTCAATGGCGAATACCAGCGTGCCGGTGGCTAGAACCCCGCGATTGAGGAGAACCACATATCTGTCGGACAACTTCTTCACGCCGACGACGGTTATGACGATGAGAAGGAAGCAAACCACGACGAGATGGTTGTAAGGCAAGAACTTGTCCTCGGAGCCGCCGTACACGAACCAGCCAATGCCGGCTACAGCGATGGCCGTCCCAACAACGAGGACAATCTTAATAAGAAGCCGAAGTCTACCTCGGCTTAATTCCAAGAAGGCCAACGAGGCAACGACTACGATTAGGTACGCGCCCCCCGTGTTCACGTAGGGAACGCTTATCTGCATCGATTGCGGCAGAGCCGCAACGACGGCCGGCGATCGGGTCAGTACTGAGGCGCCGTACATCGCGCTCCAGGTTCCGAGCCAGATAAAGAGCCGCGCTCCGCTGCGCCGACGGATGCCAGCGATGGAGCAAGCTGCCAATCCGATGAACAGCAAAACTGCCCCTGATATGATGTGCTCGAGCTGGTCGCGGAGCATTGGCAGGACTTGATCTTCCAACCGCCACCTCCCAAACCTCGCCAAGATATCACAGTCGATGGGGATGTTTATGCGAGTAGTTTGCTTCCGGATGTCCCGGTATTCTCCGACAAAGACCGGCGATTCCGGGCGGATCACGCGCTACTCGGAAGTTGTCCCACAGGGGCTCGCGGCGACAATCCCCCGCGGAACCGAAGGTGATCGGTCCCGCCTGACGCCATAGGGTAGAGCGAAGTCGCTCAACTCCTGTATCGTCGCGCACTCGGAAACCGACCCGCTACCGAGGTCCAAGTTCTGGACCGCTGTGTTTCCTCCCGCGGTGGTGCGCGCCCGCCGGCCCAGGGAGGTTGTATCTGTGTCCAATTCTGGGGGCGCACGCGGCCAGGCTTCCTTTTGACCCTGGTCTTGCATCTAAGCACTAGAGAGGGCTTAGGGGCTGTGACGACCAATATTGCAATTCATCTATTCCTACCTCATTCGAAACACGACAGAATCCGCACGTCTTCACCGGACTGCGTTTAATAGCACTTATAGACTGTAACTGGACTGCATCATCTTTCGTATAAGCAGGTGTGCAAGGGTTTCGGAAGATGACGAGAGCGATGACTCGGGAAAGGACGGTTGTGCGGGGCTTCAAACAACAGGCCAATGTCAAGCCTAAGACTCAGGGCAAATCATGTGGGAGGATGACCATGCGAAACAAACTATCACTGCTGCCTCTATTGCTGGTCCTGGCGACGGGAGTGTGCTGGGCCGGAGAGCCCACCACCGACGCTCAGACCACGGCGGGTATTCAATCCCGCATCTACCACGCGCAGGTCTACAAGCACGGCGACGTCCAGGTGACGTATGCGAACGGCATCGCGACGCTCACGGGAACGGTGGACAACCTGGGAAGCAAACTCGACGCGGAGAAAGCAGCGCGCAAAGCCCCCGGCGTGTCCTCCGTTGTGGACAACATTCAGGTGCGAGCGGATGACGTAACCGAAGGGCAGATACTCGAAAAGGCTCGCCACGAGATCGTGATCTATTACGCCTATGGGATTTTCGACAACGTGAACCTGCAAGCCCAAGGCGACACGCTTGTGGTCAGCGGCCAGGTCACTCAACCCTTCAAGAAGACGGATATCGGGAACATCCTGACTCGTGTGAAGGGAGTTGCGGCGGTTCAGAACAACCTTGAAGTCCTGCCCACCTCGACGTTCGACGACCGCCTGCGCTTTGCGGTGGCGCGCGCCATTTACGGCGATCCGTTCTTCATTCACTACGCCGACCAGGCGCTGCCCCCGATCCACATCATCGTGAAGAACGGGAAAGTAACCCTGGAAGGCGCTGTGGCTTCGGCGCTCGACCGCGCCAAGGCCTACTTGGCTGCCAGCGGTGCGGGGCTCTCCTTCTCAGTGGTGAATAACCTTCGAGTGGTTAAGTCCTGACGGGTTGCTGGGACTTTCCCCCTGCCTGCGCTGCGCCAGTTCAGCGCAGGCCTTTTTTTTGACCGCGGTGTCGCGTCATGCAATGGCGAAGCACGGCATGGAAGGGGAGTCGAGCGGAGAAGATTGCGCCGCCTGCGCTCCTCCGCTAGAATGCCAGTGCGGGTTCTTCGCCGCTCAGTCCAACGATTCCGTCGGGAGCATGCCGTTGCCGGGAAAAATCCAAATTGCTTTGGGGTCCGACCACGCCGGCTTCCGACTGAAAGAGAAAGTCCGCGAGTATCTGGCGCGCCGGGGCGCCGAAGTCCGGGACTTGGGGACCGAGTCGCCGGAGGCGGTGGATTATCCCGATTACGCCGAAAGGGTCGCCCGGCAAGTCGCGAACGGCCAGGTTGATTGCGGCATCCTGGTTTGCGGAACGGGCGTGGGAATGATGCTGGCGGCGAACAAGGTCCCGGGGATCCGCGCCATTCCCTGCACCGATACGATTTCCGCCTATTTCGCTCGCGCCCATAATGACGGCAACATCCTCACGCTGGGCAGCCGGCTCCTGGATGAAGCCACCATGGAGAAAATTGTCGACACCTGGCTTGCCACTCCTTTCGAGGGTGGGCGGCACGAACGGCGGATCAAGAAGATCGACGCCATCGACGAACACTTTCATGCGGAGAAAAGCTCATGAATGCTCCTTCACGCTCTCACCTGCGCCCGCTCCACGAGGTGGACCCGGAAATCGCGCGCGCCATTGACCAGGAAGTAGACCGCCAAGCCCGTACCCTGGAGTTGATCGCCTCCGAGAATTTCGTGAGCGAGGCAGTGCTGGAAGCCCTGGGATCGGTGATGACCAACAAATACGCCGAGGGCTTGCCCGGCAAGCGTTACTACGGCGGATGCGAGTTCGTGGACGTGGCCGAAACTCTGGCCATCGAGCGCGCCAAGAAACTCTTCGGCGCGGAACACGCCAACGTCCAGGCGCACTCCGGCAGCCAGGCGAACCAGGCCATCTACATGACCGTGCTGAAACCGGGCGACACGCTGCTGGGCATGAGCCTGGCGCACGGCGGCCACCTGACCCACGGCCACCCGCTCAACTTCTCCGGCAAGCTGTACAAGATTGTTTCCTACGGCGTGCGCAAGGACACGGAGACGATCGACTACGACGAGCTCGAACGCCTGGCGATGGAGCACCACCCGAAGCTCATCCTGGCGGGAGCAAGCGCTTACCCACGCATCCTGGATTTCGAGCGCTTCGGCGCCATCGCCCGCCAGTGCGGCGCGGTGCTGATGGTGGACATGGCGCATATTGCCGGTCTGGTGGCTGCGGGCCTGCATCCCAGCCCCTTCCCGCACGCCGACTTCGTCACCACGACGACGCACAAAACCCTGCGCGGCCCGCGCGGCGGCGCAGTCTTCTCGAAAGCCCAATACGCCAAAGAGCTCGACAGGATTGTGTTCCCCGGCATCCAGGGCGGACCGCTCATGCATGTGATCGCCGCCAAGGCCGTCTGCTTCCAGGAAGCGTTGCAGCCGGAGTTTCGTGAGTACCAGAAGCAAATCGTCGCCAACGCCAAGGCGGTGGCGGAAACGCTCGCGGCGGAAGGCTTCCGCATCGTCTCCGGCGGAACCGACACGCACCTGATGCTCGTCGATGTCTTCTCCAAGCAAGTCACCGGCAGGCAGGCTCAGGACACCCTGGAGCGCGCCGGCATCACGGTGAACAAGAACGCCATCCCCTTCGACACCAACCCGCCGGCCGTGGCCAGCGGCATTCGCGTGGGGACCCCGGCCGTCACGACGCGCGGAATGAAAGAACCCGAGATGCGGCAGATCGCTCACTGGATCGCCGAAGTCCTGAATCACCTTGCAGACGAATCCATCGTGAAGCGCGTGCGCAGCCAAGTCGAATTACTGACGGAGAAATTCCCGCTCTACGAGAACCGTAGAGTGGCGGTTGGCACGAAGTCTTGAGGGGAAGGCGAAACGCGCCAAGTCGTGATTCGCCCCGGCGAGGACGGCTATTGGGTCGCATAGTGCCCCAGCCTGTCGGGATGCGTTAGCCAGGGGAAAAGCCGGCAAGAAGCTGCTGAGAATGTCAAGGAAGCCATTCAGGGTTATATCGCGGCCCTCAAGCAGACTGGCCTCCCCGTCGCGGGAGCCGGTTGCCACGGTCAATCACTTCTTGATTGAACGTGATCTTTTCCCATCGACAAGAACCCACGGTCAGGAAGGGTCGCCGCGGCGACACGCTGGCTACCCGTTGACCGTTTCCCTGCCCAGTTCCCTGCAACCTGTCACCTGTCGCCTGCTATTCGTACCTCAGCGCCACCATGGGGTCAACCTTCGTCGCGCGGCGGGCAGGGATGTAACTCGCCGACAGCGCAACGGCGGTCAGAATCAGCGACACGGCGATAAACGTCAGGGGATCTGCCGGCTTGACGCCGTAGAGCAAGCCGGACACAAAGCGCCTGAGAGAGAGCGCGCCGGCTACCCCCACAACCACGCCAATCAATGTCAGTTTGAATCCCTGACCGACGACGAGATTCAAGATGTCAGTTCGGTCGGCACCGAGCGCCATGCGGATGCCAATCTCATGGTGCCTCTGCGAGACGGAATAGCTAATGACCCCGTAGATGCCAACCCCAGCCAGAGCAACGGCAAGGGCCGCGAAGATGCCGAGCAGCAACGTGTAAAACCGCCGCGCCGCGGCGTAGCCAGCGATGCGCTCTTCCATCATGCGCACGTCCTCGACCGGCTGGTCCTTGTCGATGCTCCAGATCTGCTGGCGAACGGCCGGCACCAGGCGAGTTGGGTCACCCGAGGTGCGCAGCACCAGGAACATCTCTCCGCTCACATTCTGTGCCTGCGGCCGGTACGTTTCAGGCCCCGCCGGTAAATCGAGCCCGAGGTGCCTTGCAGCTGCGACGACCCCCACGATGGTCCACCAATTGTCCGGCGGCCCAATATGTTTGCCAATCGGGTTCTCGTTGGGCCAGATCTGACGAGCCAGCGTCTCGTTGATGATCGCCACCGGTGCCATCGCGTTATTATCCTGCTCGGCAAAAAAGCGCCCTGCGCGCAAAGGTATGCCCATGGTCTTGAAGTACTCCGAAGTCGCCACGCGTTCATGGGTCGCAAACGTCTCCTGCACTCTTCCTTCAACACTCATGTCTGTTCCCCATTGCACGCCGCTAAATGGGAGAGCGTCGATCAATGCTGCGGACCGGACACCCGGCAACGCTTTGACACGCTCGAGCATCTGATCGAAAAACGCGCCAGCGCGCACGGTGTCGAAGTGTGCGAAGTCGCCGTATCTGTAGGCCGGCAGGGTGATGCGCATCGTTAGTAGGTTCTGAGGCTCGAAGCCCAGATTCACCGTGTACAGGTGCGCCAACGTGTTAACCATCAGGCCCGCGCCGGCCAGCAAAACCAGCGCCAGAGCCAACTCGGATACAACGAGCGCACCCCCCAGGCGCTGGGCTGAACCCGAAGCGCCCGAGGCCGCCGGTGTTTGTTTCAAAGCTTCGTTTACGTCGGTTCTCGAAGCCCGCAGCGCGGGGAACAGTGCGGAGACTGCCCCGGCGACGAGTGAGCAGCCGAGTGCAAACAGCAGCACCCGCCAATCGGGATGTACGCCCTGGAGTTGGGGGACCGCGGCTGAACCAAGCGCTACGAGCGTCCGAACCGCCCAAATCGCGATCACCAGCCCCGCGGCGCCTCCCGGAACCGCCAGCAAAACTGTTTCCACTATCACCTGGCAGAGCAGCCGGAACCGCCCGGCACCCAGCGCGGCGCGCATGGCCATTTCCCGGGTGCGAAGCACTCCCCGCGCCAGCAGCATGTTGGCCAGGTTGGAGCAGGCGATCAGGACGACGAAGCCAGTGGCGCCGAAAAGCAGTAGCAGCCGAGCCCGGGTGTCACCCAGCAGTTGCTGGCGCAGCGGAATCACGGCGGCGGTCATGTTTTTCTGTTCACTGGGAAATCTGTCCTCACGCACCGCGGCCAGCGTTTTGAGTACCGTTTCAGCGCGCTCAAGGGAGACACCGGCCTTCAATCGCGCTATCACCTCCATGTTCAGTGCACTACGCGATTGCTTTTTTGGATCGATCTCAAGTGCGTACGGGATCCACAATTGCTCGCCGCGCGGAAATTCAAAACCGGGTGGCATGACGCCAACCACGGTATAGGTTCTGCCACTAAGGGCTGCGGATTTCCCGACGATGCCCGGATCGGAACTGAAACGCCGCCGCCAGACCCCGTATCCCAGAAGCACCTTGTCATTTTCCCCGGGCCTATCTTCACCGGGCAGAAACGACCGCCCAACTATCGGCTGGACGCCGAGCAGGGTAAAGAGATTGGCGGTCACCCTGCCGCCAAAAACCTCCTCAGGTTCACTTGCGCCGGTAAAGACGAACCGCGAGGGGAACCAGTAATACGCACCAACTTCGTCAAAAACGTCGGTCCTGGCCCGCCAGTCGAGCAAGCCCGGCACGGAGGTTGAGAGCAGGCCGTGCAGGTTGGGCTGAAGAATATCGACCTGGAACGTTTTATCCTTTTCAAAAAGCATCACCAGCCGGTCTGGGTCTTTGTAAGGCAGCGGCCGAAGCAGCACCGAGTTGACGACGCTGAAAAGAGCGGTGCTTGCCCCAATGCCGAGCGCGAGCGTGAGAACGGCAACCGCCGTGAAGCCGGGATTCTTGGCGAGCATGCGCAGGCCGTAACGAAGGTCTTGAAAGAAGTTCTCGATATTGTTCACCCGGCGCATGTTGCGACACTCCTCTTTGATCTGTTCGACCCCACCTATTTCGCGCAGGGCTGCGTAACGGGCTTCCTCCGGGCTCAGTCCTTTTCCAACCTTCTCCTCAATCAGCTTTTCCAGGTGGAACCGGAGTTCCTCGGTCAACTCCTGCTCGACATGGCTCTTACGGAACAGCGACCGCAGTCGAAGCAGCAACCTTTAAACCAGCGCATAGTCTCAGCCCTCAGCTATCAGCGTTCAGCTTTCAGCACTCACCTGCCAACCTTCAGCCCACAGCACCCAGCAAGAAAACCGGCCACGCCGATCTACCTGAATGCTGACCGTTGTCAGCTTTTTTGACGCACAGGCTTTTGCTGGCCGCTGACTGCTGATCGCTGACCGCTTCATTTAGGATGTCTCCAGCACAAGACCAATGGCCGTGGAGAGCCTCTGCCAGTTGTCCTCCTCATGCTCCAAGTATTTGCGCCCCGCCAGTGTGAGGGCATAGAACTTCGCCCGGCGGTTGCTGTCCGACTCGCCCCACTTCGCCCTGATCCATCCGCTTTGCTCCAGGCGATGGAGAGCGGGATACAGCGCTCCTTGATTCACCTGGAGCACTTCCTTGGACACCTGCCGGATTCGCTGGGCGATGCCCCAGCCGTGCATCGGCTCAAGCGCCAGGGTCTTGAGGATCAGGAGGTCCAACGTGCCTTGAACCAAATCGGTTGGTTTGCTCATCGTCACTCCCCTCAGTTATCGACAACCGGTTTTACCCTACACCCTCTCCTGTCAGTAATCAACAGGAAAATTGCAGTCGGTTTTACCCTACACCCTCTCCTGTCAGTAATCAACAGGAAAATTGCAGTACCCCGGGTGGCTAAACAGCAGATCCCTTCTCCTGCCCGGTGGGACAAGCTTGACATCTATGCGGGGTTTTTCGTCAAACTGTTGAACCTGGTCAGGATACCGGCCGGTTAAGCCGACTGTAGTTTCTTCCCAGTTTTTCCGGTCGGCCAGGAAAAAACCTAAGAAATGACTCATTCTCAGCCGATAGACATATACGGAGGTTCTTGTTTCAAAGGACCAGCTAAGAGTGGCTTGGTCATCAACAAGGGAACTTCGCCGGCAAGGGGGGTTGCGACCGATCGTGAGCCTCACCGAGGGGAGTTTCAGAAGGAGCAGTCACGGCATGAGACCCGTGGACATTCTAATGGTCGAGGACAGTTCGGTCGTCAGCCTTCCGCCTCCGTCAGTCAAGCATGTTCGGCAGAAATCCATGCGCACAAGCCCAGGTGGCAAGGAATCACCTCCACCCGGCGGCGCATAGCCGAGGGTATCAGGATGAACGATTTTCCGGAAAAATGTCTCCCTAGCAGTCCCACCCTCGGGTCTGGGTCCTTCCCCCATCCAACCCTGGGAGAATCCCGCGTGCCTCGGCAGCCCGCTATCCTGCTAGTCGAGGACAGTCCTTCGGATGCGCTTCTGGTCCGTGAAGCTCTCCGACAGTGCCTCGCTTCCGGAGGAACCCTGGTCGAAGCAGCCAGAGTGAGTTCCGCCCTTCTCAAACTGGCGGAAGAGCGCTTCGACCTGATTCTCTTGGATCTCACGCTTCCCGACTCCCAGGGAATCGAAACCTTACGGACCGTTCGTGAGCACGCCCCGGACGTACCCATCGTGATCCTCACGGGTCTGGCAGACGACGTTCTAGGGGCGCAAGCCGTTCAGGGTGGCGCGCAGGACTATCTCGTCAAGTCTGAAATCAATTGTTCCTTGCTCGTGCGCTCGATGCGCCTTGCCATCGAGCGCCACCGGCTAAAGACCCGGCTCGAAACTACGTCGCTACTGGATGAACTCAGTGGACTCCACAACCGTCGGGGGTTCCTCATTCTGGGCAAACAACAGATAAGAATTGCTCAACGGCTCGAAGCGACTATCACGCTGCTATTCGTTGATGTGGACAGGATGAAGCAGATCAACGACCGGTTTGGGCACCAAGAGGGGGACTTGGCTCTGAAAGACACGGCCGAAATCCTGAGACGGACTTTTCGTCAGTCGGATATTTTGGCGAGAATCGGGGGGGACGAATTCGTCGCCATGGCCAGCCTGCCTCCGGGGGTATCCCCTGACCTCCTAATATCCCGGCTTCAGATGCATCTAGACTTATGCAATCGCGCCCAGCATCGGCCGTACACCCTGTCATTGAGCGTGGGGGCGGAAACACACGCGGTCTCGACTGAAACCTCACTCGAAGAGCTGCTTGCCCGAGCCGACGAGCGGATGTACGAGCAGAAACGGAGCAAGAAGGCTAACCACAACCCCTCCCGAATGCCGAAGAAAAAACCAGCGGAGGGCAGAAAGTTTTTGCCGGAATCGGGGTCTCCGAATGCCACGCCCCCGACGACCCCACAGGCGGGAGCAATTTCCGGGCAGGAAAACCCTTGAACCGTTTTGCTTGTCGAGGATGAGAAAAGCGTGCGGACCATCCTGCGCCAAGCTCTTGCGCAAAACGGCTTTTGCGTCTATGAGGCAGGCGATGGTAAGGAAGCTCTGCGATTGGCCGAGATCCACAAGGACAAGATCGTTCTGCTGCTGACAGACGCCGTGATGCCCGGGATGAACGGGCCGGACTTGGTCGCAGCGACCACAAAAGTCATGCCTGGTCTTCCCGTTCTTTACATGTCAGGTTTCCAGGAGAACGCTCTGCTCGATTTGGGGGTTGACTCCTCCGGCCTGAAACTCTTGAAGAAGCCGTTTTGTCCGCAGGATTTGATCGCGAAGATAGAGGCGCTTCTTTCGGCTGCCCCCGTAACGCCAGGGAAGGGTGAGCCCGCGGGGGACAACGAAGCGGCACGGTCGCAGGAGGGACGATCGTTGCCTACCGCGACTCCCTCAACAATCATGGCTCCGGAAGAATCCTCGGCAAACTTGGTGAGAAACGTGGGCCAACACTGCCTGGTCAGCGGACTGACCGGCCAGGCAACGCTATTACCTCTCATCCTTCCTGTTGGCCTGGAAAAGACCCCTCAGAAATGGACCCCCTTCTGCCGATGAAAATAGGTGGAGGTCCCGGTTCCGAGGGAGCGGCTAGGGCTGGCTTAGCCGTCATCAAGGGAAGTTCCACGGCAAGCACGGTTGCGACCGATCGTGCGTGTCACGGGTGGAGACCGCAGGGTAGGTAGCCGCCGGCATGGGACGCGTGCAGATCCTGGTGGTCGAGGACAGCCCCCCGATGCCCTAAAGGCAAGGGAAGGTTTGACCCAAGTCAGCACGATGAGCCCGTTACGCGTCGTCGAAGATGGAGTGGAAGCGCTGCGATTCCTGCGGCAGGAAGGCCGCTGCGCCCCCGCGCGCAATCCCTTGGAAAGCCGTGGGGCCTTTGTGGAGTACAACGACCGCAGAGGGGTGTTTCGGTGTTGGCGGCGCCGCGTCACGCCCCGCTGACCCAATCGGCGATGGGCCGCAAAACCGACCGCGTCAAGGCGGGCAGCGGTGGGGGTCGAGTGGAAAGTGCCCAGGTGCTTGGAGCGATGCCATGAGGTCACCACGCGAGGTCTTGCTTTCCGTTTTCCACGCGACCAAATCCTCAACGCAGAGGGTGATGGGTCACCGGGGGATTCGCGATAGAGAAGCTTGGGCCTACATCCTGGTTCTTGCGCTGGCGGTAGTGACAGTGGGGGTCTTCTTGCGCTTCCAGATCGCCAGCTTGTACCAGGAACAAATGGCCAACTGGCGGCGGTGGCAATCCAGCGTTGCCGACGATCGCGCGCTGATGGTCTCGGACTGGCTGAAGGAGCATCAAGCAAATGCGCAACTTTTCGCCACACGTCCCGCGATTCGAGCCGCCTTGCGGATACCCCATGACCTGGACCGCCTTTCGACACAATCTCCCGCCTCCGCGGACTTGAAGACGAGGCTGGACGTTACCGCGCGCCTGTACGGGTATGTGGGGGTCTATCTCCTAGACCGCGACGCGCGGGTGGTGGGGCAGTCAAGCCGTTCCGTGCCTGTGAGCCCCCGGCTCGTTGAAATCTCCCGGATTGTAGCCCGCACAGGCACGCTCCGTATCGATCTGGTCGGCGACGCGCCGGCAAAGACCCTGATCAGTTTCAGCGCTCCGGTTCTTCCTGGGTCGGGGACGGCGGAAGGAGTCCGGTCCACCGGCCAGCTTCTGGGGGTTGGCCTCTTGCTGGTGGATGCTCCGCAAACGCTGTTTCCGATTCTGACGCGGGAGGGCGTTCCGACACGGACCGGCGAAACACTTCTTGTGCGCCGCGAGGGCGACGACATGGTCTTTTTCTCTCCGCTACGCCACGTTCCTGCCGATTCCCCGAACCTGCGGTTTCCTCTTCCCACCGCTCCCCTCCCCGCACGCATCGCCCTCGAAGGCCGCGACACTTTTGTGGAGTACCACGACTACCGCGGCGTTCCGGTGCTGGCGGCAACACGGCACATCACGCTGACCGGCTGGGGAATGGTCCGCAAAGTCGACCGCGCAGAAGCCTTGGAAGGTTTCCGCCGGATGGCACTCGTGGAGGGGCTGGCCGCGGGTCTCTTGATCATCCTCCTTGGTAGTCTCCTGGTGTTTCATCGTCGGCACGTCCTGACGCGAGCGCTGAAACAGCAAGAGGAGAAGTTCCGTGCACTCCTCGAGTCGGCGCCCGATGCCATGGTGATCGCGGATCGTAAGGGCCGGATCGTCCTCGTCAACGCGCACACGGAGAAGATATTCAGTTTTGAGCGCAAGGAACTAGTTGGCCAGGCGCTGGGAATGCTGTTCCCCGAGTGGGCGGGCGTGCAGCCGGGCGAAAGTGGTCCCTGGGATTTCTTGGTCGCTCAGCACGGAGGAAAGACCCTCGAGATGCGCGGCTTGCGCAGGGATGGCACGCAGTTCCCCGCCGAGGTCAGACTCAGCCCGATCCAGACGGTTGAGGGTGTTCTCGTCTCCTGCGGCATCCGCGACATCACCGAGCGCAAACAGGCGCAGGAAGCGCTGGCCAGACGCAGCGAAGAACTGGAGCGCTCGAATGCCGACCTCGAGCAGTTCGCCTTCGTGGCTTCGCACGATCTGAAGGAGCCCCTGCGCACGGTGGCCAGCTTCGTACAGCTCCTGCAACGGCGTTACGAAGGGAAACTCGATGCGCAGGCGGACGAGTTCATCGCTTTTGCCATCGATGGAGCCTCGCGCATGCAGAAGTTGATTGATGACTTGCTGGCTTTCTCGCGGGTCGGCACCCGAGGGGGCGAGTTTCAATCCGTGGAATGCGAAAGGGCCCTCCACGCGGCGCTTCAAAACCTGACCGTGGCCATCCAGGAGAGTGGCGCCGGGGTCACCGCCGAGGCGCTCCCGACGGTCCATGCCGATGTTACCCAACTGGTTTCGCTCTTCCAGAACCTGATCGGCAACGCCCTTAAGTTCCACGGGGCGGAGCCTCCCCGGATCCACGTGAGTGCGCAACGCAACGGCACGTATTGGCAGCTTTCCGTTCGCGATAACGGCATCGGCATCGAACCGCGGTATTTCGATCGGGTCTTCGGGATCTTCCAGCGGCTACACACCCGGCAGGAGTATCCCGGTACGGGCATCGGTTTGGCCATCTGCAAGAAAATCGTCGCGCGCCACGGCGGAAAAATCTGGCTCGAGTCGGAGCCAGGAAAGGGGACGACATTCTACTTCACCCTCCCCGTCAGGCATCACGCGGGTGACCACCGGCCCAAGACCCATTCGGGTGGCTAGAGTGTAACGCAGCCTCACGCTTTCAGGCCTGCGGTTCTTCATTCGGAAATCAACATCCAACCCATTCTTCCCAAGAAAGGCCTTGGACCCAAGAGCCTCGGTCCGCGCTACGCGCTAGCGAGCCTCGTCGGTCGCGAGCAGCCGACACCGTTATCGAATCGAACCTGGGGTAGGGCAAACACCCCAAGCCCCTGAAGCTGTGAGAATGATCCCCAAAGACCTTTCTCACCGCAGAGACGCGGAGGCACAGAGGTTTGGAGACCAAGGGCCATTCCTCTGCGGTGAAGGCAGCCATTTCTTCACGCGTCCTTCGCGTGGAGCACTCCGGGCGAGTTCCGCGAATCGGGCGGTGCAGCGCGGTCCCGGCGATTTAATGGTTGTAGAGATTGTCAAATTGCCTTTGCCGCTCCTCTGTGGCGGCTGCTTGGATCCTTGCCATCTCCTCGGGACTTGCCCCGGCCACGGGCGGAACCTTGAAATCCTCAGCCGTTAGCAGGAATTGCCAGAGGGGTATGCCGGTGGGTCTTCCGACGTGATACCGCGCATTGGAATACTCCAGATATGGCCAGAGGTCGGTGGTGATTCGTTGCTCCGGGGCCCGTGCCAGCAGATCGTTCACGCCCTCCGGCCTCAGGACCAAGTCGCCGAGCAGGTTCGCAGCGGAGGGTAGATCGATTCGCTGCAGCACCGCGGCCACCTTGGGATTCTGATCCATCGCCCGGAGCCTGGCGAGATCCAGCTCAAGCGGGGAACGCGACGCCACCATCATGCCGCTCCCTCCGCCCACGTAAAACACGACGTAAGGGAACACCTGCCGGACCGTACGCATAAGGATCAAGGTTTCCGGAATGGAAAGGCTGAACAGCGGAACCCACTGCTGAAGAACGCCGCCATTTTGCAGGCGGGCGGCGCAGATTTCGTAGAATTCCCGCGAGTAGAGGTCGCCCTCGCCGGCTGTCCACAGCCGGTTGACTTCCAGCGTCAGCAGACTCAGCTTGTCCGGGTGCGTGAACAGGTAATGCCGACCATCGTCAACGTGGACCGCCACCCGGGGATTCCTGAGAATGCCGAAGTTCAACATGGCGAAGTGCTGGTCGGCCGCTTCCACGACCCGCGGTGAGAAGTCCACCACATCAATGTGCTTGAAGGGGTATTCCCCGATGATGCCGGCGCTTTGACCCGTCCCAATTCCCACCACCATGGCCCGCTCGAACCTATGGACATAGAGCAGCGGAATCAGGGCAACGCGTGCCTGGTCGCGTTCTTCGAGTGAGGTGCCGCCATTGAACAGTTCGTTGACGAAGATGTTCCAATTCTCGCCGTTGTGGAGAACCGTGGTGATTCCGGCATTCAAATCCTCTTTTTGGTAGACCACCTCACCCTCATGGTCGAGATAGTGCAGCGTCCTGCCGAAATCCCAGCGGGGAGCAAATTGCAGCCAAGCGACCCACACCGCCAACCCCAGGGCCAGCGCCCAGCGCCGGCGGCCCGCGTGGAGTGGCCAAGCCAGAGCAAGTCCGAGCAGGAAGAATCCCAAGCCCACCAGTCGCCCGCTGCGCTCCACTCCCAGGCGAGGCAGCACCAGGAATGTCGCGGACAGAACTCCTGCCAGGCAACCGATCGTGTTCACGGCATAGACGGGACCGACCGAAACCGCTTCGTTTCCTCTCTCGGAAAGGTACCACCGCAGGACCAGCGGAAAGACCGTCCCCATCAGCACGGCGGGCGCAACCATGAAGAGTGCGGACACGCAAAAATCGGTTCCGTGCAGGATCCAAAACGCCGAACCCGCTGGGTCGATCCGGTAGCGAAAGAGAATGGCCGCGACCAGCCCTGCGACCACGCCCACATACCACAGCGTTGCCTTCAGCCGGGGATCGCCTGCGAACACCACCACCCAAAGCAGGACTGCCGTTACGGCCACGCACACTACCCGATGGTCATCGGCCAGGATGCGCGACCAGCCCCAAAAGGGAATGAGAATCATCACCAGCACGCCCGCTCCCAGGCAGCAACGGGGAAGCAACTCCGTGGGCCCGCGGCGCGCCATCTGCCGATTGACGAGGGCAGCTCCCGCAGCCAATCCCGAAATGACGGCGAACAGGGTGACCGCGAAAGCATAGACGGTGCTGTCAAGGAATCGGCCCACCATGCTCGTCCAGACCATTTCCAGGAAAAGCACCAGGAAGCCTCCCAGAAAAGCCACGACGAGTACGGCGGCGCTGCCTCGGGGCGAGGAGGGCGCGACGGCCGCAGGCTCGGCGGCGCGGTTGGCGTCCGCGCGCCGACGCCATTGCAGGAAAAATGCGCAGGCTGCCAGCAAGGAATTGATGCCCGCGACCAGGACGAGTGTGTTCCCCAGTCCCCAGAAACGAATCAACAGGAAGTCGCTGAGCAGGGTTCCCAGAGCGGCTCCCGCAAGGTTAGCGTAGTAGAGCTTCTCAGCCACGTCCGGTCTGTCAGCTTGAGCCTCGGAGGCCGCGCGTGTCACGACCGGATACGTCGCGCCCATCATCAAGGTGGGGACCAGCAGCACGGTCACGGAGGCAGTGAAGTGCCCGACGAGGGCGAGGTGCGAGTCCGGGCCGACCAGAGACGTGAGCCCGAGATAGGCAGGCTTCAGCCGGCTCATGATCCAGGGCAGTCCGGCGGAATACAATCCGATCAGAAGTTCCATGGCGCCGTAGACGGCCAGCAGGTGCAAGGAACGAATCAGCCACTTGCCGGCCAGAAAACTTCCCACGGCGAGCCCCAGCATGTAAGCGCAAAGCACGGCCGCCACCGAATAAGCGGTGTTTCCCACCCAGTAGCGAAGCAGCTTCACGTAAACGACTTCCAACAGTAGAGCAGAGAATCCCGAGACGAACAGGAAGGCTTGCACTTGTGTGGTCAAACGTGTGGCTGGGAGAGAGCAGTTTTTGCGCACGGGATTCTCCGAACCAGGGGTTATTGTGCCGCGTAAGGCCCTGTCTTATACGCCACCGCGCGGGCGAGCGAAAGAGGAATCTTCAGGTGACAACTTCCCGCATCCGGCCTGCGATCGATGCGGCCGGAGGGACCAAGCGTGGTAGCAACCCCCTCACCGCCCTCGGCGCCCGGCGCAGGCGCAATTCGTGACGGACGCAGTTCCGACCGGAAACAAGCCCTATGCCATTGGCGTCAACTCCGTGACCAACAGGATGTACGTCGCGAATGCCGATGACGGCACCCTGACGGTGATCGACGGGGCCACGCATTCAACGGCGACCATCGCGGTGGGGAGCAATCCCCAGGCGGTGGCCGTGAACCCGGTCACCAACAAGATTTACGTGGCGAATGCGAATCCCAGTGGCACCGTGACGGTGATCGACGGAGTGAGTAACGCCGCCACCACGGTGGCGGAGGCGGAGGCGGAGGCGCTCCGATCCCGAAGGGAACACCGGCAGGGTCGTGGACACTGACCGTCACGCGCACATCGGGCTCGCTTACCAACACCGCGTTTCTAAAGCTCAACGTGAACTAGCCGAGGACACGAGAGGGGCTTCACGCGGGCATGAGGGTTGCGCTCCTCCGCCCGCCCGCACTTCGCCAATTGTTTGATTGCGCGTGAACATTGCTGGGTGGCGCAGACGCCGAGTCCAACATAGAACAGCCCTCTCCCGTGGGGAGAGGGTGGTCCCGTCGGCTGGACCGGGTGAGGGGTTAGTTCAAGATGCACGTCTCACGCTGCCGGGTTGGGTCGGGTGGCGCAGACGCAGATGGAGCGCCTCGCCGCGGCAACTCCCCACTGGCACCGACACAGCCCGTCGCGGCGGACAACCTCTGCGCGGCCCACAATCCGTTTTCTAACATGCTCCGGAAGCCCTATAATGGCGCACAGGTTGTGGGCCATGGCTATTTCCGAAACCGATTTGCGCGGCGCGTACGCTCGGTGCCGCCGGCTGGCGCGCCGCCACTACGAGAATTTTCCTACCGCCTCGTATCTTGTTCCTCGCGACAAGCGCGATGCCCTGGCGGCGATCTACGCTTTCGCCCGCCATGTCGACGACATCGCGGACGAGCCGGGCGTGGAAGGCCGCCTCGAACAGCTTGCCGAATGGCGCGCCAAGCTTGCGGACTGCTACGCCAGAAAAGTCGATCACCCGGTTTTCCTGGCGCTGCGCGACACCGTGGAACGCTTCGGACTTTCGCGCGAAAACTTCGAAAACCTGCTGCGCGCTTTTGAGTCCGACGTCCTGGTGAACCGCCATCCGAGCTTCGCCTCGCTGCTGGCTTATTGCACCTGCTCTGCAAATCCCGTGGGCCGGCTGGTGCTGGAACTCTTCGGCTATCGCGACCCGCAGCTCTTTGCGCTTTCGGACAGCATCTGCACGGCGCTGCAACTGACGAATTTCTGGCAGGATGTGGCCGTGGATTTCGCGCGCAACCGCGTCTATCTGCCCCAGGAAGATATGGCGCGATTCAACTACACGCTTGATGACTTGCGGGCGCAGCGCGCGGACGCGCGCTGGCGGGAATTGCTGGCTTATGAAATCGCGCGCACCCGCGAGCTGTTCGAGCGAGGAAGAGCCTTGCCGGAGGAAGTGCGGCCCGAACTGCGCAGGCAACTGCGCCTGACGTGGCTGGGCGGAATGGCCATTCTGGCCAGGATTGAAGCCGCCTCTTACGACGTCTTTCGCCGGCGGCCGTCGCTCGGCAAGTGGGGTTTTCTGCGTCTGTATTGGCGCGCCCGGCGCGCCCCGCTGGGCGCACGGGGCGCGCACGCTCCGGTGGTTCCCAGCCCATCATGAATGTGTCCCTGAAAAGTCCCAGCTTCACCAACGCGCGTGTCACCAGTTTCTACTACGCCTTTGTCTTCCTTCCTCCCGAAAAGCGTCGCGCCATCGAAGCGGTTTATGCCTTTGCGCGCCGCGGTGACGACATTGCCGATAGCGGCCTCGGCCAGACGGTTGCCGCAAAAGGCCTGGCCCGCTATCGCCAGGCGCTCGAGGCGTGTTATGCGGGTGACCAGAGTCGCCTGGACAGCCCTGAACTGCGCGCGCTGACGGAAAGCATCCAGCGCTTCAAGATTCCGCGGCAACCGTTCGAGGACTTGATCCTGGGCCTCGAGATGGACTTGACCCAAGAGCGCTACGCGACATTCGAGGAGCTGTCTTTGTATTGCTACCGCGTGGCCTCCACGATCGGGCTCATCTCCATCGAGATCTTCGGTTATCGCAATCCGCGCGCGCGGGACTACGCCGTGCACCTGGGCACGGCACTGCAGCTCGTCAACATTCTGCGCGACATTCAGAGCGACGCCCAGCGCGGCCGCATCTACATACCGCAGGAGGACTTGGACCGCTTCGACCTGCGCCCGGGTGAGTTGCTCGCCGGCGCCTACCATGATCCTTTCATCGAGTTGATGCAATTTGAATGCGACCGCGCGCGGCGCTATTTCGATCTGGCGCGCCAGATGCTTCCGCCCGAGGATCGGCGCTCGCTGGTGGCCGCGGAAATTATGGCGGCGATCTACTGGCGCCTTCTGGGGCGAATCCAGAAGCGCCGCTACAACGTTTTCGGGGAACGCGTGCGGCTCTCACGCCCCCTCAAGCTCTGGACCGCGCTGGCGGTTTACCTGGGAGCGGAATGGAAGAAATAGAAGTCAGGAGACAGGAGTCAGAAGTCAGGAATAACCAACCGCGAGATTGCGCTGCCTTACGATGCGACTCCAACACGCTTGCGGACCCTTTGGCACACGAGAGTTCCCTTCTTCTGGCTTCTGGCTTCTGGCTTCTGACTCCTGTCTCCCTCTGACGAACCATGCCTGACGACGTCCTCATCATCGGCGGCGGCTTTGCTGGCCTGGCGGCGGGTGTGGCGCTGGCGGAAGCGGGCCGGCGCGTGCGCTTGCTCGAACAAAAGCCGCATCTGGGCGGACGGGCGCGCTCGTTTCGCGATCCCACCACCGGATCCATCGTGGACAATGGCCAGCACATCCTCATGGGCTGCTACCATGCCACGATCCGCTTCCTTACGACAATCGGGACTCTCGATCGGATTCATTTTCAGCCACGCCTTGCCGTGCCCTTCCTGGATCGGGGCGGGCGACTCACCCGCCTGGAATGCCCGGACTGGCCTTCACCCTGGCATTTGCTTTTCGGTGTCGTGCGTTCGAGGAGTTTTTCGTGGAAGGAGAAATTGGAAGTCTTCCGTTTGGGGAGAGCCCTGCGCTCTGCGGAAGAGAACGCTGACCGCGCCGCTGGCGAGAGCGTCGCCATGTGGCTCTCCCGCCTGGGACAATCGGGGAGCCTGCAGCGGAATTTCTGGAACTTGCTCTGCCTCGCGGCCATGAACGAAGACCCGCGGATCGCCTCCGCACGGCTTTTCGAGCGTGTCCTGCGGCTGGCGCTGTTCACCTCACCCGCGGACTCGCGCCTGGGCATCGCACGCGTGGGATTCAGCGACTGCTATACCGCGGCCGCATCCGCTTATATCGAAGCCCGCGGTGGGCGCGTGGAAACAGAGCGCGGCGTGAAGCAGATGCTGATCGCGGACGGTGTTTGCGGGGGCGTCGAGCTGAGCGATGGGCAAAAACTCGAGACTGCCCCGGTCATCTCCGCCGTGCCCTGGCACCAACTCGCCACGCTTCTCCCCCAAGAATTGCTGCGCTCGGAGCCGTTTTTTGCGGCCGCGCTGGCGCTACGCCCGGCGCCCATCATCTCCATCAACCTGTGGTTTAATGTGCCCATCACCGAGCTCGAGTTCGCGGGTCTGCGCGGCACGACGATTCAGTGGCTCTTCAACAAAAGCCGGATTCTGGGAACAAACGACCTCTACGTCTCGCTGGTCTTGAGTGGCGCGCATGAGCACGTCAGCCGATCGAAGCAGGAGCTCCTGGCTATCGCGCTCCAGGAGCTGGGCGAATTGTTGCCGGGCGTCCGCAAGGCGAAGCTGCTGCATTCGCTCGTCATCAAGGAACGCTTTGCCACTTTTTCGCCGAGTCCAGAAGCCCACCCGTTGCGGCCGCCGGCGCGCACTCCTGTGCGCGGTTTCTTCCTGGCGGGCGACTGGACCGCCACGGGTCTGCCCGCCACCATTGAAGGCGCGGTGCAAAGCGGCTACACTGCGGCCCGGGAAGGCCTGGAAGCAAGCTAGCCGCAGTCGGTCTGGGGCGAAGGCGGTGAAACAACCAAAGGGGGATTTCAATGAGAATGCTGAGGAAACCGTCGGTCGCAATGCTGTTCGGCGCTCTCGTGTCGATTGCAGGTTGGATGTCTGAACCGCTGCGGGTTCCCCCATCCGGTAGCCTGGCTTTACCTCTGGTCGCGGAGCCTGCGCAAAAGGCGGCCGAAGCCTCCCGGACGCTGCTCGGCGGCGCCTACCGTTTTGAGCGTGGCGGTTGGGTTTACGTTCACCTGGAAGGCTCTCCGCGGGAGATCGGCTATCAGCACGGGTATCTGCTCGCCACCGAGATTCTGGATGCGTTTCAGTCCGTCAAACTCCGGGACACGCACGAGACGCGACGCGATTGGGAATTCTTCCGCCAGGCAGCACGTGAGATGCTCTGGCCCAAGATCGATCGCGAATATCAGGAAGAATTGCAGGGCATCGCCGAGGGGCTGAAAGCCCAACGCGTGACCATGGACCTGGACGACGTCGTGGCCCTCAACGCCTTTGAGGAGCTCCCTGACTATTATGTGCCATGGTATAACGCGAATCATAAAGAGGCCAACGCGCTGCGCCTGGTAAGTCCCGGCAACTGCAGCGCCTTTGTGGCCACGGGCGCCTCTACGCGAGATCACCAGATCGTGATGGCCCACAACAATTGGACCGCCTACCTGGACGGCGAGCGCTGGCGCGTGATCTTTGACATCGTTCCCCGGCAGGGCCACCGCATCCTGATGGACGGCTTTCCCGGCGTCATCACCAGCGACGACGATTTTGGTGTCAACTCCGATGGCATCATGGTGACGGAAACCACCATTACGCAGTTCGCGGGGTGGAACCCCGATGGCAAGCCGGAATTCATGCGCTCGCGGAAAGCGCTGCAATATGCAAGTTCCATCGACGACTACGTGCGTATTATGCTTGACGGGAACAATGGCGGCTACGCGAACGACTGGCTGCTGGGCGATAACAAGACCGGCGAAATCGCGCAATTCGAGCTGGGCCTGAAAGCCCACAAGGTGTGGCGAACCCAGGATGGCGCGTTTGTCGGTTCAAACTTCGCGCACGACCCGGAGGTGATCGCCCAAGACACCACCTTTGATCCCCACAATCCCGCCACTTCTCCCAATGCGCGCCGCACCCGTTGGGAAGAACTGATGGAGGGGAATCGGGGGAAGATCGACGTGGCGCTGGCGCAGAAGTTCATGGCCGACCACCACGACGCATACGAAAAAACGGAACAGGCGAACGAGCGAACGCTTTGTGGGCACGTGGACGCCTCAGGGCGGGGAGTAGATGTTTGGGAGTGGCCGGCTTATTATCCCGGCGGGGCCGTGCAGGGCAAGGTCATCGACAGCAGCTTGGCCAAAGCCCTGAGCTTTTACGCCCACATGGGGCATCCGTGCGGGCAGGATTTTCTCGCCAAGCCTTTCCTCCAGGCACATCCCGAATTCGCCTGGCAGGCGCCCCTGCTACGCGATATGAAAGCCGGTCCCTGGACGCTGTTCAAAGCAGGTGACCGGGCACAATAGGGAAAAGTCTCCGAGCCTGCGCTCGGTGGCGATGGAAGTCCTGCCAGCCTGGCACGAGTGAAAGTAGTGCTCTCATGCTTATCCGGTTGTTTCAGCAAGCCCCAATTAGTAGTATATGGGCATGCCGCGCCCAGCGTTTCCGAAAACCTTGCGCGAGTTTCAGTCGATGTTCGCTACCGAAGAGGCTTGCCAGAAGTAT
>Ga0208039_1000207_pt1 | contig 52563 bp, 43 predicted proteins | sample June2015DPH_20_1_2_FD_184722 | JGI IMG/M metagenome (GOLD analysis project Ga0208039, IMG submission 184722) | Peatland microbial communities from SPRUCE experiment site at the Marcell Experimental Forest, Minnesota, USA - June2015DPH_20_150... | ecosystem: Environmental > Terrestrial > Soil >... | reverse complement strand
GGCAAGCTGGAGCGGTTCCACGAGACCCTCAAGGCCCGGCTGAATCTGCTGGTGTTCAGCAGTCCGGAGGCTCTGCGGGCGGCCATGGCGGAGTTCATCGAGTTTTACAACTACCATCGCTACCACGAAGGGATCGGCAATGTGACGCCGGCAGATGTCTCCTTCGGCCGACGGGAAGAAATTCTCAAGCGGAGAAAGGAGCAAAAACAGGAAACCCTGGACCGCCGGTTCCCGTACAATCTGAGCCAGGCGCCAAACCAAACCCGGGGTGAACTGGGGACTGAACTATAGCTTGGAAAAAGGCTAGATAAGTCTCAGAGGTGCTCAGGACGCACAATGTTGAACGGTCCCAGTGCGGGTAGCCCTGCTGGTCAAAGACAAACGGCTCGGGGAAGAGATACCTTCGCACGGCCGCTCCGGCGAGATCATTCGCCTGGACCGTCATGAGATCCCCAGGCTCCCGGAAGCGCATCCGGAAGCGATCGGGATCACTGTTCTCGGGGGATTCCATCTGGGTGCGATAGAAGGCGTCCCGGCAGCTTCGGAACTGCATCGCCGGCAGGCCCGCGGAGTACATCCGCCAGAGCTTCCAGGGATTCTCGTTTATGACGGGATTACCGTCTTCATCGGCCCAGGCTGCGGGGTTATAGAAACCGATCTCCTCCTTGACGCGGTCGTCATCCCGCATCAAATCGAATACGTCGCAGGCATACTGCTGGCAAAGGAACTGGATCAGCTTGTGATCCCGAACCTTGGCCAGATCGAGATTGGAGGCAGTTTGAACGTCCAGGTTGGCCGGGCTGCCATGAAGCTCATTGAGAACACTCAGATAGATCTGGCCCTGCCAGGCCCGCAGTTCCTGCTTGACGTCCCAGACCACGAGATCATGCTCAATGTCCCAGATCAGGCAGTTCGCCTTGATCTGGCCGTTGGGCATGGCGCCGGTAATCTGGATCAGGTCACCGACCTGAACCGGATGCCCGGTCAGGATGGCGCCGCCCCGCGGAGAGGCCAGAGCTGCTCCGGAAGTCCAGGCGTCCGGCCAGCGATTGCCGGGATTGTAGGTGGCCACTTCAAATGTGGTCTTGCCATCAGCAAGCGCGACCGTGTGGAGAAGATCCCACGGATTGAGCTCGCGAGTTTCAAGCAACTCGCCGAACAGGCTGGTGCGGCCCCGCGCGACATCCCGCTTGATGCGCTTGGGGACACTGGGCCTCGCAGCCGGGATGTCGAATCCAAACAGATGGCATGCGTCCCGGAACGGCATCGGTTCGCGCATGCACACGGCGTAGAAGCCGTCGTCCCGGACCCAGGGAATGACCGGATACCAATTACCGTCACCGGGACCTTCTCCCTCCATCCCGAATGGGAGCAGCGCGTGCGCCAGGTCCAACGACTCCGCATCGTTACCGAGCGCGATACGCATGTATTCCACCCCGGCGTGCTCGAGGCGAGCCGACAGCTCCTCGACCCCGAAGTTCACCTTCGGATCAGGCTTCTCCCCGGACTGGCGCGGATGCCGGAAGCGCATACCGCGAGGGACGCTTCTGTCCTCGATCACATGCCACCGCTGGAACGGCTTAGCGGGAAACTGAAAGTGCAGATGTTGGTAGTTCACGGTACCTCCAGTTGTCTGGTATGGGCCCCAGACAGGCTTGGGATGAATGTTCGTGGTTGGGATCTCCCCTCGGACGAGAGGAGCTAAGGTGGGCTTCCGGAATGCGGGGGCGAAGGCGGGGGCCCCTTGCTCCCCGGCAGCAAGCCGGGGCTTTCCGGACTTGCAGGTGATTAGCTCTGCAGCCAGCGCAGAATGTGCGCGGTCTGGACGTCCTCACGAATCCTGTGGATGCTCATCTGGAATTGAACTTCGAGAGAAACCGGGGGAGGAGTAGGCAAGCGAGATGCCCGCTCTCGGGAGATCTGGTCGAGTACCCTGGCCAGCTCCCTCCGGTTCTCCTCGCGGGTTTCACGAGCGATCAAAGCGCGTTCGGGTTGATAGGTTCTCAAGGCACACCTCCGGTGTGATCAGGGAAATGAACTGAATGGGAAGGAATAGGTAAGGACTAAGGCGGGTGGGAAAGCGGTGACTCTCGGTGCCCTCTTCGGAGAAGCTCGAGACGGGAACCGGCTGCCGTTAGCGTGATCCAGTCCCACCACGGGGAGGTGGCAGCGCGGGACCAGGGGAAGAACCGATGTCCTTCCCCACAAATGCCTACTTGCTGGTGCAGCAATCGGTCAGCCTGTAGCCGACCTCGACCAGGGTCTTGCCTGTTGCCAGGGTGGCTCTCCGTGTCAGCTCCGAGATGGTGGGTATTACGGTTGACTTGACACAGTTGATCGTGGTGGCCGCAGCCTTGTCGGCTGCCGTGAGCCATCCACCAAACAAGTTTGTGAAGAGTCTATTCGTATCCATGGTTCCTCCCCAGAAGGCCCACAGGTTCTCTCCCCTGCGATGTTCGTGGAGAACCGGGTGGGCTCGAAACGCAAGGAAAGGGGCCCCCTATCCAAACGCCTCCTGGTGCGCAGGGTTATTGCCCGTTCCGGCCCTCGCGCGATGCACACTTACCCCTCCCCTCTGCCAGGGAGGAACAGGTTTTGGGAGCGAGAGGAGGATATGGTCAGGTTTTGGCTACCCGATTGGCTTCGCGCGGGGACTTGCGTTGCGTGGAGGGGGGATCGAATCTGCGCCCACTTTGCATCGACGCTGTCCTTTCTGTAATATCGGAATCATGAATGCCTCGACCATCGTCGTGGCGGGAGCTACCGGTAATCTCGGCGGACGCATCGCGGGAGCTTTGCTCGAACGGGGAGCCAGCGTAAGAGCGCTTGTTCGCCACGGCACTGCGCGAGACAAGCTTAAGCGACTGCAGGAGCTCGGCGCAACGATTGCCAGTGTCGACTTGAGCAGCGCTTCCCAAGTGACAGCGGCATGCTCGTGTGCGTCCTGCGTGGTGTCCGCGCTGCAGGGATTGCGGGACGTGATCGTGGAGACGCAAACGGTTCTGCTCGACGCTGCGATCAAGGCTGATGTGCCACGTTTCATTCCGTCTGACTACTCGATCGATTTCACCAAGTTTCCACCCGGAGAGAATCGCAATCTCGATCTGCGCCGAGAGTTCCACCAGCGCCTCGATAAGACTTCGATTTCAGCGACCACGATCTTCAACGGTGCGTTTGCCGATATGCTGACCGGTCAGATGCCGCTCATTCTCTTCAAACTGAAGCGAGTCCTCTATTGGGGCGACGCGGACCAGCGCATGGACTTCACCACGATGGACGACACGGCGGCATTCACGGCGAGCGCGGCTCTTGATCCGTCCACCCCTCGCTTTCTGCGAATTGCTGGCGATCAACTCAGCGCCCGAGAACTGACGGCGGTCGTAAGTGAGGTGACCGGAAAGGAGTTCCGCCTGTTCCGCGCCGGAGGTCTGGGGTTGCTCGGCACGCTTATCAAGGTCACGCGCACGGTCGCTCCCGGAGAGAAGGAACTTTACCCGGCATGGCAGGGCATGCAGTACATGCGTAACATGTTCGACGGCCGGGCAAAGCTAGAGCCGCTCGACAACGATCGCTATCCCAGTATTCGTTGGACGACTGCGCGGGATGTGCTCTCAGCACGTCAAGTTAGCTAGCCTGCGCGCCGGCAAGAGATGTGAAGAGCGGAAGGGGACAGTCGACAAAACTGCGCAACTCAATCACCGGAGGTCCGTACAAGATTGGTAGGGTGAAATGACGGGGGGACTGCGGCGGGATTAGAAAAGACTGCTTCTTGTGCGGCTGCTGATCATCACGCCACCACTTCCGGGGGCACGACGATCAGGGAAAATCCGTTGCTCTTTTTCGGCTACTTTATCGGCTACTTTAAGCGAGAATAGGGCCTAAAACAGGACAATCTGACAGATTTGTTGGACTCGGCGACTCTGTACATTCAATAAGTTAGATCGTGCAGCATAGCCTGACCACTAATTTCTAATCCGAGGGTCGGGGGTTCGAGTCCCTCCACCCCTGCCAAAGTCCCTTGATAACCTGAACCAGCCGTTTTGCCGTCTCACCCTCAGCCGGGCGCAGATATTTGCTCCGGTCGCGGCAGGGCCTTCGCCACACCCGCAGGCACAGGGGGACGAAACTTCTCGCGATCCTCAACTTGGGATAATCGAGCAGGCTCGTGTGACCTCCCTCCGGGTCACGGAGCACTCCATGCCAGTGGATCAGCAATATCTCTCAGGGTATTTCTCTACTAAGAGATATAATTACGTGGGGCAAGAGCGCAATCCCGTTCGCCGGGAGGGGGGTGCCAGGGGAAAATTGACGACGCCTCAGCGGCGACACAACACCGCCGGTGCCCGAAAGGTGCAATTCCTGTGGGGAGTCGCAAAGCCTGGAAACTTACGTCGCACTTGGCCGAACGTTCGTAGCCCGCGGACCCTTCTCGCCGCGCTCCATCTCGAATTCAACAGTCTCGCCTTCTTTCAATCCATCAAAGTTCAGTTCCTGAAGACTGCTGCGGTGGAAAAACACCTCTTGCCCATCTGCGGCCCGAATGAAGCCAAAACCGCGGTCGCGGATGACTCGCTTGATTGTGCCCTGCATAAACACCTCTGTCTGCGTATGGGGACCTTCGTGGCGGGTCAGTCGACATGGATAAGACTGCCAGTAAAGTTACCTCACTTACGCTTGGCGGCAACTCTACCAGCACGCAAGTTCTTTGTCAAAGGAATGAAGAGGGCGGCGCCCTCGAAGGAGACAATATGTCACGGCGTGGCCGTTGGCCGAAGCCGAAACGAAGTTCTCCGTGACCTCCGTGCCTCTCAAGCCTCAACATCGAGGACGGGGAGCATCTCAGCGACCTCGGTGTTGAGGTCCCGCTGGCCACCGAGGACACAGAGGAACCACTCGCAGGAGGACGAACCTTCGCGCGCAGCGAGCAAACTCGGTCCTCGTAGTACAGTGTCCCAAATACGCTCAGGGGTTTTGCAGAAGGAACGCTTGCCGGGCGGCTTCCAGGTTCTCGTAGATTTCGAAGACTGTGCTGAGCCGGGTAATCTGCAGGAGTTGATGGACTCCCCGCGGAAGGTGCAGGAGTTTCAAATCACCACCCGCCCGCCGCGCGGAAGTGTAACTGGCGACTAAGGTCGAGAGTCCCACGCTGTCAATATAGGTGACCTCTGCCAGGTTGAGGATGATACGGCGCTGGCCACTTTCGATCAGCTGCTTCAGCTTGACGCGCAGCGCTTCCGTTTCCGGGCCCAAAGTGATGCGCCCGCGCACGTCCACGACCATCAGGCCATCTAGGAGTTTCTCCACTATATAGATTGGCATCGGGATTCCTCCCTGCTGAGATCGATCGTCAAGGTCCGTCAGAGTGGGTGCCATCGACGGTCCGAGGTTCAACCCATTCGCTCGGCATCGTATCACGGGCCGAGGAATTGTGCGAGACACATACGCAGAGGCACCGGCGGATTTCACATGGCAGTCTCCCCGCGGGGTTGCCGAACCCCGCAAACCCGCGCTGCGGTCTATCCACCCCGATCCCTGGCCTCTCTGTGCCCCGTTCTCCACCCTTGCCACCGGCGCGGGCAGAAATCTCGACGACCAACACCCGCGCGTGCAAAGTGTTCGTGCGCCGGCGTGAAGACCAGCGGAACTTGGTCTGCGCAACGCTCATTCTCCTGGCGCTTAACGCGGCAGCATGATAAAACCTTGGCGCCCGCATTTTGCTCAGTGCATTCGGATGGGAGGAACCATGAAGCGATTATCCTTCCCTGCCTTCTGGGCAGTTTTGTGCTGCTCGGTCATTTCCGTTGGCGCTCAGGGGCCTTCTCCTTCGGCGCCCCACAACCCGCCTGCGCGGCCGCAGCCCTCGGCCAAGGCCGCCTCGGCCGGTCCCGTCCTGCCGGGGGTGATCCTCGGTGCAGCTTGGTATCCCGAGCAATGGCCGGAGTCGCGCTGGGAGGAAGACCTGCGCCTGATGCAGGCGGCGGGCATTCACATGGTGCGCGTTGCCGAATTCGCCTGGAGCCGCATGGAACCTGAGGAAGGCAAGTTTGATTTCAACTGGCTTGAGCGCGCCGTGGCGCTGGCCGCCCAGCACGACATCCTCGTGGTGCTGGGAACTCCTTCGGCCGCACCGCCTGCCTGGCTGACCCAGAAATACCCCGAAACACTTGTTATTGACGAAAACGGACGCCGTGCAACACATGGTAACCGTCAACAGTGCAGCCTCACCAGCGTGCGTTTCCGCGAATTCGCGCGCCGCATCGCCGCGGAGATGGCCCAGCGCTTTGGTGACAACCCCCATGTGATTGGCTGGCAGATTGACAACGAGTACGGCCCCGTTTCCTATGACGAGGACACACGACGGCAATTCCAACAGTGGCTGAAGGTTCGCTACGAGACGCTCGACTCACTGAACCAACACTGGACCACGAGCTATTGGAGCGAGACCTACGACAACTGGCAGGAGATTCCCATCCCCGTCGGCGAGCACAACCCGGGGCTGAAGCTGGAGTGGCAACGATTCACCACCGACGCCTTTCGGGATTTCAATCACAATCAAGTCGTAGCGATCCGCGCCCACGCCGACCCCCGCCAGTTCATTACTCACAATTTCATGGGATGGTATGACGCTTTCGACCATTACATTCTGAGCGCAGACCTCGATCTCGCCTCGTGGGATGACTATATCGGAACCGGCCACCTGGATCCGGCGTCGAACGCCCTGCGCCACGACCTTACGCGCGGCTTCAAGCGCAAGAACTTCTGGGTGATGGAGACTCAGCCGGGATCCGTGAACTGGGCGCCGGTGAATAATTCCCTGGATCGCGGCGAAGTGCGCGACATGGCCTGGGAAGCTGTCGGCCACGGCGCCGACGCCGTGAGCTACTGGCAATGGCGCAGCGCCCTAGGCGGACAGGAGCAGTATCACGGCACGCTCGTGGGAGCGGACGGTAAACCCGTTCCCCTTTACGAGGAGATCGTGCAGATCGGGAAAGAGTTCGCCAAAGTGGGAGAGAATTTGCGCGGCACGAGCCCCGCCGCCGCGACGGCACTTCTCCAGGACTACGACAGCCGCTGGGCCGTCCAGTTCCAAAAGCACAACCAGGAGTTTGACACCTTCGCACATTTCCTCAGCTACTATCGCCCGCTGCAGGCGCTGAGTCAGGCCGTGGACGTGGTGCATCCCTCGGCCCCTCTCGCATCGTACCGGCTGGTGGTGGCGCCGCACCTGAACGTCCTGCCCGACGCGGTGGCCAATCACCTGCGGGAGTTCGTTCAAGGTGGCGGGCACCTGGTACTCGGGCCGCGCTCCGGCATGAAGGACGCCTACAATGCGCTGCTGCCTTCGCGCCAGCCGGGAATCATCCTCAGTAGCCTGCTGGGCGGCGACGTGCGGCAATTCTACGCGCTGGAGAAACCCGCGCCGGTTTCTGGGCAAAGCAGGGAGGGCGAAGCGAAAGTCTGGGCGGAGATGCTCGAGACCACGGCGCCCGACACGGAGGTCTTGGTGCGTTACGGCAAGAGTAATGGTTGGCTGGATGGCCAGCCCGCCGTCATCACGCGGCGCGTGGGCGATGGACGAATCACCTACGTCGGGGCTTGGCTCGATGACAAGACCATGGATTCCCTCGCCGCGTGGATGGTCCAGGTGAGTCAAGTGAAACCCGCTCTGGGCGCGGCTCCGGAGGGCGTGGAGGTCTGCCGCCGCACGGGGCCGGGCAAAGAGGTTTTCATCGTGATCAATCACACCACTGCGCCGCAGACGATATCGTTGCCACGCCCCATGCGGGAGGCGCTGCGTGGGGGTGACCCTGCGAGCAGCATTACGCTGCCGCCGCGCGAAGTCGGAGTCCTCCTTCCGCCCGAGTAAGGCTCCGGCGGGCCGCGGCGACCGTTCAGCCGAAAGGGCTCACGATGACATCGTGGGAAGGTTTTCAGCAGACAGTCAGGGTGTCAGCGGAGGGGCGAGCACCCAGCGGATCTTGTGCAGGAAGTCGCTGACAACGCTGATGTCGTGCGCGTCGCACAATAAGAGGCGGCAGAAGACGTCCGACGATGCTACTTTGGGCTCGAGCTTGGCCGCCTCGCGGAAGGCCATCTGTGCTTCTTTCTTGTGGCCGAGCTGCCAGAGCTCGATCGCCTGCAGCGCCGTCATCGCGCTGGAATTCGGATCGCCGTTGAGCGCCATCGCGCACTCGGCGAGCGAGCCCTCGTAGTCGCGCTGCTTCCAGAGGGCCAGTGCCATGATGCGATGGCCCTCCGGTCCTTGGGGATTCTGCGCGATCATCTTTTCCGCCAGCGAGGTTGCACCTTTCGCGTCGCCCCGCCGCAAGAGTCCGGCTGCCACCTGCTCGTGCGCCCCAGGGAAGTCCGGATTGGTGCGCAAGACATCCTCGAGTAACCCCGCCGCGCGCGCCGATTCGCCGGCTTGGTTGAGCAGCAGGGCAAGCTGGTACTGGCTCTGCCAGTCCTGCGGATTCAGCGCCACAGCCTTCTCCAACAGCCCGCGCGCCTCCGCGCCTCTCCCATCCTCCATAAGAACCTGCGCCAGCGCCGCATACGCCGGCCCCAGATTGGGCGAAACCTGGATGGCGTGGCGGAAAGCTTCTTCCGCCTGTGGATTGCGGCGTTGGAACATCCGCAATTGGCCCAGCGCCAGATATGCTCCCCCGTCTTGCGGGTCGAGTTTCTCCGCCGCCTGGAATTCCGCCGCAGCTTTCTCCTCCTCCCCACCTGCGAAGTAGGCGCGTCCCAGGGTGACGTGGGCAGCCGCGTTATCGGGCGCGATGCGCACCGCTTCTTCCGCTTGCTGCACGGCGGCGTGCGGCCGGTCTGCCTCGAGATAAAGTGCGGCCAAACTCATTCGCAACGTGACGTCTTTGGGGCTCAGCGCGAGGGCCTTGGAAAATTCGGCGACAGCAAGATTCTGATAATCCGCCGGGGTGAGCCCTCCCGCTTTGGCCGGAGCCGAACTTACCGGCGTGCTGAGCGCCCACGCTACCGAGCCCAGCGCGTAGTGCGCCTCCGCGTCGGAGGGATCGAGGCGCGTGGCGGTTTGCAGCTCGCGAAAGGCGTCCGTCAGCCTGCCCCCCTCGCGCAGCGCCAAGCCCAGGCCGCGGTGCGCGGGCTCCGCTTCCGGCTGCACTTCGATGGCTTGGCGGAAGGCCGCCTCGGCGCCCGGAGCGTTGTGCTGCCCCAGCAGATCGAATCCCTGCAGGATGAATTCCGTCGCTTGCCTGGAGATCTGCACGACGGGCGCGGCAGGCGTCTGCTCAGAAGCTTGCTGGGGCGCGGCTGCGGCCAGCCGTATCAGACAGCAGGCGCAAAAACTGAGAACGAACGCCGCTCCGGCGAACCCACGCCAATGCGGGCGGCGCTCCAGCTTCCAGGCTCGTCCGACGTTAGGGCGCACTGCGAATCTGTTGAGGATCGTGAATGATGATTTCCGCACGGCTCTGGTAAACGGTGATGGCGCCCCGAATCTCCACGTGTCTTCCCTGCAAAGATTCCAAGTCGCCAAACTTGTTTTTGTCGGAAGCAAAGATCACGCTGGTAAATGGACAGCTTCGATAATCTTGGCAGAAATCCAGGAAGGTATTCCCTGCCCGCGAGGTGAAAACGCGCAAAACCTGCCCAGACACACAGCCGGCCGTCCCCACCTGCGAACCGGCGTCGCGAAAGTCCACGCAGGCAGCCGTACCACCCGCGGCCGGCGAGGCGGGGGCGCCGTAGGGTTGGATCGGACCGTTCACCATCGGCTTCTGCCTATGACGCGAACCCACCAAGGTCCCCAGCACAAACGCTACGAGCACCAGCCCGACAACAAGCAGGATCGCTTTGCGCTTCATCGTCCCTCGCCCGTCCGCGCCCCGACCGGCTGGGGCGCTGCGTGCACCTTGGGCAGAACGGGCCTGCCCGCTCGAACCCAGGCAGTATACCAAAAGGAACTCACGAGGGCGGCGGCCGCATCGAGCTGGCGCAGGGCGAGCGGCCCTGCCAGCTGCTCGAACCGCGCGGAAAATTGCGGGTCCAGATAACCGCCTCCCCCCGCCGCCTCGCGGTCCGCGGAAAATATCACCTGGCGATAGGAATAGCTCGTGACCAGCTCGCGGAAAATCCGCGCGCGAAGATCTGGGACGACCTCCGCCGGCTCGGGCCGCAGCGCCCAGCGGTCAGCCAGGTCGCGCACCAGCTCGGTTTCAAAGCGCGCGTGGATTCCCCGCTGGTTCGTCAGTTGCCCATCGTAGTTGATGACCGTGTGCAAGGGCTGCGTCAGGTCGGCGGCGAAGTGCGCGGCAAAAACCGCGTTGTGGTCGGCGGCGTCCCAGCGGCGCCGGCGAAAATCCTCAGCCAGCCGCAGCGTGTAGCGTTCGATCTGCCAGATGGAGTCGCCGTGGCTGAGCTCCGACGGCGCCGGGCTCCAATGCTCGGTGATGAAGCGTCGCTCGAACTGACGGAATGGGTACCGGTCGTAGGCCTCGATCTCCGTGTAATGGTGCGGGCCTTCGGCAGGATCCTGATGCACCACCAACTCGGGCTCCGAGGCGTGCTCCAGGAGGTAGATTTTGCGCGTACGGAAGTACGAGCGTATCGGCTCCGGCAGGCCCTCGATAGCCGCGGCGTTCACCATCTGGTGCGCCAGATCACCCCAGGCCAGCGCCGGCGTTGCCCCGCTGACCAGAATCGCAATTAAGAGGAAGGTTCGCAACACTGGGTGGCACCCAGCGCGCAGCGGCGCACCGCGCAAAGTCCGCCGGCCTCCGCAGCGCCCGTGGCGATCCGAGTGAGCCTCGTACATCGCATCCTTTTCTCAGAACTTCCTACCTCTTCGGCCCCGGCCACCTGCCGTAAGGCCTCAGAAGCACCCTAATGGATTAAACCACAAACCGGACGCGACTGCGAACGACAGACGAACTCCCGCTCCTTAAGGGCCCGCGTTGGGTGCTGCGAATCGGAGATCAAGCTTCCTTTTCCCCTAGGTGTTTTCAGGATGGTTCCGGCGATCGGGATTCCAGGCTGGGCGAGTCTTGCAGCTTCACAAAATGATCGGCAACCCGCCTGTTGCCGAGCCGAGGAGCAGATGTGCGACGCAATTCGCAGAGGGGGAAGGTTGGGACGCCTGCGCGGCGCCGGCCTTCCCCCCAAGTTGGGAGCGCGGTTGGGATTCCGCGTCAGAACGTTACCAGACGAGCGACAAACCCAACTGGAGCTCCCGCGGCTCGCCCGGTCCGCCGGAAGCCAGGCCCGCGACCGGCTGGACGGTGTTAAAGATCTGCCCGAAGCTCGAGGAGGCCAGGTTGCGCTGGGGAATGTCGAAGTTGGTACGGTTGAAGATGTTGAACATCTCGGCGCGAAATACCAGCTTGCCGGATTCGCTTAAGCGAAAGTTCCGAAGGAGCGAGAAATCCCAGGTCCCCATTCCCGGCCCGCGCAGGATGTTCCGCCCGGCGTTGCCAAAGGTGTACGCGCTCGGCGTGCTGAAGGCCGAGGCCAGCACCCATTGCTGCGGCGTCTGCTTGGTGGGATAAGTCGAACTCCCCACGACGTTCGGGCGGTCCGTATCGTTTCCCGTCCCGGTGATCTGAACCTCGTCCGCGCCGCTGACACCCCCGCTCACGAACGGGGTGAAAGGCGGACCGGATTGGACGGAGAAGACACCTCCTGCCTGCCAGCCTTCGATCAGGTAGTTGAGGCGCGGGCTGGAGAGTTTCCCCACGCTCGAGCCGAAGGGCATCGCCCAAAGATAGGCGACAGACAGCCGATGGGGGAAATTGAAATCGGACACTGCCTTCTCCGCCGCCACGTTGTATGAGTTTTGAGGGAAGTTGGCATTACGCGAATCGCTGAAGGGGCCGGAGGTGGTGTCGATGGTCTTCGAGTAGGTGTAGGAAGCCAGGAGGGAGAGTCCTCGTGAGAATCGCCGCTCCACCTTGGCCTGGAAGGCGTGGTAGGTGGAACTGCCGGAGGACTGCGTGTACGAAAAACTGGAGAGATACGGATAGGGTCGCGGGCAGCCGTTCACGCTTTCACAGGCCGCGAGCGTAACCGGAGCGGAAGTCGCAGGTACCACGGAGAGATTCATGGCCTGATTGGGATCGGTCTCCTGGACGAGGCGCAGCCCCCGCGTTCCGACGTAGGCCAAGTCGATGAGCCAGGATGCCCCGACCTGTTGCTGCACATCCGCGGTCCACTCCTGGATGAAGGCGTTGCGGAAATTAAGCTGGAAGGGGCTCATGGTGGGGTAAACCGAGCCCACGATTCCCGCCAAGGCACTCTGGATGATTTGGCCGCTCCCCGGTTGGAAATTGCACGCCCCGGCCAAGAGGCACGCCTCGAGCACGGAGGGGGAGTTGCCCTCTTGAATCTGGACGAAGGGTGGGTTCGCGGCCTTCTGGAAATAGACATCGCCGAAGGTCTGATCGAAGAAAACCCCGTAGCCGGCGCGCAGAACGGTTTTGGAGTTTTTCAGGGGCTGCCAGGCTACCCCGAGGCGCGGCGCGAAATTGTTTCGATCCGGATATTGCAGCGCACGGTTGCGTGCGGTGCTTCCCAGGTTAAGCGTGGTTTGCGCACAAGTTTGAGCCGTGCAAGGCTGAGGGTTAATCTGATACAGACCAGTGAGCGGGTCGATCGTGGGGTTAAAGCTCCACAGGGTTGCGGCGCTGGTCCCCGCCACCATGAGGTTTCCCGTAGCGAAGTCGAAGTTGGAAAAGGCGTTACTCTTTTCAGTCACTAGACTCTTGTATTCATAGCGCAAGCCGACATTTAAGGTCAGATGGGGGCGGACGCGCCAATCATCCTGGACGAAGAAGTCGTATTCACCGAAAGCGCCGGAGATGTACTCCTGGAACCCATTCAGCCAGTATTGGGGAAGGCCCAGCAGCGCGTCCGCGACGCTGTTGCCGAGCGTGCAGGTGGGGCAACCCAAATCCCCTGCCGAGACCTGGCCCAGGCCACCCGTCAGAAATCCGGTAAAGTCGAATTCTCCCCGGATGATGTTGTCGAGGGAGAAATTCCCTCGCCGGACCAGGCGGAGATCGGTCCCGTAGCTCAGCGTGTGAGATCCCAGCACGTGGGTCAGCGTGTCGCCGAACTGGAAGGTGTTCACGGCGCCGCTTTGGGGTGTGGTTTCGTCGGCGCCCATGCTGGCGTATCCCGAGAAGTTCATATTGGGGACACCCGCGGGAACGGAGCCGACGTTTCTGACGCCTGCGATCCCAAGGCTTGAGGCCAGGGTGCTGCCCAGATCTTGGTTAACTTCGCGGAGTTGATAGCGGTTGTATCCAAGCTTGAACTCGTTGACGAGCTTGGGGTTGAAAATGTGGGTCCAATCGAGGCCCGCCATCTGGTAGGAATCGTGAGAGAAGCGGCCATATCCCGGAAGCGTGGTGGTGCTTTCCGGAACGGTGCCCGTGGGCCAAAATTCGCGATCAAAGTTCAGATTGTAGCGGACAAACATCGAATCCTTACTGTTGAACCGATGGTCGATGCGTCCGGTCAGGGTGTCGTAGCTGACCTGCCGGTTGACCAGCGCCGTGTAGTTCGCGGCGCCACACGAGGCATTCGGGATGTTGGGCTGCGGGTACTGATTGACCAGGGCCTGCCCGACCGGGTCCGCCTGCGGCAAAACCTCGCTGATGTTGGTGAAGGTTTGGCCTTGGCCCAACGGATTGAGCAGAATGGTCTGGCTGGAACAGTTGGGGTTCAGGAGGTCCGTGAAGTCGCCCTGGCGTTCCGCCATGCTGGGAACGAGGAAGTTGTCATAAAAGCCCCGGTGCTCGCGCGTGCCTTCGTAGGCAAGAAAGAAGAAGGTGCGGTCGTGTCCGTCGTAGATCCCCGGGAGCACAGCCGGTCCGCCGAGCGTCCCGCCGAACTGATTGCGGTGCATGGGCGCCACCGAGGGATCAAAGAAGTTCCGCGCGTCGAAGGAGGTGTTGCGCGCGTACTCATAGATGCTTCCATGGACGTCATTCGTCCCGGACTTGGTGACCATGTTGACTTCGGCCCCGGCATGGGCGCCGAATTTGGCTTCGTAAACTCCCGTCTCCATGCGGAACTCCTGCACGGAGTCGAGCGGCGGCGCCACCGTGTATTGGCCGACGCCCACGGAGGTGTCATCCAGGCCGTCCAGCCAATAGGAGTTCATTGAATCGCGCATCCCGTTCACATTGATGGCGCCACCCCGGGAGCTGATATGGGTGCCCGCAGTTCCGGGAGATACACCCGGCACGAGCAACGTCAGCTCAAGGAAATTCCGGCCGTTCAGGGGGACCTCAGTCACTTTCTGCTCGTCGATCGTGGTTCCCACCGAAGAAGTTTGGCTCTCCACCGGGGACGGGGTGGACTCCACGGTAATGGTGGTCGCCTGCGGGCCCACCTTCATCGTCAGATCGACCAGGAGATGCTGATTCACGAGGAGCGTGATGGGGCCGCGCACAGTCTTTGCGAAGCCCTCCTTCTGCGCGGTGAGGCGATATCGCCCCGGCGGCAGGAGCGGAATCCCGTAAGTCCCGTCGTTGTCGGTGGTCACGCTGCGCGAAAACCCTTTGTCCTGCTCCAGGACCGTCACGAGAGCGCCCGGGATGACCGCCCCCATGGGATCCGTGAGCGTGCCCGTGAAGCTGCCCTGAAAGGTCTGCGCCCAGGCAACCCCACACCCCACGCCCACCAGAAGAAACAGGCATAGCAAAAGCCGTCGAACCGAAAATTGCATCATCCGCACTATCCTCCCTGCGAAGTCTGGAAAACTCGATAAATAATGAAGCGAATCCGGCGTCTCGGGGCCTGCACCCCTTCCCCGGGGGTTAGCCCGTTTCCCGCCCACCTCACAGACCCTCAACACATTAGCATGAATTGGTTTACACGCAAAATCATTGCTGCGGCCCCCCCCTGCCAGGCCGGCGACGCGAGCATGCCCGACCCGGGGCAAAAATCGACTGGACGTGGCGGACTTTCCTTCCTGTTTGTGGACCGAGGAGTTCTTCAGCCATCGCTGCCCTCTTGTTGCTCAGATGGGGAGGGATGGTCGCAGGGTTACCTGACGGTTCACGGTTCTGTGGATTCCCGTTTGCGCGAGAATGACACGGCGTGGGGAGTGAACACCGGGGAAGCAAGACGGTCTCCCTCTGTTGGCGAATCCCGACCCCCCGACGGATACCCCGCGGCCCGTCGGGAAAGGTCATTCCCGCGCAAAGCTTGCCCTGAGCTTGCCGAAGGGCGGGAATCCAGGCGGGGCTGCCGCACCGGACGGCGATGAGTCTCATAATTCGTCGATTGGGCGAAACAGCGGATCATCGTGGGGTCGAATGGCGTTCGGCCCGCGCGGGGCTCGAACTATTCCAATGTCGGGGCTGCATCTCGCTCCGATTGGAGTTTGCGCAGGCCACAGAGACCAAATGACAACAACCTAGTCAAATCAAGTTGACAAAGCCTCTCCTCGCGGGGTAGTATTCTGCTTCGGTATAATGACTGACTGTTCAGTCAGTAAAGGCGGGCCTTGATGAAGGCAACTGATTCGATGCGACCGAAGACTGCGAAGCCATTCCCTCGAGGGCGGAAACCGAAGGCGCACCGCCGGGAACAAATCCTGGCAGCCGCTTTCGAGGAATTCGCGGCCAATGGCTATGCCGCAACCCGCCTGGACGATGTGGCCAAGCGGGCGGGAATAGCCAAGGGAACGATCTATCTCTATTTCAAAGATAAGGAACGGCTCTTTCGGGCGGTTGTGCGCAGTTTGATTCAAGAAAGACTTGATGCCTTAGCTGGAACTTTCCATGGACCTGCACCAGCACTGTTTCGCGAGATGCTGTCGCGGATGTACACCCTGGTGGTGAGAAACGAAAGGGCCCGGGCCATCGTTCGCTTGCTGGTAGCCGAAAGTGGCAAGTTCCCTCAACTTTCCGACATTTACCATCAAGAGATTATCGGACCGGGATTGAAGGCCCTGCGCCAGCTTTTGAAGAGAGGTATGGCGTCGGGTGAATTTCGGAAAAGCAAAGCCCTGGAATTTCCGCAGATTCTCGTGGCTCCCGGGGTCCTGGCCATTGTGTGGACGTTGATCTCTGGCGACCGACATCGGCTCGACCTGGATGCCTACATGAAAGCGCATTTGGATTTCGTGTTGGGGAGCCTGCAGAAGAAACGGATTTGAGAGTCGCAGCGTGGACGGAGCCGCGCAGCAAAGGAGAAGATCCATGCGGTTGAAGGCGCGATGGGTCGTGGTGCTTATGGTGTTGTCGCTCGCGGGCGGAACTCCTGCGGGTGCCCAGCAGGCCAGTCCGCAGCGACTAACGCTTAAAGACGCGATTGCTCAGGCACTGAAGAAAAACCTCAGTGTGCGGGTGGCCGGCACTCAAGTGGAGGAATTGGAGGGCACGCGCGAGAGGCGGCTGGCCTCGCTGTTCCCACGCGTGTCTGGGAACTCGCTGGCCAACGAGGAGAGTATAAACCTGGGCGCTATGGGAATTTCTTTTCCCAATGTTCCCACGGTTGTTGGTCCTTTCACTCATTACGATTTCCGAGTCTCCGCAAGCCAGGCCCTGATTGACCGCCAGGCTTACCACAACTGGAAGGCCAGCGAGAAGCAAGCGCAGGCCTCGAAGCTCGATTACCAGGACACGCGCGATCTAGTCATCCGGCGGGCGGCGGGCCTTTATCTGGACGCCCAAGCGGCTGCCGCGGAGGTTGAAGCGGTCGAATCTCGAGTGAGGACCTCGCAGGCCCTGGAAAAACTGGCACGCGACCAGCATGACCAAGGGCTGGCAACCGCTTTGGATGTGGTTCGCGCGCAGGTGCAACTGGCGCGCGACCGGCAGAACCTGCTCGTGGCTCGTGACGCCTACCAGACGTCACTGCTCGCCCTGGCGCACTTTCTCGGGCTGAGCCCCGGAACCCCGCTCGAATTGGCCGAGCAGTTGAAATTCCGCCATGTGGAGATACCCGATCCGGGCCAGACGCTCCACACGGCGCTCGAAGCGCGCTCCGACTACCGCGCGCTCCTCCTGCAACGCGAGTCCCTCATCGAGCAGCAGAAGGCAGCGCGGGCGCGCTATCTGCCGACCCTTTCGATCAACGGGGATTACGGCGCGATTGGGCGCACGTTTGGCTCCCTGGCGGGGACCGGCCAAATCCAGGGGACGCTCAACATCACCTTGTTCGACCGGGACCGCACCGGGCAACAAAAGGAGACCGAGAGCCGGGTGAAACGCTTGAGCGAGCAGATTGACGACCTGGGCCGGGAAATCGAGCAGGAACTGCGCAAGGCGGTGCTCGACCTGGAGTCGACTGAGAATCAGGTGACAGTCACGGAGGAGACCCTTAGCTTGGCGGAGCGTGAGCTGTCTCTCGCCCAAGACCGCTTCCGCAACGGCGTGACGGACAACATCGAGGTCGTAACGGCGCAGGACATGCTGACGAGCGCGCAGAATGATCGCATCGCGGCGCTGGCGCGGCATGCCGATGCGGTCATGGCCCTGGTGCGCTCGCTGGGGGGAACGGAAAAGATTTACCAGACGTACCTCGGCGAGCCCTGAGGCGGCCGCGGGGTGAAGTCCACAGGAAGAGGTGAAACGGCCATGAAACGCGTGCTTCTGCTCCTGCTGCTGGTGGCGATTGGCGCAGCAGCGGTCTATTTTCATCCGCAATGGTTCCGCAAACCACCCAACGCGAACGTCCTCAAGCTCTCCGGCAACCTCGAAGCGCACGAGAGCCTGGTCAGCTTCAAGGTGACCGGTCGCATCATTAACTTGCCAGTGGATGAGGGCATGACCGTGAAAGCCGGCGATTTGCTGGCGCGGCTGGACAATGATGACTACCGGCAACAGGTTGCGGTGGACGAGGCCACTTCTCGCGTGCGGGACCGGCAACTCGCCCTCGGCCTGGCGGGCAGTCGGACGCAAGACATCGAGGCCGCCCAGCAAGCGATCCTCGATGCTCAGGCCGACCTCGAGCAGAAGAAGAAGGATTATGCGCGCTACCAAGCGCTCTATGAAAAGGACGAGATTCCCGCGCAGACGCGCGACCAGGCGGCCACGAACGTGACCCGGGCGCAAGCTACTTACGACCGGGCGCAACTGATCTACAACGAGCTCGCCGAGGGAACCCGCAAAGAAGAACTCGCCGTCCAACGCGCCAATATTCATCAGTCGGATCAAAGTCTGCACCTGTCCAGCATTCGCCTGGCTTATACCGTGCTGCGCGCGCCCTTCGACGGCGTGGTTCTGGTGCGGCAAGCGGAGCTGGGGGAGGTTGTCTTGCCCGGCACGGCGATTGTGACGCTCGCCGACCTGAACCACCTCTGGGTCCGGGTCTATGTGCCGGAAACAGATCTCGGCAAAGTGCATTGGGGCCAGGCGGTCGATGTGCGCACCGACACCTATCCTGACAAGATTTATCGTGGCCGGATTTCGTTCATTTCCGCGGAAGCCGAATTCACGCCCAAGAGCGTGCAGACTGAGAAAGAGCGCGTAACGCTGGTTTACCGGGTCAAAGTGGACGTGGAAAATCCCAACCGCGAGCTGAAGCCGGGGATGCCAGCCGATGCCTATATCAAACTGCCGTAACGATTGTGCCGTGAGCTCTCCTCCTGCGATCATCGTTTCTTCGCTGAGCAAGCAGTTTGGCGAAGTGCGCGCCGTCGATCGGCTCAGCTTTGAAGTGCGTGCAGGAGAAATCTTCGGCTTGGTCGGGCCGGACGGCGCCGGCAAGACCACCACGCTCCGGATGCTGGCGGGCGTGCTAGCGGCGGATTCCGGCTCGGCGATGGTGGCCGGCAACGACGTGGTCCGTGACCCGGAGGGCGCCAAGTACCACCTCAGCTACATGTCGCAACGATTCGGCCTGTACGAAGACCTCACGGTGGAGGAAAACATCCGGTTTTACGCCGATCTATTTGGAGTCCGGCGGAAGCAGCGCGAGCAACGCTCGCAGGAATTGCTGGTGGCCGCAGGCCTGAGCGATTTCCGGAAACGTCTCGCGGGAAACCTTTCCGGCGGAATGAAGCAAAAGCTCGGTTTGGTATGCTCGCTGATTCACACTCCCCGGGTGCTCCTGCTCGACGAGCCGACCAACGGCGTGGACCCGGTGTCGCGGCGCGATTTCTGGCGCATTCTGTATTCCCTCGTTGCTGAAGGCGTGGCGATCCTAACCTCCACGTCGTACCTTGACGAAGCGGAGCGTTGTCACCGCGTCGGACTCCTCTACCAGGGCCGCCTGCTCTTCTGCGACCAGCCGGAAGAATTGAAGGCGAAATTTCCCGGCGAGATTCTCGCGGTGCATGCTTCCCAGCCCGTGCGGGTGCGGGAGGCGCTGGCGGGCGTCCCGGGCGTGCGCAGCGCGCTGCTCGTGGGTGACCATATCCACCTGTTCGTGGACGGCGCGGCTCGCCGGCTTCCGGAGTTGCGCGCGCGCCTGGATGCCGCCGGGGTCCCCTACGATTCCATCCACCAAGTGGCGGCAAGCATTGAGGACCTTTTTGTTTCCGCAGTGGAAGGTGAGTCCCCGGCCGCAGTGGGGACGAAACCGTCATGAGCTCGAACCGACCATCGGTTGTGGTTGAAAACCTGACCAAGCGCTTCGGGACCTTTGTGGCCGTGGACAACATCAGCTTCGAGGCCCACCGCGGGGAGATCTTCGGCTTTCTCGGCCCAAACGGCGCGGGCAAATCCACGACCATCCGCATTCTGTGCGGCCTGTTGCGACCCACCAAGGGGCGCGCCCTGGTCGCGGGGATTAACGTCGCCGTGGAGCCCGAGGCGGTCCGCCAGCAGATCGGGTACATGTCGCAAAAGTTCTCGCTGTATAACGACTTGAAGGTGGCCGAAAATCTGCGGTTTTTCGCCGGATTATACAGCGTACCCGCCAAGGATATGCCCGAGCGCATGGCGTGGGCGCTGCGCATGGCGGGACTCGAAGGCCGGGACCAATCCCCGACGCGCGCGCTGGCCGTAGGCTGGAAACAGCGGCTGGCGCTGGGATGCGCGGTGTTGCATCGCCCGCCCATCGTCTTTCTCGACGAGCCGACGTCGGGCGTTGATCCCGTCTCGCGCCGCCAGTTCTGGGAATTGATCCAGCACATGGTCGGCGAGGGCATCACCGTGTTCGTCACCACGCACTACATGGACGAGGCGGAATACTGCAACCGCCTGGTGCTGATTGATCGCGGGCGCATTGTGGCGATGGGCACGCCCACGGAGCTGAAGAGCCAATATATGAAAGGCCAGCTATTACTCGTCGAGTGTGAGCCACTGGGGCCGGGTCTCGAAGCCCTGCGCGCCACTCCGGGCGTGCTCGACGCAGCGGTTTTTGGAAGCAACCTCCATGCCGTCGTCGCCGATGCCCAAACCGCTCTGCCCAGGATCAACCAGGTCTTGGAGGCCCAATGCGTCCGGGTGGGCCGGCTCGAGCAGATTCCGCCCAGCCTCGAAGACGTCTTTGTCTCACTGACCGCAGCGCGTGAATCGAAACCGGGGAGGACAGCATGAGCCTGCGCCGCATCCTGGCCATGATGCGGAAAGAAGTGATTCAGGTCTGGCGCGATCCTTTCAGCCTTCTGATCATCATCGCCATGCCGCTGCTCCAGCTCATTATCTATGGCTACGGCGTGAACCTGGACATCAAGCACATCCCCCTTTGCGTGTACGACCGGGACGCGACGCAAGCCAGCCAGGACTTGCTCAAACGTTTTCAGGCCACCGACTATTTCACCATCGTTCACGTGGCGGAGAGCTACCGCGATGTCGTCCAGCGCGTTGACCAGGGTGCCTGCACGGTGGCGGTAGTGGTACCGCCGCAATTCTCGGAAAAACTCCACTCCGGCGGGCCGGTCCCTGTGCAGGCGCTGCTCGACGCCAGCGACAGTAATACAGCCAGTGTTGGCATGGGCTATGCCCTGAGCATTGTGCAGGCCTATTCCTCGCAAGTGCAGACCGACTGGCAGCAGCGAAACGGCCTGGCCACCTCGGCCCCGAACATCACCTTCCAGCCGCGGACCTGGTTCAACGAAGACCTGGAAAGCATGGCGAACATTGTGCCCGGGGTGGTGGCCATGGTGATGGCGGTGGTCGGCGCATTCTTGCCGTCGCTGACTATCGCGCGGGAGTGGGAGCGCGGCACGATGGAGCAGCTCATCGCCACGCCCGTGAGCAAGCTGGAAATCCAGATCGGGAAGCTCGTTCCGTACTTCATCATCGGCATGACGGATACGGCGCTTTGTGCCGGCGTGGCGGTGTGGTGGTTCGGCGTTCCTTTCCGGGGAAGCTGGACGGTCTTATTCGTTTGCTCGGCGCTGTTTTTGATCGTCGTGCTATCCCTCGGGTATTTCTTCTCCGTTACGGGCAAAACCCAGCTCGGCGCCAGCCAGATGGGGCTGCTGGCGACTCTGTTACCGACTTTTCTTTTATCCGGTTTCATATTTCCGATTGATCAGATGCCCGTGGTCGTGCAATGGATCACGCGAATCCTGCCGGCGCGCTATTACGTCTCCATCCTGCGCAACGTCTTCCTGAAGGGCACCGAGCTGCGGTTGATGGCGGGCGAAATCCTCGCTTTGGCGATCTTTGCGGCGGTGCTGATCACGCTCGCCACCCGTGCCTTTCACAAGAGGTTGGAATGAGTTTTCTTTCCTCACTTACGCGCATCCGTCACGTGCTCCTCAAGGAGTTTATCCAGACGCTGCGCGATCCGCGTACACGCTTGTTGCTCATCTTCCCGCCGATCGTCCAGATACTGATCTTCGGGTACGCGGCCACCTTGGATGTGAAGCACGTGGCGCTGGCCGTGCTCGACCTGGACAATACGCAGGAGAGCCGCGAGTTGGTCTCCCGGCTTTCCGCCAGCCGCTATTTCCAACTCGTGAAACACGCCGCGCGACGAGAGGAACTCCGTGAAGGCATTGACCGGGGCGACTTTCTCGCGGCGCTGGAAATCGATTCCGGCTTCGCTCAGCGCCTGCGCAATGGCCAGGGCGCCTCGGTGCAGGTGCTGGTGGACTGCTCCAATTCGAACACGGCACTTGTGGCATTGGGTTATCTCAACCAGGTCGGCGCACTGTTCGGCCGCGACTATCAATTCGACCGGGTGCGACGCTCGGCCCCGCAACTGGTGTCGTTCCTGCCCCAGGCGGACCTCGAGATGCGGCCGTGGTTCAACGAAGGCCTGGAGAGCCAGTGGTATTTCGTTCCCGGGGTCATTGGCAATGTCCTGCTCATTATGGTCATGACGCTGACCGCCTTTGCGGTGGTGCGGGAGCGGGAGATCGGCACCCTCGAGCAGATTATGGTCACTCCCATTCGCCGCTGGGAATTCATCCTGGGCAAGACTATTCCCTTCTTCCTCATCGGCTGTTTCGACGCCACGATCATTGCCCTGGTCGGCACCTTGTGGTTTGGCGTGCCATTCCGTGGAAACCTGGGGGTGCTGGGCCTCGGATTAGTGACCTTCATCCTCGCGGCACTGGGGCTCGGGCTCTTTCTCTCGACGATCTCCGCTACTCAGCAGCAGGCGATGATTTCTTCCTTCTTGTTCACGATGACGATGATTACGGTTTCCGGATTCGGCACGCCCATCAGCAGCATGCCCCCGTTCTTCCAGAAGCTGACCTATCTCAATCCGATGCGATACATCATGGTCGTCCTGCGCAGTGTCTACCTCAAGGGCGTCGGGCTCGATGTGCTCTGGCCGCAGATTGCCGCCTTGGCGGGCTTTGCCGTAATCCTGCTGAGCGTCAGTGTCCTGCGCTTCCGCAAGTCGCTTGAATAGCAGCAGTCGGTTAAGTTTTTGCCGGCGCCATTTGCGCCTGGCCGGAATCAGCCGCAGATCCCTCGCTCTCCGCACTCTCCGCTTTAACAGCGTGTTGAAAAACTCGCTCAGTCTGTCATTCTGAGGAGCCCCTTCGCTACACTCAGGGTAAACTCCGGCGACGAAGAATCCCGTAAGTCCTTCAGAACAACAAGAGCAGATTCCTTGCGCAGCGGAAAACACCTTCTTCGGGTAGTGGGTCAGTTTACTGTAGGGGCGCATGGCCGACCTGTCCCGATCCATCGGGATGCGCCCCTACGCGTGGGCGTGGAGCGCCGCATGCCATTCAAACAAGAGGCCGGCGACCATCTCGATACAAATCATCGGGACAGGTAGCCGCTACAAAAATCAAGCTGACCCACTACCCTTCTTCGATCCACTGCCAGGATTCTTCGGTCGGTCGCCGCGGCTGAAAGTCCGCCAAATCTAAAGGCGGGCGACCTCCCTCAGAATGACCGGTGGGACGGCGGCAGGTAGGCGGACGCGCGGTGGAGCATCACTGTGGCGCTCGGAAAGCGGGCGGACTCTTCCTCGCTGCCCTGCCTGGTTCGAGTCGACCCCAACGCCCCTGAAAGTCCCGCACGAAGAATAAGCGAAAGGCCCGAAATTACGCCCCTGACAATAATGCCGACGCATGCGAGGACCTGTTGACAGGCCAGCCTGATTTCGTCAAAGATAAGGTGTATGAGTTTACAGGCGGTGAACCACGCTGGCCTCCAGGCCCCGGGTGAAGCGTGTCGTTTGGTAATTCGGAAAGAAAGGGGTCTTGCCGAAATCCTACAATTCGTCGTCGCCGGTTTGGACATCGGCCAGCAAGTGGTCATCATGGCTGGCCCCATCTGCCTGAAGGAAATAGCCCACGGCCTCAGCGAGGGCGGCCTGAAGACCGACGCCTTGTTGCACAGTGGCCGGCTCGTATTTCTGACGGCGCCCAATTGCCTGGGTGATTTGCTCCGCCCGAGCGACCCCTTGCAGCGCAGCCCGCTGCATCGCCACAGCACGGTGATGCGCTGGGTCACGGACTGGTCCTGGGCGTACGGGAATGGCAGCGACGCGGGCACGATCCGCGATTATCAGCGCCGCATTCACGAGTTTATTCGCCCCTTCAATGCCATCTCCATGTGCACCGTCCACTGCGAAAGGGTGCAGCGGGGCGACCTGCTGGCGATGCTGGTGGATCACCGGCGCGTGGCGAAGACCGTCGCAGCAGCAGCAGTCCGGCGCATGGCGCACGCCTAGCTCGTTTCCAAGCCACCTCGACCAATGCAAGCGGGTGCGGTCCGCCGGTGCCGGCGGCAGTGTTGTGTTTGAAGGTGTCGAGAGCCTCCCCGAAAATTCCACCCCAACTTCCGCAGTTCAAATCACCCTGGCAGCCACCATGCCGACGTCCTGCGAGGGGAAGCCCGCCCTGGGAGTGCGGCAGCAGAGCTGCCTTCTTTCTCGGCGGCGTGCCGCCCCTTCCAGGACCGCAGGCCGCCGGCACAAAGCGGGAGCTTGGCTCCCGCACTCCAGAGCGCCTGCGGCGCACGCCCTGTGGATCGAGGACCGCGAGTCTTCTTGCGATGTTTCAAGGCAAGAACACGAAGGGCCGCGTTTGCGGGCCGGCCCCAGTGAAATCAGCTTGGAACAGGATTAGCCCGGATTTCTCACCACGCTCTACCGTTTCTCGTCGGGCGGCCGGAAGGGCGGGGTTTTAACCCCGCCGAAAAAGCGGCTTCTAACTCTTTGTTCGTCTCGCGCCCCGCGCAGCTCGTTCCGACAGGCTGCGCGGGGCGCGAGACACGGAAATAATTAGAAAGGTCATCTGACGGCGAGGTTAAAACCCCGCCCTTCCCCGTCCGTGGTGAGAAATTCAGGATTAGAAGTAATGTCCCGTGTAGTTGGTGGGATTCGCGGGCAACCCCGAACAGGTAGAAGGGATCGTGGCAAAGGTGCAGGCAAACCCAGTGAAGTTGTTGATGGTGTAAGGCCCGTGGTTCAAGTCCGGCGCCAGGGGCAGCGCCAGAATGTAGTACGTCCCGGCCACGATCGGCATATCGTACGTTCCATCCGGCCGGCTCAGAGTATCGGTAATGACGTTGCCGGTGGTAGAGTCGATGGCCACCAAATGGGCCGCGAAGGCGCTGCTGCCGCCCAGAGTGACGGTTCCGTCGACCTCCGAGGCAACGGCTTGGATGGCGCTGCTCCCGTAAAGGACCTCGCTGCCGATCATGTCATCGACCGCCAGGGTTTGCTGTGAGGCGGCGTTGGCGGTATCGCCGTAAGGGAACATGACGGCATGGGTCAGACCACTATGGTCGAGCCCGATCAAGTGCCCGATCTCGTGCGTGGCAATGGATTGCACGTCGAAATGGTTGCTGGGGGTGGGGGTGTACGTCGCAAAGTTGTAGTTGGGATTGAACTCGATATCGGCGTCCACAATACAGACTTTGTTCGGGCAGGTTCGCGGGGTCGGGGTTGTCGTACAGGTAGTGAATCCGGGAGTAGCGTTAAAGGCCGCCGACACAACGGCCTCGGCAATAATCCCCGTCCCCAAGCTCTCCGTAAAACCCACCACGTTCTGGCAATCGAACGTAGCAGCTGTGAGCGTACTGTTCGACCCCTGCGTAAAAGAGAGGGTATTCACCTGCAAGCTGCTATACGTCGCCGACGACCACGTTGTGAAACCGTTTGTCAGGGCTCCCGCAATCGTCCCGCCACCGCTCGTGTCCACGTTACTGTTCGTGAGGTTCACGCTCCAAGTGATACTGGTGGTACCCGACGAACTCGGCCACGAGGCCTTCTCGATATCATTCGAAGCGACCTCAATCAGTTCAAAGTTAACCGCAAGCACCGCCGCGGCTGAGCCTATCCCCACGATGGCTATCACACCCCACACGAGTCTTTGATGTTTCATAATCATCCGCTTCAATCTCACAGCTCTCACCTCACGTTGAGGACTACACTCCTGCCTCGCAGACTCCCTTCGGGCTCCTGGCTGGTCGCGGAAATCTGGGCATGCACGCCGCGCACGCTCACTTCGTCCCAATGGATTGTCCACTTCCCACCGCTCAGGATCGCGTCACCCTCGACCTCTGTTCCCGCCGGGATCACCAGGTTCTTGTTGGGAAATAAATCCGACGTGGTTCGCCCGTAAACGTGCAGGCGCCCGGCGCCCCGCGATTCCGTAGAAACAATCGCCACCGACATTGTGAGCCCGTGAGGAATCTGAATTCCGTTGTTGACGATGGTGGCCACGTACTTGTGGAATCCCGGGAGAGGAAAGGTTCCGGCAGGATTCCCGGCGCCGATCATCTGGTCCTGTACCCGCAGCCGGCTGAGCGGCAGGATCACCCGCTCCTCGTGCGTCGCGGCGTCCTGGTACACACGGTAGGCGCCTTGCGTCATTCCCACCAAGTGATACCGCGAGCTCCCGGTCGCAGGTTCGAGGAAGAGAACATACTCGCTTTGCGACTGGAACACGTGGCTTCCCGGTACGTACACCCTTAAGTTGCCGATCGTGCCGCCCAGCTGTTGGATCTCGACCGTGGAAGACGCATGGCCCTTCAGCGTCTGCGAGACCTCCAGAGTGGTGATGGTCACAATCTGGGTGTGGGTGTCGTTCCACCGGGCTTCCTGGTTAAGCACGCGCGCCCGCACGATATTGCTGGACGCCTGCGTAAGTTGGTCGAGCGACATGGAGATGAGAGTCGTCGCCCTCGCGAGTGGAATCATCCACCCCGCCAGCAGTGTCACGAAAAGCCAAACTCGCATCTTCATCGCTTATGGCCCCGCAATGATTTGAATCCCACCGACGTAAGCCTGCAACTCGCCGGCGCTGTTCGTCACGATGATGTTTCTTTGCCCGAGCGTCGCGCTCGCACTCACCTGGATCTGGAAAGTAATGTTCGTCAGTGCTGGTGATAAAGGACAGGTTCCTGGGTTCCCGGTCGAATTACACTGAGGCGTTACACTGCTCACCGTCACATCGCTCGTACTCCCCTGACTCACGCTCACGGTCAGACCGGGTGCCAGTGATGCACCGGTGCCGTCGGTCAAACCCTGCCCGAGTAACCACACGGTCAATGTCGCGCCCTGCTTGACCTGGAACCCGGTCGCCCCGGCTGCGCAACTCGCCGGAGTCCCTGTGCAGGTGCCTACGTCTGTGAGGGCGAGCGTCGGCGTCAGGCTGGAGAGGTTGAAGTTAATCGCCGGCGTATGTGTGCTGTTCCCCTCGGCGACCACCGGGTTGGCTTGACCCGCTGCTGGCGTAAGGGTAACCGTCAAAGAAGCAGACTTGGTGTTGTCCGCCTGGCTGGTCGCTGTCACCGTCACGGGATTCCCCGGCGGAATGGCACTGGGCGCATGGTAGGTGAGGTTCGGGTATGTGCCCGTAATCGTTCCCACCGTGGAGTTGCCGTTCGTCACTGCGTTCACCGTCCACGTGAGACCCGTATTCGTCGTGCCCGTCACCGAGACCGTAATCGCCAAGGTCTGACTCAACTGTACGCTCACCGTCGAGCTGCTCGGATTGGTAATCGTCACTACGACGGGGACGGGCCCCGCGGTGATCGTCACACTGAGAGAAGCGGTCTTGGTGTTATCCGCCTGGCTGGTCGCGGTGACAGCAAACGTGGCCGGGCTCGGCACGCTTGCCGGGGCGGTATACGTCACCGAGGTGGACGTGCCTCCGGTGATCGTACCGAACGTCGGATTACCGTTCGTCACCCCGTTCACCTTCCAAGTGAGAGCTGTATTCGTCGTGCCGGTGACTGACGCCGTGATTGCCAAGGTGTTACTTACCTGTACGCTCGGCGAGCCGGTGGGACTGGTGATGGAGACCGACACCGGCGGCGCGATCGTCACTTGGAGGGACGCGGACTTCGAAGTATCCGCTTGGCTGGTCACCGCGATGTTGAATGTAGCAGGGCTGGGCACGGAAGCCGGCGCGGTGTACGTCACCGACAAGCCTGAGCCGCTAATCGTCCCAAACGTCGTATTGCCGCCTGCCACGCCGTTCACCTTCCACGTAACGGCCGTATTCGAAGTACCCGACACCGACGCCGTAATCGCCAACGTCTGATTCACCTGCAGGGTCTGCGCGCTGGTGGGACTGGTGATGGTAACCGTCACTGTAGGAGGCGCCGGTTGACTGCCACCGCCGCCGCAGCCCGCCAGCACTACCAGCAGGCTCAGACTAACCCCCAGAACACATGCTCTCCAACGCAGGCCGCGCATCATCGATCCAGCTCCAGTCCGCTCAGAATTTCGTCTCGTGCTACCCACCACAGGGACACCTCCAGTGCTGCTGGGCATGGGGACGTTGAGTCGTGGCAGCAAGCAGCTCCTCGTCAAAGGCCATCTCTTTTGCAGAGCGTTCCCTGAGCTTCCTCGTGGTCTGTTGATACACCCTTGCCCGTGCACTGTCAAGCGGAACCTCCCTGCTTGTCAGGTTCACCAGGACTTATTGCGGCGTCGTCAAAATGGGGGAGGCGCCGCGCTGGTGGGGGAGCTGGTAGGATTCAGGAATCCCGGAGAAGCGCCCGGACTCTGCGGCGTCGCTTGTTGCCCAGATCCCGTGGAGAAGGCGGGCATTCCCACTTGCATTCCCAGGATGCCCAGGTCGATGCCCAGAAACTCCCACTCATCGTAGTGCTGGTATTTGTTCCAAATGCGGATGGATTCGCGATGGCTGGTTGCGGCCACCCCCACGATGTAAGCACCCTGGACCTCGTTGCCGCTCCCGAAGAAAACCGAAGGAGTCTGGGGATTCGTCTGGCCTGCCTGCCCCGGCAGGCCCGTCGGTGCCGGGGGTGCACTCAGCCCTAGGCCTCCTGCGGGGTTGTTCGCATTGGGAAGGGTGGGAGATAAAGGCTGATTCTTCGAGTCAATGAGCACGCCCGCGGCGTTCGCGTGAATGTATCGCCACTTCCCTTTCGGGTCCATCGGATCTCGATATTCCTGACGAAGAAACCGCATGCCGTTAGTCCCCTCCAACTCTCGAATGCTCACGGGGTAGCGGTTGAACTGTTTGTGGAAAAGCGCAATGGCCCGCGCGTACTGGGTTCCCCGGAAGACCAACTCCGCTTCGCGTTCGCGTTGACCTTCCTGATAGACACTGGGGAGCGCCACCGTCAGGGCTACCAGCAGCAGTGTGGCGATCATCATGACGATGATCAGTACCATGCCGTCCGCCTCGCGTCTGCGTTCACGCGCGCTACTGCGGGATCGGCAAATCGACGATTTGGTGTGAAGTGGCATCTTCAACCGTAACGGCCGAGGGAGTGATCTTGAGGATCTTGTACTTCGACGCGACCACGTCGCCCTCATGCACGACGAACACTTGATCCTCAAGAGAGGCAAAAGCTTCTTTCACCCCTCCCGGCATTTCGTTGTACCCCATAGGCTTCAACAGCACCGGGGGCGGAGGAGGGGGAGCCGACGGCTGCGCAGCCGCCAGTTGTTCGCGAGTCACCTCGGGAGGCGGCGCCACAAAATCGAAAGGATTTCGCTCCGTGTCCGGCAGGGGGCGGGCCTCAAGCTCCTTCAACGCCTCAAGGTGCACGACGGGATCGTAACGGGCAAGATCGTCAGCAGAACGGGACAAACCCTGCTCCCCACGCACCCGAGCCGCCTTGGGGGGAGCGGGGAGGGGGTGGGATTCTCTCGCGCGCGTGCCCCTGAACTGGCTGACCAGATTCACCAGCAAAAGGACCGACACGACACCCAGGACCGCACTTCCCCACTTCTCGATTCCGGCCGGCAATTTCATGGCGTCAAGTAAAGGTCCGCAACCAGCCGCAGGCTCAGTACTCCGTTCTCGCCCGGAGCGAAACTGAATTCGCGGACCAGGATAAAATCGTGGGCGGTCTCCAGGGCGTGAGCGAACTTCAGCAAGCCCGTATAGGATCCCATCGCACTGATCTCGAGCCCCAGCCGTTCCAGGGGATCGTGGTGTTTCGTGTCGAGCCGATAAGCCACGCTGGGGGGCTGCACGCCGGAGGCATCTGCCACCTGTCGGATCAGGTGGGCGGCCGCGGAAAAACCTCGCCGACGGGAGGGGGCATGGTTGCTCGTGAAATCCTCCAGCCGCTTGCCAGCCTGGGGTAGCGCCGCTTGATATTTCTCCAGCCGGTCAACCCGAACTTGCTCCTCACGCACCCTCTGTCGCGCGCCCGAGTAGCGGTGCTCTTCGGAAGCCATCATGTTTCCCAGCGGCCGGTACACGGCGAAGTAGAGGACGACATCCAGAACCACCAGCCCCAGGCCGGCAGCCTCCACAATGCGCATCACGATGTGACGTCGGCTCTTCCGCACGAATCCTCTCCGCTGCTCAGCGCGCTCCGGGCAGGTAACGCGCGGTGCAGGCGATGCTCACCTGCCCCGGTTGCGTGCCCTCTTCCTGGAATCCCTGATTGATAATCGTCACGTCTTTGAAGTCCGGAGCGTCTTCGAGGTCACCCAAGAACATCTCGATGGCTTCCTCGCTTTTTGCGGAAACGCCCAATCGCACGACCAAGTCTTCTCCCTGCCAGGTCAGCGCCAATCCGGTCAGGCGAGCCTGATCGGGCAGAAAATCCGCGAGCCGCGCGGCCAGTTCGGTCGGCGAAAGTTCCTTCTGACCGATGAGCGTATTGACAAACCGGGCTTGGCGAAGCAACTCGCGGAACTCCGGCTTTTCGAGTTCCCGGCGAATGGCCGCTCCCTGCGTGCGGAGCTGGTCTTCGCGTTGCTGGACTTCGGCCACCTGCCGTTGGACCGCCCGGTATTCGCGGAATTCGCGGACTACGGATACCCCCAGCAGCACAAACCCCACCAAACCGACCAGCGTAGCGGGAACAGCCCACGCCAGCGCGTAGCGGTCACGCGAGCTTTCAGCGACGGCAAGATTGAGAGTAATTCTCATCGTCGTTCCACCAGGTTGGCAAGCAAACCGGCAAAGGGCATCCCAAAATGCTGGAGGGCTTCTCGTTCACCGGCGGGCAGCACGGTGGCCTGCGCAAAACTCCCCCCCAGCGGGCGCAGCTCGCGGCCCAGGGTTCTGGCCAGCGCGTCTTTCATCTCGGCCGTCGCGGGCGGACGCGCGCAGAACCAAACGTTCTGAACCGGGACATTCAGGTGATCCTGGCACGTCGCCAGGACGCGCGCCGCCTCGCGCGCAATTTCCTCGTGACTGTCCGTCCCCGCTCCGGCATCCAGTGACCGGGTCCGCCAATAGCGCACGCGGTTGAGCGCGACCACCACCGCCGTCAAGGCGCCAGGACACAGATGCAGCAGGAGTTGCCCGGCCGCGTCCTCCGGCAGCAACGGCAGCAGGGCCACGCTCGCGGGAAGGACCAGAGCCGCCCCGCCATTGAGGCCTCCGAGCGTCGCCTCGTACTCTGCCAGCACGGAGCCCCGCACCGCCAAAGCCAGTACCTCCACCAAGCTGGGTTCTTGCACCAGCACCTGGTAGCTGATGCGCGCTTCTTCCGGCGCAAAGGGCAAGAACTCTCGCATGCGCCAGCGGACCAGCGACTGCGCCTCCTGGCGGCCTTCGGGCAGTGTTTCGAACTGCAACAAGGCCACGCGCACCGACGCGTCGGGAATCAACAGGCCAAGTCTTCCGCCGCCGTTGCCCACCAGCTCCGCAACCTCCGCGATCGTGCGCCGGATGGCCGCATCATCTGTGACGTTGGGCTTGTTAGGCGAAGGCGCCAGCGCTCCCACCTGGAGATCCCGGACTCCCACACGCTGCACTTGGCGCGAGGCGGCATCCAAGCGGGCACCGGCCACAAACCCCGGCTCCAACTCCAGAGCCACGGTCGGCATGAGGAAATGCGCCGACCTCGCGGGCCGTTCCAGGCCTAACCGTTTTTTCCACTCCTGCCAGATCATCAACCGCTAGCCCCTATCTCTCCCCTTAGTCCCTACCTCTCCCCTTAGTCGTCGTTAGGCAATTACGATTCCACCTTCGATCAGAACCCCTCACCTGCCCGCCTTGCGGGACCGAATGGAAAGGTTACCTCGTAACGCCTCCTTGTTCCACGAAGGTAACCTTATTAATCTCTCGCAGTGTGGTGAGCCCCTGCTGGGCTTTCTCCAGGGCCGACTCCCGGAGCGACACCATGCCTTCCTGGCGCGCCGCCCGGCGTATCTCCGATGACGGCCGTTTCTCCAGGATCAGTTCCCGGACGTTGTCGGACAGGGCCAGCAGCTCCCCAATCGCGCTGCGTCCGCGAAATCCCGTCTGGTTGCACTCCGGGCAACCGGATCCCTCGTAGAACGTCACGTCCTTCCAGGCCGCCGGGTCCAGGCCGGACTCCTCGAGCAGCGCCATCGGCACTTCCGCCGGGCGCTTGCACGCTTCGCAGATGGTTCGCACCAGTCGCTGCGCCAGGATGCAGTTGAGCGCCGAAACGAAATTGTAGGGCTCGACGCCCATGTTGAGGAATCGGCCGAGCACGTCCACCACGTTGTTGGCGTGCACGGTGGTGAACACCAGGTGTCCGGTGAGCGCCGATTGGATGGCGATTTGCGCCGTCTCGTTGTCACGGATTTCGCCCACCATGATCTTGTCCGGATCGTGGCGCAGGATGGAGCGCAGTCCGCGCGCAAAGGTCAGCCCGCGCTTCTCGTTCACCGGGATTTGCGTGATGCCGCGAAGCTGATACTCGACGGGGTCTTCGATGGTGATGATTTTGTCCTCGTCGCTCTTGATTTCGGAGAGCGCGGCGTACAGCGTGGTGGTCTTGCCGCTGCCCGTCGGGCCGGTCACCAGCACCATGCCATAGGGCTCGCGGATGAAGCGCCGCAGCCGCCGGATCTCCCGGTCCGCCAGCCCCAGCACATCCAGGCGCAACTGGCGAAACTTTTCGTGCAGGGATTCCTTGTCGAGGATTCGCAGCACGGCGTCTTCGCCATGAATCGAGGGCATGATGGAGACGCGGAAATCAATGGGGCGGCCGCGATACCGCACCCGGAACCGGCCGTCCTGGGGAACGCGGCGCTCGGCAATATCCAGTTCCGCCATGACTTTGATGCGCGTGATGAGATTAGACTGAAACTCCCGCGCCAGCGGCGCCATGGCCTGCTGCAGCACGCCGTCAATGCGGTACTTCACCACCACGGAGTTGTCGCGACTTTCAATGTGGACGTCGCTCGCCCGCCGCTCGAGGCCCGCAAAAATGATCGAGTCCACTAGCCGGATCATGGGGCTGACGTCCCGCTCCTCCACGAGGTGCTCGAGCGAAAGCCCTTCGCCGGCCGATTCTTCGTCGCGAATCACGTCCAGGCGAAACTCTTCCGTGGCTTCGTCCAGCACCCGCTGCGAGGGTTCCGTCTTCTTCAGAAACTCTCTCACCTGGCTGGGCGCGGCCACGCGCACCACCAATTGCCGGTCCAGCTTGATTTCCAACTCATCCAGGCGCGCGAGGTTGGTGGGATCCGCCACTACAATCACCAGCTGATGGTCGCGCCCCTCCAGGGGCAGAAACTCATAGTGGAGCATCAGCTCCAGCGGGATGGTGCGCAGCAGCTCGCCGTCCGGGTGCGAGTCCCGCAGGTCCACGAATTCGAATTGATAGCGCGCCGCTAGCTGGCGTGCCGCTTCCATTTCTTTCAGGTCGGGTGCCTTCTCCGCCACGTCCAACCTCCGGGACCGCTACTGAACCTTAGCCGCCATGGAAAACAGCGGAAGATAAAATGCCACCAGGACGAACGCCACCGCCACCGCAATGGCGGCAATCATGATCGGGTCAACCAGCGCGACCAGCGTCGCGAGGTCGATGTTCACGTCTTCCTCGAAAAATTCCGCCAGCGCTTCCAGCATACCCGACATGGCGCCGGTGGTCTCGCCCACTTCCATCATATCAAGCGCGATGGCTGGGAAGAAACCACTCAGGCGCAGGCTCGAGCTGAGCGCGCGCCCCGCCGCCACTTCCGTCTGGGCTTGGGCAACCGCCCGCGCCAGTAAGGGGCTGGTGGCGGATTCCTTGGCGGTTTCCAGCGCCGCGACGATGGGAATGCCGCCCTGCAGAAGCGTCGCCAGCGTGCGCGCGAACTCCGCCACCGAAAATTTCAGTAAGAGCTTGCCCACCAGCGGCAGCCGGAATTTCAGCCGTTCCCAGCCCAGCCGGGTGCGTGACGACCGGAAGGCCATCCTCATGAGTAGCACCAAGGCGACGAGCGCGATAAGGATCAGCCCGGAGAGGCGCTTGATACCCATCGCAAAGGAGATGACGAAGGTCGTCAGCGCGGGCAGCTCCACGCCCAGGTCGGCATAAAGCTCCGCGAAGCGGGGAACGATAAAGCTGATGACAAAAGTGATCAGCCCGCCCAGGAACACCATCAGGAAAGCCGGGTAGATCAGCGCCGAAAGAAATTTCTTGCGAAAGGTCCGCGTCTGCTTCTGGTACGTCACATATTGCGCCAATACCCGGTCGAGACTTCCGCTCCGTTCACCCGCGCGGACCGTCGCGCAGTAAATCTTGGGAAAGCTCCCGCTGGATTCAAAAGCCTCGGAAAGCAACGCGCCGGCGCGCACCTTGTCCCGAACTTCTTCGATGGCCCTCCGCAGCGCCTCACTTTGACTTTGCTGCGCCAGCAATTCGAGAGACTTCTGGAGCGGCAATCCGGACTTGGAAAGCGTCAGGAACTGCTGGTTGAAAATCAGGAAATCGTCAGGGCGGATTTTTCCCGGACGGGAAGCCCGCATGGGGATGCTGAGAATATCTTTCGGGCGAATGGAGAAAACAAAATACCCCTGCCCCCGCAGCCGCTGGCGGAGCTCCTCCTCGGAACGCGCCTGCTCGGTCTGGGTCAGAACCCGCCCCGCATCCGTTCCCACTTTGCAGACAAACTCGGCCATATTGAGTTCAGACTTGACAGTTGAAAGTTGAAAGTCGAAGATTCAAAGTCATAACCCTTGCCCCACCGTTTGCGGGCCTGCACGCCGCGGTAAATCCCTTGCGAGAGACGCACTCCCTTGACTGTGGACTTTCAACTGTCGACCTTCAACTTTCAACTGCCCTTCTCACCAACTGCCATAGGGTGTGCCATCGAGGGAGGTCTCGTCGGAACCGCTGTGCACATCCACAATCCCTGCCGCGACTTGGTTGGGGCTGATCGGCATATCCTCGATGTCCGTCCTCCAGGTCTGGTTCGAGCCGGTGAAGGGGTCAGCCGGGATTCCGCCCCGCAAGTAACCCGCCTCTACCAGTTCATCGAGTGACGTCGGGGGGCGCTGTTTGTCGATCGTGAATTCGTCAATCAGCTTGCGGAGCGTGAACAGGTCGTCGCGCAGAACCGCCTCCCGCGCGTGGACCACGGCGACGTGGAACGTGGGCATGGCAAAGGACGCCAGAATCATGATCAGCGTGATGACAATCATCAACTCCAGGAGTGTGAAGCCCCAAGATCCCTGCGCCTTTCTGCCCCGCATGCCCTGGCGTCGAATTCCCAGCCTACCAATCTGCATATTGCGTCCCATCCAAACCCGTTCCCTGGCTCCTTGAGTAGACGTCAAAAGCGTTCTGCCCACCCCAACTCCGTGAGTCGGGGTCATCCTGCATGGATCGCATACCCCAATCCGCCCTCCCGGTCATGGGGTCCACGGGAATCTTGCGGAGGAATCGGTATTTCGCGTTGGCGGCGCCTTTCACCGTTACCCCATCGACCAAGGTCTGCAGGTCGGGCGGATAACCGAAGGTGTCCACCTTCACGGGAATCATGCCGCGATCCGAGAAATCTTTGTAGCGATCGATCGCCTCGCGCATCCCGCGCAATTCGCGCCGGAGTTCGACCTCCCGGGTGCGCTGCACCTGTACGCGTGCCATTGGCAAAGCGATGCTGGTCAGCAACAAAAGGATAGTAATCGCCGCAATCAGTTCCACCAGCGTGAACCCCGATCCCGAGGTTGAAATTGCTCCACGTGATACGGTGGGATCCCTTGGGAAACGCCGGATATGGGCCCGCAACCCGGGTTCCTGCTCTGGGATCGGGGTGAAGCCTTTTTCTGAAGCCTGCGGGGGTCCTTCCTTCATCTTAGATCCCTCATTGGGGCTGCCCGGGCGGCTCCGGGGGGGACTCCGGGGGAACCTCCGGGGGTTGTTGGGGCTCGGGCACCCCAGGCCGCCCTGCACCGCCGCCTCCTCCCACGGGAAGATTTGTGCCTACGGTCACGGCCGGTTCGGGAAGGCGAATGACCCGCGGGGTCAACATGACCAGCACTTCGGTGTCGTTAACCTCTTTGTGAACCTGTGAAAAAAAGTAGCGCAGCAGCGGGACATCACCCAGCCCCGGGACTCCCGTCACCGAGGACGTCACAGTGTTCTGAATCAAGCCGCCCAGAAGGTTTACCTCGCCTTCCCGCAAGCGAATGTCGTGTTCGATCACCCGCTGGCCGAAAGTCGGCTGGCTGAAACCCCCGACGGAAATGGATGCGCCCAGGGAGGAAATCTCAATCTTGGCGTGAAGCGCAACTTCCCCAGTCGCGAGCAGCCGAGGCGTCAATTCCAGGTTCACGCCAACGTCCTGATACTGAAACTGCGTGCTGGCCAGCAAACCGATCCCTGAGGTTGAACTGGTTGTCCCACCGAATGAAGGAAGGAAGCTGCCGGTCGCGTAAGGGATACGGCTGCCGATCCGCAATTTAGCGGTTTGCCCGTCCGTAACCCGCACTTCAGGGCTCTGTAGAATATGAGTTTTGGAATCGTTCAAAACGGCCGAGGCGGTTGCACTGGGCAGGACCGCGGCGTAATCACGATAAGTCAATTGGCCAAGATTCACGAGCGAGGAGGCCGTCGAGGAGCTGCTCGCCGAGCTTGGCGAGAAGATGGCCCCTGCCTGCAATCCCGCCGTAATCGTCCCGGTCGACGAGACCGTAGCCGGCGTCAGGCCCAGGTCGCGAATGCGGTCGCGGTCGGCCTCCACAACATCCACCTCGACCAGGATCTCCGCCTTGGCTCGATCCAGATCGCGGACGAGCTGTTCCGCCGCCGCCACCTTGGCGGGAGTATCGCGAATGATGATCGCGTTGGAGTCCGGGTTGTCCATAATCCTCTGCAAACCCAGCACTTGCTTAAGGGCCGTGGTGATGGCGGTGCGGTCGGCCGGCGCCAGGGGATTCGAGAGATAGATGGTCTTCAGCACTTCCTCGTCGTAGTCCCGGCGGTGGTTGGGATCATCGGGAATGACCAAAATCGTGTTGGGTGTGAGAGCCCGCCAGAAGCTTTTGGTCTGCAGCGCCACAACCCTTAGCGCATCTTCAACTTTGATGTTGGTCAGGTCAACGCTCAGGGGGTTGGGGCGGAAGTCCGGGGTGAAAACGACGTTCAGGCCGGCCAGCTTGCCCAGAGTCTCGATGATCTTGCGGCTGTCCGCGCTGATCCGAAAATGGGCAAGTGGCTCGGTGGGGAAGGGCTGAAGCTGAACCGTGGGGGGTTGGCCGGTCTCCGCGCGGGACTTGAGAGCCTGTTGAATGACCGCCTCGCGAGCCCGTTTCGCCTCTGCCTGAGTGGTTAGGATCCGGGCAAGCTCCTGAGCCGCGGCCTCGTTGCTGGGGTCGATGCGTGCGGCCTTCTGGAATTCGCCAGAGGCTTCCTCTGCCCGTCCCCCCTTCACCAGCAGACGACCATTCTTGAGGTGGAAGAGAGACGCCTCGGTACGGGCCTGTCTGTCGTGAAGGACGTATGCCGCATTCGCAGGGTCGGACTGCACAGCCTTTTCGTAGTTGACCAGCGCCGAGTCCCAATCCTTCCGGTACTCAGCCTTGCGCCCTTCCTTGAAGGCGACACTGCCGCCTCCCCCACAACTCAGCCACAAGGCAAGCGCCCCCAATACCCCTGCTAACCGGAATCTTCTACCGAACATCCCTCCCTCCCCTGGCCGGAACTAAAATGAAACGTTGGGATTATCGGCCATCATCCGATGTGACTGCAAGTCAAACCCGGCAAATCCCGACGATCCGAAAAGATTCACGCCCACATCTGTGAGGCCGGAGCCTCCAAGTGCACCCTTGTCCTGGAGAAGTCCTAAGTCTGCCGCCCCTAACGGCGGAAGACGCAAGACTCCAAACACCTTGTTGGATGCAAGCGTGACGGGTCCTGTCCGACTGGAAAGCGAATTTCCCCTCCCCTCTCCCAGAGGGACCCGAACCGCCAACACCATGGCGGGGTCGACGCTCATGGCCCGGTATTGGTCCGCGAAGGTGTCTCCATGCTTTACCAAATACACTTGGGCGCCATCCACAACGATGGCTTGGACTTCCCCCCGCGCAGTCTCGACGTAGCCAAGCGCTTGGAACACGAAAGTGGCAGGTTCAGGCGACACGAGTACTTTGTCCGCAGCCTTTGCGTGGTCGCGGTCGGGCGACCTTGCGGGCTTGCGGCGCGTGCGCCGATCTTCACGTACAGGCGGCGGAAGGCTTGCCCGGACCGCCCCGTCCACAGGCGGGACCTCTTGCGGCCCTGTCGTCTGTTCCGTTCTGGACTCTGTGCGAACCCGGCCCGCCAGAGGCGGTGAGGGTCCGTCCCGGATCGCGAACGAAAACAGGTCTGGTAAGGCAGGCGGTTGCGGGACGGCCTGCCTGCCCAGGCAGGGCGGCGAAAGTCCATCGTGTGGCAATTCTTCCACAGCCTCTACTGCTTCCCGGGAGACTCGCAGGGCCCGGTATCTCCCCGCAAAATAGTCCCCCTGTCGAACTACATACACGTCATCACTTAGAGAAAGAATCGCCTTGAGCTCGCCATCGACCTTCTCGACAAATCCGACGGGCTTCATCAAGATTGGCGGGACGGTCGAGATACTGGCCGACCCGGTGGGGTTCTCCGTGGGGGCAGAAGCGGAGGGCCCTGTCGGCGGGGTTTCACTTTTCGACTTCCCAGCCGTCTGCTCAACCGGGCCGCGCTCCGGCGGATTCGACGGTCGCCCGTCGGCAGGCGCCGGAACTCGGTCTGGGAGTTGAAACGACACCGCACGAATCGCCGTGGCGAGACCGGTTCCCGGGCCCTCCACGGGAAGAGCCGATCCGTCAGCGACTTGCGCAGGTCTGGGGGCTGGGGGGACGATCTTGCCGGCCGAGACAGTCGCTGTCGAGGCACGGTCGGGGACCGTGCTGAGCGGAGCACGCCGGGCCACAGCGACGACCGGAGCTTGGGGAACCAAGCGAACATGCTCGCCGTCCGCCATGACGGTCTCCACCCGCCCGTCTGCCCTCTCCACGTAACCCAGAGGTTCGGCAGCCGACGTAGCGCCCTGATGGGTCGAACGCTGTTCTTTCCCGGCAGCGGGCGGGCTAGCAACGGCTTGCCCCGGCGTGTCCAGCTTGGCAACGAGGGATGGGTTCTGTGCAGCGCTCGCGCTTAACTCTTTGGAAACACGGCTGGTTGGCTGCATCAGACCGGCCTGCACGGTCGTCTCGTCGGCGGCCTCGACCAACTCGGGAGAAATCTTCAGGACGCGGTACTTGCCGGCGAAGAGATCTCCTTCGCGAACGATATAAATCTGGTCGTCCTGGGAAACGACCGCCTCGACTCGTCCCCCAGCCTTCTCCACGTAGCCGAGCGGTTTGAACAAGGCCGGAGCGGCGTCCGCTGACCTGACGGCACTTGCCTGCACCCCCCCTGCTTTTCTGCCTGCGGAGGCAGGTGCAACTTCCTTCGCTTCAGTCGGTTCGGCGCATTTGGTGCTCTCGGGCGCGGGACGCGCCGGAGGCCGCCTCGCCCCCACACGGGGAGGTTCGCTGGAACTCGCCCGCACGGATTCGGAGACTCGGGCATGGTCCGGCGGTCGAGCGACCCGGGAAGTTGGAAAGTTGTGCGCCTGGTCGGCTATGGCTCTCGGTGAGGCCTTGGATGAAGATTCTCGGAATTGATGCCAGAGGTTGGGAAGCAAAAGCAGGCAAACCCCCACCGCAACACCGCATGCGAAACTTGCGAGTTGCCTGCCGATTCTCACTGGCGACCTGGTGTCTACGCTAACTTCCGGGACATGACAACGAGAGCCTTAACTCACGACAGGTCGAGGCCCAACTGAAAGATTCCACCGTTGCACGCCGGAATTTCGACGTCGCGGTGCGCCCGCGGAGTTGCCTGGGCTGTGGCGCCCTGCGTCGGTCGGTGCTTGCAGGGAGAACTTTCCCTGCCGACTCCCACACTCCGCGCGCATACTTTCTTGTCTTTCGGCCATGCTCGCATATCATATCAAGCATTACACAAAAATCAATGGGCGAGAGCGCGCTGTTGCCAGATTTGTGCCTGGACGCGAGTGGTAAAATACCCGGCATCCTTCTATCTGGATCTGGAGAGGAGTTTTCCATGGCCAAAGTGCTGCGCTGCCGTGACCTCGGAATGAACTGCCCTAAAGAGGTACGCGCCGAGAGTGACGAAGAACTGTTGAAGCTCGCCGCCGAGCACGCAGAGAAAGATCATGGCATCTCGGCCGCCATGATCCCGCCGTCCATCCTGGCAATGGTCAAAGCCGCCATCAAAGATGAGTAACGCGGCATCGGCTAGCGCTTCCGGTCGGCGAGTCGGCTTTCTGGCGTTGTGTCCCCGTCCCCGTGCTATAGTGCGGGCTGCCCTTCCCCGCGAACCCACGAGCCCAAGCTGTTCTCTCGCAATTGTTACACCCTGATTTCCCCAAAGTTGCGCTAAAATGCAACCCGCTACGGGGTCTGCGGCTGCGTCGTCCCGTTCATGCTTGGCGCTGCCCTCGAAACCCGGCGATGTGGCCGATCCTCTGACGACTTACTCCGGAGTCTGCAGGTGTCATCCTCGCACATGAAGCGCTGGCTGGCTCGCCTCTCCCCGGTCTATCCCGGCGAAGGTCCAGTGGTCTGGCTGAGTCTTTCCGTCAACTTCCTGGTTGTCACCGGCATCATGTTCGGGCGCAACGCGCGCGACGCGCTCTTCCTGATTTACTTCGGGGTTCAATATCTGCCCTACATGTACTTCGCCAACGCCGCCTTTCTGGTGCTGTGCTCGTTGGCTTTCACCACGCTGGTAGACCGCATCGAACGGGCGAAGTTCCTGGGCGGAATTTCCCTGATCTTCATCGCCAGCCTGATCGCCAGCCGGCTCGTCCTGTTCGGGCATCCTCACTGGTTCTTCCCCGTGCTTTACATGGAAGCACAGGTCATCTGGTATTTCACCCTGATGCAATTCTGGACGTTCGTCGGCGACCTGTTCGACACGCGTCAGGCCAAGCGGCTTTTTCCTTTCCTGGCCATCGGGGGACTGTTGGGAATGATCGGTGTGGGATTGGGCAGCAAGGCGATCATCAGAACCCTCGGCACGGAGAACCTTTTCGGCCTGTGGGCCGTGCTGATCTTTGCCGCTCTGGTTCTGGGTGGCGTCACCTACCGCCGTTATCGCTCCAAGCCCGACGCCCCTGAACTCGATCCCTCCGTGCCCTCCAGAAGGAGGCCTTCGGAGCTCGAGAAAATCAAGGAAGGATTCACCGAGGTCGCTCGTGAGCCGCTCGAGCGATCTATGGCCGGCTATATCCTTCTGATGTGGACCGTGTACGCGGTGGTGGACTTCTGTTTCAACAAAACCATGCGCGCGAAATACCCGAACTCAACCGACCTCGCCACTTTTTTCGGCGTCTTCGTCGGCGTGCAAGGGCTCCTCTGTCTGGTGGTTCAGATGTTCCTCACCCGACCCGTCATCGCGCGTTTCGGAGTAGGAAGGACCATCAACTTTCATCCGCTCTGTCTGGTCCTCGGCACCGCCTGGATGAGCGGGCGATACGGCTACGCGTCCGTCCTCTCCACCAAACTGGGCGACGCCACCATGCTGTACACGTTCTCGGACTCGTCGTATCAGCTTCTCTACAATCCCATCTCACCGGACAAGCGCGCCCGGGTGCGCGGCTTCATCGAGGGATACATCAAGCCCCTCTCACTGGTTTGCGCCGGGGCGCTCGTCCTCATCGGGAACAGCTACCTGCATCCGCTGCGTTGGCTGGGAATGGAAATCCCCACCGGCCAGCAACTCTCCTGGGGGGCGCTGGCTCTGGGGGTCGTCTGGCTGTATTTCGCCCTGACCGCGCAGAGCGGTTACATTGGCGCGCTGCTTCGCAACCTGCATGCGGAAAGCCCCGCGCTGCGCCAGGCGGCGGCGAACGCTCTCGGCAAGCTGCAAGATCCCGCCAGCCTTGCGATCCTTGCACGGACTCTGCAGTCGTCAAGTCCCGATCGCCTGGTGGCCGCGCTGCAATTGCTGGAAGGGCTGCGCACCGACGCCGCCACAGAAACCGTGGCCGCTTTGCTTCACCACTCGGATGTTCGGGTGCGCTCGACCGCCGCAGGGGTTCTGGGTCGAGTGGCCGCAACCCGGTACCAGGACCAACTCCTTTCCCTGCTCAACGACCCCGATGGGCGGGTGCGCGCCAACGCTGTGGCAGCATTGGGGCAAACCCAGGATCTGAATTTGGTGGAAAAACTGCGCGCGATGTTGCGCGACCCGGCGCTCCGCGTACGCGTCAGCGTGATCCTGGCGGTCCGCACCCTCCAGGGGCCCGAGGCGGTGCGCGATTGCCTGCCCTTGCTTCGCGACCTCGCACGCGGCGATGCCGTTTCGCGGTCTGCGGCTGCCTACGCTCTCGGCCAACTCCCTCTGGAGGAATCCACGGAAATCCTGCGCGGCCTCCTCCGCGACCCGGAATTGAACATTCGCTGCGCAGCGGCTAAGAGCCTGGGTTTGGTCGGATCGACCGACGCCATGCCAGACTTGATCGAAGTCCTGGCAGGGCCGCACCAACTGCGACACTACGCGCGGCGGAGTCTCGCGAGAATTGTTTCGCCGGGCGGAGAGGCTTGCGTGGAAGACCTGGTGCGAACCGCGCTGGCTTCCCCTCGCCCCGAGATCCGCAGCGAGCTGGCCGACGTTCTGGGCCGGCTGGAATCCCCCCGGGTCTTCACCGCCCTCACCAGCCTACTGCGCGATTCGGAATGGCGAGTGCGCTGGAAAGTGCTGAAGGCCTTCGCGCGCCGCGCCCGCGCCGGTCCCCTGCCGGAGGAGTCGCGCGCCGCGCTCCTCCAATACGCCAGCGACGAGCTGGATCGGTTCCGGGAAAGTCTGCTCTGCTCGCACGCCCTGGTTCCCAAACCCAGCGCGCAGCCGGAGCAGGTTTTGGCCCACGCGCTCGCGGACGATCGGGTCAAGATTGAAGAACGCGTCTTCCACATGCTGGGGATTCTCTATGGGCACGACCAGATGCTGGCCATCTTCGATAAGCTCAACTCCGGCGACGCGCGCTTGAGAGCCGATGCCCTGGAGGCACTCGACAACCTGGCGCCCAAGAAGATCGGAAGCCAGGTCCTGGCCCTGCTCGAGCCCCCGCCTGCGCCCGCTGACGATCGGCCCCGGGCGCTTGAACCCCTCGTGCTCGAACTGGTGCGACACCCCAAGCCCTGGGTGCGCGCCTGCACGGCCTATTACCTTTCCGGTCGCCCGGTCCCCGATATCGGGCACCTGCTACAAACGCTCCTCACGGACCACGACCGCGTCGTTCGCGAGACGGCTCTTTACGCTGGCTGGACGGCTTTTCGAGATTCCTGGCGGGCTCAGATCGAGGCCGCCCTGCATTCGCCCGACCCGGCCTTCCAGGGCGTCGCTCAACGCATCCTGGCGGAACAGTCGGGATCCAGCGCGCACGGAGGTACTCCCATGCTCACCGTCGAGAAAGTTTTGTTCCTGAAGTCCGCTCCTTTGTTTGCCGCTTTGGACAGCGAGGAACTGGCGGCCCTGGCTGACATCTCGCTCGAAAAGGAATTTGCCGTGAACGAATTACTCTTCGAGGAAGGCCAGCCCGCACACCACCTCTACGTGCTGGCGCGCGGAAAGGTGGAGGTTTTCTACCACGTGGAATCCAACGAGTATCCCGTGGCGCAACTTGGCGAAAGGGAGTGCTTCGGCGAGATGGCCATCATGGACGAGGCGCCGCGCTCCGCCTCCGTGCGCGCTCTCGAACCCACGCTCGTCCTCAAAATCGACCGCGAGAGTTTTCACGAACTCATTCTCGAGCGGCCCCAGATTGCCTTCGCCATCTTCAAGATTTTGAGTGGCAGACTGCGGGCGAAAAACCTCGAGGCGGAACACGTCGGCGCGTTCGATTCCGCGCGGCACTTCACTTGATCCTGGGACCGTAAGGGCGGGGCTTGCCCCGCCCACGGTTGAAAGCGGGGTAGCGCAGGCCAACAGAACAGGTCTGGGCAACGCGGAAAGGAAAAGCAGATTCTTCGTCGTCCCGATCAGATCGGGACTCCTCAAAACGACCGCGGCACAGGGTTCTTCGGGGAATCGACCGGAAACTGGGGCATCATCGGGCAGGCGGGAGTGCGGACGACTCCTGGCAGCGGTCGCAAAGGCCGCCGGCTTCCACGCGCACCACTTTGATGTGGAACTGCCGCTCGCGCTCGATCTGGCCTTTTAACTTTTCAAACAGCGAACTCTCAAACTCCTGAATGCGTCCGCATTTCGTGCAGGCCAGGTGGATGTGGTCGCGCGTGGTCTTGGCTTCGTAGTAATGCTTCCCCCCCTCCAGGTGCATCAGATCCAGTTCGTCCACCAGGCCGTGCTTCTTTAGCATCCCCAGCGTTCGATACACCGTGACTTTGTTGAGGGTGGGGTCCTGTTCCTTGGCGCGCTGCCAGAGGGCGATCGCGTCCAGGTGACCGGCGGCGCTTTGGATGATCTCGACCAGCAGGCGTCGCTGGTGCGTCATCCGCACCCCGCGCGAGACCAACTCCTGTTCGAGTGGACGACGCGACACGCGCTTTTCGACTTGCATACTACCCCCACTACCCTGAAGTCTCAGCCTTCTCCTCATAGTTTGGCGTTGCCATTCCAACCTGTCAACGAGTTTCACGGCCCGCTAGCCCGGATTTCTCACCACGCTCTACCGTTTCTCGTCGGGCGGCCGGGAGGACGGGCTTATAACCCCGCCCTTCCCCTCCGTGGTGAGAACTTCGGGCGAGTGTCCTAATTCGGTGTGAATCAACCGGCCCGTCAAAGAATTCCCAGGACCGGTTTCATGCTGAGTAGGCGGTAGGCACTGGGCAGTAAGCAGTAAGAAACCATGCGACAGATCGACAAAGCATGGCTTGCGATCCTGGTGTGAAGCCGTCGCGCCGCTTGGGGAGTTGCTTGGCTCCGCACGCATCATGCCGCCGGAGCTTTGCCTGTCTCGATGCACTCCCTCGCTCGCTACACCAATTCCCCGCGCATCACGGTGACCGCTTGGCCGCCCAGCTTCACGCGGTTGCCCACCAGGCGGACCTTCACGACCCCGCCGCGCGCCGACGCCTGGTAAGCCACGAACTCCGTCTTGCAGAGATGTTTCGCCCAGTACGGACCCAGCACGCAGTGCGCCGAGCCGGTCACCGGGTCCTCGTCCACTCCCGCGCCCGGCGCGAAGAAGCGCGAGACGAAATCGAATTCCCGGGTCTCCGCCCGCGCGGTAACGATCACCCCGCGTGCCTTGACGCGCTTCAGCAAGGTGAAATCCGGCGCCAGGCTGCGCACGGTCTGCTCGGAGTCAGCCTCCACCAGAAAATCAAACTGGCTCTTACCCACGTAACGCGGTGTGATATCCAGCCCGCGCACCAGCTCGTCCCAGGGCGTGGCGGGCTCCTCCGGCTTGGCGGGGAAATCCAGCTCGATCCACTCGCCGCAGGGCTCCGCCGTGAGCAAACCGCTCAGCGTATGGAAGCGCGCCTGCTCGTCCGGCTTCAACACGCCGGTTTCCCACAAAATGTGCGCGCTCGCCAGCGTCGCGTGTCCGCACAGTTCCACTTCCACCGTGGGCGTGAACCAGCGCAGGTTGAAGCCGTCCGCCTGCCGCACCAGGAAGGCCGTCTCCGAAAGATTCATCTCACGCGCCACGTCGCGCATCCATGCTTCCTCGGCCGGGGCGGGCAGGAGGCAAACCGCGGCGGGATTCCCCGCGAACGGCCGGCTGGTGAAAGCGTCCACTTGGTAAATCGTCTGTTCCATCACTTCATCCTTTCATCGTCTCCAGGCAGATCGTCGAGCAACCCGCCAGGCCAGGGGGTCTAGACGGTATTGCGAAGTGGGTCCTCGCGTCGGCGGCTCTCACGATGCGGAGATGCGCGCTTGCGAGGCCCACGCCGCACGGTTGCTGAACTGCCCTTTTGGTGACGTATCACGGTAGAAGCCAAGATAGCCATCTTCGAGGCTTCCGGCAAGGATTTCTGTGATTTTTTCGATGATCATGACGACGGGAGAGACCTGGCACGCAGACGGCACCCTGCTCGCCATTGATCTGAAGCCTAGCGCGGCCGGCCAATAGGAGCGGCTGACTGGCGCCGACCTTTCGTTTCGGGCGTGCGCTTCAGGCAGCAACTGTCAGGGCTCGACCGGTTCCCAGCGGCTGGCAAGTTCTCGAAAGGCCCGCCCATGCGTCGGACAAATCCCCGTCTACTTTCCCAGCCGCCGCTTGCATTCGTTCAGGATCTCTGCCGTGCGGGATGCGCCGACTCGGGTCACGCCCAAGGCTCGGACTTCCAGCAGCTTGTCCAGATCGCGGATGCCTCCTGCGGCTTTCACCTGGACGTGCGCCGGCGAGTGGGCTCGCATCAATCGCAGGTCTTCCAGCGTGGCCCCGCCCGTGCCGTAGCCGGTGGAGGTCTTCACCCAGTCGGCGCCCAGTTCCCCGCAGATCTCGCACAGCCCGATTTTGTGGACGTCCTTCAGGTAGCAGTTCTCGAAGATCACTTTCACTTTCTTGCCGCGCGAATGGGTCAGTTCGATTACGGCGTTGATGTCCCGCCGCACGTAATCCCAGTCCCCGCTTAGCACCTTGCTGATGTTAACGACCATGTCCAACTCTTCAGCGCCGTCGTCGAGCGCCTTCTGGGCTTCCGCAACCTTGATCGCGGTGGCGTGGCCGCCATGCGGGAACCCGATCGTGGTGCTGGCCTTCACCGCGCTGCCTTTCAGAATCTCCGCGCACGGCTTCAGGTAGTACGGCATGACGCAGACACTCGCGCAGCCAGAATCCAGCGCGAACCGGCAGCCTTGCTCCAGATCCTTGTCCGTGAGCGTGGGATCCAGCAGGGAATGATCAATCATCCTGGCAATGTCTCGATAGGTATAATCCATGATCCGCTCCGTGGTCGTGCGATCTCGTATCTCCCTGAGACCTCAGGGTCAGCAGAATCACGTCGTGACCGTCGGGACGGGCACGTTGGCGTTGGACTCGAAAACCAAGGTCGCTACATTCCCCAAAGGTTGCGAGTGTTGACCGGCTTCCCCTGGAGTTTCAGGTAATAGAAGAGTTGTCCCTTGTGTTGTTTCAGGTGATCCACCATTTGGAGAAGGCGCTGCCCCAGCAGCATCTCGCTTGGATCCCAAGGGGCAGGCGCTGGGTTGTGAGCAAGCCCTTCCTCGCTACAGGCTGTCAACATTTCGAGTGCCACTCGCTTGTCTTCCTGCAAGAGCTGCCTCGCCTCGGCAACGCTCTGAACAGTGGGCAGTTTTTCCGCTGGCGGCAGGTCCTTCTCCGGCGTCAGCTCGCTAATATCCATGCCTTCAGGCAGTCCCCAATCACCCGTGATGAAGCCTCGCAAAGGGGCGCCGCAGCACTGCGTCATGTGTTTGAGGAGTTGGCCGATTGTCATCCAGTTACTGCCTGTGGAGGGTTTCCACCCCAGGGTGTCGTCATCTACCAGAGCGAGCAACCCCTCTGTGACTGTGTACGTGGACTGAATCCGTGCCTTGAGGAGCTCCGTCCAGTTCATAGCCATTCCTTTCCGTGGCTTATTACACACAGATCTGTAACCAGTATACATCCGCACCCGTCAGGATAATTACCGCAAGGGGCGAGTGCCGGGGCGGCGTCGAGCAGATTTCGGCGAAGGAGACCATCTGTGCGGCGCTCGGCAGTCCGCTGGCACGGGCGCTGCTGGCAGCTGAAATCGAGAAGTTTCCGCCGCTGGCAATGGCCTTGGACAACCTACAGGCCCGTGCGCCAGGTGTGGCCGCTCGCGCGCACGAGAATCTTTGCGGGCGCTGGCTCGAAGCCCATCAGCTTAACGTGCCGACCAAGCGATCACAGAAAGCTCGCCACGTGGGCTGCAATTTGGGATATGAGAAACGGACTGCGAACCACATGAGGACCGCGGCCAACTTTCCGGTAAATATTTTTTTGCCGGAAAGGGAGAGGCTGAAGCCGTAAACGGGCATAATATCTCTTGACCGATAGGACTGTATCCCGCATTGTATACAATGTGCAAAGTGTGCCGCGCGCCGGAAGCCCAAGCAGGTCAATGCCGGCACGAGTACCTGGGAGACTAAGATCATTTGAGCGTCTTAGGACAGTACGCGCCTTTACAAACCATTGACCAGACGAAGGGTTTGGTCTTCGACATTCGCCGCTACTCCCTTCACGATGGCCCGGGGATTCGCACTACCGTATTCTTCAAAGGCTGCCCGCTATCCTGCTGGTGGTGCCACAATCCTGAGGGACGGAGCCCGAATCCCAATCTCATGTTCTTCTCAGACCGGTGCCTCCAGTGCCGGGAGTGCGTAGGCGTTTGCCCCCACAATGCAATTGTCGAAATCAACGGTTCGCTTCAGACCAGTTCGCGGTGCGAAGCCTGTGGCTCGTGCGCTTCCGTGTGTCCGGCGAATGCCCGTCAGCTCGTTGGGCGCTGGATGACGGTCGCAGAGGTCATCCAACAGATTGAGAAAGATCTCGTCTTTTATGACGAGTCGTTTGGCGGAGTCACTTTTTCAGGGGGAGAACCACTCTACCAGCCCGCCTTTCTGCTCTCACTGCTCGACGCCTGCGCCGAAAGGCGCCTCCACACGGTGGTAGAAACGTGCGGTTATGCAAACCGGGAATTCCTGTTGAACCTGGGCGAGAAGGTCGACGTCTTCTTTTATGACTTGAAGATTCTTGACTCGGCTAAACACAGGAAGTACGTGGGCGTGCCCAACGACGAGATTGTGGGGAACCTGGAAGCTCTGGCGCGGCAAGGGAATTCCGTGGTCGTCAGGATTCCGGTTATTCCCGGCATCAACGACGACCCTGGGGAAATTGAAGGCATGGCCCGACTACTCAAGCGCTCCCAGCTGCACAACGTCCATCTTCTGCCTTACCATCGGGCCGGAACCGGCAAGTACGCGCGGCTGCATATGCCTTATCTGCTCGGCGACGTGGAGCTGCCTTCCTCCGAATCTATGCAAACCATCGCCCAACAACTCGAGCAGAGCGGGTTTTCGGTGAGCATTGGAGGTGGATGATGAACGAGAGGGTCGCCATGCTGCGCCGGCGGAGCCTTGCCGCCAAGCCCAGCGTGTCCATCGAGCGCGCCAAGCTACTTACGGACTTCCACCGGGAATCCCGAATCGCGTCCCTACCGATGCTCCGCGCGCAGGCCTTGAAACATCTGCTCGATCACAAGACCATTTACATCGGGGACCAGGAACTGATCGTCGGTGAGAGGGGACCGGCTCCAAAAGCTACGCCCACCTTCCCCGAGTTGTGCTGTCACAGCGAGGAAGACCTGGAGATCCTCAACTCTCGGTCCAAGATTTCCTATCAGGTTGGCGACGACGCCCGCCGCGTCCAGCGCGAGGAGGTGATCCCTTACTGGAGAGGGCGGTCCATGCGCGACAGGATCTTCGAGGAGATGTCGCCGGAATGGAAAGAGGCCTACGACGCCGGTCTCTTTACGGAGTTCATGGAACAGCGCGCCCCCGGACACACGGTGCTCGGAGACGTGATTTACCGGAAAGGGTTGCTGGATCTGAAAGAGGAGGTGAACGCCAGTCTCGGGAAGCTGGACTTCCTGAACGATCCCGAGGCGCTCAGGAAACAGGAAGAACTAAGAGCCATGTCCGTGGCGGCCGACGCCGTGATGGGGTTTGCCGAACGTCACGCCGAGCTGGCCGAGCAAATGGCCCAGGCGGAGCCGGACCCCGGCCGCCAAGGTGAGCTGAGAACGATTGCGGAGGTGTGCCGCCACGTTCCCGCTCACGCGCCGAGAAACTTCTGGGAAGCCCTGCAGGCATATTGGTTCGTACACCTCAGTGTCATCACCGAACTGAATGGCTGGGACTCCTTCTGCCCCGGCAGGTTCGATCAGCACTTGTATCCTTTCTATAAACGCGGGATTGATGAAGGCACCCTGACTCGCGAATCGGCCCGAGAACTTCTCCAGTGCCTGTGGGTGAAATTCAACAGCCAGCCTGCTCCGCCCAAAGTCGGGGTGACGGCGGCGGAGAGCGGCACCTATACAGACTTCGCCAACATCAACCTGGGCGGCCTGCGGGCGGATGGCTCCTGCGGCGTCAACGAGGTCACCTACCTAATTCTGGAAGTCGTCGACGAGATGCGGCTCTTGCAACCCTCCTCGAACCTCCAACTCAGCAAGAAGAACCCCAACCGGTTCCTGCGGCGAGGCGTCGAGATCATCCGCAAAGGCTGGGGACAGCCTTCCATATTCAACGCTGACCTGGTGGTCGAAGAACTGCTGCGACAGGGGAAATCCCTGGAAGATGCGCGCGCGGGTGGGACCTCCGGGTGCGTGGAAACCGGGGCGTTCGGCAAGGAAGCGTACATTCTGACGGGATACTTCAACCTGACCAAAGTATTGGAGATCACCCTCAATAATGGCGTCGACCCGCGCACCGGAAAGCAAATCGGCCCTCCAACCGGTGACCCCGCCGGCTTTTCTTCCTACGAGGAACTCCTGAACGCCTATCGGCGGCAGTTGCATCACTTCATTGATATCAAGGTGAGGGGAAACAACATTATCGAACGGCTCTATGCCGAGTACATGCCCGCGCCTTTCCTCTCTCTGCTCGTCGATGACTGCATCACGAAGGGCCGGGACTACCACAACGGCGGCCCGCGCTACAACACCACTTACATCATGGGTGTCGGCCCGGCGAGTTGTGCTGACAGCCTTACCGCGATCCGGTATCACGTCTTCGAACACAAAACCCTTTCGATGCAGGAACTGCTCGCGGCTCTGGCCTCAAACTTCCAGGGCCACGAAAGAACCCGCCAGACGCTCTGGAACAAGACTCCTAAGTTCGGCAATGATGACGATTGCGCCGACCAGGCTTACGTGGACGTGTTCAATGCCTTTTATGACGAAGTGAACGGACGGAAGAACACTAAGGGTGGGTCGTACCGCGTCAATTTCCTTTCCACCACGTGCCACGTTTACTTTGGTTCGGTGACGGGAGCCACACCGGACGGCCGCAGAGCCTGGGAACCGGTTTCCGAGGGAATCTCCCCCGTGCAAGGGGCGGACCGTGGTGGGCCCACGGCAGTACTGAAGTCGGCCGCGAAGATGGACCATGCCCGCACCGGGGGAACGTTGCTGAACCAGAAGTTCACACCCAAGCTGCTGGAAGATGAGCAAGGCCTCGATAGCCTTGCTCACCTGGTCCGGTCGTACTTCAAGCTGGACGGCCACCACATTCAATTCAACGTCGTTGCGGCGGATACCTTGCGAGCTGCCCAGGCCAATCCGGAGAAATATCGCGACCTCGTGGTGCGGGTCGCCGGCTATAGTGATTACTTCTGCGATTTGACCGAAGCGCTGCAGAACGAAATCATCGCTCGCACTGAGCAAAAGGCTTTTGAAACGTCCCCCGCACTTCGGGTCTAGCAGCTTGTTGGGAAACAGTGCTTCGGGGGACAGGAAGAGCGGGGTGGAATGCATCCCGCATCGTCGGGGGCCCCGCCGCCAAGGGCGGCGAAAAAGAATCTGCACTCCTTACCCTTCCCTTGTTCGGCGGGGCTAGCGAGCTTGTGTGAAAGCGGGTGGGCGGCGCTCCAGCAGCGCTTTCACAGAAACTCCAAAGCTTCGTCCTGTCTCCAGATGCTTTTCCAGCAGGGTGCTGAAAAACTCCCGATGGCCGTCATTCTGAGCAGTCCCGCCTTGAGGGACGACGAAGAATCCGCGGTTGCGTCCTGCGCCCCAAACCCACTGCAGACCCTTCGTCCACAGAGCGGGCTCAGGGTGACAGTGGGGGTGACCGCCGGGGAAGATGGAGTGCCTTCGCGGAGCTTACCCTGAGCGCTTCACGCGTGGGGCTCCGGATGACATGCTGGGAACGTTTTTCAGCACTTCGTGTGCGTGAGGAGCTGAAATGCCACTGAGAGTCGCGATCGACATCGGCGGGGGTTTTGCAGACCTCCTCGCCGTGGACGAGGAAACCGGGCAAATGTCCTGGTCCAAGACCCGAACCACACCAGATGATCTGGGCCGATGCGTCAAAGAGGTCTTCAAGCTGAGCGGAATCGATCCCGCCAAGGTTGGCCAGCTCCTTCACGGTCAAACGCTGGTCATCAACACGATTCTTCAGAGAAAGGGCGTCAAAGTCGGACTGATCACCACCAAAGGCTTCCGCGACATCCTCGCTCTACAGAGGTCGAATCGCCGGGATGTTTTCAACCTTCGATATTTGAAGCCGGAGCCGTTCGTTCCCCGGACCAGGAGGCTGGAAGTCACCGAGCGCACGTTGGCGGACGGCCGGGTTCCTCAACCGATCAATGAAGAAGAGCTGTTGAATGTGTACCGCGCCCTGCTCAAGGAGCAGGTGGAAGGGATCGCGATCTGTTTTATCAACAGCTACAGCAATCCCGCTAACGAAGTCCGGGCAGCAGAGATCATCAACGGACTCTGCCAGGGGCAGCGCTCCGACGGGACTCCTTTCGTGTCCATCTCGAGCGAAATCTCCAGGGAATGGCGGGAATACGAGCGAACCAACACTTGTGTCTTGAATGCTTACGTGAGGCCCTTGGTTGACAAATACCTGCGCAACC
>Ga0208039_1000198_pt1 | contig 53619 bp, 50 predicted proteins | sample June2015DPH_20_1_2_FD_184722 | JGI IMG/M metagenome (GOLD analysis project Ga0208039, IMG submission 184722) | Peatland microbial communities from SPRUCE experiment site at the Marcell Experimental Forest, Minnesota, USA - June2015DPH_20_150... | ecosystem: Environmental > Terrestrial > Soil >... | reverse complement strand
AAACCTCGTTAATGCGCACCTTTTGCTCAGATCTAGGGACTCCGTAGAGGTTCGCATGCATCTCCAAGTTCTCTCTTCCCGTGAGCCTATCGTCTATACTTGGTTCTTGGAAGACGATCCCTATGATTTGCCTAACTTGGGAGGGATGTTTTGCGACATCAATCCCATTGACCAAGGCCACTCCGGAAGTCGGTTTCAGGATCGTACATAGCATTGAGAGAGTTGTAGTCTTTCCTGCGCCATTGGGTCCCAGTAAACCAAATACTTCACCTGGTTGAACTGAAAAATTGAGCTTGTTGACGGCTACAAGGTTTCCGAAGTTTTTTGTCAAGTCCCTAACTTCTATAACCGATTCCGATCTCATAGACTTCATCAAGCCTTTCGCGCTCGTTTCTTGTTCTACAATGGTGGCTGGCATCCGTCCTTACCCAACCTGATTCGTTTAGCTCATCCCCATAAATGAGAGGCATGGGCTAAGGTTTAGAAGACCCAGAAAGTGCTCAGAGGGCTGATGAAAATTGGCTAAAAGCACAAAAAGTCTCTTAATGTACACCGGTATTGCAGCACTACTTCTAGGCGTAATCACATTCATTGTACCGTACCTCGAGGACGCTGCGAACAGAATGATTAGAACTCCAGACTGGTGGACGAGCCATAGCGGTGCCGTCGCTTGGTTCTGGGGTCCTGCAGATCCCACGATAGGGCTCTTTGCACCATTCTGGGAGTTCTCGGTTAGCCTAATCATTGCCGGTCTAGTGCTATTCGGCATCTCTTTTGCAATCAATGCTTGAGGTGTGATTTGATTTGGCAAGCTCAAAACCTAAGGGACGATTGTACATCTTCGGAACACCAATCGCATGGATCGCCGTCTACGGCGCGTTGATTGGCGTAACGTCACTTGTGCCAATCCTACCCTACGCGGGAGGCGGAGGATTCTGGCCTCTGGCAACTCCACTCGCAGGCATCGCACCTCTAATCCTCGGTCCCGTTGGCGGAATAGTCGCGGCTGTAGTTGGAGGAATCATAGGCATATTCATCGCACCACCAGCATACCCACTCGGAATCGTTGACGCAACCCTCGTCGTTGTACTACCCGCCATCTTCGTCGGGTTAGCACTAAACATGAAGAAAGCCAAGTGGATATTTCTCGCTTGGCAGGTCTTAATGACTGCAACTTTCTTCATTGGCCTATTCCTCTATCCCGGCGTTGTCGGTGGATGGCCCCCCATCTCGACGAGTTCATTCGTCGTCGCGACCCTCTACTACTGGCTACTTCCAATAGTCGTCCTAATATCGCCAATTGGAACGAAATACATCTACAACTGGTCAAGAAGCGCTAACGCGAGACAAAGGTCAATCGGAATATTCCTCGGATCATGGATGGCAATGAACGCATGGTACGTATCTCCATCATACTGGGTCTATTGGATCCTATTCGCTTTTCCGTCTCCATTGCTCTACCTGATGGCCTGGGGAATCTACTCCTGGTACATGCCAGTCTTTGCAATACTGATAACTATAGTAGCGGTGCCCATTACAGAAGCTCTAAGAAGAAGCGGAATGGCAAAGCCCCCAGACGTTCTGTGGTAGGCTGGCCATTCTGCCTTCCCCTTTTCCTCTTTTCTTGTAAGTTATCAGAGGCTGTTGCGTCGTGCAAGAAATCGATGACCTAATCGTAGACGTTCAGAATCTTTCCTTCGCATACCCAGACGGCGGGAAGGCGCTAAACAATATCACTTTCAAGGTCAGCAAGGGTCAAATCGTTGCCGTTTTAGGCGCTAACGGCGCGGGCAAGACAACACTGTGCCACCACTTGACCGGTATAATCCCAAACATCTACCAAGGCACAACTGAAGGCAAGGCAATCGTTGCCGGCATGAACGTTTACGATCACCCGGTCTATGAGCTGGCACAAAAGATCAGTTTTGTTACACAAGATCCGGAAGGACAACTCATCAACCCAGATGTCTTAATGGAAGTCGCTTTCGGCCCTGAGAATCTAGGCATACCGAGAGAGGAAATCATGCGGAGAGCCAAGTGGGCTCTGCAATCAGTTGGCCTAGAAGGACTCGAGTCACGTTCGCCAGCTGAACTATCAGGCGGGCAGAAACAGAGACTCGTGCTCGCCGCCGGCCTAAGTATGGAGCCAGAGTTACTAATTCTCGACGAACCGACCTCCCAACTTGATCCGATTGGAACGGCTGAAGTTCTCAACTCTCTAATTGACCTCAAAACGAGGTACAACATGACCACGATCTTCACAACTCATGCGTCGGAAGAAGTTCTGAGGGTTGCGGATAGAGTCATTGTCCTGAGCAAAGGGGAAATTGTGGCGGAAGGAACCCCCAGAGAAGTATACAGCAGGGTGAAATTACTTGATTCAGTTGGAGTTCAAGTTCCGCAGATTGCAATGCTCGGGTACAAGCTAGCGCCGGAAATGCGAGTTCCCATGTCCATTGAAGAGGGGAAGAAACTCATAATCGACCTTCTACATGAAAAAAACCGTGCTCGAAAGCTCCCTCCACAATTAGCTCCAAAGGTGTCGAGCGGTGAAGTATTACTGGAGTGCGTTGACCTCTCGTTTACATATCCTGGTGTGCAATCTGTAACCGCTCTGCGAAATGTTAACCTCAAAGTCCATCGTGGAGAAATGATAGGAATAATCGGACAAAACGGGTCCGGAAAGACGACGCTCGTGAAACAGTTTCTTAAGTTGCTGAAGCCGGCCAAAGGGAAGGTTTTGTTCAAAGGTAAGGATGTTCAAGCTTTCACGACGGGAGAACTCTCCACCTCGATAGGTCTAGCGTTACAGAACCCTGATGAGCAACTGTTCACCATCTCGTGCAAGAATGAAGTTGAATTTGGGCTTCGCAACCTCAAGCTCGCGGAAGACGAAATAAAGCGGAGGGTTGATGAAGCGCTAGGGTTCGTTGGCCTTCAAGATCAATGGGACACATTCCCGTTCAGGTTGAGTTTTGGAGACCGAAGGAGCCTAACCGTGGCCGCGGTAGTTGCGATGCGACCTGAAATAATCGTGATGGATGAACCTACGACCGCTCAAGATTACCTTGGCAGACACCGAATCGCAAGGCTTGGAAAGAAACTGAACGAGGCCGGACATACCGTCATAATGATAACGCACGACATGAACTTAGTGACTCAATACGCTGACAGGACCATTGTGATGGCTAATGGTGAAGTGCTCTTAGACGGGCCCACCGCCAAAGTCTTCTCCGAGTTTGATACACTCAAGAAAGCTTTCATCAAGCCTCCTCCAATCGCGATTGTCGATAGAGAACTTGAATCCGAAGGCCTTCCGCAGGGTATCCTAACAGTGGACGCAATGGTGGAAGTATTGACTGGGGCCTCCTAATTGGCAAGCATAGAATACGTCCGAAAGAATACCCCGATTCACAATTTGCAAGCGATTACCAAAATGTTCTTGGTACTAGCAAGCTTCGCCGTAAGCTTCTTCGCCTTGGACTTTGTGCTAATTGGGGTTTGGCTCATTTTTCTACTAGCATGGTGGGTTTTAGGTGGCATTGAGATAAGGCGGGTAGCAGTGATCCTGAAAATCCTTCTTGGAACCTACACTTTCTTCGTTATCCTTCAAGGATTCACATACAGGTTTGGGAATACCGTCCTATTCCAGCTCGGAGTCCTAATGGTTGGAAACCGGAACTACGCCGCCTACACACTGGAAGGTTTCCTCTTCGGAACACTCGTCTTCATGAGAGTACTAGCAGTCGTGTTCACACTTCCGATTCTAACCATGACTACTCCAATGACCAAGATAGCGGCGACGTTGGGAAAGCTGAAGGTTCCATACCAGTTCACAATGATCTTCGTAACCGGGATCCGATTCGTCCCACTGGTGTTCCAGACGTGGACTGGGATTATTCAGGCGCAGAAACTGAGAGGGCGGGACATAGACAAGATGCCCTTCTATCGGAAAGCTGGAGTCTACACGAGCGTGATAACACCATTGCTACTCTACCTCCTCAAACTCTCGCAGACCCTCCAAACTGCACTTGAATGCAGAGCTTTCGGCTCCCCTGCTGTACGTTCCTACGTTGAGGAAGCTAAGCTGAGGGTGGGTGATTATGTAGCAATCATCTCGATATTGATTATCACCGGCGCATTAGTTGCAATGAAGGCAACAGGTTACTCATCCACGCCTCATTTGCTCCTCTAATCAGTATGAAATCACGCACGCCACCTGATTATCACGAAGAGAATTTGGAGAAAGGCCTTTCTTAGCGCAGAATCCACGCATGCGCCGATTGTGAGTCCTCTTGGTTTCGAGTGCGGTTACTGAAGAGAAGGGTCGCCTAACCAAATCGCCTTCTTATGAGGAGCTCGTTGAGCGGCGCAATAAGATGCTGGCTCCAATCTTCTCGCAAGATTGGCCAAACCTCCCCGTCGTTAAGGCTCAGGGACTGTACCTGTACGGGTTGGATGGTAAACGGTACATGGATTTCATGGCAGCCTTTGGAGTGGTAAATGTCGGGCACAACCATCCGAGGGTGGTTAAGGCTGCACGAGAGCAGATGGAGAGGCAAATCCACGGGGCGGTCGGAGTCACACTTCATGAATCCGTTCTTCGGCTTGCCTACATGTTGCCTGAGATTCTTCCCGGCAATTTGGACATGTTCTTCTTTGGAAATAGCGGTTCAGAGGCTGTTGAGGGAGCAATCAAGCTTGCGCGCAATGTTACCAGAAGACCCGGAATCATCGCTTTCATGGGAGCGTTCCACGGCCGCACCTATGGCGCTGCATCCCTGACTGCTTCAAAAGCAATCTACAGGACAGGACTCGACCCCTTCCTTCCAAGCATCTACCACGTCCCTTACGCGGACCTTTACCACTCTTCACATCCGGACAACCCAACACTGTGCGTCGAGGAGTCGTTAGCTGAGCTCCAGATACTCCTCAAACGGATCATCGCTCCATCACAAGTTGCAGCGGTAATCGTTGAACCGATCCAAGGCGAGGGCGGCTATATTGTTCCGCCCAAGGAATTTCTGAAACGCCTCCGTGAGATATGCACGAGCAATGGGATGCTCCTGATATTCGACGAAGTTCAGTCGGGTTTCGGCAGAACTGGCGAATGGTTCGCTGCCCAAGCATTCGATATCACGCCGGATGTTATGGCGATTGCGAAAGGCATAGCCTCAGGCTTTCCATTGGGGGCAGTATGCGCCCGAAGTGAGCTCATGAGCCGGTGGGAGCCCACAGTTCATGGCACGACTTTTGGTGGCAACCCTGTATCATGTGCCGCGGCCGTCGCCACAATAGACACAATCAGAGATGAAGGGCTCCTACAAAATGCAAAGAAAAGCGGCGAGTATCTACTTAGCCGATTGAAGGAGCTGAAGGCGAAGCACAAGATAATTGGAGATGCACGTGGGCTTGGATTAATGACAGCAATCGAATTCATTGTGCCAGGTACAGATAGGGAACCGAACAGTGCCGCGGCTAAGAAGTTCCTCAATGAATGCCTCTCAAGAGGGTTGCTGATGTACCCTTGTGGACTATACGGCCACGTGGTCCGCCTAGCACCGCCCCTCAATGTCACTCGCCAACAGATCGATGAAGCAATGAGCATTGCAGATCAAAGCCTGAGCGTCGTTTAACAGAATAATCCCGCAATCATGTTTTGCGGGCACCCGCTGCATAGGCCAAAACAAGTATAGCGTACGAACATTCGAGACTTGCATTAGGTGGGAAAGTGGACGTTAGCATTCAACAAGTTGTATGCGATAACTTGACTAAGGTGTACGGCAAGAGTGAAACGAAGGCCCTCGACTCCGTAACCTTCTCTATGCCTTCTCGTGGCATCTTCGTGCTGATTGGGAGGAACGGTTCTGGAAAGACCACGCTCGTGCGCATCTTGGCCACGCAGCTCGAACCAACGTCCGGAAAAGCCACGATAAACGGGATCGATGTCGTAAAGGAGGCTCGATTGCTCAGAGAAAAAATTGCGATCGTTCCTCAAGAAGCTAGACCAATACCTTGGATGACCCCCGTACAGACCGTGTTCTCGTACCTTCTCTGGAGAGGGTTCGAGTACGGGGAAGCTAAGCGCCGGGCGTACCGGGCACTTGAAAAGCTCGGGCTCGCTCAATCATCCAATGCCATGAATCGCTCGCTTTCTGGCGGAATGAGAAGAAAAGTCATGATAGCTACTGTCCTCTCTTCGGAGGCGGAAGTGATTTTCTTAGACGAACCAACGACGGGACTCGACCCGATTTCGCGAAGAGAGTTTTGGGGAACGCTACGAGAAATCGGAAACCAACGCCTCACCTTTCTTACGACACACTATTTGGAAGAAGCAGAACAGCTGGCCGACCAGATTGGTATACTTGACCGAGGTCGTCTAATCCGCATAGGCACATTGGAGGAATTGCGCCAAAGCGTGAACTATAACTACAGCATGAGAATCCTCGAGAATCCCACGCCCATTCTTCCGGCAGTGGAGAAGGGAGAGGTGGTGACCGGATCGGACGGCAGTATCAGAATCCTCACAGTCGAAGATGAGGCCTTTAGAATCTCAAGCGAGCTTGCGAAACACGGCTTCAAGTTCACAATCAATCCTGTTTCACTTGATGACATATTCTTTTACCTCGCGAGCCAGAAAGGCGGCAACTGAAATGTCCGTTAGTATGGCTGTGAGAAAGAGGAGTAAGTTCAGCCAGTTTCTCGCGGCCATACTCGTAAATTCCGTTTACGAAATGAAGAACTATCCGATTGTTCTGATCAACACTGTTCTTTCTCCTCTCTCGTTTCTCCTTCTCATTGTTTTCGTCAGTCACGGTAGCCTGATAGGGGAAGCCGTTGAGGGCGGGTTCATCATGAGCATGTTCTCAGCGGGCGTTTCGCTCCAAGGAGACCTCTCACATCTGAAAAATGATTTCAAGCTGCAAGACATGGTGGTCAGCTCCCCAACCTCATGGCAGACTTACATGTTTGGGATGGCGATTTCAGAAATTGTTTATTCTGTCCCAGCTCTGCTCGTGCTCTGCGTACTTGCATATTACTTCATGAATTTGAGCCCAATAGGAACCCTGGCGTTCATCGGCGTACTTCTCTTAATGTTTCTCACTTCGGTTGCGATTGGTTTCACCCTTTCAACCTTCTCGTCCGACATCGTCCAAAGCTTTGCCTTCTCAAGGCTCATCTCAACTCTTTTCGCAACGATACCGCCGGTTTACTATCCGATCACTTACATTCCGGTTCCATACAGGTACCTCGCATATCTCTCCCCAACTACCTACGCAGCAGAACTGGCCCAGAGTTTTGCTGGATATCTAACTCTGTCACCAGCAACTACCGCCATTAACTGGGCGATTCTGGTCGCTGTGACTTCAACTCTATTCCTTGTAGCGAGCAACAAAGCGAGATGGAGAGAAATCTAATGATTTACAGTGTGGTTCTCAATGTCGAGCCCTTGAAGGTGCTGACGCGTCACAATTGGGGCAGAACATCATCGGAAATATTCTGCGAGGTCCTACTGATCCATCGCCTATGTATTGGAGGGGTTTGGGGTTGGTGGGGTCTCATGTTGATTAGGCTGCCCATATGTCGCCGTTGGAATCGACGGCCACCTTGACTGAGGGTAATGGGAACTGAGCCGGGCCTTGGAGAACCGTCGCGCCGTGCGATGGGTCGAACGCTGCACCGTGGCAAGGACATCTGATTATGGAGGATGAGTTATCGTATCCTACAGTGCAGGGTCGATGGGTGCAGGTTGAAGAATACGCAACTACGCTTCCGTTCTGAAGCCTGACTAATATGTCCTGATTTCCCTGCTGGTCTGTAAAATAGATGGAAGAGTTCACTGGAATGTTGGCGATATTGCCTATCTTGACGCCCGTAGGAATAGGATTCTGTGGGTTAGTGGTCGTCTGTGGTTGAACCACGGGCTGTTGGATTTGGGCCTGTGCCTGCGGGGGGGCTTGAATTGAAGGGAGTATTTCTGCTGCCCATGTGGCCATCCCACCGAAGGTCACTGCAACTGCCGTCCCAGCAGCCAACATGCCAATCTTCTGCAGCGCCCTCCTGCGTGTGAGATCAGTTCTTCCGCTAGTGCCGATGGCTTGCGGTTTCAGGAAGCGTTTTGTATTTTTGAGGACGGCGTACTCTGCGCCAGCTCCTATTAGCGCAACTGTCCCGAAGAGTAGCCACATGGAAACCGAAGAGCCCAGTGGAGCGATGGTTGAGCCTGCTGTGAGTGCATGGACTTCAGTCAGAGTGAGCGCCCCCAACATCAGCCATAGGTGTAGCTTTTTGATCGAGCCGAAAGCCTTCACCTTGCGCTTTGACTCCAAGAAGATGCCGGAAAAACCGAGGATTAAGAGAACCAAAAAGCCTGCAACTCCGAGCAAAGTGCCTGCGAATAAGGAGGTGATGCTTGGGAGGAGGAATATGCCGTGAATTGCAGCGAAGACGGTTACAAGGATGGAGAGTGCGACGTGCATTTCCCGCCAACCGTAAACGCGAGCATCCATGTAGAGCTCCGAAACCACTCGACTCCCTTCGTGCCCTAGCGCGTTCGCTCGTAATTGGGACATGTACCGCTTATCCGCCCAAGCCTTCCAGAAGCCTTGGATTACGAGGACTGCGGATGCTGCGAGGGCCCCCCATCCCAGCAGTTGAGCGTAACTGTAGCTTGTTCCGAGGATTGCTGATTCTTGTGTGGAGAGATCGACTCCGATGCCTGTGGCCGCTGCGAGAACCGCGATAACTAACCATATCCTTGAACGCACTGCAAACACCACGCGCTGTTATGTGCTAATCGTCGCCGCTCGAACAGCCGTCGTCATTGTTGCAGGTCTGATTCCGCTGGGGCTGTGGAGTCGAGTTTGACGTGCCCGGATGTGGCGAATTAATTTGGAAATTACCGGAGATAGGTTGGTTTTGTTGATTAGTTTGACCAAGTGTGGGCGCATGTGTTCTGATTATCGCAGCTCCGCCAACTGCGGTAATCGCCAATATGGCGATTAACAGTGCGACTACAATTGGCGTCGTTGTTCTCATGCGTGCGTCAACTCATGTTAACTACGAAGTGTAGTTGAGAAACATAGGATTTAGACTTTATGTCGAGGCCGCACGGAATATGCATGGTTGAGTATGGACAGCCTCCTATGGGCGCTTTCCTCTCCCTCGTAATTTGGTACGCTTTGCGCGTGTCTTGCGTAGTAATGCCGCTTCAATCGAAGTTTTGTGTTAAATTTCCGTTCGCATAGGAGACATTTGTAGATTCCGATGATGGAGCGGAAGACAACGGATTTCCCGTCCTGATAATCTTGAGATGTTTGCCTCAACGATTGCACCGTGTGATTTGCGTAATCCAGTAGAGCGCCTTATAATCCGGATTCATCTTGGGTGCACACCAGAAGTAGTATCCGAGTCGGACCTATTCTGCGAAGTCTGGAATTGCTTTTCCATGTTTCTCGCCGTAGTGCCAGTTCAAGAACAACTTCAAGCCGAATACGGCGTCGCAGTACAACCACGCATATCGTTTTACAAGTGATAAGCAGGACTCGTCAGGGATTGTTCCATTAGGGAATGTTCCTTGAATCTCAAACATAATGCGGCCATCCTTTTTCCTCAACATCTTTTCACCCGCTCGAGTAGATGTTTCCTGTTGACGGGTCGTATTGTATAGGGATTTTTTGTAGTGGGTAGGGGGCTGGTCCACCTGTGACTTGCGCATTGTTGTATGGGTCGAATGTTGCGCCATGGCAAGGACATATTATCTCTTTCCCGGACGGGTCGAATTGGACTTGGCAACCTGCGTGAGTGCAGATTGAACTGTAAGCAACAAACTGCCCATTATCTAAATGGATCAGAATAATCGGGCCTAGAGACGGGTCATTGTAGGTTATCGACTGGTCTGGTGAAATATTCGCCGCGTTGCCTATAATTGGTTGGGTCTGAGTGCTAGGATTACTAGGGTTGCCGGGTAAAGTAGTGGGCGTTTGAGGCTGAGTGCTAGGGGTACTTGGATTACTAGGATTGCTGGGCACGGTAGTGGATGTTTCAGGTTGTGTGCTTGAGACAGTTGCTATCTTCAGTAGGACTAGGGCTGATGCGGAAAACAGAACGAATCCGAAGATGCCACGGAGGAAATTCCTACGTTCCTTTTGGGCTCGCGTTCTTTGCTTCGTTCGGACATCAACATCAGGTCGGAAAGAAGCACGAGAGAGCAATACAGGAAGTTTAGGGCGCCCCGCAAAGACTGAAGCTACGACATCCTTTGAAACTTGCAACCCATACGCCGTCGCAATCTTGTCAGTGATTTGTTCAGTTTCTGTAGTGTTTGCCATGTCATGGCCCCTGTTTGGTGTATGCCCTTTTCGTTGAGTGCCTGTTGATGATGTTCTGCAGTCCGCTAAGAATTTGTGACGCGTCGTTTCGGTCGACGCCCAGACTAATCACAAAAGCCCGCACAAACTCGAGTATCGTTTGAGTTTCGCGGTGAAGAACAAACTGCTGTTTAATGCGCTCGAACGCTCGGTTCACTTCGCGAACCTGGGCGGGATATAGCTTGGCTCCATCAGGAACTTCTACCTGAACTTGACTCGTTTGGGTTTGAACTGGCGTTATTGCAGGCGTTACAACGTCCATTCTTGGATTCGTCTGGGGTTGGGATACCAACCAACTCAAGAAACGGTAGCGTCTCGCCAAGACTGCGTCTACGCTTTGCTTCAGCTGAGGGCCTGTCAAGAGGATGGTCAACCAGCACATGACAAATACTATGTCCGAGCCGAAATAGAACGGGAAAGCATTCCATGTCGCAGACAGAAAAAATGTGAAGTTGAGTAGTAACCCAGCTGATGCAGTAATCCTGAAAAGGAATCCTAGCAGAGTGGCGATGCCAATCAACGCCTCGCCAACAGCGACTCCGTACCCGAAGAGGACAGCATTCGGTTCAACTACTCCTAGAAGGAAGTCGTGAATTGGGGATCCGACGGCATATTGTGCAATTAAATGCCCAATGTAACCCGATTTCGACGGGTCGAAGTAAGATGGATCCGTCAAATGTTGCAGTCCCGCGTACAGGAACGTTGCCCCCATGAAGATTCGCAATGGCCAAAGCGAGTTTGTAATGGAGTTCAGTCGCATTTTGGATACTGTTGCTTCCATTGAAAGTTCACGGGTGAGCAAGCTACTCAAAATCGGATTTAGGAAGAGTGGTACAAATCTCAAAACGTACTCCTTGAACCATCTTAAAGACCCCACCCGGTTTTGTTGAGGAAAAGGATTTGTTGCAGGTTCAACCTTTCACGCTTGTACCATAAGGCTCATAATCCCTAAGAAATGCTAAGTGAGCACGAATGGTCGCAACTCAGGATACTCAGAGTGTCAGTAGGATGAGCGAACACGCGTAAGTGACGGACTTGTGGGTACCAACAATGAGGATTATCACGAACCTAGACGCGATCAGATCCTTGCATTCATTAAGACACATCCTGGGTCGCACCTACGCCAAATACAAAGGGAATTGGGCCTGGCGATGGGCGTGATGCAATATCACCTCTATGCTCTCGAGAAGGAGCGAAGGATAACTTCCCGCAGAAGAGGATTGTACAAGAGATTTTACGCCGTCCTCCAGTTTGCTGGCGGACAGCTGGATATCTTAGACGTATTGTCGCAGGAAACGGAAAGAGACATTCTCCTCTTCCTGATTCAGAAACCGGAAGCAACCCAGAAGGAGCTCTCTGAATACATGGATATCTCACCTGCTTCGGTTAACTGGCATATTCGGAGGTTGTCCGATTCTGGACTTGTGGATTCTAGGCGCGAGGGAACTAATGTAAGATATTCAGTTCGAGGAGGTCATGGTGAGATACTTGCTCTTCTTAGGAGCTATCATCCAATGGTTTGGGAGAGATGGGCCGACAGGTTGGCTGATGCTATCTTGGAGATATCAGATTCCGAAGGAGAGGTACGGTGAGGGGTTGGAAACATGATTAGTCATTACTTGCTTTCTTTGGTAATTCAGGTTGGCCAGTTCAAGGGATCGGAGAGAGAAACCGCTGAGGCCTTGGGAATCGCTTCAGGCATTTTCGCTTTGTTACTATTCTCGCTCTCAATGTACGCTTGGTCTAGGCGAAGGCAGCCTGCATTAGCAATCGTGTCCATCGCCTTCTTGCTCTTCTTTCTCCGTCACATAGTTCAAGTCCTCGCTGAAATGTACGAGTTTGACTCAGCTGTAGCGCTAACCCTAGTCTTCGTGGACTTCATAATTCTCGCGCTCTTCTTCGTTGCGATCGTCATTAGACCGAAGAGAAAGCAGCCGGCAGGAGATTCAAGTAGCCCTTGATTGAAACTAGTTACGCTAAAGACCGGTTTTAAGAGAAAAGAAAGGGCGCACTTACATTATCCATCCAAATCTGATTGCCTCTATCTGCGATTCAGAAAGTTCTGAGAGAGGTTATACGCTTGTACCAGAACCCTCTTAGGTCGTGCGACTTACGAGGTGCAAACGAGTGAACGGGATTTGCCACGGCGAAATCGAAAGTGGGCCAAGCGTGTTGGTATTACTGAACGTAGGACGATCGTCGCAATCTCAATTCTACTCATCGTCGTAGCATCAACGGCGTCATATTATGCAGGCTTCGTCGTCGGAAATGCAAGGCTGAACGCTGTTAGAATCTACGCAAACTCCAGCCGCAGCGTAGTTACCATACAAGGAGACAGCGCAACCCAGACTGTCCTGGGTTCCGGGTTTGTGATTCGCTATGCGAATTCAAATTACATAGTGACAAACTTTCACGTGGTTGACGGAATGGCTAACGTGACCGTAACATTCTGGGATGGCAATGCATATGCGACGAAAGTCATTGGTTCAGATGGATATGAGGACACCGCGATCCTCGCTGTTTCAGCTCCATCTGATGAGTTCTATCCGTTACAACTTGGTTCATCGTCCTCTCTGAGCATCGGAGACCCAGTGGCAGCGATTGGCAATCCATACGGTCTTTCAGGTTCCATAACCGTAGGTATAGTTGGCCAGTTGGGAAGAACAATCCAATCCGATGCCACTACAGGCGGTTATGCCATAGCGGACGTGATCCAGTTTAGCGCTCCGATAAACCCTGGAAATTCCGGCGGGCCCCTGCTCAATGCAGACGACTTTGTTGTGGGCGTAACCACGGCTCAGGTCACTGGGTCGCAAGGGCTTGGTTTCGCGATTCCCTCTAATACAATAGCACGAGAGTTGCCATCGTTGGTGAATACAGGGACGTACGCGAAGCACCCCTACCTGGGCATTGCAGCAACTGACATGAACTACCAGCTCTCCCAAGCGACGCATGGCATAGTTACTTATGGCGTCCTGGTCGAGAAATCCGTAGGCAACGGACCGGCAAGCCTAGCTGGGGTGAAAGGTGGCACGAATCTCGTTACGGTTGCAGGGCAACAATATCTTACCGGGGGTGACATAATAATTTCGATCAATGGAGCTAGGATTGTAAACAATGACGCGCTCTCAACCTACCTAGAACGCTACACACTTCCAGGAGAGATTGTTCAGGTCGGGATTATCAGAGGTGGCAAATTCATCTCGGTTCAGGTAACGCTGGGAACCCGACCGCTTCTATAACATCAAAGTTCACGTCCAACATACCATCAGCCCACCGTCATACCCCCGGCTACGCAGCAAGGTTGCCAGTTCAGCGCCGAGATCTAGCAGGTTTAAGCTGGCGTCCACCGCATTCGCCACAGAATTTTGTGCCTTTGGGAAGCTTGGTTCCGCAGCTCATACAAAACGGCCCAGATTGCTTCGAGGTGTTCCCAGCACTGGTTGTCTGCAAAGGAGGTGCGTCCGTCGGTTCTACACTGTTCTGTTGCAAAGAATTGTTCGATTGGTTACTTGATGAAGTTCCACATCGTGCAGGATGCGCGCAATTACTCCTTCATCGTTGAGACCTTTTCTAATACAGCCGGTATCTGTTCCCACCGTTCAACTCTAAAGACTCTCTGCATGTCACCAGCGTTTCGATTCCAGGGTTGTGTGTAAAGGATGCCGCACTTGTCTAGGCTGGAGGCAACTAGAGACATCAGCTCAGCAGAATCATCGATGAAAACATCGTAGCTCAATCTTGCCTTCGCTTTCGTGCTCGCGGTTCGAACGAACGTGTCATACGGGATTTTGTGTTCCTTCAGCCAATTCATCGCAGGCTGAACTGTAGCTTGGCTACGCCCCGTAACAACGTCGATCCGTCCGAATCTATGAATTCCCTCAACCGCCTCCCCGATATGATGATGCACGGGTGGGATGTTTTCCCATTCGAACCAGGCTTCATCGAGGGTTCGAAAGAACTCGCCCTTTGTAATGTGGGCTATTTGCCATGCGTTCCATTGAACGAAGGAGTTCACTGTGAATTGGGTTGAGTGATGTTGGTTTAGGATTTCGCAGAAGGTTACCATTGTGTCGGCTAGGACGCCGTCTAAGTCGACTGCGACGCGCAACGCCAATGGGAATGGGCTCCTATTATGAAACCCGACTGTTCAGTTTGTTTTTCGTTTTCTCAGTCTGCGAATGGCGTAGACTATGAGGTAGACTGTGGCCAGCGCGGTGGCGATTTGCAGAGACAGGAACAGAGCGGCCAGTATGAGAATCAATGCTACAACTATGCTGACCTTAGCTTCAGTTTGCGAACCCTATTCCTCCCAGTAAGATTACTCAAGGCATCGACTCCATTCTTATCACTTCTTCATGTACCTTCAAAAGGTACGCCTCCGCCGTTAGGCCTCGCTCTTTCGCGAGCTTGCGAATAGCATTCTCAACACCCGTCCCATGCTGAATCGCCTTCTTACGGCGCCACACAATGTCTTCTGGTAGCCCTGCCTCTTTCGCCACGCTCCGAAGAACCCACTTCCGCGTGAGATCGTTACCAGGCCGAACCTTGAATTCCGAAGGGATCGACAACGAGAATTTGATCACGTCCAAGTCGGCGAAGGGTGTTCGCAACTTAACGCCAAACGGGGCTGTGGCTTGGTCGTCCCTCTCATAGTTTACCTGAGCTGAATCCACGACGCTACGATAAAGCTCGGTGATGAGGGAGTTGCGGCCTTTCCTGTCCAAGGTTCTCGCATACTTGTAATAACCCCCGTAGAGTTCGTCGCTGCCTTGCCCGCAAAGCATGACAGTGCACCCGCGTCTGGCGGCAACCATCGCTGCCCAGTGAAGGGGCACGGCCACACTAACTTTCATCAGGTTCGGTTCTTCGATAAGCCAGACCACACGCCGAACATATCCTTCCAGCGAGGCGGGGGAGAATGTTTCTATGGTGATGGGCAAATCGAGCTCCCGTGCAAATTGCTCGACAGTGGAAAGTTCTGGGGCCGCGGGGAGACCCACGCTGACCGCTTCCACGTTAGAACCTTCCCTCTTAGCGAGAAATGCAGTTAGTGCGCTGTCGAGGCCGCCTGAAAAAGCGACAGCCATCTTGCCAACACCCTGAGTTATTCTTCGAATGGATTTCTTCAGCAGGAATGAAAGCCGCGATGATGATTGGCGAATCGTCATCCTCCTCTCAATGGGACGTGGTATGTGAGCTAGGCGAGTTTCGCTGAACCTGCGCTCTGTAATTGAGTAAAGACACCCGGGATTCGCCCTCAGCGTATCCTTCAAACCAATCGCCCAGAGGGCTTTTCTCTCAGAAGCGAAAGCCGTGATGTTGCGACTACGCGCATAATACAATGGTTTTAGACCGTTCAGGTCTCTGAAAGCGTACAGCTTCCGCCTTTGTTGAAATACGCAGGCGAAAGCACCAGGTTCCTCAAGAAGCGACCTTGCCGTCTTGGCTACCGAGAGGTTTCTTGTTAGGCGTGTGTGGGCGAATCGGGCTGCGTGTGGAGTCCCGAAGATTGAGCCATCGAGCATAGTGACGGTTCCGTTTGTTTCAAAAACTTGCCCTTCGGTGGCGCCTTGTGAAATGTATCCAACCGACAGGTTGACCTTTCCATCTTCAGTCGTCTTCAGGGTCCTTGGTTTTGTTCCCCTATGCCTCAGTGAGCGAAGCATAGCCTCAACGAGTGCTTCGGCATCTCCGGGGCCTTTGGTGAACGCGGCGGCAATTGCGCCCAAACTTTGTCGCTTCGGGGCTTCTTACTCGTCGTATATCAGGTGCGCTATAGCGAACAACCTGTCATCAAAGTGAGCTGAGGTCATTTGCATTAGGAGACGCATTGAATACGAATTATGAAATCGATATGGACATCAAGTCGGTCTCGATCTCTTTCTGCTCGCAATCATGATGAGCATGCATAGCAAGAGTGCTGCCGCCACAATGCTCGGATTGGCTACAAATTCCGGAATGTCGTTTTGTCCGACGACGAGTATCGTATGTGTGCTGTGTGTGTAGGTGAAGTAGATGTAATAGTTGGTAGCGTCTGATGAGTAGGCAGCGCTAATTGCGTTCCGGTCGAATAAGACGACGGGTTGTCCGTCAATGGATGATATGGGAATTGCTAAGTTCATTGAACCTATCGTGTCGTTCTGGCCCGTGATATTGAGAGCATATTCCCTTCTTAGCGAGTCGTATGGATTGTTGGTGAGGACCTGACTGTCCGTTAAGATCTGCGTATTTCCGGAGTTTGATTGGAGTAGGCTTAGAGTTCCTGTAGTTTGAGTATTGAAGAAAGCAAGGATGTCTGCCAGAATCTTGTCTTCGACATCGGTTCCAATCCATTGATGCGAGTATGCGAAAGGGTCAAGGCGGACAAGGTTGTTTTGAGCACGCCTCGCCCATAACATTGCTGATTGAATGCTTGTGCTTCCACCTTCGTTTACTCCCCAGATTAGCAAATAGGGGATCTTGACGCTCTCTGGGGATTGGGCGGTTTTGAAGACCGACGGGTCAGTTTGCGTTTGATTTGTCGCACCAATTAGCTCCGCGTCCATTACGACTCCCAGATTGAAGAGGCCGTATAGGTCATGTGTGAGATTCCAAGCAGCGACTGTGCCGCCCGCGCTCCATCCAATTATGTAAACTTGACTTACGTGGAATCCGTATTTGAGCATGGCCGCGAGTTCGAAGGGGAAGAATGGAAAATCTTCGGCAAACCACGCGATTGGTGCGATCACATTGAATCCTTTGTTTGCCAGGCCGGTCAAGAGGTCTGTTGTCCCCTGATCTAGTGAGCTGACGCCATGCAAGATTGGCTCGTCATATCCGTTGCTAATGTACATAACAGCGGGTGAGCCGAGCGATTGAATGTTGAGGTAGGCATCGGTACGTCCACCCAATTGGCTATTGTACAAAGCTGGAACATCCCCTGAGGGGGAGGTCCTTGTCGCGGGATAGGTACCCACGGCGGTTTGAGACCCGCCCCCATTGGGATCATTCATGATGAGCGTGAATCTTATCGGATTTGGATTCTCGGTCACTGGCATAGTGGTACTCAAATGGAATGCCCCGTTGGCGTCTGTTGTGGAATTACTCAAGCCGTTTCCATTTCTAACTGCAGTGTCCTGATACTGAACAGTCACGTTGGGCTCTCCACCACCGAACTGGTCTGTAACCACGCCGGTGAAATCGACTCGTTCACCCGGTTTCGGTTGCGAATCACTGACTATGAATGTATATTCGCAACATGGTCCGGAAGTTGCGGTTACTTGATGCGGCGAATGAGCGAAGACAAGAATGATCAGTGTTACGAGGATGGTACTGCGCCGCAAGCATTATCGTTAATCAGGCGATGGAAGGACTATATTTGCGTTAAACCACCCGACTTTATATTCTGTGCGACTGCTAGATTGGCCTCGGGCCTGAGATTTGCCAATTTTGCCGATTGATACCGGCCGTTACGGGTCCGTGGAGATGTGGAAAGTGTTCGAGGAGGAGACGCGGTTCCAGAGGATGCTTGATGTTGAGGCAGCCTTAGCGTGGGCGAAGGGACAGCTTGGTGAAATACCCAAAGAGGCAGCTGAGGAGATCGAACGCCACGCAAACATGAAGCATGTCAAATTGGAGAGGGTTCGCGAGATTGAAAAAGTTGTAGATCATGAGACGATGGCCCTGGTTGAAGCCCTTTCGGAGGTGTCAGGGAAAGGCGGAGCATATGTTCACCTTGGAGCCACATCCTCCGACATTCTTGATACCGCGTCGGCTTTGCAAATGAAGGAAGGGATGGAGATAGCTCAGGCCAAGCTAGACAAGCTGGAAGCAGCCCTCATCGCCCTGTCGAAAAAGTACAGGGACACGATGATGATCGGGCGCACGCATGGTCAACATGCTTTACCGATGACTCTTGGGCTCAAATTCGCTGTTTGGTTGCGTGAAGTTGGTAGGCATATCGAACGCCTGAACCAGTGTAGGGAGCGTGTCCTCGTCGGTAAGTTGAGCGGAGCGGTCGGCACTATGGCTGGACTTGGCAAGAACGCTCTCAAAATTCAGGAGCTGGTGATGAAACGCCTTGGCCTCAGAGCTGCGGATGTGACTAGTCAGATTGTTCAACGTGACCGATACGCGGAATTGGTCTGCGTTTTTGCGATGATATCCAGTTCCTTGGACAAATTTGCTATTGAAATCAGGAACCTGCAGAGGCCCGAGATTGATGAGTTGGGCGAGCCGTTTGAGGTGGGCAAGCAGGTTGGAAGTTCCGCAATGCCCCAGAAAAGAAACCCTTGGAGAAGCGAGAGTATTTCAAGCCTGGCCAAAATAGAGCGAAGCCTTGTGGCCCCCGCGTTGGAGGCGATTGTAACGTGGCACGAACGTGACCTATCCCAATCCGCCTCCGAGCGTTTTGTGATCCCAGAATCCTTCATACTAGTAGACCATATGTTGAATTCGATGGTGCGAATTCTAGGCGGGTTACGAGTCAACGAGGGCCATATGCTTGAGAATTTGATGAAATTCAAGGACCCAATGATGTCCGAGGCCGTTATGATAGCTCTTGTAAACAAAGGTGTGCCGCGCCAGGAAGCTTACAAGGTTCTGCAGCAACTCGTGTTCGAGAGTCAAGCGAAAAACAAAGGCTTCGCCGAAGTGCTGGAAAGCGATTCTGTGATTGTCAAGCACCTGACGAAAGAGGATATCAAGTCTGCTTTGAATCCCAAATCCTACCTAGGCTTGTCAGGCGAGCTTGTGGATGCTGCCGTCGAGAAAACAGTGGCCGAACGGAAGGGACGTGGCCTCCTGGCCTAGATGCTTTCGCCCTCCCTGTAATCGGTTAGAAGGCTTTGTTCAGTTGTTTCCGCGGTCTTCGATTGTAATGTCTCCCATTCCTCTGCCTTTATGAGGCCGCCCACCTGTTCCTTAATTTTCTTGGCCAGCGACGGGCCGATTAGTGGGACGTTCATCAGGTCCGTCACCGAAGCGTGCTTTAGGTCGTCAAGGTTTCTGAACCCTGCGTTGAACAGCGAACGCGCCCTGACTCGCCCTACGCCCTCGAGTTCGACTAGAGGAACAAGTTCAGCTTTGACTCCCTTAGCGCACCGAATTTGCAGTTCGTACGTCGGGCCAAGAAGGTCCTCGTGGCCGAACAGCTCAGCGAGCTGGTACGTCGCGTGCAAGAGCCATTTTGAAGTGTCTACCATCCTGAGTATGTCGCCTGGTTCAACTTTGTGAACTTCAAGTATGCCGTCTTCGCTGGTCTCGTTGATCCACTCGTAGAGGACTCTTGCGCATTTGATCTCGGCTAGAAATTCCTCATAGGTTACGCCGTTCGCGTCGCCGTAGTACTCAGGGGTCTCGCACATGAATTCGTCTTGGTGCTCCTTGGCGAAGAGGTCGAGCATTTCATCTTCCCCGCGGCGTGGGTATAATTTGGGGGAAATGTCTGGCGTTCTTGATATGAGGTGCAGAAAGCTAACTTCAGTCACGTGTTTGGCGCGTGTGTACAGTCCGTCCCGTAGGATGACTGCGGATACTGGGTCTATGTAGAGTTCGGAGACTCGTCGGCCGAACCTTGTTGCTTTCAGCTCTTCGCCCTCGAACTCAACCATCTGTTCCCTGTGGAGGAAGGAAAGTATGTCGCCCAGTTTCCCCTTAATCATCTTAGGGTCGTATTGGAAAGCATAGAAGGTCTTCGCGAAGAATCTAGTCAATCCATCCTCGGTGTTGGCAAAGCGCGTGGCAATGGTTGCCAGCACATGGGGCCTGAGAACCTTTTCAGCCCCGAGCTTGGACCAGATCCTTTCGGGCTCTGCGAGGGCGTAGTTCTTTAGAAGGTAATCCTGCTCATCCTCAGTTCGGGCTATGAGGATTGCTTCGCCGAACTTGTCGTACTTCGGCCTGCCCGCTCTGCCACAAAACTGCTTATACTCCAAAACCGAAATTGGGTAGCGCCCGTACCCAGGTTCATACCTTTCGTAGCTACTTATGATAACCGTGCGCGCGGGTAGGTTGACCCCGGCCGCGAGGGTCGGGGTTGCAGACAAGATTTTCAGCCGCCCAGCCTTGAACGCATCTTCGATAATCTTACGATGTCCTCCCGGCAAACCTGCATGGTGGAACGCAACACCGCTCAGTGCCTGTTCTGCCAAGACTTCGCCTAAACGAGTTCTTTCACCCGTTGCGAGGATTCTTTGGGCAATGTTCTCCAAACCTCTACGGTCTGGTTTAGGCAAGTGCTTTCTGAGGATCGCCGCAGCTTTCTTTCCCATCTCCACAGCCATGCGTCGGGTTTCAGCGAAGATTAGGACTTGGCCTCCATCCCTCACCACTTCGAGTGCGGTGTCAAAGATTGGGGTGGTGTCTGAGTGTGGAATGAAGCGCGATGACCCATCCTTGAACTGGATTTGGCCATCGTAGTAGACACCTTCCCTGAGCGGGACGGGCCGCCACTCTGTTGTAATAGGTATCCCTTTGAGCCATTCGCCAATTTCTGTCGCGTTCTTGATGGTCGCGCTCAAAGCGATAGTCTGAATTCGCGGGTTAAGCTTGAGCAGGCGTGTGAGTACAACCTCAAGGGTGGGGCCCCTGTCGGCTTCGGTGATTAGGTGAATCTCGTCGGCGACAACAACCGAAACGTCCGCAATCCAAGGCGACCGGTGCCTTAGGAGCGAATCGGCTTTCTCGTTCGTGGAAATGATGACGTCGTAGTTGGCGAGGTAGATGTCGGATTTGTCGTAATCTCCGCTGGTAACGGCGACCCGCACTTTTCGGCCGGGCGCTTTTTCGACCGATGTGTACTTTTGGAAGTCTTCGTACTTCTCGCTCGCCAGCGCCCGGAGCGGTGTAAGATAGAGTGCTTTTCCATTCTTCTCCAGTATCGATTTGAGAATTACCATTTCTGCGACAAGCGTCTTTCCAGACGCCGTTGGGCTCGCGAGTACGATGTTCTTGCCATCCAACGCCCCTGCTCTAATGGCGTCCTCTTGGGGCGGGTACAGCGTGTCGTATCCGGACTTAGCCAGAACGGCTTTTATAGAGTCTGGTATGGGGAGCTCGTCAACACGCAATGCGGAAGACCCTTTGTTAGGATGCTGTTCGCTTCAAATGCCCGGGCTTAGGTGAATAAAGGATTCCTTCCTTGACCAGTTGATCTACCAATCTTCTCGCTTCATCGTCTGTTATATCGACTTTCCGCGAGAGCGCTTGGTAGAGTGTGGCGTCTTCGACGATTCCCAGTTGCTTCTCCAAGTCTACGAATGTGCTTATGACAACTTGCATCTTGTCCCTCAGGCTTTTCGGTTTGCCAGTCATTATGACATCAATATCCATCTTGCCGGTCGTCGTGTCAATGCCTACGTCCTGGAGGGACAGTGTCATTAGGCGTATTATTGCTCGGGCGTCCTCGGCCTCAACGAGATCACGCAGGAAGCTCCTAGCTCTCGCTTCAGACAACCTTACCAGCGCCTCGAGCTGTCTCGGTGTTATGACCACGGGCGATTCGCTAGATCCGGACATAGAACGCATCTTGAGGTAGTATTGCCGAATTTCCCCTACGGCTTCTTCTGACAAAGCCGGCTCGACGCGTTTAGCATATGCAATGTACTTACGGAGAAGATCCGGTAGAAGAGGTGGTTCTTCTGGAGTAGTCTTCAGCCTGTGAAGAGTGAGGATGTGATCTGACATTCTGCTATCAGAATCAACCTCGGGGACGTCTTTCATGATGAAAAGGAGGTCAAAACGTGACAGTAGCGTAACGGGTAGGCTGATGTTGTCCGTAATGTTCCGGTAAGGGTCATACCGGCCTAAACTCGGGTTTGCAGCGGCTAGCACAGCGGCTCTAGCATTCAGAGTGGCGACGATTCCTCCCTTGGCAACGCTTACTGTGTGTTGTTCAAGCGCTTCGTGTATGGCGACTCGGTCTTCTGGGCGCATTTTATCGATTTCGTCGATGCAAGCAACTCCTTTATCGGCCAATACTAACGCGCCTGCTTCTAGCACCATGCCTCCGGATTTCTCGCGGACTACTGCGGCAGTCAAGCCGGCGGCTGTTGTTCCGCGGCCGCTGGTGTACAGGCCTCGGGGCGCCGTTCTCGCGACATATTGGAGCAATTGGCTTTTCGCAACACCAGGATCACCCACGAGGAGGACGTTGATCTCGCTTCGTATCGTAACGCCGTCGGGCAGTCGTTTGGATACACCGCCGAAGAGGAGGTATAGGACGGCTTCTTTGATGTCGCCGTACCCATAAATCGAGGGGGCGAGTGAGGCGATGAGTTTGCGGTGGATGAACGGGTCTTTAGCCAGCTCTCGTATTAGGCGCTCATCCTCTGGCGTTATCTCGACAACCTCAACCTCTTTACCAACAATGTCAACGTAGTTTGCGTCCAGCAGGAGCTCGAAGGTGCGAAGCCTCGCCTTGCGACCAACAAATTCCTGTTGAGCCCTAGCCACGCCTATTATCGATACACGGTCGCCAGGTCGGGCAATGTCGACTAGGTCCTCAGAGAGTTTGATGTCAATTGCCCTTGGAAGCTGGCCTGGGGGTAAGTCTTCGGGACGTTCTTGGATTCGTATTTCCTGCGAGTTCATGAAAGTTGATTGTTTCTCCATGAATTCGAAGATCTTTGAGCGGCAGTGGGCGCAGACTCCGGGGCCACGCATCAATGTTCCTGCTTGTTCGACGTAAGCCATGGCGTTGCATTTACGGCATTGGAAGGCTGCTTTGATGAGGAGAGGTTTGACGGATGTTGATCGGACGATTATACCGTCGATTGAGAGCAAACGGCCAATGTTTTCCGATCCGATTTTCCGGAGGGAGTGTTTCTCTGGGAGTTTTCTAAACCGAACGCGAAGGCGTTTTATTATTTCCGCGTATTCAGGGTCTTCGATTTTGAGTTGTGCCCAGGCACTTCGGTCGAGGTATTCGAGGTACTCATCGGGTTTATCGAGAATTGTTCGGGCGAGGTCAGCGTCGTGGGCGATTAAGTCTTCGAAATCGATTATGATTGATCTCGAGCCGGAGAGGGCGACGTTGCCTAGGCGTTTTCTATACTTGTGTTCATCATCAGCCCTGAAAGACCTGAGGAAGTCCTGGAAACGTTCCTCGGGGTTCTGGAGTGTGGTCAAGCCTTCAATTCCTGTCCAAGAAGCTTCGACTTCCAATCCTCAATGGTCTTGTTCAGAGTCGAATACAGTATCCGCTCCTCGTACGTCAAACCCTGAATGAGTTCTTCTGAGGGCGTTGGGGAGGCTGCGATGGAAACAATCTTTCGAAGTCTACAATTAACAATGTCGCGCACCAAGCTTTCGCTCCTTTCAAGTTCCCGGAGCTTCACCTGGTCCTGTTTGCTCTCTTGCCGAAGTTCGGCTAGGTGCCGCCTGAGTATGCAATAGAAATTGGGTTCGAGTGCCGGTAATTGTCTCGATGCCGGAATCGTTTCCCGCCAATGTATTTTTGAAAGCGAATTATAGTTGAGGACATCGTCCTCTCTGAATCTCGCGTACCCAAGCCCCACGAGTTCCTTTGCAGTCCAATAGGGAACTTCAAGTTCCTGCCCGACCTTCGCTGAGGATAATTTAGCCATCCTCGACGTTTCAGGAATTTCCCGCGTCACAACGACTCTGATATGGGTATTTTCAAAATCGAAATCTACGTCCTCTACTGACATTAATGCCTCGGCCAAGAAACCATCACCAACTTCCCTTGCCCTTCCTTATCATCATTTAAGCCATTGCACGATTTCTTCGGTTGATTTTGTTTACAATTTCCATTAGTTTCCACTGGAAGTACTTTCGTCCCAGGAGGAGGCTGAAAGTATCGAATGCTGTGTTTGGAGATTTCTTTGAATCGGGCCAAGGCTTTTGAAGGTGGTTCGTAAGCTTCAGTGCACTGGAAATCGAATGTGCAATTGAGCACGGTGAAGGAACATTGAGCCAAGCCAACGTCATGTGGATCGAGAAGTATAGGCCACGGTCTCTGGATGAGGTCGTCAATCAAAAGGAAACCGTCGATGGAATCAAAGCCTTGCTCAAGACGCCTGCAACGATACCCCACTTCCTCTTTGCGGGCCCCCCTGGGACCGGGAAAAGTACAGTTGCTCTTTGTGTGGCCCGTCAACTGATGGGTGAAAGTTTTCGGAGCCTAGTCTTAGAGTTGAATGCGTCTGATGAACGTGGAATCGGCGTCGTGCGCGAGCGAATTAAAGGGTTCTCTCAGATAATTCAGACCGCCCCGTCAGGAGTTCAGTTCGGGCTTGTGATCCTCGACGAATGTGACGAGATGACGAGAGACGCCCAAACTGCACTTAGGAGAATAATGGAAACATCGTCGAGAACCTGCCGCTTCATTCTCATTTGCAACTATCAAAGCGGTATCATCGAGCCCATCCAAAGCCGATGCTCAGTCTTCCGATTCAGACGACTAGAGGAAGCGGAAGCCATCGAACAGTTGGCAAAAATATGCAAATCCGAAAAAATCGACGCAGGTCCAAAAGTTGTTGAACGGGTCTTCGAACTCTCGGAAGGCGACCTTCGTAGGGCGATCAACTACCTACAGGTCGCGGCCACAAGCACGAAGGGCGGAAAGTTAGACCTGACAACGCTCGAGAAAGTCATGCCCGAGGCCCAGGGCGAACTCATTCGTGAAATGCTGAAGCTTGCCGTTCTAGGTGATTTCATGAAGGCGCGGGACGTGATGTATGAGTTGATGGGCAAACATGGAGTGAGCGGCAGAGAGATCATTCGCGGAGCAAACCGCGAGGTCAGCCGCATCCCAGAGGCCACGGCCGAGAGGCAGGCTGAGATTGTGCGGACACTTGGTGAATGCGACTTTAGGTTGACGCAGGGCGCGAACGAGGATATTCAAATCAGCGCCATGCTGGCCCAGCTAAGCATGATTGGAAGAAAGTAACGTGCAAACCGTGGGAACCGTTGCTTGGACGGAAAAGTACCGTCCTGCCACTGCAGCTATGCTTCTAGGTAATGAGGAGGCAGTTGAAGCATTCAAGGCTTGGATGAAGCAGTGGACGTTGAAAAAGAAACCCACGAAGGCATGCCTGCTTGTTGGGCCGCCTGGTGTGGGAAAAACGACGCTCGCTAGAGCTGCCGCGAACGACTTCCACTTCCGAGTAGTCGAGATGAATGCGAGCGACGTCAGAACTGAAAAGGCTATCAAGAACTTGTTAGGGCCCGTGAGGACTTCCACGACGCTTGACACCTTCTCCGCCGAAGGTCGAGGAAACCTAATCCTCATGGACGAGGTAGACGGCGTCTTTGGGCGGGAAGACCGCGGAGGTATAGGTGCGATTCTCTCAGTAATCAAACAATCGCCCGTGCCAATTGTTCTGACGGCTAACGACATCGACAACGAACGGTTTGATGACCTGAAGAAAGCCTGCATAGTAATTCAGTTATTTGAGATTCGTCCTCGGCTTTTGTTGGCGCTGATTAACCACATCTTGGCCCAAGAGGGCCGGACAGTTTCGGAAAATGTGAGAAAACGGATTGCTGGCGAGAGTCATGGAGACATGAGGTCTGCGATTAATGATATCCAGACCATATCGAGTAGCGGCGCCGTCAACTTGCGTCCAGATCGAACGAGGGAGCTAGATGAAAAAGACACGTTAAGCGGGCTATTTGCTTCTCGCGGAGTGAGCGAAGCCAGACGCGTCCTTAACGAGACTCAGATTCCCCTTTACCGCGACGAATTGCTCTTGCTGATTCACGACCTACTACCGTACCTGTACACTACGCCTAGTAAATTGGCGAAAGCCTACGACAGCCTGTCCCGCACAGACATTGGGTATGGTAGGATAGGCGCAAGTCGGTCCCGCGGTATGATGCCCCCGCCTTTCAACCAGCCGCGCAGGGATGCTGTGCCAGAATGGAGCCTGCTCCCGGTCGCATTGAACGAATTGGCGACGGTGGGAACGGAGCTAGTGGATAACGACATAGAAACTGCAATGGACGTAGCCCCGCGACTTTCCAGCAAGATCGTGGATCGTTACCAGTACCGACTCTGGGCATTGGACCACCTGTGCCGCAGGGTCGCCCGGGCATGCCACTTATCGAAACGTAAGGCGTTGCACGAGGTTGTCCCGTTCCTAGTTGCAATTTTCAGGGCCGATGAGGAACGGGGTCGGGAAATCGCTGTAAACTTGGAGGCAGAGGAGCGGGACATAGACTTCCTAGTTTCAGAATCGAAGACCCCTCCCGCGTTGAAAGGGCCTGAGGAGGTTCTTGATCCTACGGGCTTCAAGCTTCCATTCATGGGTAAGGACAAGTTCATCGAACTCATGCGAGCTGGCGTCAGCTACGACAAGGCTAGCGGCAAGTTCGCTGTCCGTCGCCTCGACAACCTTGATACCGTTGAGGAAAGGGTCTCGGACATAATGGCGCGGCCTATCAAATTCCAACGCCCTGAGCAAGCTGCAGCTGAAGTGGAAGGTAAGGCCGTCAAGGAATGCTATGTAGACGAACAGAAAATCACCTGCGAAAAATGTGATTTCGTTGAGAATTGCCCAACACACATAATCCCGTCCCTGAAGTTCTGTATCTGCGATCAAACGCTTTCAGAACCGACAGCTTATGAGAAGTACGTAGCAAAGAACGGCATGGCTGCGAAACCAGTTAAAGCAGTTAAGCCGGTTAAGGCGGCCAAGACGACGAAGGTGGCGAAGCGGGTTGCGGCCCGCAAAAAGGATTAACCTTGGAATGGTCCTTCGCGCAGGCGTATCAATATGTGGTGTAGTTTTCTGGGTACAACATGTTACTTTACGATGCGGCAAAACCTCGTCGGTAAAATGAGCGGAGGTCAGGGAAACTCCTGCTAGTGTTCGTGAGCTACTCTGATGATGTGCCCTAATTCAGGAAGAATCAGCTTCTCCATGGCTGTTTGAACGGCATCCGGTGATCCTGGAAGACAGAAGATCGCTTTCCCTTTGCTCGTCCCAGCGAATGCGCGGCTGAGAATGGCAGCGGAACCAATACTTTCGAAGCTGATTTTTCTGAAGAGCTCTCCAAAACCGGGAATTTCCTTGTCAACTAGGGGAGTCACGCTCTCCGTGGTCACGTCTCTGGGGGAAAGGCCCGTACCGCCGGTGATGATCACCGCGTCAACCTTGCTCGCTCTGAGGGCCTGTTTTATTGTTCTGGTTATCATGGGTTTGGAGTCGGAGATTAATTTGCGTCCTTCAATTCTGTTGCCTGCTCGCTCAGCAAGTTGCTCAATAATGTCGCCAGAAGCATCGTCGGTTTCTTGACCTGCCTTGAGTTGATTGAACTTTGACGTGCTGCAGGTTATTATGTAGATTCCGACCGATTTTGGTGCCGATGATTTGTGTAGTTCCGGGATTTTGATCATTTATGTTCGCTTAATTTTCTTTGTTACTTTGAGGTTTGTGATGGCGGTGGTTGGGTATTGGCCTTTCGCGTCCTTTTCGTACTGCTTGACCATGTCCCATATCGTAAGAAGATAGGTTGCGGCAGCCGTTAGCGCTTCCATCTCGACCCCAGTCTTCGCCTGCCCCCTTACGTATGATTCCACCCTCAGCGAATTTCCATGGAACGAGTGCTCGGTTCGCACCGCTGTTATCGGAATCGAGTGGCAGAAAGGAAGGATTTGGGGCGTACCCTTTGCCGCCATGATTGCCGCCACCTCGGCTGCGGCAATGGCGTCGCCCTTTTCGATTCTGCCCGCCTTAAGGCGTGAGATTGTGCTGGGCTTCAAGCTAACCTCGCCAACCGCTGTAGCTTCCCTCATAACAACTTCCTTTGGCGAGATGTCAACCATCGAGAAACGGCGCATTCACCGTCAAACCTCTAGCGGGACGTTATCGCCGCGCTAGCAAATTAGCTATTGTGCTGGGGATGGCGGTGGCAGGTTTACTTTCGCTGTAGCCGCTTCTTTCGGCTTGGGGTTAAGGCGGCCTCTAGTTGTTCACGCATAGTCGTGGCTGGTATATTTTGGAGGCCGAGTAACGTTGTTTTGCCGCGTACGCCTTCGCCTGATTTTGAGGCCGCTATTACGCCAATAGCGCCCAAGCCGCGTGCATATTTCCAGATCTGGGTGTGCTTTCTAGGTTGGTCGTCATACTCTTCACAAACGGCCTTGTACTCGCGTTCAACAATGCCTATAGTAGCATAGGCTTCCTGCGATTCCTCTAGAACCCTCGCTAAGGCTAGTAGCATGTATTTTTCGTGGGATGATAAGGCGGCGATGTATTCGCCCCGGAGCATAGGGTAAACGCTTCCAGCCGCTTTCCGCACATGGTCGGTTAGAATGTGTTTTGCGCTTTCGGAGTCAGCGTATTTTCCGGCGCGCCAGAGTAGTTCAATGGAGTACCTGGCGTCACCGCTCTGGCCGCCTATGTCGGCGACAAGTTGAAGCGCCTCATCAGCAACGGCGTTCTCTTTGAAAGCTAAACCAACGCGGTCTTTGAGAATATCGATCAGCTGCCGGGAACTGTACTTGTCGAGTTTAACGATGTTCCGTTGGAGTGTGTCGGTGGTGCTCTTGTCGAGTTTTTGGAGGTATTCAATTTCGCGGAGTATGAAGATGAGTGAGAGCCGTATCGGTTTGCCCACTCGTTCCTCTTGGATGCGAGTTAGGTTATAGATGGGCGTGGATTCTTCCACTCTGATCAGGTGCTCAAGCTCGTCGAGTGCGAGTATGAGGTGTATGTTCTTGTCGTCGAGCATGTCCATGAGAGTGTGGAGAAGTTCCTCGGGCGCGAAACCCCGCTTCGGAAACTCAGGTTCGAACTGAGTTAGGACTCGTTTCATGATCATGAAGAGACTACCTTTCGCTTCGCGGCAGTTCACGTGAACATAGTGAAGGTTGACCTTGCGAGTTCTCGCAGCCTTGACAAGGTCTGTCCCAAAACGTTGGGCGAGTACCGTCTTGCCGGTTCCCACATCGCCCGTGATGAGGACGCGTTGACTTGTGGAGAAGGGGCTGTCGAGTGTGAAGCGGAAGAGTTGGGTGAGAAAACGCATTTGCTCGTCGCGATGAGGAAGCTTACGGGGTAAGTATTCCAGTGAGAGGGGCGCTTCGTCTTTGAAGACTGTGGGCCTTTCCAAAGTCTCCTTAACAATATCTGAAGACAATTGAACGAGAGCCCCTACTCTCGACATGGCTTAACCTACCTCCATCTTATCTGCTTTTGTTCCCCAACACGATAAAAACACGAGAGCCGGGTGAAACTGATTGACTGCATTTCATCGATACGGTGTTCAGACATCATTTGGTTTGGTATGATTCGATGACCCTGTAGAGTTCGTCCCGCTCGGACGCATAAATCTCCTTAGCCTTCCCGTTCAGTGCAATCAGCTTCCTTCCTCGCCTGCGTTGTGTAATCATGCCTATGACCGAGGCGCGAATTCCGTTAGTCCTTAAGCGACGCAAAATCAGGCCGCTCTTCCGCTTATCGGCGGCGATGAGTAGACAACCTGAGCTCATCAGCCGCAATGGGTCCACTTTCAACGCGGAGCATATTTCCTCGGTTTCCGGACGAATTGCGATATGTGAATTGTGAATCAGGAAACCGACGCCGGATGCTTCCGCGAGTTCCCAAACTCCCTGAAGCAACCCGCCTTCCGTAGGGTCGTGCATGGCCTTGACTCCCCCCGCGTGCACAGCTATCAAAGCTTCATCCACGACGCTAATCAGGTTCCTCAGACCTTTTGCCTGCCGGAGTAGTTTCCGGCCAATCTTCGGCCGCAGTTTGTGAGGGAAATCCGAGGCGAGGACAGCGGTTCCTTCGATGCCAACTGTCTTTGTCATGATAAGATGATCTCCAGGCCGCGCACCGTTGGATGTGACGAATCGGTTTCTTGGGACAACGCCCATCATATAGCCAACTACGATCGGGCGCTTCAAACCCGGAGTCACCTCAGTATGGCCTCCTACAATGGCCACGCCAACCTGTTTCGCGGCCTTATCGACTTGTTTCATGATCGTGTTCACCAATTTGACGTTGCATCTTTCAGGAAGCAGGAGGTCGCAGAGGAACCATCTTGGCCTAGCACCCCTGCAGGCTACGTCATTGGCGTTGATGTGCACGGCAAGCCATCCAATATCGGAGGCCGTGCCGGTGACTGGGTCGGTTGTCAAGATGAGCACGTTTTTTCCGAGTGAAACGAGCGCGGCGTCCTCGCCTACGGAGGAGCCTAGGATTACTGACTGGTCTTTGATGCCCTTGTAGCGAAACACGTTGCGAATGAGCGCCTCGGTTGGGATTTTCCCGGTGCGAAGAGTGGGCATTGGGCGTCAGGCTCTAATCGTCCTGTTATGCTTTAAGTAGTGACCTTGAATAAGTGTGACTGAGGTCACTTGAATGATTAAATCGATTATTGATGTAGCCGTCGTCGTATCCGATGCGAAGAAGTCGGCTGAGTGGTACAAAGAAAAAGTCGGCCTCGAAATACGCGATAAAGAAGACCACTGGGTCACAGTAGCCCCAAAGGGCTCCGACCCGGTTCTTCACCTATGCGAGACAACCCCGCTTGAGCAAGGAAACACCGGCATCGCCTTCCGCGTAGACGACCTGGATAAGGCGTACGCGGAAATGAGCGGTAAAGGGGTCGAGTTCACTGTGAAACCAAAGAAAGCGGAATGGGGTTACCACGCTATGTTCAAGGACCCTGACGGGAACGAATTCTGGCTCTTCGGAGAATAGCCCTAGAGAAGCTTCCTCACTGAGGTGCGCTGGCTGAGGGACGCAGTGTCAAACATGTCCGAAGGTGAACTTGAATTTCATCGAAATGTTTCAACGAGGCCTGGGACTACCTGGACAAGAAAAGCGGGGATGCTCAGGAAGAACGCCAGATGTTACACCTAGCCCACGCCTCTCGCTACCATTGGGGCCTTGTTGGAACTCCCAAAGACCAAGCCATTGGTGATTGGCAGATTTCCCGAATCTATGCAACCCTCAACCAACCCAACCTAACACTTCATTTCGCCAAATCGTGCCTTGAGGCCTGCGAGAAGAATAATCTCTCAGACATTATTCATACGGCTTGCGAGGGAATGGCGAGGGCACATGCCATTGGGAAGGACTACAAATCTGCGAGGGAATACATTCGCAAAGCGCGGGAACACTTCGACCGCCTGACTGGGCTGAACGAAGAGGACAAGAAAATCTACTTACACCAACTTCGTGAAACTGAAGAGTTGATAAGCAGATAGAAGACTAGGTAAGCTCTAACAGGGCGCTGATGTCTCGAAGTGGCAGTGAAGACATTACCGCTCCTTCAAGTTGATGCGAAGGCCCTTGCCGAGTTGAAAATGACGAAGAGGTCTGCGATTTCATGGATTGTTGCCCCCATGATTGGATTGATGAGCCCGGCCGCCGATAAAGCAACCCCGATCGCATTTGCCGAGAGTCCAATTGTAATGCTTTGTTTAGCGATTCGAAGCATTCTTCTACTGAGGCTAATGGCCGACGGGACTTTTTCCAGGTCGTCGGTCATTATTGTGAAATCAGCCGTTTCGATAGCTATGTCGGACCCAGCAGCGCCCATTGCGATCCCTACATCTGCCGAGGCTAGTGCGGGGGCGTCATTTATGCCGTCGCCCACCATTGCGACGCGATAACCCGCTTTCTTCAGTTCGATTATCTGCATGGCTTTTCTTCCGGCATGACCTCAGCGAAGACATCCGTGATGCCGACCTTTTTTCCGATTTTTTCGCCCGTTTTCTTCGTATCCCCTGTAAGCATCACGATCTTACTTATTCCCAGTTGCTCTAGTTTTCTGATCGACTCACGGGCGTTCGGTTTCAACGTGTCCCCTAGTACAATTGCGCCGCATATTTTCTCGTTACGCGCCATGAAGATCGTGGTATCATCAAATTCTGATAAGGAAGCTTTGGTTTGGAGTGGAACGTGGATTAGTTGACTTGACATGAATTTTGTATTTCCGACGAGCACCCTAGTGCCTTCGAACTCAGCCATCACTCCTCCTCCCGGTAGCTCTCTAAAATCGTCTGGGTGTGGAATCGTGAGTTCATGTTCGTCAGTGTGGCGATGTATAGCCCCGGCGATTGGATGCGTAGAGAAACGCTCCGCAATAGCAACATCTGTTATAACATTCGTTTCGCTGTATCCGTCGAACCCCATCACTGAGGCGACTCTAAGTTTTCCGAATGTCAAAGTGCCTGTTTTGTCAAATACAACGGCATTGACAGTCCCGGCTAGTTCTAGGGCGTCCCCGCTGCGAACTAGGATTCCAGATTTCGCGGCTCTTCCGATTGTAGATACAACGGCTACGGGCGTTGCCAGTAGAAGGGGACAGGGGCTAGCGGTTAGAAGAATTGTCACCGACCTTACCACTTGGCCAGTGAATGCGTAGACGATTATTGCGAGCCCAATGATTAGCGGCGTAAACCATTTCGCGTAGCGCTCTGCGACTCGCTGGATTCTTGCTTTGCTACCTTGAGCTTGACGAACGAGTCTGATTATATGTGCGAATTTTGTGTCCTCCCCGACCTTCGTCGCCTTGACGTAAAGAGCCCCATTTTGGCATATAGTCCCGCTCAGGACGCTACTGCCGAATGTCTTTTCCACTGGCAGAGACTCACCAGTAATAGATGACTGGTCCACAGCCGCGTTTCCGCCGACCACTTCGCCATCAACTGTGATTCTGTCGCCGGGTTTAATCACTAGAACGTCGCCAGGTTTGAGCTGTTCGACTTGAATGTTTCGACTTTTCCTGCCCTGAGGACGTTAGCTGTCTTTGGGCGTATCTTCACTAGAGAGTCGATTGCTCGTGATGCTCGGCCTGCGGCGTATTCTTCTATAGCTTGGCCGCCGAGAAGCATTACGACAACAATTGCAGCTGGAAGAAACTCGTGAATGGCTACGGCTGAGATTACCGCAATGCTGGCCAATAGGTCCACGCTAAGGTTTCCGTGCACCAATTCGGCGAGTGAGCCGTACAGCATAATCACGCCGCCCACAATTGCGACTGTCAAGGCCAAGATGTCACTAAGCTGTTCCGAAACAAGGACTAACAAAACCCAGCTAATCGCCACTAAGACTCCGAGCACAACGGGGAAAATGACACGTACGCTCGGACGGACCATTGCTCATTTCCACTTGCAAAACAGATTTTGGGAGTTCGGTATAAGGAAACGCGACGGTTCCCGTTGACAGGAACAACAGAACGTGGAACAAGTAGGCTTCTTAGAACGCAACATGTTTGCCTAAGTGTCGAGGTCGCGACGACATAGCCTCCTCTCATAAACTGGGATTTGAACTGAAAGGTTTGGAGTCTCGGCCGGGGTGCAGAAAATGCGGATCTCTTGCTATGTCCTGAGATTGATTCGCTTCAAGCTCATCTGACAGGGACTGGTCAAGCAACCAAATGACAACCTCCTGCCAAGCCCCTGTTATGGCCTAGTCACCTTATTCTTGAAGTCTAGTGTTTCAGCAAGATCACTTTGAATTTGACTGCGGGCTCCCGCACTCAAGATCCATCTCACTTTACGATCAATTGGGCCAGACTCGTCATCGCCCGCTGGTAAAGCTACTCCGAGCCCCGCTAATTTGCATATCTAAATCAGGCACTTTGTAAGCTTATTTTCAACCTGACTCGTAGCCGCACTTGAAGTGTGTGAACGAAGGTAAATGCAAGAAATTGCCTGCAGTGCGAATAATCCCCATCGGCTTCGAAAGTTTCGGCGTCAGGTCGATGTGCACCTTCATCGAGACGCCCGACGTGAGAGTCCTGGTTGATGCAGGTGTTGCGTTGGGTCCTAGGTTCCGAAAACTCCCCCATCCGCGCGAATACCATGCACGCGACCAGTGCCGTAAGCGAATTAGGGAGTATGCGGCGAAGGCCGATGTTGTAGTTGTTTCTCACTACCACAACGACCACCATACCCCAAACTACACCGAACCCGTATGGCTGGGGAGCACCGCTGAAGAATCCGAGCAAATCTACCGGGACAAACTCGTCCTTGCTAAGGATATTCGTAATGCCATCAATTTCAACCAACGCAGAAGAGGCTGGATGTTCCAGCGCTTTGTGAAGCGAATCGGGAGCAAATGCGAGGTGGCTGATTGCAAGAGCTATGAATTTGGCGCTACGACGGTAAGGATTTCTCAGCCCGTCCCACACGGTGAAGACGAAACGGAACTCGGCTGGGTGCTCATGACTACTATTGAAACTCAGGGGGAGAAGGTGCTTCACGCGTCTGACGTTCAGGGACCCATGTCAAAGATGACGGCGCGTCTGATACTGAAGGAGAAGCCGGAGACTCTGATCTTGGGCGGGCCGCCGCTATACTTGGGAGGCGTCCGCGTGGAGAAAGCCTCGATTCAAAAAGGGCTAGAGAACGCTTCCACAATCGCAGGGAAAATCCCGACGGTAATCTTCGAACACCATGTGCTACGATCCGCGGATTGGAAGGTAGAGGCAGGGCAGGTCTTGGAGGCCGCAGGGAAGGTGGGCCATAGGGTGGTTACCGCGGCTGAATTCTCGGGGGAACAGCCGATGCTGCTTGAATCAATTCGGGAACGTTTGTATGAAGAGGAACCGCCTTCTGAGGAGTTCATGAATTGGACTCAGCTTAACCACGAGAAGCGAAGGCAACAGGCCCCACCGGTTTAGAGATCACAGCTAAGCGGAATCGAGAGTTGATTTCGTTGGTTTGTGTCACGATTTTGCTTGTTTCCAGTTGTAATAAACAGGAAATGGGATGGAGAGATGGACGGAAAGAGTGCTGCTTATGCGCCTGCTAGCTTTGTGGCTAGCCTGAATTTCTTTCCGCACGAGGGGCAAGAGAAGTGTTTGATGTGCAGCGCGGGGCCTCGCCCTTCTTTGGGGTGCATATCCCATTCCTTTGCTGGGCCTGTGACTTCACCGCCGCATTTGAGACATTTCACCATGAGTTTCACCTCTTCGCACGTTGGCGGCCGCACAGTGGGCATGGGCCTTGGATGTTGAGGTGGATTGGGGGTAAGTTCAGGGGGATTTCTCCGTGTCCAACCGAGCGGGCTGCCATGGCTCGGCCATACATGATTGTTGGTATATGAATGTTTCATTTATGGCACATTAATATACTTCGGAAGCCAATTGCCAATTCAATCGCAATCACAGGAGGTAAGTCAAGCAATGAATGGAGAATCCAAACGAAGCTTCGCAGTAGCCCTAGCATCCTTCGCAGTCGGCGCAGTCGTCGCCGGTGTCCTCGGTAACTCGAAGACACGCGAGAAGCTGGTAGAGGCAAGCAAGAAGCTATCGAACCACACAACCGTCGCGTAGACGACCTCTGAAAGGCGAAACGGCCTTTCCTATCCTTTTTTCAACCTTCACGTAGTCTCGGAAAGACTTAATTTTGATCTAACTCTCGTTTCATTGCAGGGCGCGTGAGTGGGGCCTCCCACCCGTTGCGCCAAAGAAACCCCGGAGTAGGGAGGTAAAATAGTGAAAAGCAAGAGTTCAATATTCGTTACTTTGACCGCTGTGTTCGCAGCAGTTTATGCGGTTGGCGTCGTGGCCCTCGCACAAATCAGCTTCCTGCCCTTCCAAGTGAGAGTCGCGGACGCGCTTCTGCCTCTTGCCATGGTTTTTGGTTGGCCAGCAGTTGTGGGATTATCGATTGGCGCCTTCGTGGCCAACTTCTTCGGCGGCTTGGGCCCCGTCGATATCGTAGGTGGAGCGTTCGCGAACTTTCTTGCAACCTTCGCTGCATGGCGCATAGCCCACAACAAATCCAAGTCCTGGGGAATGGTTGGAGTAATCGTCGAGATCCTCGTAGTCACTCTGATCGTGGGCAGCTACCTTAGCTACCTATTCGCAATCCCGCTCGAGGCGAGTTGGGCTGAAGTTATGTTTGGGAGCATCATAGCTATCGGTATACTGGGTTCGATTCTGTACTTCGCGATAAAGGAGCGAGCAGCCGCACTCCTCAGGCCATACGGGTTAGCCCAAAGTGACACCACCTCGAAGAAACGATAAAGACGTATCACGGTTCTTTCCGGCACCTCATCTGAACATTAGTTAGGCCCGCAACAACCCTCATAGGCATGGCCGACGCAGAGACAAAACCTGTGACTTATTGAATGGTCCCAGAACCTTCACGATCAAGAATCGCGATCTGTTCCGTGGACGAATCCATTGAAGAGCTTCGAGACATGCTGGCACGCCATTTTGAGGTCAAAATGAAGGCTTGCAAGAATGATGATGAGTTGGTCGAGTTCGCTGCGGATGCCGATGGTATATTGGTCGACCTGCTTCCAGTGAGTGGAAAGGCGTTCGACCGGCTCCCGAAATGCAAGATCATGGTACTTTACAGCGTCGGCTACGATTACGTAGATGTCGCCGCGGCAGAGAAGCATGGGATACCAGTTTCGAACATGCCTGACTACTGCGTCGAGGAGGTTGCAGAACAGGCTGTTATCTTGGGGCTCGGTCTTCTAAGGAAAATATTCCAATCGAGTTCGGATGTCAAGAAGACGGCCAACTGGGATTGGACGCGTCTGAGGCCTATCAACGCGTTACGCGATAGTGTCATGGGGATTGTGGGACTGGGCAGAATCGGTTCCATCGCTGCCTTGCGGGCGAAAGCGTTTGGAATGCGGGTCATCGAATATGACCCCTACATACCACCCGGACGAGAGAAGGCCTTCGATGCAGAAGCAGTTGACTTTGAAACACTACTCAAAGAGAGCGACATTGTAAGCCTCCACGTCCCATTAACCCGAGAAACCCACAAAATGATTGGGGAACGCGAACTTCGCTTAATGAAAAAGACTGCTTACTTGGTGAACACGTGCAGGGGTAAAGTGGTTGACGAGTCGGCTCTATACCGGGCGCTGAAGGAGGGGTGGATCTCGGGCGCAGCCTTGGACGTTCTTGAAGAAGAGCCGCCAAAGCCCTCATACCCGCTGATCGGTTTAGCGAACATCGTAGTGACCCCTCACAGTGCCTTCTGTTCGGAGCGAGCCATCAAAGAGAAACAGAGGAAGGTCGTCGAGGAATTCAGAAGAGTCCTCGGGGGACAGCCGCCCCGTTACCAGGTTCACCCCTCAACTTTTCAGTAGCTACCGACTTCTCCACCTTCGAGTTCCGGGGAAGAGTAGTTCTTGCGGGTCGAAAACGAGAATCCAAGATTGGGTTATGCGCTAGCGGCGTTTGCTGCAATTCTCTGGTCAACGATAGGGGTTCTCGGCAAGTTTGCCTACTCATTTGGAGCCGACCCGCTAACTGTTGTCAGCCTAAGGGCGGCGATTGCGACTCTGGTCATCGCTGGGGTTATTTTTGTGACGAATCCTAGCGGATTCATGATTAGACGTGTTGATCTTCCTTTCTTCCTCGCTTATGGTTTCTTCGGGGTTGGCTTGAACTATATCGGATTTTTCTATGCGCTAAAATTCACGACTGTTGCGACGGCGATAACTCTGCTTTACACATATCCTGCGCTTGTTGTAGTCGTCTCCTTCTTCGTCTTCCATGAACCCGTGACTGCTGGGAAGGTGGCCGCTTTAGTTTTGACTTTTCTAGGAATCTTGTTTACCGCTCTAGGCGCGTCTTCGGGGAGCATGGCATGGGATCCGCGTGGGATAATTTTCGGTTTGCTGGCGGGTGGCGGGAACGCAGTGTACACCCTAGCGGGGAAACGAGCCCAAACCACGTACAGTGCATTGACGGTGCTGTTCTACAGTTTTCTTTTCGGAGCCACTGCCTTGTGCGCCTTTTACTTCGTTGAATTGGGACCCACTTTGAAGGTTAACGCGGAAATTTCACTTGTGATTCTCGTTATCGCGCTCGTTCCCACGTTGGTGGGTTATGGCCTATACACATCCTCGCTCCGGTTCATAGAAGCCGGCAAATCCAGCATAATGACAAGTATCGAACCTGCAGTGGCAATATTCCTTGCCTACCTATTCCTCCGTGAAACCACAACTTCCCTACAACTCTTAGGAACCGCTTTGATCATTGGGGGCGTAATCATTCTACAAGTCAAGAAATGAATAGGGTGCGTTGGATTGGGCGAGATTGAGCTTGTCCTCGGAGATATTACCCGGCAGAAGGTTGACGCTATAGTAAACGCTGCCAACACCACGCTCCTAGGAGGCGGAGGAGTAGACGGGGCAATTCACCGAGCAGCTGGTCCAAGTCTTCTGGAAGAATGCCGCAAACTCGGAGGCTGCTCTACGGGTGAAGCGAGAATTACGAAGGGCTACAGGTTACCCGCTAAATTCGTAATTCACACAGTCGGCCCAGTCTGGCGTGGAGGAAGAAGCGGCGAAGACGGGCTCCTCGCCAGCTGCTACGAGAGGTCTTTGAAACTGACCGAAGAAAATGGCATAAAGACGATCGCATTCCCATCAATTAGCACGGGCGCTTACGGCTTTCCTATCGAGCGCGCCGCGCGGATAGCTGTCAAGACCGTTTGGAATAGTCTCGAGAAAATGGAGGGCATCGAGAAAGTCATTTTTGTCTGCTTTTCACAAGCCGATTACGAAGTATACAAGAAGGCTTTGGGATTGAAATGAAAACGCCGTAGGGCTCTGTGGGCCCAACGACTCGTGCACTTGCAGTTCTCTGCTATTTCTTCGCGACGGTGACTAGTCCGTTGTCTGCGTCCACCTTGACGAAATCTCCAGAGCTAATGGTTTCAAACGGGTTCCTTTCTAGCCTATCAACCAGCGGTATCTTTGTCAGGACGGCGCTTCCCACGAGAACCGGTTCCACGTCGGTTACTATCATTGCGCTGGGCGCATTCTTATTCAGGAGCAACTTGACGAGGCCGTCCATCTGGACGGCGGAGCTCGCTTTTCCGGAAGGGAAGACAAGTACCTTGCCGGCAACTGACTTTCCTTCTAAGTGATGCCCCTTCTCTCTCACGGTACCGGTCTTCGGTTCGACGAGATAGAAGCAAATCGGGTCCTTGGAAACCAAAGCTTCTCCTTCCCCGAAGCCCTTAGCCAGCTTGTGGCATTTTACGTTCATTTGGGTCAATTCAGTCACGCTCCTTTCATGCTAGCAGCTACGCACTCTCCCATTGTCCCCATTTTGACTGGACCAAACCTTCGGTAGTAAGCGCATTTGGGCGAGTCGGTCATGCCTGTTTTTTCTTTCAGGTTGTTCCAGCAGAACATGTCTATGCACGTGTCCGTGACCACGTGGGCTCCTGTTTCCTCTATTACGGTAACGTACCCGGTTCTTTCGGCAAGGAGCTTCGTGGTGGCTGAGGTGTTAACCCAGAAGGAAACTCCGTCGCGGAGCTTCTTGCCTTTCGTGAGCTTTGCCAGCTCGGCCATTTGATCTAAGTTGTAGTGGGGGCAACCGAGTATGACTGTGTCTATCGGGCCGGTCGCGGTCTGGAGTTCTTCCTGGGTTTCCAGAAGCTCATGGTCCGTTACGACTATCTTGTCCTTCGGGATGTTTCCTGCGAAAGCTTCCTCCTCAGTCTTAGCCTCGGCGGTTATTCCAGGGATATGGAACATTGGTATCGCGCCTGTCACGTTCAACATAGCGCACAAGTTGATGTACTGGTCAATAGTAGGGCGTTTTGGAATGCCGACGAAGACGGGAATTCCGCTGGTTATTTTCTTTCCAACATATTGGCCCAAAAGAGAGTAGCTGTACCCGTCCTTCAAATTGGCTTCAACTTTGACGAGAACAGTGCCCTTCCGGTTTTCTCTCAAGTGCAATCCGTATTCAGGCGTCGCGCCGACTACACCCGCGGCGAGGGCCGTCTGTATTGATTCTCGATTTGTTAGCGCCCCTATGACTGAATTCACGTAGGGTGTCGCACTGGATTCAGAGAAGGCGACGTGTTCCCCGTATTCTGGAATGTTCTCAGCGAGGTATGGTATGCAGGACCAGCTCATGATCGCGCCGATCTGCCTATAGCAGTCTTTCGTCTTCCAAGCCACAGATGCTTCCTGATGCTCATCAGAGATGTTGATGAACTTCTGGAAATACTCGAAGTCTACGATTGGGTTCGTTGTAGTCATTATTTTGCAGGTCGCGCCGCCTTTGGCGAGAATTTCAACGAAATATAAGTCGCCCTCTTGCCCGCTGGACGCCGCATGCGCGCGGGTTACAGGGATCATGCGTGGGGCGTCAAAAGCCTCCCCGATGGCAACGAGCAGCTCCATCGCGCTCTGTGTCCCTGAGCCGCGTTCCCCCTTTAGCATCCGTTCCTCTTCGCTGGTCAGGTGCAGTAAACTCTCCCCCTCAACGCGCTGCTTCCAACCCCGGGATTCGTAATCTCCTTTCAAGCAATCTGAAGCCGACGAAACAGACAGTGGCTATAGCGGCGTACATTAGGCCAGCGGTTAGGAAGATTTCGATGGGCTTGAATTCAAGGGAATTAAAGGTCCTCGCCACACCAAAAATCTCTTGGACACCGATATACGAAGCTAACGACGAGTACAAGATTAGGTATATGATTTCGTTTGAGATGCCCGGGAGGGCGGCCCTTAAGGCTTGGGGAAGAATGATGTGGACAATTTCTTGCGGCTTGCTCATTCCAAGTGCTTCTGCCGCCAGCGACTGCCCTGCCTGTACTGATTGTATGGACCCCCTAACATATTCTGACTGGTATGCGCCGGTAACTAGCACGAACCCCAGAACGGCTGACCAATACGGAGAGAAGAAAACTCCCACATCTGGGAGTGCAAAGAAAATGATGAAGAGCGTGACTATGGCAGGGAAGCCTCGAAAAATCCCAACAATACTCGTCGCGACGAGTGAGACAGATCTATTCCCATAGACCCGAGCCACGCCTAGAGTGATTGCCAGAGCAACCCCGATCGGAACTGATACAACAATCAGCTCAATTGTTATCACGGACCCCGCAAATATTTGAGGAAGAAACGTATCCCAGAAGGCTATGCCTCATTCCTCCTGTAGAGTTCGTTGATACGTTTGAAGAATTTTTGAACGACTTCGTGCTTGGAATTCTCGATGACCTGATTGGGCGGTCCCCGTTCCAGAATTTTTCCGTCTCCCATGAACATTATCTCATCCGCCACCGACCGAGCGAAGCCTATTTCATGGGTGACGACGAGGCTGGTTAGTTTCTCCTGCGCCAGTTTCTTCATGACATCCAGGACTTCCCCGATTAGGTGAGGATCCAGGGCAGAGGTTGGTTCATCGTAGAACATGATCACTGGGTTCATGGCTAGGGCTCTGGCTATTGCCACCCTCTGCTTTTGTCCTCCCGAGAGTTCGGCTGGATATTTGTGGGCGTCATCCGCTAGGTTAACTCGTCCCAGCTCTTTCAACGCAAGGTCTCTAGCTTCGTCCTTTTTCATTTTCTTAACTATCTCTAAGGCTATGCTAACATTCTTCAAGGCAGTTAGATGGTTGAAGAGGTTGAATTCCTGAAAAACGAAACCGATCTTCTGCCTCGCTTTGTTCACGTCACCTACCTCATGGGTTATCTCCTTCCCCTCAAGCCAGACGCGCCCCTTATCCGGGTGTGTTAGGAGATTCAGGCACCTGAGAAGAGTGCTTTTTCCGGACCCGCTCGGCCCGCATATGACTTTGATCTGGCCCCTGTCGATTTCAAATGAAACGCCGTTCAAGACTTTGTTGCCCGCGTAGGTCTTTTCTAAATCCTCAACTTTCAACACTACCTCGCCGTCAGCCATTTCACAGCCTCCCGACTAGCCCTGGTATCTTCGTCCTTTCGTAGACCGTGTTAACGATTTTACTCCCGGCGTATGTTAGGACTATGAAGAGCCCGCCGGCGAAAAAGTACGGGATGAGGGGTTGATGGGTAGCCATGGCGACATACCTCGTCCTAGTCAATATCTCCAAAACGCCTAGAGTGAAAGTAATCGCTGAATCCTTAATCATTGTAGCATATTCGTTTGACCAGCCCGGCAGCGAGATTCGCAGAGCTTGGGGCAAGACTATGTGAAAAATGCCTCTCAGTTTACTCATGCCTAAAGCGCGGGCGGCCAGCAGTTGAGTATCTCCCAGAGAAAGTATTGCGCCACGGAATATTTGAGATTGGTACGCGCCGCTCCGGAGTCCAAGAACTACAATGCTACAGGCTAAAGGGTCAAGCTTGAAGCCGGTAGCAGGAAAAACCCCGAAGTAAAAGAGAAAGAGAAGGACTATTAGTGGTATGCTTCTGAAGAACCACACGTATGCATGTAGGATTGCTTTGATATCTTCGCCGCCGTAAATTTGTCCAATCGACATAAGGAGGCCAATGACGAACCCAATGCCTATGCCTCCGGCTACCAGCCCAAGCGTCCAAACAACACCAGAAAGAATGTATGGGAGAAACTCAGCAAACGCTGCCATCAGCTCACGGCTTCTGACATAGTTCGCGAGAGATTCTCCCGTTCAGACGGGAGTGAGTAAACTCAGTTCGCGATCGGCTTAGACACTCCACTTGTCCCTGAGGTCCTGCCAGTCGGTAGTCGCCATTATGTCCTCTAATGCGTGGCTGATTGCGTTTCTTAGTCCGTAGTCACCCGGCCTTGTCGCATACCCGTACGTTGCGTCCCCACCGATGGTTGATACTACCCTGAACTTTGCTGCGACATCCGGCTGGGTCTTGAACAACGGTCCGGTAAAGGCACTATCGCTGATGACAGCGACCGCTCTGCCGTCTGTTACAGCCTTGAAAGCCAGCTCGTAGGAGTCAAGCCCGAGTTTCTGGAACTTGTATCCTTTCGCGAGGAGTTTTGTGGCCCACTCGTCTGAAGTGGCGCCAGTCTGGCATGCTATGAATCCACCGGAGTTTAGGATGTCGTCCCTTGATCTAGTCTCCGTTACCAATGCTAGGAGTTGATGAATGTAGCTGTAGTATGGAACGCTGAACCAGACTATTTCCGACCTCGCTGCAGTGTCCGTCATTCCCGAAGCCACAAAGTCAAGGTCACCAGACTGCACCGCGGTGATTATTGCTGACCAGTCCCAAGGTTTGTGCACAATTTGCCAACCGTACTTGTTTGCGATCAGGTTGACGACGTCGACATCGAATCCCACTGCATTGCCGGAGGGGTCGATTTGTGTGAAGGGAGGATAAGCCGCGTCCATCCCGTGTATAATTGTGGAGCCTGATGGGGGCAAATCAGCCCATTTTGCTTTTGGTGGAGGGGGAGCGATGAGTGGTGCGACTGCCGTGCCTGCGAGTGCGCCGACAACGAGTCCGCCGACACCGACGCCGGCAGTTTTCAGAAATCCTCTACGCGATTTTTTCTCAGACAAATTCTTGCCTCATCTGATTATCGATTTCATGCGTATTTATCGCTATCCTATTTACTGCGTGAATCTGGGCGATTACGTTTAATTCATGCTGAGCCGAACGCTTGGTTTGATTATCTTGATTTCTCGACGTGCCGTAGGTGAAGTACGTCAGATCAACGTAAAGCGAGAGACGCCGAGAGAGCGGGGTCTCCCAAAACAAGCTGTCGATCATGTGTTGGTCAAGCGGACTGGACTCGTTGGGGACTTCAACAAGTGGCGGCATGAGGAATCGCACGATGACCCTGCGATGGCCGTCCTTCTCATGCCGATAGAGACTATTCAAGAACTGAACGGGGAAGGATGGCCGATTAAACCAGGGGATATCGGCGAAAATTTCACCACATCAGGAATTCCATACAATCGTTTCGCCCCAGGGAAGCGATACAAAATCGGGAAAGCAGTGATTCGGGTTACCAAACCTTGTGATCCTTGCGATAACCTATACTTGCTTCCCTACGTTGGGAAAGGTCCGGACATCGTGAAGGCCATGTACGAACGGAGGGGATGGTACGCCAGCGTGGAACAGGAAGGCGAGGTCTTGAAGGGCGACACGATAGAAGAACTAAGCAGCTCATGAGCGACAAGAACTGAAATGGTAAGGGCTAGCACAGCCCATACCCGGTACCTATCCCTTTCAACCACCGCCGATGGTTCTCGGCGCTAATCGTGCTACATTTCAAAGTCACAGTCGGGATTGGAACATCTCCAGGTTTCCGCAACTGGAAGTAGTGTACCTTCATCACATTTCTTACACTTTGGAAAGTTGGCTACTGTTATGTTTACTGCCATTCAACTCACCTCCTCTCGCTTAGGAATCATTCACGGAGTTCCGCTTGCAAAACCGTGACAGCTTTACCGCCTATGTACACTCGCTTGTCACCGACTCGAACACGAACTATGCCGCCGCGAGCAGATGCTTGATAGCCTAACAATTTGTTCTTACCTAGCCGCCCGCTCCAGAAAGGCCCCAGAACGCAGTGCGCCGAACCCGTTACGGGGTCCTCGTTAATTCCCGTTCTCGGCGCAAAGAAGCGGCTAACGAAATCATATGGCTTAGTTGTTGCTTTGGCGGTCACGATGAGTCCCCGGATTGGTAGCGCTGAAAGGCGGGTGAAGTCCGGCCTCAATCCCCTAACCGTCTTCTCTGATCCAACTTCAACGATGCAATCAAAGCGGCTTCTGCCAACATACCTCGGCTTTGTCCCAAGAGCCTTGGGAAGGCCGCGAGGAATCTTGATACGCTTGTCCGGTAGGGCCGGGAAATCGAGTTCGATCCACTCACCTTGGCGCTGGGCCGTTAGAAGGCCGCTGCGCGTGTGAAACCGGGCATGGTCCTGAGAATTCAGTACTCCCTGTTCCCAAAGGATGTGAGCGCTTGCGAGGGTAGCATGGCCACAAAGGTCCACTTCGACCGCCGGCGTGAACCAGCGCAGGTTAAACCCGTCCCCCCGCCTTTGAAGAAAAGCGGTTTCGGACAGGTTCATTTCCCGAGCCACGTTCTGCATCCAGTTATCGTCACGCGGCTCCGGTAGGATGCAGACGCCAGCAGGATTCCCAGCGAACGGCCTCTCAGCGAATGCGTCCACTTGGAAAATCGTCAGTCCCATGAATCGCTAGTTATCAAAACATGTGTATAATCCTTTAACCGCTCAAGGACTCTAGAAAAGAAATGGCGCAAGCTTCCACAGCGTCTTTCGCGCATACGCCCTGTACGCCGGATCTTCTCTCAAGAGTCGCTCTTCACCCTGTAACCTCAAAACAAGAAAGAAACCGGATGTTGCCAATATGAGTAGGTTGAAGGGTAAGAAATTGTTGAGGACGAAGCCAGTTTCGGTGAGAAGGTAGCCCGAATACATTGGGTGGCGCACGATGCGGTACATACCCTTAGTTTTGATACCCCGGTTTTCAGGTGCGATGCCGAAACTGTTATTCAACGAAAGAAATGCGCCAAACGTCAGAACCGCCCCTCCAACCTCCAAGAACTCGCCGACAAGTGAACCACTGGTGCCAACCAGTGGCCGAAACAACATAGGCGAACCCAAAGCGACGAGAGTGTAAACGTAATCAGCAATTTTAGTCGAAAAGACGAGTAGACTCCTTCTCGTAACAAAAAACGCAAGAGCCGTGAGCTGATAACCCAGGAAGAAAGTCTGGTAAATCAAGAAGAAAGGATGAAGTTGCACAAAGAAGAAAGACCGAGCGTAAATAACCAGAAAGTAGAGCGCGAGTACAACAAATACTGAATCGGTAAGTAATGGCAAAAGACGAATCGCCCCCATCACGCTCACCTTTTGATTAGCGCCTGTAGGCCATACATTACTAATGTGCAATTCGTTCCGAAAAAAGAATTGCCAAATGCTTCCACAGCCCAGTACTCTAATTCGTATCGTTCGTTTCCCATTCTCCAAACACACGTGGTTCTATTGCGAATCAAAATGCAAAGCTTCATGTCCCTCCAGCGGGCTATGGTGAACGGGAGGCAGCCTGGAAATGTTGGAGCCCATCTTTGGCATTCACTTGAGCATTTTAGCCCTGCTTTTGCGGCTAGCGATTGGTAGTCTTTACATCTACCACGGTTATCCCAAATTGGGAGCGGCAAGGAAGGGGACGGCAGATTGGTTGAAGAGCATTGGCTTCCCTGGCTCGTTTGCTGCCTTTGCTGGCGTGGTTGAATTCTTTGGTGGAATTGCTCTGGTTATTGGCTTACTCACATCTGTCGTCGCTGCACTTTCCGCTATATGGATGATTGCCACGACCTGGCTGTCCATGGTGAAGATGAAGAAGAAATATGCGGGCGGCTATGAGCTGGACATAACCCTGCTTCTAATCTCTCTCGCACTCGCCGCCATTGGAGGCGGCAGGCTCTCACTCGACTATCTACTGCGAATCTGAGTCAGATTCTCTAGTAGTGTTTAGGAAATAGTTTGGGTGCGGAGGGCTTTCAGGGATTCCTCCGTGGCTGTGAGTGTCTCTTCAATTTCGCGTTCAGTGTGAACCGCCGAGATGGAGATGCGTTCAAGTCCGTCTGGGTGCATGTAGACGCCGTGCTTTAGCATTTCATCCCTGAATCGTTTGTATTTCTCTTGGTCCGACTGGGTCGACTGCCTGTAGGTGGAGACCTTGCGGAGCTTGGTGAAGTAGATGGATAGCAAGGGTCCAACAGCGTTAACGACCACTTGGTAACCCGCCTCACGGAATTTCGCAGCTAGGCCCTCCCTCAGTTTTGAACCATTGTCTGCCATCCGACGGAATGCTTCGCCATCGTTCTCCATCAGTGTTTCCAGAGTTGCTTTTGAAGCGGCAAGCGAGAGTGGGTTCGCGTTGTATGTTCCGCCGAAGCCTATTCTTCCAGGCCCAATCATGTTCATCAAGTCCCTTTTCCCAGCGACTGCGGCGATAGGGGTGCCCCCTCCAAGAGCTTTAGCAAAACAGGCCAAGTCGGGGGTTACGCCGTACAGCTCTTGCGCGCCGCCTCTTGCGACACGGAAGCCTGTTAGGACTTCGTCAAAGATGAGGAGGACATCGTACTTGATGGTTAGTTCGCGGAGGTGTTTGAGATATTCAGGTTCCGGTGGGATGACGCCCTGGTTCGCCATGACAGGTTCAGTTATGATGGCTGCGACGTCGCTGCTGTACTTCTTGAGTATGCGTTCTAGGGCGGCTAGATTGTTCCATGGCGCTACGATCACAGTTTTCGCGACCTCGTCGGGAATGCCGGGGAAGTATGCTAGCCTAGTCGGGCTAGATTCTAACCCTGAGACAGGAGAAGGCGAGTCCACGCTAAAGAGAACGGAGTCATGGTGCCCGTGGTAATGCCCCTCGAATTTGATCAGCTTATCCTTCCCAGTAACCGCCCTTGCAATCCGTATCGCTTCCATCGTCGCTTCGGTGCCTGTGTTCGCGAATGTGACCATTTCCGCGCAGGGGACTGCGCCCGAGATCATCTTGGCAACTTCAATTTCCAGTTCGGTTGTCGTCCCGAACATCGTGCCTTCTTGAAGTTGTCTTTGGATTGCAGAGATGACCTTAGGGTGCTTGTGACCGAGAATCAGGGCGCCGTAGGCCATGAGATAATCAATGTACTTGTTTCCGTCCACGTCCCAAACCCTTGGTCCTTCGCCATGCTTGAAGAGGGTTGGGAAAGGCTCATGCATGTGAACTCGAACATTGGAAGACGCGCCGGCAGGCAGGTAGACTCTGGCCTGCTCATAGAGCTGCTTGGACCTCTCAAGTGAGGTGGCCTCCGTTGTTGGATTAATCACGCCGAGAAGCTTTGTTTCCTCGCGGCGGTCTAGGAGGGCTTCCATTTCTATCAACTCTTTCATACAGAATTCGCCTTGTTCTACCATATAAATCAGTATTATGGTTCTCACGCTCGTTTTTCACATTTTTTGACCTCAAAATTGCGTTTTCTGACTCCAAAGTGTCAGGGAAAAATTGAATCCAAAGGAATTCCGGATGAATTTGAACTGTTCAACTGTAAGCTTCTCAATTCAACATAATTTGAACTTATGAGGCGTTTGAACGCAGGGTTCGCAAGGTTGGCGTGTCGATATGCTTCCTGTTCCTCGGACGGAGCTGACATCTACCCAGGAAACGTTCGTGATTTCTTGGAAACAAGTCGATTGAACAATAGGGGCGAGGTGAGGGTGTTTGTTACCTGCGAGCGCAAGGCCAAATTAGTTTAATCCATTTTCAGTTGGCTAAACGAACAAAATGCTACAGCTAAATGCTAAGCGTTAAAGCTAGATTGCCGGCACGTATCTCCGCTAGTAGATGGGACCTATTTTGCAGATGAAGTTTCGATTGAGTAGGTTAGCTATTGGAAAGATGCAGGGCATCTTAGTGATCGTAGTCTTACTGCTCGTGATTGCGGGCGGTGTATACTTCTACTCTTCAAACAGGCCCGGAACCACAAGTACAACCAGCCAAGCGCCTACGACGCTAGTTGTGGAAGAAGAAAGCCAGCCCGACTCAATGGATCCTGCGGTCAGTTACGCAACTTCTGGATGGGAAGTTGTTGAGCAAGTCTACCAGGGCCTGTTGGCTCCGAATGGCCAAAGCTACACAAGCTACGTTGGCGTTCTTGCGCATGATTGGTCAGCTTCGTCTGACGGTATGACTTACACGTTCACGCTGAGGCCGGGCGTGACATTCAGTAATGGTGATCCCTTCAATGCCTTTGTGATGTGGTTCTCAATCTACCGGACCCTCGTGATGAATCAGGGGCCCGCATGGATTCTTGGTCAGAATCTCGGTGCCTCGAATGGCGCCGGCTTCAATGTTACTGATAGTATGCTGAATTCCATAAACTACACAAGCCCGTCTCCAAAGGATTTGAATTACATGACCTATCCGAATCAATCGGTTCAAGTGACCGGGCCCAATCAGCTGATTATCCGTCTTGGATACGGTTACAACGGGCAGGCACCCTATTCGTCATTTCTAGCCACACTCAGTACACCTACGGCTTACGCGGTCGACCCGATCGTTGTGGAAGCAAACGGTGGAGTTGTGGCGGATCAACCGAACAACTGGATGGAAACTAATGCCGTCGGAACGAGCTTCTACAAGCTTCAATCATGGATTCAAGGGCAGAGCGTGACCTTAGTCAAGAATCAAAACTATTGGGGGGCGAATGTTTCAACATCGGAGGGAAATTCTGCGATACAGCCTGCTATCATTGACACCGTAAACTTGTACTATAAACCCACGTCCACTATGGTTGCTGACCTAAAGTCTGGCTTTGCTCAAATCATCGTTGCCCCGACGTCCCAGTATAGTGTTCTGAATCAAATTCAAGGCGTCTCCGTATCAGTTTTGCCGCCTGTATTCGGCTCAGCGCAAGGTGTCCACTTCCTATACATGGACCCCTATGCCTTTCAGCCCTTCCAAGACGTTCGGGTCAGAGAAGCTATCGCCAATGCGATCGATTACAAATCCATAATTCACACAGTTTTCAATGACCAAGCGACTCAATGGATAGGTCCAGTGCCACCCGGCTTTCCAGATTACAATGAATCAACTACCGGCCTGCAGCCGTACCAATTTGACCCAGCGATGGCTGCGAATTTGCTCGCCCAGGCCGGCTACAAGGCGACCCTTCCTGATGGAACGAAACTCAATGCTGGCGGGAAGATTTTTCCGGCCGTTAACTTTCTGTACGATGCTGATTCATCCACAGAAGGACAGACCGCCCAAATCATAGCGACAGAATTAGGTTCCATAGGTATTACAGTGACACTCACGCCGCTAACGTTCAAGCAATATGCGAATGTCATAACTAGCACGTCAGACCCAAGCACAACGGCCTACCCGTTTGGAATAAGCTTCTACAGCGAAGACTACACAGCTAGCATAGACTACGTTTCAGCCATTACTACAACTGGACAGATAGGCTTCTCCGCATACAGCAATGCTACTGTTGCGGGTTGGACGACTGCAGCGGCTTCGGCTCTGGATGAGAACACAGTAATCAGTAATTTGAGTCAAATCACAAAGGCCATGTATTACGATTACACGGACATATGGTTGTACGTGCCGTACTTTATGGCAGCCAACAAGAGCAACGTTGTCGGAATGATACCGAACCCTGCAGGCTCTGGTGCAGCATACTTCATGTTCTACAATACAGTTCACTACAGCTCCTAGGTGGATCCTTCGGTCTACGTCAAGGATTTTCTTAGGCTCCTTGCAAAGAGAACTATAGGCGCGATCGGAGTTTCACTTGGAACAATCACAATAATCTTCCTCATCTCACACGTTCTCAGCCCCAACCCAGCCCATCTTTGGGCTGGACCGAGGGCGAGGGCTTCGACAATTCTAGCAGTCCAGGCAAGGTACCATTTAACCGACCCACTCTTCTTACAATTCTACTATTTCCTGCGTGATCTAATTACTGGCAACTTTGGGATTGACCCGCTAAGCGGGCAGCCGATCCTCGCCGAGATCCTGTTCTACCTACCAAACACGCTCGAGTTGGTGTTCGTTTCATTCGCAATGTTGGTGGTAGTGGGTATAGGGTTAGGCTACTTGTCAGGGATGCGGTTCAGCACTCCCGTGGATTCTGTGATTAGAACAATATACTTAGTCTCTTGGTCAACCCCAATGTACCTAGCAGCCATTCTCGGAATCCTGGTTTTCGCCACATACCTTCCGATATTTCCGTCTGGCGGGATGTATTCGCTATCGCTCACGCCCGTACGAAGCGTGACTGGGTTCTACCTCGTGGATTCTCTGATCGGACTCAACATCCCTGCATTTCTGTCTGGCCTTCAACATCTCATTCTGCCCGCCGTAGTCCTAGCGGCTGTCAACTTCGGCTTGATCTCGAGAGCCGTTAGGTCTTCAATCCTGAATGTGAGATGGTCGACCTACGTGAAGACTGCACGGGCCAAGGGTCTGAACGAAGATGAAGTGAAGCGTAAACACATTCTTAGAAATGCGTTGATAGATGCTACAAGCCTTAGCGCTGTTTTGTTTGGTTGGGTTTTGACAGGAACCGTCGTGGTAGAGGAATTATTCGCGTGGCCAGGTTTAGGGCAGTTCGCATTTCAGGCCATATACTCCAACGATTACCCTGTCCTGATCCCGATAGTTGTGGTGTTCACGCTCGGCGTAATCGTAGCCAACTTTGTCGCGGACGTGCTCTATTCAATCCTTGATCCACGAATAGCGATGGGTGCTCAAACTGGCGCAATCTCTTAAGTTCAGGCAACTGTTGTTTTCGAACCGCCTTTCCGCGTTAGGCCTTGTTATCGTTATAATTTCGGTCACATTAGCGGTCCTATTCAGTCTCCTAGGAAGAGGAATCACACCGTACGACCCATATGCCCTCAACCTTCAGCAATCAAACCTTCCCCCTAGTACCTCCCATTTCTTTGGGACGGATTTTCAGGGACGTGATATTTTCTCAAGGGTAATCGCTGCTCTGCCTATCGATCTCGGTCTACCTATCGCGATCGTTTTGTTTTCGTCCATGTTGGGGATTTTCCTGGGGATGGCGGCCGGCTATCTGGGAGGGCTAGTCGACGAGGTCGTTATGAGGGTTACAGATCTTTTTCTCGCCTTTCCGACTATAATCATGGTCCTCGCTGTCGCGGCAACCCTCGGTTCGGGCTTAGTAAATGCGACACTGGCCTTCATCTTCGTTTGGTGGCCGCCCTACGTCAGATTGGTCAGGGGCGGCGTGCTCGAGGTTGCTGCCGAAGATTTCATCGCTGTTTCCAAAGCGTTGAATTCATCCGTCCGCAACATAATGTTCAAGGGTATTCTTCCGAACATAATACCGTCAGTTCTGACTTACGCAACTCTTGATGTCGGAACAGCACTTCTTGAAGTATCTATACTCGGTTTTCTCGGTGTCGGAATCCCACCAGGAACCCCTGAACTAGGCACGATGGTGGGTTCCATCAGCTACGGCCTCTATACCTATCCTTGGCAAGCGCTCATACCAGCCTTCGTAACGATGATCCTAGCCGTCGGGTTTAGTTTCTTGGGAGAAGGCGCAAGAGAAGCTTCCGACGTGAAGGTTAGGCCCTACATTCTCTTCCGAGCGTTCCGAAAGACACCGCTGCCTGAGCGGGTCCCGATTACGCAGCCGGCGATTTCAACTCCGAGCTCTGGAGATTAGTTTTGGCATACAAATGGCAAGCTGCAAACTGGTCGGAACCTAGATTGTACATCGGCGGGGGTTCCACACATTTGTCGAACACAGAGGGACAAACCTTGCTGTATATGCACCCGCCAGAAGCTGGCCCCTGCTCACTCAACAACTCCTGTTCCACCTCAACACGTTGAAGCCGCGGAACGTTCGCCATTAATTTCGTTGTGTAAGGATGCTTGGGATTAGTGACCACATCGTACGTTCGGCCTACTTCCACAAGTTTTCCATAGTAGAGAATTCCCAGAGAATTGCTCATGTACTTGATGACATTGATGTCATGCGTAATGAAAAGAATGGAAAGCGCCAACTCTGACTTCAGGTTCCTGAGCGTGTTCAAAACTTGCGCTTGGATTGACACGTCCAACGAACTCGTGGGTTCATCCAGCACGAGTAACTTCTTTGGTACGACAAGTGACCTTGCAAGGCTCACCCTCTGCTTTTCGCCGCCGCTAAGCTCCCTCGGATAGGCATTGATGGCGCTTTTCCGCAAGCCCACTTGGTCAATCATCTCATGGATTCTCTTGTCGTAATTTTTCCTATCGAATTCCTTCGAGGCAACAAGAGCCTCTTTCAGAATCTCCTTGACTTTCAAACGAGGGTTCAGGGAGCCAACCGGGTCTTGGAAAACTATTCCGACGTTTCGCCTCAAGTAGGTTACGTCCGCCTTCTTGCGGAAATTTACCTCCCTGCCCAGCAGCGTGATGGATCCAGCCCTCGGCCTGTAGAGGCCCACTAGGACTTTGGCGATTGTTGATTTCCCGGACCCGGTTTCCCCAGCTAACCCGAAGGTTTCTCCTTCCCGGACCTTGAACGAGACATCGTCAACTGCGTTTATCGTCTTTGAAGACCGTTCGAATAAGAGTGAGCTGGCTCCTCTTGCCCGGAAGGTAACTGTGAGGCCATCCGCCTCGACAATATTGTTCATTTTTTCTCTTCCAACCAGCAAGAGACCCGGGACCCATCAGGGGCTTCGAAAATCGGTGGCTCAGTTTCCTTGCATTTCGGCATAACGAATGGACACCTGGGGTGGAATTTACATCCGGTAGGCAGTCTCCTGAGGTCGGGGGCTTCGCCGGTAGGAGCAGGTAGCGGGGGGGAATCAACGAAGCCTTGCGGAATAGCAGCCATCAATTTCTGCGTGTAAGGATGCCGAGAGTTATTCAACACGTTCTCAGCTTTGCCTTCTTCCATCACCCTGCCAGCATACATCACACACAACCTATCACAAATCTGAGAAGCGACGGTTAGGTCATGCGTAATCAATATCATCGTTGTCCCAGTGCGTTTATTCAAATCCTTGAGTATGGTCAATATCCTGTTCTGGACGTAAACATCAAGCCCAGTGGTCACCTCATCCAGAATCAGCAACCTCGG
>Ga0208039_1000195_pt1 | contig 54212 bp, 61 predicted proteins | sample June2015DPH_20_1_2_FD_184722 | JGI IMG/M metagenome (GOLD analysis project Ga0208039, IMG submission 184722) | Peatland microbial communities from SPRUCE experiment site at the Marcell Experimental Forest, Minnesota, USA - June2015DPH_20_150... | ecosystem: Environmental > Terrestrial > Soil >... | reverse complement strand
GGGGAACCCTGAGGTTGATGGTCACCCGCATGGGCCAGAAGGCAGGCGTGCAGAAGGCCTACCCGCACAAGTTCCGGCACACGTTCGCAATCACTTACCTACGCTCCGGCGGAGATGTGTTCACGCTACAGCAGCTGCTGGGTCACGGGTCCCTTGACATGGTGCGGCACTACGCCCGGATCGCAACGTCGGACGTCGCGCTCGCTCACCGCAAGGCGAGCCCGGTGGACAACTGGAGGTTGTAGCTGGCGGGGGTGTCATCTGACATACCGAATGTCGATGACTTGCCGCCCCCTCCTCGGCGTTTCAGTGTTCAGTGACGGGTCACCCCAACGGGTCAGCCCGCCCTCGTCCCCTGGAGCTCACAGTCCCGGGCCCCCTGGAACCCGCGGCCCAGGATCCCGAGGGCCCGCCTCGGTGCTTGGGCCGAGGGGACGGGCGAGTCCAGCACCCGCTACCTCAGGCCGTGAACGCAGTCGTTCGGCTAGAGTTCGAGGACTACCTCGACACCTCGTAGGGCACCAGTTCCCTGGGGTCGTCGGTTTTAATCCTGGCCAGCCCGTCACGAGGGCAGGCTCCGCATCCCCGTGGAAGGCTTGTCCGGAACCCGGCGCAAGCCATGCGGCCCATCGGCGACGAATAGCTGAGGCACGCCCAACCGTTCGACCGGAGTAGTGGTCCAAGGAGTGGCCCCAATGCACAGCGCGGCCTTTTCTTCCAGGGTCATTTGTTCGATAATTGCTTCAATCTGCGCCATACGGGATGTCCTTCCAGCGTTGCAGGTAGAGGCCGGTCCCTTTGCTACCCGGCGGGGACCTGAACCCTGAGCGAAAGGATGGAGCTTTCGGCCGAGGAGAACATACCGATGAATCCATCGATCTCGGCGGCGGCGTCGAAATCGGGGTGCGTGCTCTCGATCCGTAGAACAACGGACCTCTTTCTGATGCCGCAACGCAGCGCACCCATCATCCAGGGAAGTCGAACCCTTGACTCGGAGCGCCCTCCCACGTCGACACATGATCCTCAGCCGTCATCAGCCCAAGATACCACTCTTCCCCTGATCGGACCGCATCCAAATACTCTTGTTCACTCCCGGCCCGTCAACCGGCCAACGACACGCAACGACCTCCGGAGGCTGAAGGCGGCAGGAAACCGGACAACGACTGCCGGTCACCAATGCTCCCGACACGCATTGGACTTCCATCGGAGTGCTCGACCGGCCGTGACTTGGAACGCCCAAGATCCTCGCCAGATTCTGCAATTCGTGCAAGCGGAGGAACGTCCGACCTACTATCTGGGCGGCCTCGGTCCATGATCGAGCGGAAGCGCTCGGTCGCTCTTCCCCGACTTGTCCCATATACTCGTCAGTCGACGCTTGCAGCGTTACTGGCGCAAGGAGAGGTTCAGCACGGCGTGCCAAGCCATGCAGGCAACAGCGAGTGAAAGAACTCGCACGGGCTTGCCTAGCATGGAAGGGAGAAAAAGCCGCTCGGCCGCCGGTCGCAGCCGCCCTGAACCGTGTTGGGGCACGGCAGATCGCCGGTCAAGTCGAGCCGGTTCCCGTTTTCCGCCTTTTCAGAAGGGAGGCCCATCCAATGATCGGCATCTTCCAAGCCTACGCGCCCATTTATCTTATCGTTGCCGGCGTCGCGATGCTTGCCGCCTATGGGATCCCTCTCCTGGTGGTGCCCATGGCCTGGGGCCGCGTGTTCCGATGGCAGATCCCCCCTCCCGCCCAGTTGACGACGTTCCTGGCGCGTTCCCTCGGGGTGTTCATCTGCGTCGTCTCTGGTTATGCGTTCTGGGTGGCCACAGTTCCCGCTGCACAACCGTTCTATTTCCAGTTCATGCTCCTGCTGTTTGCGGGCATGATCGTCCTACACGTGTACGGAGCGATCCGGAAGGTGCAGCCGATCACGGAGACGATAGAGATCGCCCTGTGGGTGGTTCTGCTTCTGGTGACGCTGGCGTTCTACCCGGCGACATGAGTTCCTTGTCCCACATCACCCGAGGCCAGTCCAATTACTGTCGAAAAGCTCTCTGCGCCTGACTTGACCGGCAAGCCCAATTGACGCTCCCAGTCTGGGACCTCAATGATGCGGCAAACGGGATGGGCTGGGGTTGCCCTCGAGGGCTCTTTTGCAGTTGCGGTCCCGCAGGGGAATCAACCGCCTGCCCGCTGTCGATTTGTTCAAGCCGGGGCCGCGGGCATAGGTACGACGCAGAAAGTGATCAATGATCTGCACCTGAGGTAGACCCTAGACGTCCTTAGGGCAATCCCATCCCATGCCTCTCGCCTTCAACCGGCCGGACCTGAGCTTGGAGGTTTCCGTCCGAGCCCGGCGGCGAAAAGGGGCCATGGAGAGCCATTCGGAGATGCCTCATGTTCGAATTCGACCACACCATTTCAACCGAGAACGGACGCCAGATCCAGATCCTCGAATCGGGCCAGCCAGATGGAGTTCCCGTCGTCGTCCACAGCGGCACACCGAGCTCAAGACTGCTCTTCCGCCACTGGGTCGAAGACGCACTCTCGCGCGGAATCCGGCTGATCGGATACGACCGGCCCGGGTACGGAGGGTCCGAGGCCGCTCCCGGCCGGACCGTGGCGGACGCGGCCGACGATATCGCCGCCATCGCCAGGGCGCTCGGCATTAGCCGCTTGGGCGTTTGGGGAGCCTCCGGCGGAGGCCCGCACGCCCTTGCCTGCGCTGCGCTCCTGCCAGACCTGGTTGCGGCCGCTGCCGCACTTGCCTCGCCCGCGGCTTATCCCTCCGAGGGCCTCGACTGGTTTGCCGGGATGGGCGAGGACAATATCCTGGAATTCCACAAGGCGCTTGAAAGCCGGGAGGCCCTTCAGTCGTTTGTGGAGTCCAGCGCTCCCAGCATGCTGGACGGCGAGCCCGAATCGCTCATGCACGCCTTGCAGTCCCTCCTCAGTCCGGTCGACGCTGCGGTAGTCTCAGGTGACTTCGCGGCCTTTCTGCTCAAGTCGATTCGCGAAGCCATCGGCGAACGGGGCGATGGGTGGGTCGATGACGACCTCGCCTTCGTCAGGCCCTGGGGTTTCCAACTGAGCCAAATCCGGACGCCGGTGCTGTTGTGGCACGGCAGGCACGACCGGTTCGTCCCTTTTTCCCACGGGGAGTGGCTGGCAAGGCACATCCCGAAGGTGGACGCCCGGCTCTCGGAAGATGACGGCCATCTCACCCTCATCCTGCGGCGGATTCCCGATGTCCACTCCTGGCTCCTGGAACAGATGAAATAGGATCTCTCGGATTGGGCCGTTGGACTCGGCCATCAAGACAGGCGAACATGGCGCGGTTGGCCCTCCCCCGGACGGTTGAGGGGTCGGCAGATCTGTGGTCGAAGGAGGTTGTCAAGGGGGCCCCGCCTCGAGGGAGGGATGAAGCCAGGAGGAGGGTCCCGCAGCTGCGGCCTGCGGCTTGGAAAAGTGCTACAGCGAAGCGTTCAGCTGGCAAAGCCCAGGATCGGGCACTAGGGCCGGGGCTGAGCCTTCAGGTACAGGGCATACAGCAGCGCCGAGTGGATGAAGTCCTGCTTGACCGCATGGGTTGAATTATCCCCATACTCAACGTCAACGCACCAGTGGCTTGCAGGATCGTACCGCAGACTGAGCGTCTCCATCGCCGGGTCCGCCCCTCCGGCTTTGATCCGGTTGTCAAGAAGCTCCAGGAGGTCATCCGCGTCCGGGACATAGGCAAAGGCATCGTCATGGAAATCGACAGCCCCAGCTTCCCCTTCCCCTACAAGCTTCAGTTCTGGCGGGTCCCCAGTCACGTACCAGTCGCCGGTGTGAGTCTTCTTTCCCGCCCACATCCTGCGGCCATTCCAGCATCGCTGCAGATACTCTTCCCTGAACCCCATCCGTACCTCCCCTGGGATCTGGGAAAGCCGACGCCTCCTGATTGCGAGCCGCCCCTCAGGCACTCTCGCCGTGCTTCCTCACAAGTGACCTTGCCGGGAGATGGCCGAGCCCCCACCGCATCACTACCCAGACTCGGTTGACACTGACTGCACCTTCCAGCCAGACCCCGAGGCACGTTGAGCGAGTTCGGGAATTCCAACTGCCAGCGCCCCCGGACTTCATCGGGCGCAGAGGGCAGGCCCCCCCTTTGGTCGACCCGTGTGCAGGATTGCGGTCTCATGCCCAACGATGACGGGCCTTCAGATCTTTGGATGTCTCCTTTCCGTGGACGAAGAGAGGCAATGGTCGAACAGGCGGTCGAATCTAGTGCGCCTCGAGGACTACCTCGTTCCAGAAGGCCTCCCGCACCGGCGAGGTGGGGTACCGCTTCACCCAAGGCTTGAGGAGAAAATTGTACCGGTTATAGAAGAGCGGCACCACCAGGGCCTGCTCGACCAGGATGCGGTCCGCCTCCTGGTATATTGCCATCCGCTGTTCCTGGTGGGTGCTCTGGCCTGCCTTTTCCACCAGACTGAGAAAGGCTTCGCCCGGATGGACCGTCCTGTACGCGCGCAGGCCCAGCCTCAGAATGTTGTCGGGGTCCGGGTAGTCCGCCGCCCAACCCACTGCGAAAACGGAGGTGGGCGGTTCTCTCACGCTCAGAGTGTATTCGCGCCAGGGCAGCTCTTTCAGCTTCACCTCCACGCCCAGATTCTCCCGCCATTGGGTCTGGAAGAATCCCGCAGTGCCGAAGCTGTACACCGCGTAGCTGAACTCCGTCTCCGGAAACCCTCGCCCGCCGGGGTAACCGGCCTCGGCAAGGAGCCGCCTAGCCTGCTCCGCATCAAAAGGAAGGCCGACGTTCGGCGAATGACCCGGGACCCCCGGCGGAATCATCCCCCCCAGCGCAGGCGAGTAATACCCCCGGAGGGCGACATCGGCTAACGTCTCTCGGTCCAGGGCATGGCCAAAGGCCCGACGAACGCGCGGGTCATCGAAGGGCGCTCGGGTCATGTCAAACAGCAGGAAGCCGATTCCTGCGGAGGGGGCCTGGAAATATTCCCCCGGGTGACGGTACCTGACCAGGTCCATTTCAACAGGAGGCAGTTCGAGGACGTCCTCCTCATCGGCCTCGTAGCGGCCCAGCATCGCCGGACAATTCATGGTCGACTCGAGGGTCAACTCCACACGCTGAAGATTCCCTGGAAAGCGGCCATGATATTCTGGGTTGCGCACGACGACCAGTCGCTCGGCCGGCCTCCAGGATTCCAGCCGGAACGGGCCGTTCGTGACGATATTCCCCGGCTCCGTCCATGCCTCGCCGTATTTCTCCACAGCGTGCCGGGGAACGGGATAGAGGAGCGCCATGAGACGCAGGAAGTATCCGGCCGGTCTCTCCAGGTCCACCACCAGAGTCAGATCATCGACGGCTTTCACTCCGACCTCATCCGCGTTGGGCACTTCGCCCGCATGAAAGGCCCGCGCCTCCCGGATGTCTTCCAAATAGGTGGTCACGCCTGAGTCGAGGCGCGGATCCAGGATCCGCTTGCAGGCAAACTCATAATCACGCGCCGTCACTGAAACACCGTCGCTCCAGCGCACATCGTTCCGCAGATGAAAGACATACTTCCGACCCCCTTCCAAAACCTCCCACGCCCGAGCCCCGTCAGGAACGATGTCCATCTCGGGAGTTTGTTCCACCAAACCACTGAAGAGATGGGTGATGATGGGTATGTCCGAGGCCCACGTCGCCAGACTCGGGTCCAGGGTGATGACAATGGGCCAACTGCTGCGGAGAGCGTGAGGCGCAGGCGGGGGTGCCACGGCCGGCGCGCTTTCCGGTCGCTGCCACAGGGCAAAGCCCTCCTGATAGGCCTGGCGCGACTCCTTGAAGTTGAAGATCGTGTGTTGGACCAGGCCCAGTTTCATGAACGTCCGGGCGGCTTGCTCGTACTCCTTGCGTTCCTTCAGAATCGTAACCGCCTCCTGGTAGGCCTCGATGGCCTCCTGGAAGGCGAACAGGCCCTGGGCGCGATCTCCCGCCATCAGCAGGTAGCGGGCTGCCTTCTCCCACTCCCCCGCCTCAGCAAAGTGACGGCCAAGCTTGGGCGCCAGAACGTCCAACTCTCCCGGGTGAAGACGTTCCAGAGTCTGAGCCACACGCCCGTGCAGACGCTGGCGCCGCAGGCCGATCACGCTTTCCTGCAGGGCGTGCTGGACCAGGGCGTGCACGAAGGCGAAGCGTGGGGCGCTCCGAAGACCAGGCCCGCCTGGCTGATGCACTTCCTCGATGAGTTGGGCACGCTCCGCGCTTTCAAGCGCATCGATCAGCGCGTCTTCATCCAGATCGCTCAAATCCTTCAAGACGTCCCAGTCAAACTCACGGCCAACGATCGATGCGAGTCGAAGAACATCTTGAGCTTTCTCCGGCAGCCTGCTCACCCGGCTGCGAATCGCCACCCGCAGGTTCTGAGGGATATCCAGATCCTGGATGCTGACTCCCCGCTCCCAGCGCCCATGTTCATGGAAGAGCTTGCCCTGGTCGATCAGCGCCTTGCACACTTCCTCGACGAAGAACGGGTTGCCCTCGGTCTCGCGATAGATGCCGTCCAGGAACTCGGGCGTGATCTCGCGTTGGAACATCACGGCCAGCATATCGCCGGTCTGTTCGCGGGTCAGCCGGGACAGCTTGAGGCGTGTCGCCAGGCGCTCCCGGTTGAGCTCGTGGAGCATGTCGTGTAGGGCGCGCGCCTCGTCCAGTTCGACCTCGCGATAGGTCAACACCGCCATCAGATGCAGGTCGGGCGAGTGCGCTCGATGGGTGAGATGGCGGATGAGCGACAACGTCCCGCCGTCCGCCCAGTGGACATCTTCCACCACCAGCAGGACGGGAGCCTGACGACTCAACGAGGCGAACAGCAGGACAACCGCCTCACACAGCCGCTGCTGCTCGGCCTGCGGCTCCAGCGCCGGATTGGGAGGAATGGCCGGATAGCGGGACTTCAAGGCCGGTGCCAATCGGATCAGGTCGGCCAAGACAAACTCGGGGAGCGCCGATCCGTCGCCGGAAAGATGGTCGAGGGCCTGCTGGATCACTTGGCCCATGGGTGCAAATGGCGCGCTGCCCTCGGCGTAGCACTCCCCGGCCAGGACAATGCCGCCCGTCACCGCAACCTGGGACTCCAGCTCACGCGCCAGCCGAGTCTTGCCAATGCCCGGCTCGCCGCTGATCAACAGGACGCGCACCTCACCCGAGGCCGCTTGCTTCCATAGGTCCCTGGCCTCGGCCAGCTCCTGCCCTCGACCCACCAGCCGGCCCCGCACGACGCGGTCGAGTAGCGAGAGGGCCTCGGATGGCTCGGCTTTCGGCTTCGCACCCGCAACCTGCTCCAGGGTGCGGATGACCTCAGAGGCCGAAGCGGGCCGATCTTCGGCCTGCTTGCTCATCAGGCTCAGGATGAGCGCCTCGAGCAGGGGCGGTATCTGCTCGTTGTAGGTGCTGGGCGGTACGACCGGCGCGTGCAGGTGCTGCGAGATGATCGCCAGGGGATCGTCAGCGACGAAGGGCAGCCGTCCGGAGGTCAGCTCGTAGAGCATCACCCCCAGCGAGTACAGGTCGGTGCGCCCGTCGACCGGCTGGCCCAGAGCCTGTTCCGGCGACAGGTAGAACACGGTGCCGGTGATGTTCCCCTCGCTGGTGACCCGTGAGGCGATTGAGCGTGCCAGGCCAAAGTCCATCAGTTTGGCCGTGCCGTCCGGCGCCACCATGACATTCTCGGGCTTCAGATCGCGGTGGATGATGCCGTGCGTATGGGCGTGATCGAGCGCGGTGGCCACCTGCAGGGCGATGGAGACGATTTCGCCCATGCCCTGCGGCCGGAGCTTGTCGAGCGAGGTCCCCTCCACGTATTCCATGACCACGAAGCCGACCCCAGCCGAGGTGCCGGCGTCGTGGACCGAGACGATGTTCGGATGATTAAGCTTGGCGGCCGCCTTGGCTTCACGCAGCAGTCGCTCGCGACCCTGGGTCCCGACGCCGGCCTTGCTCATGACCTTGACTGCCACGGGGCGGTCCAGCAGCGTATCGTAGGCGCGGTATACAGCACCCATGCCGCCGCGCCCGATCTCAGTCTCCAGACGATAGCGATCGTTCAGGAGTTCAGCCGACACACTTCACCGCCACCAGGGTCAGGTCATCGAAGGGCGGCCTCCCGGCCGCAAAGGCTCCGACGGCCCCCCCGATGGCCTCGACTATCTGCGCTGCGGATCGATGGCCGTTCTTCTCCATCGTGTCCGTCAGGCGCGGGAGACCGTAGAACTCGCCCCGCTCGCTCTCCGCGTCGACGACCCCATCGGTGTACAGCAGGACTGTGTCCCCCGGGGTCAACTCGACCCGGACCTCGAAGAATGTGACCGCTTCCTGGATGCCGAGCGGAATGCCGCCTAGCGGAAGCGGCACCACGGTTCGATCGGAAATGCGCAAGTGAAGCGGCGGGTTGTGCCCGGCGTTGACGCAGGTGAGCACCCACGAGCCGGGCTGCAGGCCAACATAGTAGAGGGTGACGAACATCCCGGTGCTGGCGTCGGCGCAGAGAAGCCGGTTGGCCTGTAGGATGCCCGTCAGGGCGGAGCCGGCAGCGGCCAAGCACGAGCGCACCGTCGTGCGTGCCAGCGCCATGAACAACGCGGCCGGTACTCCCTTGTCGGTCACATCGCCGATCACGATGCCCAGCCCGCCGTCCGGCCGGGGGACAAAGTCGTAGAAGTCACCGCCCACCTCGCGCGCCGCCTGCCAGAAGCCGGCGATGTCGAACCCGGGAAACTGCGGAGCGGACTGTGGCATCAGGCTGGTCTGGATCTGCCGCGCCACCTCAAGTTCGCGGTCGAGGCGGGCCCTCTCGATCTCCCGCTCGTGGAGCCGGGCGTTTTCGATTGCGACCGCGGCCGTATTAGCTACCGCTTGAAGCAGATCGAGGTCGTCCCGGCCGAAAATACCGGCCTGAAGCCGGTTGTCGACGTAGACAAGGCCGATGGGTTCCCCGCGCACCTGCAGCGGGACGCACATGATCGAGCGCAACCCCAGGGAAACCACGCTCTTGCGCCGCGCCAACCACTCCTCGGCCTGTGCGTCGCTGGTTACCACCGCTGTGCCTTCGCTTGCCACCCGCTCTACTACGCCGCGGCTGACCTGGAACTCGGGAGCCTCGATCGTGGTCTGGTCCATTCCCCGGGCAACGCGGAATGTCAGCTCTTCAACGTGGCCGCCGAGCATCAGGAAACCGCGTTCGGCGCGCGTCACTCCGATCACCTGGTCCATGACCGCGTCAAGCAGGGTGTCAAGGTGCAGGGTCGACCCCAAGGCCTGCGAAACCCGGTAAAGCGTCTCCAGTCTGTCGACCAAGGGGGATTGCACGTTCGGGCGCATCGATCTGACCATTGCGTCCCGCTATGTTCGCCAGCTTAGAAGAGCATCGCTCGGGTCATGGATTCCAGCCCTCGTGCGTTTTTGCTCGTCATGACATGGAGCAATACAAGACTGCGGTCGTCCCCTTCGACGAGGCAGGCGAGGGTGCGGTACAGCAGCCCGCCCGGCTGAATCCGCTCCCTCCCCAGCTGATTCGAGGCTGCCGGGCAGCTTGGCTCGAGCAAGCCGCACAGGATCATTCTGCATCCGTTCCCGAAGATGCGCAAGCTGTTGCCTAGCACGGTCCCCTGCCCCTGTCCTGGCCAATAACCCCTCGCGTCCACTATTGGTCATGGCCGCTTGAGTATTCTCCATGGTATGAACTACACGGGTAGTCTTCCTTATCTGCCTCGCCACTGATCCGGTGAAACTCAATCTCTGTGTCGCTGGATCCGCAAATCTCGTTTCGGCCGAGGATGCACCAAAATCCAACCAGCAACTCGAGCAACTCGATCCCTCTCGGTGCATTGACAAACGCACCCATCAAGAGGTAACCTTCGATTCACACTTACGGATCAACCTCGTTGGGCTCGAGGATACTGAACCACGGATGGTACCCTCAAACGGATGGAAATCCTGTTTGAGGCCCCCTCCCCCAGGTTGGGGCTCATAACCCGGAGGTCGCTGGTTCGAGTCCAGCCCCCGCTACCTCGAAGGGCAACCGAGGCCATCTGAGCCTCGGTTGTGTCTTCGAGCCCCAAGTTGTCAGGTCGCAAATGCAGCCGAATCACAGCGAGATCTGCGATTGCAACCACTTGGCAGCTCGTCGGACTCGTATCCGGCAGGTCGCTGGTTCGCGTCCAGGCCACACAGTGTCATTGTTGGCACCCTCACCTCAGCTCGCCGGGCTCGTCAGCTCCAGGTTTCAGATTGCAGGCTGAACCACAGATCGTCGGGCCGGTACCCTGGAGGCCCCCCGTTTCACTCCAGAGGGCCTAACCCGACGTGCCGCACTCTCTGAGGATAATTCGTTCACCAGAAACGAGGTTGTCTTCGATGTAGCCCATTGCAATCTCGCTCCTAATTGAGGAGGACCAGCAAGATCCGCTGGGTACCTGACCGTTTTCTCCGACAAGAGGACAGACCCCTTCCCTCAAGCCTGACCTCGTGTCCCCTTTCGGACTGCGAAGAGAGCTGCAAGATCGATTGTTCCAGCGCCACCTTATCCGTTCCGGGATAGTTCTTGTCACCTCTTGTCGGGCGCTGCGCTCGAGCCGAGTAATCTTGCTTGGCGACCCCCCCCGTCCTAGGAGAGGTGCAGGCCAACCCCTCTCGGCTACTCCCGCCCTCTGAGGCCATGGAGGCGATTTCCTCGCACGCCCCTCCAATGAAGGTCCTATTTCACTAAAGGGCTGAATACGGCGACCGTACCGGTGAACCTTCCTTGCAGTCGCGTGACTTCTGCGCTGAGGGAGCTTGGTAGGATCTCTACCCCTGGCCGCGAAAACGTGCTGTCCGGGCACATGAGCATCGAAGCCAGGAGGTCGTGGCACGAATAATGCTCGAGTTGACGCCCCTCGGATTTCCGGCCTCCGCTGATCATCGAACGGGCTGATGATGCCGTTTGCAGGGAACGGAGCCTCAATCTCGGCCTCAAACGGACGGCTTGCATCGTGACCCCCGACACAGAAACCGTACCGCATTGGTCCTAGATTGTCAGGCAAAGAAGGGTGTAAAGTGATCATGCGCTAAGAGCCCATTCCCCGCCCAAGCAACGGAGGGAATATGCTCCGGACGCGGTTCTCCATCCTGCGCGCGCGTCTGATCCTGCTGGTTCTCCCCCCACTGGCCCTCATCCTTTACACCGGAATCGACCAGCGGCGCCTTGCCGCGCTAGATGGCTCGGCTGAGGCGCTGAGGGTTGCCAACATCGCCTCATATAACCAGCAGCTCCTCATCGCACACGCGAAGGGGTTGCTCAGAACCCTCCCGCTCTTGCCGCAAATCCAGGAGGCCACCCCGAGCATATGCAGCTAGCTTTTGGCCCTCCCGGAGCCCCCTTTCCTCTCCATCGCCAATCTCGGCGTCACGGACCTCGTTGCCTACGTGGTCTCCAGCGATATTCCGCTGACCGGCCAGATCAACATTGCAGATCGACAGTCCTTCCAACAGACCTTGCAGATGAGGGACTTTGGCATCGGCACCTATCAAACCTACCGGGCGACGGGCGTTCCGTCGATCAACCTCGCTTACCCTGTCACGGGCACCTTCTTGTGTTGGCGACATAAGGCGCTGTTTGTTTAGCGGTGTTTTGAGCATATGCTCGCGGGTTGACCTGGGCCATTAATGTGTGAAAAACCCGAGGTGTTCATGAAAAGAATGACGAAAACCCCACCCGATCGAGGAGCGAGAAAGAAGAAGCCGAGCGTTCATACCACCAGAGTGAGACACGTTGGAGCATCACCCGAACCAAGAACGTACGGCCGCGGGTCGGCAGAAGCAGCCTTGCGCGCCCCCGAAGAGAAATTCCGGCGGCTATTTGAAACCGCGCAAGACGGCATCATTCTGTTAGAGGCTCAGACGGGGGAAATCACCGATACTAACCCGTACATCGGAAAATTGCTTGGCTATTCTCGCCGGGAGCTGACAGGTAAAAAACTCTGGGAAATCGGCCCATTCAAAGACGTTCTTACCAGCCATGATGCCTTTCGTGAATTTCAGAGGAAAGGATATGTCCATTACGAGGATCTACCGCTCGTAACCAAGGATGGTAATCGCTGCCATGTGGAACTTGTCAGCAACGCCTACCGGGTGGGAAACCAGAAGGTCATCCAGTGCAATGTCCGCGATATTACTGAGCGAGTGCCTATCGGACATCTGCTTCAGGAGAGCGAGGCACGCTATCGTTCATTGTTCGAGAACATGCTGGCTGGATTTTCCTATTGCCAGATGCTTTATCAGCAAGGACAGCCCCAAGACTTCCTTTACCTGGCTGTCAACCCGGCATTTGAGAGATTGATGGGGTTGAAGAACGTTATCGGCAAAAAGGGAACCGAAGTTATCCCTGGGATAAAAGAATCTGATCCGGCGTTATTCGAGACCTATGGCAGGGTAGCTTCAACTGGCCAGCCGGAACAATTCGAGATGTATGTAAAGTCTTTGGGAATTCGGTTCTCTTTTTCTGTGTACAGTACCCAAAAAGGGTACTTCACAGCCGTATTCGACAACATCACCGCGCGCAAGCGCGCTGAACTCAGCCTGCAAGAATCCGAACAGCGGTTCCGCGAGATGCTGGAGAATATGCAACTCATCGCGGTCTTGCTCGACCAGGAAGGACGCGTCACTTTTTGCAACGAATTCCTTTTACAGGTCACCGGCTACACAAGCGACGAAGTGTTGGGATGCGATTGGTTCACGCAGTTCGTGCCAGATGTTCGCGCGGACGTCAATGAAGCATTCTTGCAGAACTTACAACACGGTGAGATCGCCGCACACTTTGAAAAGCCGATCCGCACGAAAAGCGGGAAGCAGCGATTCATCCGTTTTAGCAACACGATCCTGCGAGATCCTCAGGGTAATCCGATTGGCGCCACCAGCATCGGTGAAGACATCACCGAGGGCAGGCGGGCGGAAGCGCGTCTTCACAGACTCAATCGCACCTATGCATTGTTGAGCGACATCAATCAGACTATCGTACGCGTACGCGAGCCGCAGGCTTTGTTCGATGTTGCCTGCCGTATCGCCGTGGACAAGGGCGGCTTCCTTATGGCGTGGATCGGCCTGCTCGACCCGCAGACGAAGCAGGTGAAGCCTGTTGCACACGCGGGCAAGACCGATGGTTATCTGGAAAAACTAAACATCACGTTGGACGATAACGAACATGGGCGCGGACCCATTGCCACCGCCCTGCGCGCTGGCGAGCATGTTGTAGTGAATGATATTGAAGAGGACCCACGCATGATTCCGTGGCGCGCCGACGCCCTGCAGTTGGGATACCGCACTTTGGCCGCATTTCCGCTCATCGTTGCGGGCGAGGTGCGCGGCACGCTCAACCTGTACTCCCCCGAACCCGATGTTTTCGATGACGACGAGCTCAAACTCCTTGACGAAATGGCCGCAGACATTGCCTTCGCTCTGGAATTCACCGAGGAGGACGAACTGCGACAGCGGGCTGAACTATTGTTGCGTGAAAGCGAAGAACGTTTTCAAACCCTCGCCAGAATTTCTCCCGTTGGGATCTTTCGTACCGACCCAAATGGCGCTACTACCTATGTTAACCCAAAATGGTGCGATATTTCCGGGTTATCTTTTGATCGTGCACTGGGAGATGGATGGCTCGACGCTGTTCACCCCGATGATAAGGAAGATCTAAGCAAAGGTTGGCAGGAGTCGACCCAACTAAATAGAGCATCTTTTTCCGATTATCGTTTCGTGCACCCAGATGGGGCGATTGCCTGGGTGATGGGACAGGCGGTTCCCGAAATGAATTCCGAGAATCAGATGGTCGGCTATATTGGCACGATCACCGATATCACCAAGCGCAAGCGGGCGGAGGCGGCGCTGCAAGCCAGTGAACGCCAACTCTCCCAAATGTATGCAAGCATTTCGGACGTTCTATTCTATTTGGCGGTTGAACCGGGTGATCGTTTTCGCTTCATCTCGGTCAATCTAGCGTTTCTAAATGCGACCGGCTTAACGGAAGACCGAATTGTCGGCAAGCTGGTTCAAGAAGTTATTCCAGAACCTGCTCTCGCTTTGGCTCTTGGCAACTACAAAGAAGCCATCCGTACAAAAAAGGCGGTTGGCTGGGAAGAAGTTTCAGTCAACCCGGCCGGTAAAAAGTACGGAGAGGCTTCCGTCGCCCCGATTCTCGATGCCAACGGAAACTGTACCCGTCTCATTGGGGCCGTGCACGACATCACCGACCGCAAACGTGCCGAGGAGGAAATCCGCAAACTCAACGCCCAACTCGAACAGCGTGTCAAGGAACGCACCGCGCGTCTCACTGCCGCCAACAAAGATCTTGAATCCTTTTCGTACTCTGTTTCACACGACCTGCGCGCGCCTTTGCGCGCGATCAACGGATTTGCATCCATCATCTCCCGCCGCCATCGCGCAGAGCTGGGCGAGGAAGGTCAACATTACGTGGACAACATCGTCCAAGCCAGCGAGCAGATGGGGCATTTGATCGATGACCTGCTTACCTATTCTCGTCTAGGACGAGAAGGCGTTCGCCATGCGCCTGTTCCACTCGCCAGTTTGATGATCGAGATTCGCAAAAACATGCAAAGCCGTCTGGAAGAAATCCATGGCGCAATTGAAATCGCAGAGGGGTTGCCTTCCATCATTAGCGACCAGACCCTGCTAAATCAGATCTTCACCAACCTATTGGAGAATGCCATCACCTTCCACAAACCGGACCTGCCGCCGATGGTGGCGATCACCTGGCAAATCGAAGACGATCAAGTCATCGTTCAAGTCAGCGACAATGGCATTGGCATTCCCGCTGAATACCAGGATAAGATTTTCATTATGTTCCAGCGCCTGCACAGCGAAGACGAGTATCCGGGAACGGGCATTGGGTTGGCGAACGTGAAAAAGTCCGTTGAATTGCTTGGCGGAAGCGTGTGGCTTGAATCAAAAGTTGGGGAAGGTAGCACGTTCTTCGTCCGATTGCCAAAGGCGTAACACCATGGAAAAACCCGCTCACATCCTTCTGGTGGAAGACAAGCGCATGGACATTGAGTTGACCCTCGACGCCTTCAAGGAGGCGCGGCTCAAAAACACAATTCAAGTTGCCAAAAACGGTCAGGAGGCGCTCGACTATGTTTTCGGGCGCGCTCAGTATGCTGACCGCGTAACCTACCCTTTCCCCAATCTCGTTCTCCTTGATCTCAAACTGCCCGGTGTGGATGGCTTTGAAGTCCTGCGTCAGATCAAATCCACACCGTTCCTTAAACGCTTGCCCGTCGTGATCCTGACCTCCTCGAAAGAAGAGGGCGACCGTGCGCTTTCCTATGACATCGGTGCGAACAGCTACCTTGTCAAACCCGTTTCCTTCGACGGCTTTCTGGGTGTGATTCGGCAAATTAGTGGATACTGGCTGACGTTGAATGTCGGCCCGCCGGAGAATGCCTTATGAATCAGCCCATTCGTGTTCTCTATGTGGACGATTATCAGCTTGACCGCGAACTGGTGCGCGACGCGCTGGGAATCGAACCTGGCGAATTCCAGGTGACGGAAACCGCCTCACGCGCCGACTTTGAGTCTGCTCTCGCGAACGGGGAATTTGATCTTGTCCTGAGCGACTTCAACATCCTCGGTTTCGAGGGCTTGCAGGTTCTTGAAGCGGTTCATGCCAAGGACCCGAATCTGCCCGTCGTCATCGTAACCGGCACCGGATCCGAACAGACCGCCGTGGAAGCCATGAAGGGCGGAGCGGCTGATTATGTGATCAAGAAACCCGAGCATATCCGGCGCCTGCCGCTCGCTATCCATGCTGTACTCGAAAAAAAGCGCCAGGAAGATGCACTGCGCGATAGCGAGGAGCGTTATCGCAGCCTGTTTGAGGACTCGCCGGTATCGCTCTGGGAGGAAGATTTCTCGGCGGTGAAGCAGAGTGTTGAAGACCTGCGCAAGCAGGGTATCGCGGATTTCCGGGGCTATTTTATAAGTCACCCGGAGCAGGTTATGAATTGTATGAAACAGATCAAGGTCGTGGATGTGAACCAGGCGACCATGAAATTGTTCGGGGCTAAGAGTAAAACGGAAATCATGAATAATCTGACCTTGATCCTGGGTGAATACCATGAAGGTTTGCAGGAAGAATTGGTAAACATTGTGGAAGGCAAAACTGAATTTGAGTGGCAAGGGACCAACTATACGCTGTCCGGGGTTCAGCGGGTGGTCAACACGCGCTGGTCTGCTGCCCCGGGCCATGAAGATACTCTGGACAAGATCCTCCTCTCGATGATTGATGTCACTGAGCGTAAGCAGGCGGAGGAGGCGCTGAGGGAGTCGGAAGAAAAGTACAGGGTGCTTTTTGAAGGAAGCACGCATGGCATACTGGCAACGGACGTTGAAACGAAACGGTTTGTAGATGCCAATCCATCCATGTGCCGGATGCTCGGATATTCAGCGGCGGAGTTGCTGCAGTTGGGTCTTGCGGACCTTCACCCAAAGGACGCACTGGACCATGTCATTTCAGGCATGGAGACCATGACACGAGAAGGCCAATCGTTGCAGGCTGCGATTCCATGCCTGCGGAAAGACGGCACCGTGTTCTATGCCGATATCGGCGGCGCTACCACCATCAGTCATGGGCGGAGATGGCTCGTGGGCTTCTTCGCGGATGTGACCGATCGCAAGCGGGCAGAAGAGGAGCTATATGGGGTGAACCGGGCCCTCCGCACGCTCAGCCTGAGCAACGAGGCGCTGGTTCGTGCTTCGGACGAGTCGTCCCTGTTCGAGAGCGTCTGCCGCATCCTGGTAGAACAGGGTGGATATCGCCTAGCCTGGGTGGGACTCGCCGAACAGGACGACCAAAAAACGGTCCGCCCGGTTGCTCAGGCAGGATACGAACAGGAATACCTCGAAACTGTGCAGATTACGTGGGCAGACACGGAACGGGGTCGAGGCCCGACTGGCACCGCGATCCGCACCGGCAGACCGGTGATCGCCAATGATTTTTCGACCGATTCGGATTTTACTCCGTGGCGGGAGCAGGCCACGAAGCGAGGCTTCGCCTCCTCAATTGCATTGCCTTTCGGGTCAGAGAACACGCAGCCCTTGGGCGCCATCAGTATCTATGCGGCTGAACCGAATGCCTTCACTGCAGAAGAGGTCCAGTTGCTCACCCAGCTCGCCAACGACCTGGGATATGGGATCGAGTCACTCCGCACGCGCCAAGCCCGTCGCCAGGGGCAGGAGCAACTCGAGAGGCAGCTCGTCCGACTCGAATCCCTGCGCACCATCGACACGACCATCGCCGCCAGCCTCGACCTGAGGCTTACCCTCAACGTTCTCCTCGATCAGGTCACAACCCAGCTCAAGGTCGATGCGGCCGATGTTCTCCTGCTCAACCCGCACTCCCAGATGCTGGAGCACGCGGCGGCCCGCGGATTCCGCACTGAGGCTCTCAAGCACACCCGCCTGCGCCTGGGCGAAGGCTATGCGGGGCAAGCCGCGCTGAGGAGAAGCCCTGTCCGTATCCCAGCCCTCAGCGACGCCCCGGATGGCCTGCGGCGTGCTCCCCTCCTCGAGGCGGAAGGCTTTGCCGCCTACTACGGCATGCCGCTCATCGCCAAGGGCAGGGTCAAGGGCGTGCTGGAGATCTTTCACCGCTCGCCGTTGGAGCCGGACCGCGAATGGGAAGAGTTCCTGGATAACCTGGCAGGCCAGGCGGCCTTGGCCATTGACGCTGCAGAGTTGTTCACGGACTTGCAGCGGTCCAACCTTGACCTGACCCTGGCCTACGACGCCACCATCGAGGGCTGGTCCCGGGCCCTCGACCTGCGCGATAAGGAAACGGAGGGTCATACCCAGCGAGTGACCGAAATGGCCGAGAGTCTCGCACGCGCCTTGGGAGTAGAGGAAGAGACCCTGATTCATGTCCGTCGCGGAGCTCTCCTCCACGACATCGGAAAGATGGGCGTCCCCGACGCGACCCTGCTCAAACCCGGCCCCCTCACCGAGGAGGAATGGGGCTTCATGCGCAAGCACCCGACTTACGCCTATGAGATGCTCTCTCCTATCGCGTATCTGAAGCCGGCGCTCGACATCCCCTACTGCCACCATGAGAAGTGGGATGGGACGGGATACCCACGAGGGCTGAAAGGGGAGGAAATCCCCCTCTCCGCTCGGGCCTTCGCCATCGTGGACGTTTGGGACGCCCTCCGGTCTGATAGACCGTATCGTCCGGGATGGCCAGAGGAGAAGGTGCTCGAACACCTCCGCGAGCAAAAGGGCAAGCACTTTGACCCGCGCGTCTTGGAAGCATTCTTTCAGCTGCTCAAGGAACCGAAGGGGTCAAGCTCGTAATCAAGGCCCAAGCAGTCAGATCGAGTGATCGCAAATTTGGCCCCGGCACACTATGGGACCGGTCACTTTCAATGTTTGCCTCGTCCAATGCGCGAGAGCCCTTTCGGCCATTGATGGACCACTTAGAGACCAAGATCACTCAATCTGGGCCTGTTGACATGCACACTCCACAAGAGGTATTCTTGGGCTCACACCTACGGATCAACCTCGTTGGGCTCGAGGATACTGAACCACGGGTGGCACCCTCAAACAGCCGGATTTCCTGTTTGAGGCCCCCTCCCCCAGGTTGGGGCTCATAACCCGGAGGCCGGCGGTTCGAGTCCGCCCCCCGCTACCTTGGAAGAACCGTAGCTCGCAAGGCTACGGTTTTTGCTTGGCCCGGTGAACTGCGGTTCGGAAAAACTCTGCCCTCAGGCGAACATGGGATCAACCGCGCCTCATCGGGTTCGCCACATGACCGCAGCTCTCCGGGCCATGATTCCTTTGCCGGGAATGCGGGATTCATCGCGAAAATCCTCCTCAGAGAGGAGGTTTTCGCATGAACCGCAGATCATCGGGCTCGTCAGATTGCCAGTGCACATCGAGCGCAGCCTCGCACCCCTCCCGCCCACTTCCCCTTCCCCTGAGCAAAGCCCTGAACGGCTTCACCATCACCAAGCAAGCCGAGGGGCTGAGCCCCCGCACCGTCAACTCCTATCTTGAATGCCTGTCCAAGTGGGTTGAGCACACTGGCGACCGGGACATCTCCCAGGTCACCGGACCTCAAATCAGCTCCTATCTGGCCTGGTTGCGCACCGACTACCAGCCTCACCGCTTTGGGGGCAAGACCCACCCGCTTTCCGCCAAGACGATCCGCAACGTGTGGATCGCTCTGTCGTCCTTCTTCCACTGGGCCGAGCGCGAACTGGCGGTCCCCTTCCCAATGGCGCAGGTCCGCGCGCCCCACCCGCCAAGGCCGTCTATCCCCGCACTGACGCGAGAAGAAGTCGCGAGAATGCTCAAAGCCTGCACCTATACCCGTGCAACAGTGTCCGCCACCAGGCGCTCCTTCGTCACCCGTCGCCCTTCAGCCAACCGCGATACCGCGCTGATCCTTGTTCTCTTGGACACGGGGATACGCGCTTCCGAGCTGTGTGCTTTGAAGATCGAGGACGTCGACTTGGCGACAGGCAGGGTCGAGATCAGACATGGCCTGCAGGGCGGCGCCAAGGGAGGGAAGGGCAGGACCATTTACCTGGGCAAGGCGAGCCGACGGGCGCTTTGGCGATACCTTGCCGGCCGCGATGACGGGCAAGATGGAGAGGCCCCCCTGTTCGTCACCAGCAGTGGCCGGTTGATGCGGCCCTCCATTCTTCGCCATCTGCTCACCAGACTTGGAGAGAAGGCCGGGGTTTTCAAGGCCTATCCGCACAAGTTCCGCCATACCTTTGCCATCACGTATCTGCGTTCGGGCGGCGACGTATTCACCCTACAACAGATCCTGGGCCACTCCAGCCTTGACACCGTCCGCCTGTACGCCCGGATCGCCCAATCCGATGTCGCCCAAGCCCACCGCAGGGCCAGCCCCGTGGATAACTGGAGGCTGTAGGAGAGTTCGGAAGGAAGGTACACTTGCAGAAGGAATGGCCCTTGCCCAGGAGCCAATGGGTGGACACTTGAAGCGGCAATGGGCGACAAGTAGTTCCAATGGCGGATGCCAGAGGGCGCAAAGGGTCAGCAAGGTCGCCCAAGGCGGATCATGGGGGCAGCGCATGATCATGGCGCATGGCTCCCACGCCGTGATCCGCCCCTGATGCATAAGGGGCACATAGGGTCCAGAAGCGGGCGATCAACCGCCGACAAGTCTTTACGGAAATGACCCCACTGATCTCCATCTCTTCGACTGACTCTAGCATTCAGAGCTATCTCGATTTCCTAACGGCGCCCGCGGCGTGCGCGATAATGGGTCGGGCTCTGCCCGCGCCGCCGGGCGCCTGAGCTTGAGTCCGTTGCGCGGATCGTCGCCAGCAACCGCAGGTTGACAGGCTGGCCAATATGGCTATAATGTAGCCAGAATGCGATACGAGATCGTTCTGGCTCGGGAAGCGGCCGATGACCTGCACCGGCTGCCGGCGAACCTCCGGGCAGAAGTCAAGGCCGCCCTCGAGAAGCATCTTCGGTACAGGCCGACCTCCATCTCCAAGAGCCGGATCAAGAGGCTTCGGGGGTTGTCTCGACCGCAGTACCGGCTGCGGGTCGCCGATATCCGGGTGTTCTATGACGTTTCGGAGGGCCTGGTCGAAGTGCTGGCTATCGTTCCGAAGTCAGGCGTCGACGAGTGGCTGGAAAGGGTGGGTGAATGAGATGAAGCGAGTAGCGTTGAACGAGGTGAAGGATGAGCTCTCGCGATACCTTCGGCAGGCCGAGGGCGAGGAGATCATCATCACGCGCCATGGCAAGCCCGCGGGGGTGCTGAGAGGCTTCAAGACGGAGGAAGACTGGTTCGAGTACCGTCTAGAGAATGACCCGCGGTTTCTGGAACAGGTCGAGAAGGCCCGCCGGAGCCTGAGGGCCGGCGAAGGCAGTCGGCTGGAGGACGTAGGTTTCTGATGGAGGTGGAGTTGTCCTGGCCGAGAACCCCATCCGTCCGAAGATGGGGCCGGGTTGGACCTGCACAATGCTCCTGTCATGGATTCTGACCGTCTCTCTGGGGATCAATTCGCAGCCTTCGAGATTCAATCCTGTCCTAGCCGAAAACCCCATCCGCCCGACAGTAACCCTCGATTGGACCCGTACTATCATCCACTGATGGGTTTTGATTGTCCGTCGAGGGCCTTTTCTACATGTCTTCCTTAGTCCACCGGTTTGTCCAACGCATCCGCTCCGCATTGGCATCTCTGGAGCTGGCTTGCCTCCATCTCCCCAGGCCTTCTCGCGAGTCTGTCCTCCTTGGCTCTGCCCTCGACATCACTCGCAGCAAGGCCCAACTCCTTGCCGAGAACGCCCTCCTCCGCCAGCAACTCATCCTCCTCCATCGCCAAGTCAGCAAGCCACGCTTCACCCCAACCGACCGCCTCCGGCTCGTCCTCCTCGCCAGCCGCGTCCGGACTTGGAGGGAAGCCCTCCTCATCCTCCAGCCCGATACCCTCCTCCGCTGGCATCGCCAAGGCTTCCGGCTGTTCTGGTGGTTCAAGTCCCGCAATCGGGGTGGGCGCCCCCGGCTCGCATCGGAAACCATCGCTCTAATCCAGCAGATGGCCAGGGAAAACTGCCTCTGGGGCGTGGAACCCCGGAGGCGGGTTCCGGGGGAGCGCATCCGTGGCGAACTCATGAAACTCGGCATCCGCCTCCCCAGGTCAACAATCCAGAAGTACCCTGGCCCGCGGGCTCAGGGCGGGCGTCCGCCTGGCTCGCCCCCACCCCGCCCATGGTCAGACTTGGTCAGTTTTCCTCGGGAATCACGCCCAGATCGTCTGGGCCTGTGACTTTCTCCCAGTCATCGACTTGCTCTTCCGGCACATCTATGCCTTCTTCATCATCGAACTCGGTTCGCGGCGAGTTGTTCATTTTGGCGTCACCTCCCATCCAACCGACGCCTGGGTGGCACAACAGCTACGGGAAGCAACCCCCTACGGCCTATCCCCACGTTTCCTCATCCGCGACCGCGACAGCAAGTACGGCGACGATTTCGCCCGAGTCGCTAAGGCAAGCTCCATTGAAGTCCCCTGGCCTGGCGGCCTTAGGGCAGGCTGAAGACACCCTACCGCGCTCCAAAGGCCAACGCAATCTGCGAACGATTCCTCGAGAGCGCGAGGAGAGAATGCCTCGATCACCTGCTCGTGGTCGGGGACAGGCAACTTCATCGGGTAATCAAGGAATATGTAGAATACTTCAACCGCGCACGGCCACACCAGGGGATTGGACAGAAGATTCCTGAGGGGATCGGGCCTCAGCCAGCTTGGCCGAGGCGCGGAAGGCTCATCACGGTTCCTGTCCTCAATGGATTGCACCATGACTACCGGCGCGCTGAGTGAGCCAGTTGTCCCCCAAACCTCGGACGGGGGTTTCGGCGAGCACACCTGCTCGACCAGGGGACTCGGAGGGACCCTTGAGAATTGCGAAACAAAGTGACAACGGTCCGATTTCGTGGTCTGCACGAATGGGAAACCCGCGCGGAGTGGAGTATGATTTTGGAGCACTGGAGCAACGGCGTTTCGAGGCGGCGCGGTTCTAGCGCAAGGACTGAGACAAGGCGAGGTCGCCTGGGATGAGGGAGTCCACCCCCAGTGGATTAACCGCTGGGCAAAGGAACTTCCCGCATCACGGAGGGCCAGTCTGAGAAGGGCAGGTCCCGCACGACGGTAATCTCGCGCCGGCCCGTCTACCATCACATCAGTGAGATTGCATTCGATCCAGCAGTCTTTTCCGCCCAAGAACCGTTCCGGGTTGCTACTAGAGATATTGACTACAAGGAGGACCCAATGACATCTGTGGGATCTGGGACGTTTCGATATGAACGTGTCCCCTCTTGGCCGAGAATGCCAAAGTATTGGGAGTTCGCGTGTCCGAGCGATGCGGCGGTTAACTCAGGAGGGGAAATCTACGTCCTGAGCCGAAAAGACAAACATCCAGTGACTATCTGGGACAAGAACGGCAACTTCATTTCCTCCTGGGGCGAAGGGCTATTCTCACCAGTCCCGCATGTGATTTACATTGCGCCCAATGATAATGTCTGGATTGTCGACAGAGATTACCACATATGCACTGAGTATACGCCGGGTGGCGAACCTTTGCGAACCCTTGGGACAAAGCTGTCACCATCTTGCACTTGGGAAGGGAAATACGTTCACAGTGAACCATTCAATATGCCGGCAGCGCTTGCAATCGCTCCAAATGGCAACATCTTTGTCGCAGATGGCTATGGGGCTCACCGGGTTTGGAAGTTCAGCCCGGATGGGAAGGTGCTTCTATGCTGGGGACGCCAAGGCACGGGCCCAGGAGAGTTTGCGCTGGTCCATAACATCTGGATAGACAAGAATGGCCGCGTCCTCGTTTGCGACGATGAGAATCACCGTATCCAGATTTTCGATGACAAGGGGGGCTTCCTGGAGCAGTGGGATATGACGAATCCTAGCGGCATATGCATTCACAAGGACATTGTGTATGTGGCGCAGTTGGGCCCCTACCATGACCCAGCCAAGGGACCAGGGTGGGGATCGATCAGCCTATGGGCTCTCGATGGCACTATCATCACCTCCTGGACGGGGACGGAGGGAGGAGAAGGAGACATGTTGTTCGGGGGACATGACCTATGCGTAGATGATGAGGGCAGCATCTACTACTGCGAGGGCGACATGCGGCGCGTGTCAAAGTTTAGGCGGCTCTAGGGACCGATAGTTCAACTCCCCAGTCGCAGGCACAAGATGCGGAAACAACAGCCACAAGTAGATTGTCAACACCGTTCGGAAATGGCCTACCTAACGAACGGTGCACACAGCCTTGCGACGGGTTCGCCCGCCCGAGCGGACTTGGCGCCAGCAGTGTGGAGCCGCTGGCCGCATCCAGAGAAATATGGGGGAACGTATCCGAGCTAGCCTGGCCACGCCAAGAGGGATTTGTCTTGCTTCCGCGCTTCAATGGATTGCACTATGGCTAGCGGCGCGCAACTTGAGCCGGGGATCCTCTCAAGAAGCTCGAACCGACTTCTCACCAGGGCACTTCCGCTCAAGCGCCAAGGCCCTTTCACATTATGCTGCGAGACGTTGAAACTGCGGGATGACATTGAGCCTCACAAGGCTTAGACCGGAGGAGACGGGGTTCGCATCTGCCCATCTTCCCTCCGCCCTTGCTGACCATCTTCCGCTGAAAAGGGTGGGCTCGACGCTCCCTCGTCTTAAGCCTCGCGCTCGAGCTCAAACGTTGAGCAGTGAGGACCTCCTCCCTGAGCGGTGAAGCAGCTGTACTCCGGGTCATAGACCTCGATTCCATGCGCCTCCAGCTGCTCGTTGAGACGATTGCCGCTGAAAGAAAGCACCCGACTTTCACCCAGCGCGAGCAAGTTGATCTCGCACCTCCTGGCGTACTCCCCGGAGACGCGGATCAACTCCCAGTCGAGCGCGTCCAGGATGCCGATGAAGTAGTCCGGAATCGCATCCTCGCACACCACGGCCAACTTCTCCGCCACCGGCTGGAAGATCATGTCGAGATGGTTCCACTTCGAGAGGAACTCGACGACAAATACACGTTTGCCGTACTCGGCCAGGATCTCTTTCGCATTCTCAAAACCCGAGTGCGTGCTACGGTTGCCGTTTCCGATCACGAGGGTATCCTCGTCCAACCAGAAGCAATCCCCGCCCTCCACACAGCCACGGGTGATCTCCTTGGGAAGCAGCTTCTCGCCCAGTTCTTCCAGCGTCTTCTTGGCCCAGATCTCCTCCCCTTTTCGCTCCGCGTAGCGAAAGCGCCCCATGAGCACGCCGTCAGGTGTGTTCACTCCGAAGTCCCGGGTGAACATCTGCCACGGGCGGTCTGGGGTCAACCGGACCCAGCTAATATCCACCCCTAGCTGTTTGAAGACATCCTCGATCTCGCCATGCTGCCGGAGCTTCGTGGCCATGTCCTGCTTTACCCCCTGGTCGTGCAGGTCGCGCGCCACGTCGCTAACCGGGATTATCTCGTGGTACTCGGGCTTCCCGAGAAACACTCTCTTGATTCTCCCGGTCGAGTTGTGAACTGCCGTGTTCCTGGCCATGAGTGCTACACTCCGATTGTCAGAATGGCACAATGCCTGACCATAAACGAGTCCTCGCACGTATTAGGCGTGGCCATCGGCTCCCGTTCTGAGACCGCTCGAGGCAAACCGCTCCTGAGGCCCTCTTGGGGATCCGGCAGACCTCCACCTTCCTCCCCTGCTCGTTTTTTTCCTGGGCAGCTCTCCTCGATCCGATCCTGCCTCGCGGGCCGGAAGCGAGGATTTCGGTCGCCAATTGCGTTGGGCGGCCCGCCACCGCGGAACACCTATCGTCGTGGCCCCGAGCCGGAGGAACTTCTCGAAGTCCCTCTGATCCCACTGGTCTTGAGTTCTCCCGAAGAGCCTGTTGTGAATCTTCTCCCCCTCGCAAGACCAAAGACGGTCCTGAATTCTTGCGGGGCCTTTTCCCCGAGGGTATCCATGAATGCAAGCAAGGTCGCCAGTGAACAGGCGCCGAACCTGGCTTCGTAGGCATTCCCAAGGTCATAGGCCAGTTGGGCTACCTCATCAACACGTAGCGCCTCCGCACCCGCCTCGTGACTCGTCCCGACTCCCAGCCAATCCCCAACAAGAGGGATGAGGCTGGCCGATCGGCGCCCGACTTGCGTCAGGGCAAGGCCGCCAGCCCTGCCGCAGAGCTTCTCGTCCCTCTCCCTGCCATTCCGGACCGAGCAGGGGGCCACGCAGCCCTCCTCACTTCAGCTCGCGTAGGGCGATCTCCACGATCGCGTCGACCGCTTCCCTGGCCAACTTCTCACCTTTCTCCCTAGAAGCAAAGGTCGCCTTGTAGAGGACCCCTGATCTCGGGATGATATCCTTGGGCGGTGGGAAGATCTGATAGTTGGGCTTGCGGGCGGCCTGGTCGTCGAGGATCTTGTCGGCCCGCACGAGTTCCGGTGCAAGATACAGCATCAGCGAGGTTTCCGCGATGGAGGCGTGCTCGGTGTCCCAGCCCGGGAATCCCACCCCGGCCCACAGTTCCTCCACTAGCTTGGGTGAGATCAGATCCCACCAAGCCAGGATGACTACCTTGGCCTCCGGACTGTCACGCAGGAACACGTCGACCGCTTCGCCGACGAAGGCCGTGTTCTCATAGTGCCCTATGATGATGAGAAAGCGCCTTCCCCCATGCCGATAGGTCTCCCGCAAGATATCCAGTGCAAGGTGAACGAGCGTGTCTCCCTCCAGACTCGTCGTCCCTGGGAACATCTGGCCGCCGCCGCTGGTCGGCTGCGATTTGTATCCGTATGCAATGGGCGGCAAGACCATCGCCTTCAATCGCTCGGCGACGCGGGTTGCAATAATCAAAGGGATCACCACGTCCGTCCCGAGGGGCAGGTGGGGCCCATGCTGTTCAAGCGAACCGACCGGGAGGACGATCGTCGCCCGCTTGATAGCCTGCTGGTACTCCTTCCAAGTCATGCGGTCTGCCAACATAGTTTCCTCATGGGTTGAGTTGACGGCGAGGACGCTTCGTTTCGAGCCGGTCCGCTTCTAGTCACGATCGCGCTCGAGCTCAAAGGTGAGACAGTGCGGCCCGCCTCCACGATCGACGAACTCAGTAAGGTCGGGCGTGTAGACATTAAGTCCGAGCGATCGCATGATCTCATTGACATAATGGTTAGTCTTGAAGGAAAGCACCCTGTCGTGCCCGAGACACAGGAGGTTGAGGGCAAGCGTACCCTCAACCTTGTCCGCCGGTACATCAATGAGCTTGTAGTCCCGGCCCTCCAGGAAGCCAATAAACCAGTCAGGGACCTCACTCTTGATGACCAGGGCAAGGCCGCGTGCAACCGGGGCGAAGATGCCATCCAGGTGGGTCCATTTGGTGGGAATCGTGATCCCATGGACCTGGATCCCCAGCGGCTCAAAGATCTTCTGGGCGTTGTAGATCCCCGGCCACGTGCTGCGCTCTCCCTGTCCTGTCGCGAGGTGCTTTTCATCGACATACCGGTTGTCTCCCCCCTCCCAGGCGCCCCGCTCAATCCGCCCCCGGATCTTAAGACCGAGCTTGCGCAACTGTTTCTCCCCAGGGACTTCCTCCCCTTTCCGCTCCGCATACTTGAACCGGCAGAGGACCACGCCCTCGGGCGAATTCACGGCAAAGTCGCGGGCGTAGACAGCCCAGTGGCGGGTCGGATCGGGTTCTTCGACATAGGTGACCTCCACCTGAGCATCTTTCAGTGCCGCGGCCAGCTCGTCGTGCTGCGCCTGCGCCTTCTTGTGATCGACCTTGTCGCCCCGCTCGAGCGCGGTGCGCGAGAAGTCACTCACCGGGACAATCTCATAGAAGGTCGGAGGGCACAGTAGGACCTTGCGCAGAACACCAGTGTTGTTAAAGACCGTCATCTTGCACCTCCCCTGCTCATCGACAGCTGCTGGCCATCGGTGGGATGAACCGACGTTGGGCGATTGGACCGTTCGGCCGCCTGCGGCCTGCGCCTCGGAACCGCTCCCCGGGTGCCGCACGCCGAATGGATGTATGGATCACTCAGGCATGCGGGGCGCTCGACCAAGTCGATGATCCCTCGCTTCTCGGCCTCAGAGCACCGCATTATTTGTCCCACGGCGGTTCCTTGCAGTAAGCCCTCTTAAGTACACGGTCCTCCACCAAAATCTTGCCGACCGGTTCCTTCATAAGCTCAAGCTCAGCCCGCATCTCGTTCACCTGTCAGCCATCGGCCTGGTGCTCTGTGTCGCCAACCAGCTTCTGCTTCCCCGCCTCCAGAAATTCCTTGCTCAATAGATAGTACAGGTTCGAGCGGATCCCCTCCCGCTGGTACAAGGAGGCGATGCTAGTCTAGCCCCGCACCCCTAGGACTATCCGAGCCTTCTCCTCCGCCGAGCACTTGATGCGCGTGACATAGCTGATCGTGCGAACAGTGGCTCCTGCGGTCACCTACCTCTCGGCAATTCTGCCTCCAGTTTTGCAACACTAGGGCCAAGAAGTGTATCTTATCATGTAGCTCCTTAATGTCCCATTTGGTATGACGACAAACAGATTACATTACTGATCACGACAACTGGCAATTCGCCGCGGATCGCGGGGTCTGTCCCTCCGCAAAGAGCCACATTTCTCATTCTGACCAACCGGCGACATCAGGCCTTTCCCGCTGTTGACAGATGCGCTTCTTCGAGATGGGGGACATAGATCTGGGGGAGCCCACAAGAAACCCCTCGCGATAAAGAACCAGGAGATAATGATCTAGCCTGAGCAAGATTGACATCCAATCCCGAGCCGCGGAGCCATTCCCTACCTCTACGATCGCTTGCGTCTTATAAACATCCAGAACCTCGCATTCTCTTTGCCGAGCCTAGATCGGACAAGAATGCTCGTTCCTCGTGAACACCGGCTTGCGAGCCCGTGCATGGGTGGGCCGTCTGCGGAATGAATCACCGCCTTGCACGGCATCACATTCGCACCATGCCCTCTGGGCTGGTAGACGATCAAGTAATCTTGAACGCCTGCGACACACACCATTACCCCCGGTCGCAGAAGACCAGCAGGTTTGTACATCCATGTGCCACCGCCCGTTTCAGCAAATGCCGTTGCACTGTCGCTGTGTTTGAAACGGAGTGTTTCCACAATGCAATCACCGAACCTAAGTTCAAAGAAACGGTCCACCGACTTGGGCTGGACCCGTGCTCCCCGCCACTCATCAACTGTGGCAATCAACTCCAACTGGGGAGCCTCTCGGCAACCCTACGCGCTGCTTCTGGGCGAAATCGTCCACGGTTTGCTCGGATGTCACGATCTCCGCCACGATCACAAGTCCCGCACCACCACATGCGGGTCAATCCGCCTCCGGTGGTTCGCGGGTCAGGAGAATACGCCAACCATCACATTGGTCCCGAGGCCTTTCCGATCGCCAGCGCCCGATGTGAATGGACAGTCCTCTCAGGATCTGCATTACGCCCATGGGTCGCAGGCACACACCTGTGGAGCCACGCGCCGCCAAGCAGCCCACGGGCCACGGCTTGACATGGTCTTCCCCATGGTGCATTCCGTTGTCGACAGTGACCCTCTGGTCGGATCGCTGGGAAGAGTAGCACCCCAATGTCATCTCGAGTCGAAAGACAAGTGCTGGACTTCGAGTACCATGCCACAGTCCCCAGCCCAAGTCCTCTCATTCTTGAGTCACAAGCGTTCCCGCTTTTCCCAAGAGGGCCCGCCCTATGTTCTCTGGGTTCGTGATCAATGCCTCTTTTCCCCCCTCCTCCAGGAATCCGATGATTGCCTTAATCTTGGGTTCCATACTGCCTTTCGCGAATTGGTCTTCGCTTAGGAATCGTTTCGCGTCGGACAAAGACATATGATCTAGCCAACGCTCTCCAGTCTTGCCGAAATTCAGCGCAACCTTCTCAACTGCTGTTGAGATCAGGAATAGGTCAGCCTTCAAGTTCGAGGCCAGCAACGCAGATGCTGAGTCCTTATCGATGACCGCTTCCACTCCAAGGAGATCTCCACTCTCATCCACACAAACGGGGATTCCGCCTCCTCCGACTGCAATTACGATCACCCCTGCGTGCACAAGCGCATCGATCGCAGCTTGCTGCAGAATTCGTATTGGAACAGGGGAAGGAACAACACGACGCCATCCCCGGCCGGCATCTTCCACGACAGACCACCTGTCCCGCTCCTGATGTCTTAGGGCTTCATCCTTTCCCATGAACGAGCCGATCGGTTTGCTCGGCGTTCGAAAAGCCGGATCAGATCTATCGACCAAGGTGTGTGTTACTATCGTCGCAACCTGCTTCTGAAGACCACGCTTACGGAACTCGTTATGAAGAGCAAGCTGAAACATGTGCCCGATTGCCCCCTGCGTGTCCGCCCCGCAGTAGTCAAGCGGCACTGCATGGAGTTCATGCGAGGCAAGCTCCGAACGCCGGAGGATGAAACCCACTTGAGGGCCATTCCCGTGAGTTATGACTACGCTCCAGCCAGTCTCGATCATATCAACTATATGCCCCATCGACTCGGCCGCGGCCGCGTATTGATCCGGGATGGTCTGCCGGTTCCTGTCCTTAATTAGCGAGTTCCCCCCGACCGCGACGACCGCTACTTTCTGCTCTGACATCTTGTTTATTCCCCGGTAAGGACTCGTTCAAAGGCTAGTGTGTGGTCAAGGGACACACGTGATGTGCGGTCGTGTAACCTGCCAGGAGATGGTTTGCGCCCAGAGGTGTTTTGCAGGACCATACGCGTCGCCCTTCGACCGCTTCGGCACTCACGAGACACTTGGACCCCTTTAGGGGAGAGCATGGGCGCGATTTCCGCGCTGAACAACCTCTGCCTACCTCCATTCTTCACTCCATCCCCGCGAAAGTGGCGCCGCCCCGGGGCCACCCGCACAGTGCGCCTCCCCGCTCCCTTCACGGGGGTTGCTGGCACGAAACCAGGCGACGCAACCCCTCCGCGATTGATGCTTCGCTCGCGCAAAGAGAAACTCGGATGAAGCCTTGACCATTCATCCCGAATGTGATCCCAGGCGCGACGGCTAGGTGAGTCTCAGCGAGAAGGTGCCTCGCAAAACCCATCGAGTCCCCGCCAGCCCACTCAGGCAAACCAATCATCATATAGAAGGCGCCGTTCGGCACCACAACCGCAAGGTTCAACGCCGTAGCTAGCTCCAGGGCAGAATCCCGACGGCGGCGGTAGTGGCCCAGCATTTCTCCTACGCAATCCTGTGGACCTGCAAGGGCGGCCTCGGCAGCTTTCTGCGAAACGCTGGGTGCGCATGAGACAAACATCTCTTGTAGCTTCGTAAGGAGCACCGCAATTCCGCGCGTCGACACTGAAAAGCCGACCCTCCAACCAGTCATGCTGTACGTCTTCGAGCAGGAGAAGATAGAAACAACACCACCGCTGGTGTCGAAGTGAAGCGCGCACACATGCCTGCCTTCAAACACGATGTGGTCATAGGCCTCATCGGAAATGACGAATAGTCGGTGTTCTTGCGCCATCTGGACCACTCCACGGAGCGCCTCAGGCGTCGCAACCATGCCCGTTGGGTTGGATGGGCTGTTGATGATTATTGCCTTTGTCCGTCTGGAAATCAAAGACTCGATGATTGCCGGAACGAGGCTGTAGCCTGAAGAGAGCTCAAGAGGGTATGGAACAGCCTTCGCGCCCAACAGGTGGATCGGCATTTGGTAATTCGGATATCCTGGATCGGGAACAAGGATTTCATCGCCAGGCGCAACGAGGGCACATAGTGTTGAGAAGAGCGCGCCCATCGCACCAACGGAAACCACGACTTGCTCTGGTTCCACACTGAGACCTTGTTCATCGGAGAGTCGAGCAGCAAATGCCTCCCTCAATGACCAATATCCAGCATTCGGCGTATACCCTGTGTACCCATTTCTGGCTGCGCGCTCAGCCGCCTCAATGATATGTCCGGGCGTGGGCAAGTCGGGCTGGCCGATTTCCAGGTGAAGCACATCCTCCAATTTGCTCGCTTCGTCCAGAATAGCCCGGATCCCTGATTGTGGCATTGCCACAGCAGCTGGGTTGAGGCTTTTCATCCGGCCAGCTTTCTGTGGATTGATAGCCATTGGGAAGCGTTCCGAGTGTTGGCTAGCACCGCGCCTCAAGGAACATCAGGGACTTTCCCTCGCCATGAAGTGCTCTCAAGATTGCAATTCGGGAGCCAAGAACCCCCTCCCCTTTGACTTTGGTCGTGGTGGTTCAGGGAGATTTCCCAGCGTCGAACTCGGCCCTCCAAGAGAAGGCGCTCGTCTGCTCAGGAGCGACCTCCCCGGGGCTGACCAACACTGTCTCTCTTGCCACCAGGGATGTGACACTCGCTCCGGTCACTGTTCCTAGAACCCTCTTCCCCCCAAAGCCATGCTCCCTAGCATCGCAGCACCTCTCAACGATGATTGCTCTTGAAAACGATGTTCAAAGTGGCCGCTCCACCGCCGTTTGGCACGCAAGAAGTTGCCGATCCGTGCCGCGCCGCCCGAAGTGACCACCTCCTTTTTCAGCGGCACAAGTGAGGCAACTTCTTTCAGGAAATCGTCTTCCCGGGCAAAGTTGCCTCTGACCAAAGCTAGCAGCAACTGTTCGCGTGAGGTATTCAGCGTGAGATTCCCAAAGGCGGCGGTCTCCATCATAAAGCTGTACCGAGACCCCTGCAGATAGGGGACGTACGTTGGTATGTCCTTCTCGGCCTCATCGATATCGTCCCTCTCCAAGAAAGAGCCCAGCACGTTGGGAACGTAATCCCCAAAGAACTGCTCGTCGTCCAATTCGCGACAAAAGACAGAATGAAACCACTCCAGCGCCTTCCCGCCTGTGTTGAGAACGAAGAATGCTAACCACCGATTTGGGACTACATGACAGCGGACATTGAAGTTGCGAGACCTAATCGGGAATTCAACGCATACACAAGTGACGTCACAGGTGCCGTGAACCGCACTTATGTCTCCCGATGCCGAGACACCGCAAGACAGGGCGGCTAATACTGCGTCGTTCCCCCCGCAAAGTACAGCAACCCCGTGAGGCAATCCCAACTCACGCGCGACCCCTGGCACAAGGGTCTCTACCGCAGAATGCGAATGGACAAGCGGCGGGAGCATTTCGAGAGGTATCTCAGCAAGCGCCAGCACCCTCTCATTCCATGTCAGATCGTTGCGAGCCGAGTTGTACATGCCCGTTATGGAAACGGTAGAAGGATCCACAGCCCAGGCCCCGGTCATGCGCCTTACCATGTAGGTATTGCAGTGCCCAAACTTGGCCGTGTGGCGCCACACATCTGGTTGGTGCTTGCGAATCCACATAATCGAGCAGAGAGAAGACCCTCCTGATACGGGGACATTGCACGTTTGCTGCAAGAAGAAGTCCTCACCAACTATCTCGTTAATCTCCTTCGCTTCTTGGTGGGCGCGCCCATCGAGGAACAGCACTGCAGGTCCGAGAGCCGCTCCGCTCGCTGTCATTGGCACCAAGCCCGGCGTCGTCACCGACAATGAGACGACCGCAATCGAAGATAATTCCCCTGAAAGTTCGAGGCAGCATTCCTTAAGAGCTTGCCACCACAACTCCGGATCGATGTCTGCCTTGACCCGGTCATAGAGGTGCACGTCGTAGTGCCGGCTTGTCTCTCGTTTGAGAGTCAGGTCTTCGCCGAAGATGCCGACCTTGAAGGTCGTCGTGCCCACGTCAACTGCAAGGATATCCCCCAAGGCAGTCTCCTCGCACGTCCCCCCCTTCGGGCAAGCAGTTTGCTCGCAAGCCCATGTGATATTCCTGGGGCCCAGTGAATTCATGGGCCATCAAAACGCACGTCCAGCCAGTCCCATTCCTGAACAAGAATGAGGTGGATTATCCGGCTCTTATGGCGTTCCTTCCGTCTGATCACGCCATGGATGAGCCCACACTTATCGACGATGTCGACCAGCATCCAGCCATGGCTTCCACACCCCGGTGCACGATGAAAGAGGAGGGCCTATGTGCAAGCCTATTCGGCAAGAACTGCAGAGACCGCGAATGCCCTCAGCCCTTCCGCAAGGGCCCCCTTTTCGCTGTCGGTCAATGGCAACAGGGGCAGGCGCGGCAATCCGCCATGAAACCCATTAAGATCCATAGCGTACTTGACACCCGCCACGCCAAATGCCCCAGACACAGTGCGGTTGAGTCGACACAACCGGAAATGGAGGCTCCGTGCCTTCACTAGGTCTCCCGCCATCACTGCAGTAAACAATTCGTGGCAGTCTTCAGGCAAGGCGTTCGCCAGCGACACGACGCCACCGGTAGCTCCTAGGACTAGGGCCGTAAGAAGGTGTTCGATTGACCCGGCAAACACTCGGAACCCAGCTCGGCACACCCTCATATAGTCGCTTATCTCTGTAGCGGCCGAGTCCTTAATCCCTATGATGTTGGGATGCTCGGAGATCGCAGTAATGATTCTGCTGCTTAGCGCGATTCCCGTGAAGCTCGGGGCATTATATGCATACACTGGAACCGGAGTCGCGTCAGCAACGTCGCGATAATACCGAATGAGCGCGACTTCGGTGAGATGCTTGCGGAAGTACGAAGGAGTGAGAATAGCGACCCCATCTACTCCGAGCTTCCCTGCTTCCTTTGAAAACGAGATCGTTTGCCTCGTCGACTCGTAACCGGTTCCCGCAATGACCGATTGGTGTTCGCCTTTCGCATTCAGGACTACTTCAAGGACGTCAAGTTTTTCCTTTTCGGTTAGGCTCTTGGACTCGCCGTTGCTCCCAAGCGCAAACAAGCCAGCAAGCCTTGTCGTCCGGTAACGCAAGACGTTTTCACGCAGATGTGAAAGGGACACCTCATCATCCACAAAAGGTGTAGTAATCGGAGCTATGATTCCTGTCAGCTCTTTCGTCATCCCCATTCCCTTTGATGCAGAGAAGAAGCCAACTCGGTAATGCTAGCTTGTTCTTGCCGGTTCGGCGTCCCTTTGACCTCCTTCACATCTTGACGGTCGGATCACGCCCTCATGATACGAGGGCATCGCAATCCCCGGCTCGGCGGGTCGCGATCGGTTCGCAAAGGACGCGTCGAGCTGCGTGTCCTGCTCATGCTGAAGTAAGCTCGGAGAGGACCTTCGCCAGGCTCTCTCGCGCCGAGCCGAGGGACGCCTCCTCAAATCGGCTAGAGATCTTTCGCAAGAGGTCGAGCCTCTCCCGTGCTTCCTTAACCAAGGCAATCAGCATTTGCTTCGAATGCGGGAAGCTCCTTCTTGCCAGAACGGCGATAATCCTGCCGGGGGATGACTTTGGTGAAAGGTAGACACTGACAGCCAGTTGCATGTCCTCTCCAGCCCGTTGGTACGGCATTAGCTCGAGCTGGTCCGAGAATTCGCTGGCCACCTTGCGGATGAGCGCTACGTTCGTCAGGTTTTCAAAGTCCGCGAAGTCGGCTGTCGGCTCCACGCCTGCGCTGACCTCAAGCTCACCGATGAATGTGGATTCTGAGCCCATTCCTATTCTCCAGTCTCCGTCCCCACAATGCTATCTAGCAGGCGCGGGAGTTTTGGCCTCACCCAAATACCCGCAAACCAGACACCTAACGGATAATGCATGCCATTACACCTTTCTGAGCATGCAGTCGGTTCTCCGCCTCATCAAACGCCGTCTCTCCCCACCTCCCGTCGAGAACTTCGTCGGTCACTTCATAACCACGTTCGCAAGGCAGGCAATGCATGTAGAAAGCCTCGTCCTTGGCCAGGCCCATATGCTTGGCATCCGCGATCCACTCCCGATACCTGCTGAAGAGCTTCGCCATCTCATCCTGCTGAGGCTTCGGCGTCACCGGCGGAAGCAGGTCTAGGCACACATAGTTCTTTGCGTAGACAACGTCGGCGTTCTCGCATGCGCTCTCCATGTTATCTGCCACTCGATAGGAGCCGCCGTTTCTCTCAACGTTGGCCTTTATGGCCGCCTCTACGTCGGGGTCGATCCTCAATTCAGGTGGGTGACTGAAAACAATGTCAGGACCAAAGTAGCTGGCCGCATACATGAAATCATGATGTGGCGCTATTGGTTTCTTTGTGCTCGGCGAGTAGGTCCAGGACACTCCCAGCTTCCGGCCGTTCATGTTTCGGCCGAAGCGCTCTACCAAGGTCATCGCGTCTGCCATGCCTTGGCAAGGATGATAGACATTGTCCTCCATGTTAATGACAGGTATTTCGGACCACTTAGCAAACTCACGGATGATTCTCAGGCTCCTGTCATATTCCCAGCCAACTGCATCCCCTAGGATCCGGATCGCAATGGCGTCACCCATTCGCGAAAGCACACGCGCGACATCCGAGATTCGTTCTGTCTGGTAGGGCACCTCTTCCCCCTCAAGCGCCGGCCGCCGCGAGGACGAAGGTTCGAGAAAGTGAGCATGCCCACCAAGCTGGAAAATCCCAGCCTCAAAGCTATTGCGGGTGCGAAGGGACGCGTTGAAGAACATCATGAACAGTATCCTCCCCTCCAAGATGTCCGCATGCCGCCTCCGCATCGCGTTATCAGCTTTTAGGTGGAGGCCGACCTCAATCATCGTTTCGATCTCTGGCTTTGAGAAGTCCCGCAGCGAGATAAAATCCCGGCCCTTTAGTCCCTCGGTGATCATCTCACTCTCCCATTTGTTCTTCTAGCGCAACTTCGGCGCGAGTGCATGGTGCCACACCTGCTCCAGGTTCCACCTTCCAGACGGCTCCCGAGGCCCATGCCCTCTCTCCGAATGGAGATTGCCGCGCCTAGCCAATTCCGCAGGCTGTCAGTCGGGCGCACTGCGCTTCACGATCCGTTTTCCACTTTCTGTCTCTGCGTTCATCGCCTTGGGTAGCGGGCACCAGTGTTAGGGTTCCCGCTCTAGTTCATGCGAATCGCAATGGGGCCCACTCCCGAAGGCTGTAAAGAAACCAAATTCCGGATCGAGCACGGTTAAGCCATGAGCCTTGAGCACCTCGTTCAGGCGGTTGCCGCGGAACGAAATGACCTTATTGTCGCCTACGGCCAACATATTGATTTCGCACTTCCATGCGTTGTCCGCGGTTGCCTTGATCGTTTCCCATCTCATGGCATCCAGGAAACCCCTGAAGTAGTCGGGCACGGCATCTACACACACGATCGCCAGTTTCTCAGCGACTGGCTGAAAGATCATGTCCAGATGGTTCCATTTCGAGAGGAACTCGACCACAAACACGCGAATGCCGTATTCGCCCAAGATCTCCTTTGCGTTCTCAAATCCTGAGTAGGTGCTTCGATTGCCATTGCCAATGACGAGAGTCTTCTCGTCCAGCCAGAAGCAGTCACCCCCTTCTAGACAACCGCGCGTGACCTGCTTGGGTAGGATAGTCTCACCAAGCTCCTCCAAGGATTGTTTCGCCATGACTTCCTCGCCCTTCCGTTCGGCATACCGAAAGCGGCCTATCAGGAAGCCTTTTGGGGTGTTGGTGCCAAAGTCGCGCGTTCCCAACTGCCAGGGGAGTTTGGGGTCCAATCTCACCCAGCTGATCTCGACGCCCAACTGGCGGAAAACATCTTCGTACTCGGCATGTTGCCTTAGGCCAATTGACCTATCCCGCTTTGCGCCGCTGTCATGCAGGTCGCGGGCCACGTCGCTTAGAGGGAGAACTTCAACGTAGGTAGGTTTGCCTAAAAGGACGCGCCTCAGCTTGCCAGTCGAATTGTGAACAGCTGTTGTCTTTGCCATCTTGTCCCTCCCGCACTCGGTGTCTGTTTCCATTGATTGCAGATTGGGCCGGGCGCCTCTCCAGCATTGTCCCATCTAGGGCGCCTTGCCCAACAGCAACGCCAACAACGCCATGCGAATTGCTACCCCGTAAGTCGCCTGCACGAAATAGCGCGCAGCAGCGTGGCTATCCACCTCTGTTGGGATTTCGTCCTTGCGTGGAAGGGGGTGCATTATGATGACGTTCGATTTCGCACGGGCAAGTTTCTCCCGGTCCACCCTGTAAGCGCTATCCGTTTCCGGACGGTCAGCTCTTGCATCTTCCCGTGCCACATGGTAAGAGGGCGGATTGGTGCCCACCAAGTAGATGACATCCAGGTCCGGCAAAACCTCCTCGATTGAGTCCACCTGCTCATAATCCAAGCCAAGCTGATCAAATTCATCCAGCCAGGGCTTTGGCATCCGCGCGTCCTGCGGTGCGACGAAGTATGCTTTCGCCTGAAAGCGCGCCAATCCAAGAGGCAGAGAGTGTGTGCCACGCAGGTTCAGGTCCCCAACCAGTCCAACCTTCAGACCCTCCAAGTACCCCTTCTCCCTATGCATCGTATACAGATCAAGCAAAGCTTGCGTCGGATGTTCGTTATACCCGTCGCCGGCGTTTATCACCGGCACATCGGTCACCGATGCCGCTGCAGCAGGCGCGCCATCCTGATGATGGCGGATTACCAAGACGTCGGCGTAGTTCTCCATCATGCGCACCGTGTCTTCGAGACTCTCGGCGTAGTAGTCCCCAGCCCGCGTCGTCTTAGGGTCCACGAATCCGACCACTCCACCCCCCAGACGCTGCATCGCACTCTCAAAGCTAGTTCGGGTTCTTGTGCTTACCTGGAAGAACATTAACCCCAGCAGCTTGTCGTGAAGCAAGGCAGTACGCTTTCGGGCATTCAGGATCGCCTCCATCTGTGAGGCGACTTCGAAGATCAACTCAATGTCGGCGCGGGGAACCCCTTTCAGAGAGATGAAGTCCTTCCCTTCAAACGAATGCATACTTCCTCGCTTTTGTCGGCGCATTTTCCCAAGAGGAGCTTGAGGAACTCCCTGCGGTTGTGTTGGTCATGTTTGCCGAGAGTTTACCTTTGCACACTCGAAAAGGACCCAACAACGTTCTTAATTGGAGTCATGGACTCCAGATCGCTAGCACCTCCATGATGTCTGGCACCGACGCCTTCTGTTGGCCCATAGCAGACACCGAAGCAACAGGGTCCTAGCCGAATACTTCCTGCACAACCTCGGCAACGCGGGGGATCACATTCTTAATCAGCCTTTCCCCTTTCTCCCTCGAGGCGAAAGTTGCCTTGTAGAGGACCCCGCTGCTTGGAATGCTCGAGGGGTCGGGGGGAAAGACCGCATAGACTGGCTTACGCGCAAATCCACCGTCGACGATCTTGTTCTCCCGTACCAACTCTGGTGCGAAGTACTTCATCAGAGACGTCTCTGTCACCGCGGCATGTTCGACATCCCACCCCGGGAATTCCGTGCCTTCGAACAGATCCTGGACCATCTCTTCGGTAAGAAGGGCTGTCCAATCAACCATCAAGACCCGTGCCCCCTCAACGCTGTTCACAAAGAGGTCTGCCGCCTCGGTCAGGAACATTACGTTTTCGTAGTGCCCGTTGAACAGGACAAACTTCCTGCCGCCGTGCCGGTAAGTCTCCTGCAGCACATCCAGGACCACGTGCACCAAGGTGTCCGCATTCATGCTGGTCGTCCCCGGGAACAACTGCCCCCCCCCGCTCGACGGCTGGGACTTGTACCCAAACGGGATGGTTGGCAGAACGATCCCACCCACTCGTTCCGCCGCCAATTCCGCCATCTGCCCGGCAAGCAGGGTGTCCGTACCCAACGGGAGGTGGGGCCCGTGCTGTTCCATCGATCCGACTGGCAGGAAGATCACACTTTCCTTCACTCGGTCGCGGTACTCGTGCCATGTCATATCAGAAGCACGCATGATTCTCCCTCCCATTCACTGCAAAACAGCAGCTCTATCGCGCCCGTCCCGTACCCCTTGTACAGAGCATCGGATTGACAATGCGTTTACGACAGTCTTCAAACAGCTCCACGACGATTCGCCTTGGGATTCAGCAGGAACTGACGGTTCACGTTCTTGAAGAGTAGATAGCTCGACTGCACAAGCCCGCCTGCATAGAACGACTGAGGGCAAAATGGCCCCATCCAAATGAAATCCCCAGCCTGCACCTCATGCCATTCTTCCCCGAGGAAGTACAGGCCCTTTCCAGAGAGCATATAGAGGCCATGTTCCATGTAGTGCGCCTCCGTCATAGCCAACCCCGCCCCCGGCTTAAACACCATCACATTGACATTCATGTCATATGCCAAGTCCTCGCTCGGAATCAGGTGCTTGTTCCATAGCGAATCCTCGTAAACACTGATCGCGTCTTCGGATATCCCCGCCTCGTTTCCGACGATGCGATTGGGTTCGTGACCCTCCAGGGGTTGGTACAGTTTACGGATCCAAATAAGCCGCACTATGTCGTTGGATAGGCTTCCAGCGGACCAGGGGATGTCAGCCGGCAAGTAGGCGAACCCCCCGTTTCTAAGCACGTATTGTTCGCCTTCCGTGTCAACCGTTAACACCCCATCCAAGACAAACACGAAACTCTCCACTGCCTGTTCAACCTCGGCCCTTTCTGTACCCCCCCCGGGTTCAACATAGAGCAGATACTCGGCGAAGGAGGCGGCATACCCTATTGACGGGTTGGCAAAGACATAGGTATTGGTCTTTTCCCAGTATGGCATCGCCGTCCTGGGTAGATTCGCAGCGGGCAGGATCGCATACCGATCGCGCACAACCAGCCGGCTTGTCACCATGGAGGCTTGTTTGGGAAATGGTCCCAGGGGTGTGTCAAAATCCTGTCCTCTGTTCAACATGAGCATCACTCCGCATCAAGCGAGGGGATCGTGGTCTTGCCGGTGCCCCTGTGCCGCTTATCCAGGGGCGGTAAAGCCCAGAACGGGCGAGTCGCTCCATTACCTTCGATGGCCCTAGTCATAGGGGCACTTGAAACTCTCTGGCACTCGAAAGGTCGGTTCGGGGCGTCACTAGTTCCCCATACCCAGGCAGCCCGACTACTTCCCCCCGAGAGTAAACCAGCCTGCCGCGCACAAAGGTCTGATCGACAGCTCCCCTAAACGTCCTTCCCACGAATGGACTCAGTTTGTGACGAGAAAAAAGGCCATTAGCTGCGAGGGTCCATTCCCGCTCCGGATCAACGACGACGACGTCAGCATCGGCTCCAGGCATCAGGTGCCCCTTCTTCGGGTAGACCCCATAGAGCCGTGCAGGGTTGAACGAGGTCATCCGTACGAGCGACTCGAGAGTCAGGCCGCGGCGATGCACACCTTCCGTGAAGAGTACCGGCAACGTCGTTTGGATTCCGGTGATACCGGCCCACACCTTCCAGATGTCGTCATCTGCTCCCTGCTTCAATTCCGTTCGGCAAGAGCAATGGTCTGAGCAAATCAGATCCACCCGCCCTCGAAGAACCTCGCTCCAAAGTGCCTCAACGATCCCCCTCGCCCGCAGTGGCGGCGTACAAGCCGCAATGGGGCCCCAGCGAGCCAAGTCCTCTAAGTCAAGGCAGAGGTAGTGAGGACAGGTTTCGCACGTGACAGCCACCCCTTGAGCTCGAGCCTGATGAACAGCATCGACAACCTGCGGAGTGCTGACATGAAGAATGTGAGTTCGCGCTGCCGTGATCGTGGCAGTCACGATTGCGCGCTGCGCTGCAATTAGCTCAGCAGCTGGCGGCCGGGCATCGGCAAATGCCTTTGGATCTCTCCTGCCCTCGCGCTTCAGGCGAGCCGTGAGACCCCTCGTCAGGCTTTCGTCCTCAGCATGGACTGCAACAATTTCTCCTAGCTGAGAGGCGCGTTCGAAAGCCACAAGCAACTCATAGCCTTCGGTGATCCCGAGACCGCCTTCATCAATCATGAACGCCTTTAGTCCGACTACCCCCCGAGCATGCAGCTCATCGAGCGCGTCCAGATTGCCCCTCTTTATCAAGCCCCAGTGCCCGTAGTCAATGATTGATTGCCCCTTCACGATGTCGCGCTTCCGGTCCAAGAGAGCACCGCTAGTCGTAGGTTCAGAAAGGTTGAATGGCATCTCAAAGCAGGTAGTCACGCCGCCAGCTGCACCCGCAGAGCTCCCAGCCGTGTATCCCTCCATGAGTTCATAGCCGGGCTCATCAAAGTGGAAATGTACATGGGAGTCAACCACTCCCGGCAGGACTAACTTGCCTCCAACATCAATAGTTTCGGAGGCGGATACTCGATCCGTCCCCTCTAGGACGCGCCAGACTCTCCCATCCTTCACCGCCAAGCTGCCGTGGAAAACGGCGAAGTCCGTTGCGATCAAAGCATTCGTCAAGAGCAAATCTGCTTGCATATTGCCTTGTGGAGGGCTAGATCCTGCCCTCAGCCGAGAAGTGGCTGTGTGGCTCAGCGACACAGGTGCGGGAGTTGTGGCATGGCCGTAATTGTCGGCGCGAGCATCGACAAGTCCTCATCTTGCAGGTCATTGCCGCCTGTCCCAAGAGACACCTTTTTGTCCTCTTCAGGGCTAGGCCGCGCTACGTAATCCACGAATTCAACCAGGAGCCACACACTCACAAACCCATGTATGCCCTACGAACATGCTCATTCGCAAGCATCTCCATCCCCGTTCCTTCAAGAACGATCGCTCCATTCTCAAGGACAAACGCCCGATTGGAAATCTCGCACGAGAGACGCACGTTCTGCTCGACCAACAGCACCGTTACTCGAAGCTCCTTGTTGATTTGCTGGACCATGTTGAAGATTGAAGTAACCAGTTTGGGCGCGAGACCTAGAGATGGCTCATCCAGCATGATCATCCTGGGTGAGGACATTAGCGCCCTGCCGATAGCTAGCATTTGCTGCTCGCCTCCGGACAGCGTTCCAGCTACCTGCTTGGCCCGCTCCTTGAGCGTCGGAAAAAGCCGGTGGACGGCATCCAGACGATCCGCGAACTGTCGTTTCTCTTTTATGAGATATGCCCCCATCTCCAAGTTTTCCAAGACCGTCATATGCGCGAAGAGGAGCCTTCCCTCTGGCGCCTGGACAATCCCCGCGGCGACGATCCTGTCAGGATCCAGACCACTTATGCGCCTCCCAGCAAAATGGATGGACCCAGCTTGAGGTCGAAGGACTCCAGAAATCGTTTTTAGTAGGGTAGTCTTGCCTGCCCCATTGGCACCGATAACGGCCACAATTTCCCCCTCGTCAACATGCATTGAAACCGCCCTGAGCGCCTGGGCGGCGCCGTAGTACACGTCGATGCTATCGGTCCGCAGCACGGGTACTCGCCTCCCCGAGGTAGGCATCGATCACAACTGGATCTCTCACCACGTCCGCAGGCGCTCCTTCTGCGATCTTGACACCATGATGCAGAACGATGATCCGGTGCGCAAGACTCATGATCACTTTCATCACATGCTCAACGAGCAACAGTGCAACACCCCCCCCATTGATCTTCCGTACTAATTGGATGGTTTCGTCCATCTCGATCGGCCGTAGGCCAGCCATGGTCTCATCAAGCAGGATCAGGCGCGGCTGCGTTGCCAGGGTCTTGGCGATTCCCAGTCGCTTCAGGCCTGCAATTGGCAGCGAAGATGCCATTTGATCGGCCCATGAGGACATCTCAAGAAGGCCGAGGACTCCCATCGCCATTTCCCGGGCCTCTTCCCTCGAATTCGTTCTGCAATAAGCCCCTACCATGACGTTTTGGAGCACACTAATCTGACGAAAAGGTTGGGGTACTTGGAAGGTCCGGGCCAAGCCCAATTCGCAGATCTGGTCGGGTCGTAGCCCCGTAATGTCTTTGCCCTCAAGATAGACCTTGCCAGTGTCGGGCACTAGGAATCCTGAAATCACACTAAACGCTGTGGTCTTGCCCGCCCCGTTCGGCCCGATCATCCCAACAATCTCACCCGCGGCCACAGTCACACTGAGATCGCGGACGGCCTCCAAACCGCCGAAGCGTTTGGTTATCCCATCGACTTTCAGAAGCTCCAAGACGATTCGCTCCTGCTAACCACGCCTTTGAAGAGCTCTTCGCATGCTGTCATAAGGACCGTAGAGCAGGCCAGCAATGCCTTTGGGGACAAACAGCATGAACGTAATCAAGAACAGGCCGTACACTATCAGATCGGTGCCCCCGCGCTGAGCCGCGAGCGCGCCACGGAGGAGTTCGACGATGGGCTTGTTCACCACAGCGCCGAGGATCGGACCAATCAAGCTGCCTAGCCCGCCAATGATTGGGCCCGCGAGTACGATCGCAACGTTAAAGCTGAGGTTGAAGACTTGCCCGGGCTGAACGAAGGTGACGTAGACTACGTAAAACCCACCTCCAATTCCTCCCATCGCCGTTGAGATTAGAACGGCTAGGGTCTTGTATAGAGCCGTGTTCACCCCGAGAGCGGAGGCCGCCGCCTCGTTCTCCCGAATGGCGATCATGTATGCTCCCAGCTTGGATCGGTAGACAAGGTATTGAACAGCGACGGCAGCCGAGAGGAGCCCGAGCGCGATATATAGGTAAGGCGTCTTTGCAACAAATGTCATCATCTTGAGCGACTCGCCATGAAACGAAACGCCCAGACCCGCCGCGGCACCGACAAGTTGGAACTTGTTGAACAGAAGACTCATTGCCAGCATCAATGCAATAGTAAACAATGCGGCATAGTCCGCCTTGAGACCGTATCGAAGTGTAATGTAGGACACTACTAAGCCGAGCACGCCGGACACAAGGCCGGCCGCCGGTATCCCCAACCAAGGCGAGATGCCAAACCGGTCCAATAGGACAATAGTAGTGTAAGCGCCAACTCCCACAAAAATGACATGGGCGATGAGCAGCTGACCGGCAAACCCAGTCGAAATGTTCCACGAGATACCCACATATGCATAGAGCGCCGTAAGAACAATGATCCCCAAGTAGTAAGAGGCGGTCACAAAGATTGGAAGCACAGCCATGGCCAGAATGATAAGGAGGCTACCGGCAACTTGCAGCCGATCCCAGTCCAAGAGGATGTCCCAGAACCAGCCAGGCCATAGGAAAGCCTTATGACCGATCTTGGGAGGAGGGCTCAAGGTCTCCGTCATGAGTCCGCCTTCCCAAACAAGCCTTGGGGCTTGAGCAACAGGACCAGGATGAATATCAGCATGCTCACCACTTCCTTCACGTCACCACCCAACAAGAGCCCGCCAAAAGCCTCCGCCACCCCTATGAGCAAACCTCCAAGAAACGCCCCCATGAAATTGCCCATGGTCCCAAGTACAACCACGACAAAGGCGATCACGGACCAGGTAGCACCTACAGTCGGGGTTATCGGATAGGAAGGCGCGAGGAGTGCTCCGGCGACGCCTGTCACAGCTGCCCCAATGCCGAAAGTGAGCATATAGACCCGCTTAACGTTGATTCCTACAAGTTGAGCTGCTTCCCTAGACTCCGCGCAAGCACGGATCGACTTCCCAACCCTTGTTCTTTGGAGGAAAACGTAGAGCGCGCTGGCGATGACCAATGATGCGAGGAAAGCTACTCCTCGCGGAATGTTCAGGATCAACCCGGCAACCTCAACCCCTGCCGTAGCGTACGGCAACTGAAGCGTACGGGGCACTGGCATCCAGAAGAATTGTGCCAGGCCGACGAGCAGTATCGACAGGCCGAGGAGAAGGACAATTTGATTGAGTATGTGGGCCGCCATGACACGTTGAACCAAGAGGCGTTGCACCAGGGCACCAAATGCAAACATGATGATCGCAGTCATGAAGACCGAGAGGTAGGGATCAACGCCTCCGAGAACGAACGCCCAGTAGCTCAGGTACATCCCTAACATCACGAACTCACCGTGGGCAAAGTTGATGATGATCATGACTCCATAGATCATCGTGAGCCCAATCGAAACCAATGCAAGTACCCCTCCAGCGAAGAGGCCATTGACCAGGGTTTGTGCGAGAACGCCTACATACATACTGCGGCTCCTATGCCCATGGTCGTGTTCCTTTAGCTTCGCGCGTTCCCTGCGCGAAGCGGACACTCGGAGTGTCCCTCTCGAGGAGACACTCCGAGTGTTGCACACCCTACAGCTACCTCTTGTCCCAGCCCGGGACTGGCCATATTACATTCGCACCCGGAAATTTCAGATCATCGGGCCATATCGCTGGCCGATTACCACTCTGATACTGGATTAGCACGGTTCTGGCAAAGTTCATCTGGCCATTGGCTGCAAAGCTGACCTGGGGCCACTCGAAGCTCCACTTCCCTTGCGTAAAGGTAGCCGAATGAAGTACGTTGGCAAGTGCCTTCGGATCGGTGGAGCACGACTTCTCCAATGCGTCTTTGATCAGCCACATCGACGAATAGATCGTGCCCATTCCCCCAACGAGTTGCAGACCACCAGTTCCCGCCTCGAAGGCCTTGGACACTGCATCGACTCCGGGGAGATTGATCATTGGAGTCCAATCCGAGGTCAAGATTATCCCCTCGGCTACCTTATTACCAACAGCCTTGATGAAGTTCGGATCCCCGAAACCGCCCAGGACCACCATCCCCATCTTCGGATAGAAGTGGAGCTCTTGCATCTGCTTGACGAAGAGGATGGCGTCTTGGGTGTTGGCTGCGAGGAACCACACGTCGGGATTCGCGGCCTTCACAGCGAGGATAGTATCAGATACATCACTTGCGCCGAACGGGAAGGTGTTGGTCACCAGATCTTGCATTCCGTTGGCTGGCAGGGCCGCCTTCCAGGCATTCTCCACATCTTGACCGAACTGCTGGTTGAAGGATGTAACGGCTCCTGTCTTGGCACCGTGGGCTGCGACGAACTTGGCTTCATCTGAAGTCCACTGTGCCAACGTCGGGATGGTCATGAAGATGTACTTGAGTCCCCGCGCTGTGATCTGCGTGTCAATCGCGTCGGGTACAACGTATGGGACCCCATACTTCTCAGAGATCTCTGATGCCGGGAGCACGACTGCACTCTCGTAGGAGCCGAGCACGGCTACGACGTGTTCTTGAGTGATCAATCGCTCCATCTCTGAGTTGCCAATCTCAGAACTGCTCTGGCTGTCCCCCCAGGCCATTTCGAGCTTGGCGCCTCCCAAACACTGGATCCCGCCAGAATCGTTGATTTCCTTCACCGCATAGGTGAGGGTCGTCTTCGGATTCTGGCCATTCAGAGCATCGGTTCCAGTCAGAGGCCATAGACCTCCAATCTTTATGACCGCCGGTGCAGCGCCCTGGGTCGCGCTCGGTGCCTCTGTGGCCGCCGGGGCAGGTGCTTGCGTTGCCGGCACTTCTGTGGCCACTGGGGCAGGCGCTTGTGTTGCTGCCTGCGCACAAGCACTGGCAAGCAACATGCCCACAACGATCAAGCCTGCGAGCCTTCTTGAGCTGTTCCTCTTCATTTTATCCTCCTTGCGTGGGTTCTTCAATCGCAATTGTCTCCTTGGTTCGTTGTTGTAAGCAGTTTGTGCGGACGCCTATTCCTCCCTTCTGTCAGATTCCCTAACGCCAGATCTGGTTGCATGTCAGTGGTGATCGCCGCACCCCGCGCGGCCCAATGGCCTATCAACGCAACCAATTCCCAATGGTCGATGACCTAAAGCCCGAGATATGCCCTTCGCACATGCTCGCTATTCAATAGTTCGGCTCCCGTACCCTCGAGCACTATTCCCCCGTTCTCAAGCACGTAGGCCCGATCAGAGATCAGACATGACTGTCGGACATTTTGCTCAACAAGCAATATTGACACTCCGAGAGATTTGTTGATGAACACAACCTGTTCAATGACGTTCTGCACCAGTTTTGGCGCCAAACCAAGGGAAGGCTCATCGAACATGATCATCCTTGGTGAAGTCATGAGGGCCCTTCCGATTGCCAACATCTGTTGCTCGCCGCCTGACAGGGTTCCAGCAATCTGCTTCTCGCGTTCTCGCAGGATCGGAAACAAGCCATAGACCGATTCGAGTCGTTCCTCCAACACTTGGTCACCGGGCAACAGATAAGCGCCCATCTCAAGGTTTTCTCTCGCTGTCATAAAGGGAAAGAGAAGCCTGCCCTCAGGAACCTGGACAAGCCCCATCCCGACGATGCGGTGGGCAGCCATGCCACCGATCGGCGTGCCATCGAAAGTGATCTTCCCTCCGCGCGGCTTCAGTACGCCCGAGACTGTGTTCAGAAGCGTCGTCTTTCCCGCTCCATTTGCCCCAATGACGGCGACCAATTCCCCCTTTCCGACATGCAATGTTATGCCCTTTAGGACCTGCACATCGCCGTAAAATGCTTGCACGTCGTAAACGTCAAGCATCGGTTTTCACCTCTCCGAGGTAAGCGTCGATCACGGCCTTGTCTTGGACGATATTCTGTGGCTGACCCTCGGCAATCTTCTCCCCATGGTGCAAGACGATTATCCGGTCTGCCAAGGACATGATGACTTTCATCACATGTTCAACCAACAAGACAGTAATGCCGCGTTCGCGAATCCTTCGGACCAGCTCTATCATCTCTTGCGATTCTGTTGGCCGAAGTCCTGACATTGCTTCATCCAGTAAGATAACCTTGGGTTCAGTTGCCAATGCCTTGGCAACCCCGAGTCGCTTCCGAGAAGCAATGGGCAAGCTGCCAGCAAGTTGATCCTCCAGCGCACTCATTTGCAGGAAAGCCAATACATCTTGGGCCTTACTCCGCGCCCTGCTCACATTGGACGTACGGCTGAGGGCACCGACGATCACATTGTCCAACACCCGAAGTTGCGCGAAGGGCTTCACGACTTGAAAGGTCCTGGCGATTCCCTTCTTGCATATCTGATCAGGTCGTAGTCCTGTGATGTCCTCGTCTGCGAATATCACCCTTCCACTATCAGGCTTGTAGAACCCTGATATCACGTTGAAGGCAGTCGTCTTTCCTGCACCATTGGGGCCTATCATCCCCAGGATTTCACCTTCATCAACAACCAAGTCGAGTTCCTTCACGGCTGCAAGGCCGCCGAAGTACTTTGAAATCTTCTCGATCTTCAGCAGTGACATGGCGTCAATTGTTCCTCAATCTCTCAGTGCTTCGAAGGCGCACCCTCAACCTTTCATGCGGCACACGCAGCAACCCAGCGATCCCATTCGGCAGGAACAGGATAAACACCATTAGGATCACTCCGTAGACTACCAACGTCACACCGGGCCGTTGGGCGCTTACCGTGCCACCTATCCATTCGGAAAGCGGCTTGTTCAGAATTGCGCCCAGAATCGGTCCAATGAGGGTGCCTTTCCCGCCAATAATCGGGGCGATCAGAAGCGATACGTTGAAAGCCAAGCCGAAGATCAATGCAGGGTCGAGGTAGGTGCTGAAGATTGCATAGAAGCCTCCGCCAAGACCACCCATGGCGGACCCAAGAAGGAGAGCTATAGTTTTATAGCGAGCCGTGTCCACGCCTAATGCCGCAGCAGCATCTTCGTCCTCTCGGATTGCCACAAGATATCTGCCGGTCTTGGATCGACATGTCACGTACTGAATAACGACTCCCAGGAGAAGCATCCCAGTCGCTATGTAAAGGTACGGTACTTTTCCGACGAACGTCATGTTGATGAGCGAATCTTTCTGGAATGACAAGAACATTCCAGACGCCCTTCCGGTGATATCCAGTTCCTGAGCGATGATCTTGAGGATCATCATCAAGGCAAGTGAAAAGAGGGCGAGATAGTCGACCTTCAGGCCATAGCGCAAGGTCAGAAAAGCCACAAACGCTCCAAGGAGACATGAACTCGCTGCTGAGATGGGCAACCCGATCCAGGGCGATACGCTGAAGCGGATCAGGAGAACCATCGTGACGAACCCACCGACGCCCACAAAGGAGGCGAAGCCGATCAGCAATTGCCCAGAAATGCCTCCTATAATGTTCCACGCTAAGCCGAAGTATGCGAAGAGAGCTGTCAAGATGATCATGTTCAAATAGTAGGGGACCTTAATTACCAGAGGAGATAAGCCAAAGAGTCCAACAATGAGGAGACTGGCAACCATCTCGACACTGTCCCAGTCTCGAAGGAAGGCTTTCAATCTCGGGGCAGGGGATGCGTCCAATTTGGGGAAATCAGCCCGAGTTGAAGTCGTCATGTCTTTCTCCCGAACAGCCCCTGGGGTCTGAACAATAAGACCAGGACGAATATTCCCATGCTAACTACCTGCTTCACATCGTCCCCAAGCCATAATCCTCCAAACGCCTCTGCAAGCCCAATGATGATGCTCGCCACAAACGCCCCAATAAAGTCACCCATCGATCCAAGAACGACAATCACAAAGGCAGTGAAACCGAAGTTCCCGCCCGTGGTAGGCATGAACGGATACGTAGGACCGAGGAGGGCTCCGGCAATACCGGTCAAAGACGCGCCGATGCCGGTGGTCAGCATGAACATCCTCTGCACGTCGATCCCCATGAGGCGCGCACCGGGACGGGACTGTGCGCACGCGCGTATAGCCTTACCAGTCTTGGTCCGGTTGAGGAACAAGTACAGCAGTACAGCAACGACCACCGAAACGATGAATGCGACGAGTCTAGGATAGCTGACTACGACGCCCCCAATCATCATTCCCGCTCTCGCGTAGGAAACGAGTATTGTCCGCGGTTGCGCCCCCCAGAAGAATTGCGCAGCTCCGACTATGGCCGTCGAAAGACCGAGTGTCAATAGGATCTGGTTCAAGAAAGGAGCCTTCAACACAGGCTGTATTACTACCGCCTGGATGGCAAGTCCAACGACAAACATGAGGACGGCTGCGAGTGGCAGTGCAATGTATGGATCTATTCCATCTAGAGTGAATGCCCAGAAACAGATGTACCAACCAAGTGTCAAGAACTCGCCGTGAGCGAAATTGACTATTCCCATCACGCCATACATGAGGGTCAAGCCCATTGCGATCAGGGCGTAGATTCCGCCGAGAAACAATCCGCTGATCAGCGTCTGGCCATAGACGATTGGGTCCATTGTCCGCCTACTTCGACTCGGGAAGCCCCATCCTTCTGCACCAAGTCATCGGAGAGGCCACGGTGCTGCAACCCCAGATGAGCGCCTGCCAGCCCGACGGAGGGGTGCCCGAGGGCACCCCTCCTTGCCAGAAACTCGCGCGCCTTCTTACCGAGCGCTCCAGGCAGGCGCTGGCCATTCGACCTTGCCCGCTGCATACTTGCTGGGAAATACAGGCACGGTTTGACCATTCTGGAATTGAGCTATGTAGTTAGTGGTAGTCTCGTTCATCCCCGTCGAGTCAAACTCAACATATGGGAACAAGATGTTCCATGGGCCCGTGTCAAACCGGGAGGTGTGAAGGACCAGGTCCAATTGCTTGGGGTCCCGAGAGCACGATTTTTCCAGCGCAGCCGCTACGATCCATGTCGTCGCATATGTAATCGCGGCATCGTTGGAGAGATCGACTCCCTCCGCATTTTTGTATGCAGCAATAGTGTCTTGGTTGCCGGGCGTATTGAGGCTTGGGTACCACTGTCCAGTCATCAGGATCCCTTCTGCGCCCTTGTTGCCAAGCGCCTTCAAGAAGCTCGGGTCCGTAACGCTCCCGGCGTTCATCATGATTCCCCCCTTCGGCAGATAGTGGAGTTCCTGCATTTGTTGAGTTTGCAAGACGCAATCCGAGGTGTCGCAGACATTGAAGAGGACGTCAGGATCTGCGGCCTTCGTCTTTAGGATCAAATCCGTGTAGTCTGATGCGCCTCCCTGGAACCGGAGATTGCCCACTTCCTGCATTCCTGTCTCCGACATTGCGCTGGAGAGCGATTTCGAATAGAGCTCGCCATAGGTGAAGTTGGGGTACCAGACCAAACCGGACTTCGCACCCAAAGAATAGGCGTACTTCACCATGTCAAGCGACATGGCATCCATGTCGCCACCCGTCTTGAACGCATACTGCAGCCCGCGCTTGGTCACGTCCGATGCCAGGCCGACCGAAACAAGGTAGGGGATTTGATACCGTTCGGCGATCTGTGTCCCCGTCAGCGCGTTGCCGCTGTCATAGGGTCCCATCAAGACGATGACATGTTCCGAGGTGATCAGACGTTCTGTCTCTGCATTTCCAGTCTCAATGTTGCCCTGGTGGTCGCCGTAGACCATCTGCAACTTCGCACCTCCAAGACACTTGATGCCACCAGCCGCATTGATCTGGTTGACCGCGAATTCGTGCGCCTTAACCATGGCTTGTCCATTAACCGCCACTGAGCCTGTAAGCGGGTAGACCGCTCCCAGCTTGATCGGCTCAACCGCGGCGGCGGGCGCCTGGGTTGCTGCGGTGGCGGGCGCCTGGGTTGCTGCGGGTGCGCTCGTGGAGGCGGGCGCCTGGGTTGCTACTGGTGCTTGGGTGGTGGCCGCAGGGGCGCAAGCCCCAGTCAAAAGGCCTCCCAAGAGCAATATCGACATTAGGACTTTCAGGTTGCGCATCTCACACTCTCCTCTTCTTTGTGGTCTCCAATCGTGATCGATAAATCGTTGAGCGGTTTGCGCAAATCCGAACCCACACGCAATGCTGCAGCCCAGGGCTCAATCTTCCATGCCTCCTCCTCTCTTGTCTTTGCGGAGCAAGTCGCGGCTCATCCGGCATGCACTCAAGCGTAGGGCTTGCGGAATACCGGAGCTAGGTTGAGGAGCTCTTTTGCCTCAGGCAGTGAATAAGCTCCTGCCTTGCTCGTTTCGACGCCATATCCTATTAGAGCTTCGATGAGCTTCAGCGCCGCGGCTACCCCATCGACGACAGGGACACCAACCTTGCTCTGGACTTCCTTGTCAAGCCCAACCATACCGGCGCAGCCGAGGATAATCACGTCCGCGCCATCTTCCTCAACCGCCCGTCGTGCCTCATCCGTAATTCGCTGCCGGACGCTAGACTCTCCCGCAGATTCAAGGTCGAGCACGGTCATACCAGTGGGCCGATCGGATGCACAACGGTGCGCCACGCCATATCGACGAAGAGCATCCCACAATCGAGGGTCTCGAGCGCGGTCTCCGGTGTTAACGACGCTAAAACGATATCCAAGCATGCAGGCGGTGTATAGCGAAGCTTCGAACATTCCCAATACCGGCTTCGAAGTGATTTCGCGGGCAGCCTGGATGACTGGATGATCCCCGAAGCAAGCAACAACGAACCCGTCGTAGTCTCGCGCGCAATTGATGAATACCTCTAAGCATGGTTGACAACTCAAGAGCTGGTCATATACGCTCTCGATCGAGCGGGGCCCGCTCGCAGGGTTCATGGCGGTCACTTGCGTTCCTGGTGCCTTATACTTGTCTGCCGCCATCTGAATTGCGGAGGTGAAGACTTCCGATGTGTTAGGGTTAAGAATCAAGACTCTCACTTCTACCTCCCGGGTCCCGCCTCCAAATTCTGTCCCGATCACATTGTGTCCAAACCGTTTTCAACCCGACCGCCGAAACGCATTCTTGTACTGCTGAACTCCACCAACCCCAAACCTCGGCTTCATCCGCAATCGTTCGGCTGTCACGCCGTCGCGGCGAACGCGCGCGCTCACCTGCACTCAGTCTTCTAAGCATTTGACGCTATTACTGATCCCGCTGTGCCTCCCGATTCCCCCTCGAACCTGTCCAGCCCAAGCCGTTCCACCAATGGGGGTTTCTCCCCCATAGCAATGTACTTTGCCAAGTTGATGCCTATGGAAGGGGCCTCAATCACGCCGTTGCCGCCACACCCTACTGCGAGGAGGTATCCCCCAACGGGAGTTTCCCCAAGTATTGGCATGAAGTCAGGTGTCTCTGCACGGTAGCCGACCCACTCCATTGCGATTCCTGTGTCAAGTAGACGTGGGTAGTACTGACCAAGCTGGCCAAACAAGAAGTCCAGAAAGTACGGATCAGTTCCCCCCCTCATGGGCAACGTGTCCGGATCAAACAGTCCGGAGTGCTTCGGATCTGACAGATCCATGGTCAAGTGGGCCTTGCAAATGAATACGTTGCTTCCTTCGCGTCTGGCATAGAACCGGGGATACTTCAGGACTGGGAAGGGATAGCCTAGTGCCACCCTTGGCTGGAGGACGAAGACTTCCGCCTTGGTGTGCACAATTGGCAGCTCGATACCTGCCAGCCGTCCCACGAAGCGTGACCACGGGCCAGATGCGTCAACGACTACATCGAGAGGAAAGCGGCCCTTATTTGTCTCGACGCCCAATACCTGCCCACCCACAATGTTGAAGCCGACGACAGGAGTTTGGACAAGGACCGTGGCGCCTCTTGCCTTGGCCTTCTTCACGAAAGTATTGGCTATCATCGTCGGATCAAAGTACCCATCATCTGGTGTGAATGCCGCACCGACCACCCCCTCCGTACTCAGGTCAGGGATGATCCCGTGTATCCATTCCATGTCTCTCCTGTACTCGGCCCGGTATCCTGCCTCTATGGTGTTGTGGAGAGCGATCTGAAGCGATTCCTCCACATCTTGATCAGTGGCTACGACCAAGGTGCCCGTGTTGTCGAAGCCTGTAGACCCCCGTTCCTCTCTTTCCATGTCGACATAGGTTTGTAATCCCTGCAGCCGAACTGGCCAAAATTCATGGCTGAGGGAATCGTCCATGAGGCAGACTGTACCCGCTGACTTGGCCGTTGTTCCGGAGGCGATGTAGCCTTTTTCGAAGATGGTCACTTCCAGGTTGTCATGGGTGCTTAGGTAGAACCCCACCGAGGCGCCTACAATACCCGCTCCTATTACTCCAACTCGTTTCTTCGCCATTTGAATGCGGATTCCGGACCAAGCTGATCAGCGATTCCGGAGCATGTCGATCACCGATTCCGGCGGATGTCGATCAGCGATTCCGGAGCATGCCGGTCACCCCTGCCTGGGTTGTAGGTGACGCTGGATAAT
>Ga0208039_1000187_pt1 | contig 56043 bp, 59 predicted proteins | sample June2015DPH_20_1_2_FD_184722 | JGI IMG/M metagenome (GOLD analysis project Ga0208039, IMG submission 184722) | Peatland microbial communities from SPRUCE experiment site at the Marcell Experimental Forest, Minnesota, USA - June2015DPH_20_150... | ecosystem: Environmental > Terrestrial > Soil >... | reverse complement strand
ATCGGATACGGCCAAGGCTTTCAAGGGCATGGTGTATTCGTCCGAGAAGTTATAGGGATGACATACCTTTGTGATGCGAGGATTTTGCCTCGTTTTTTTAAGATTCCCGATGAAATCGCCGAAGATTTTGCCATTTCCTATCTTGTCGGTCGTTCCCGGCTCCACGTTTGTCCTACCGCGCGGGTGAAATACACCGTGTGCAATACAATGGGAATGTTCTTCAAAGTGAAGGGGCGCCACGTGCAAGAGTGTTATCGGCTCCGGAATTGGGTTGCGAAGCGCATTTTTTCGAGACTTCCTCAACGGCGGCAGCATCTTTGGGCCTATATTTTTTGTTACCGAAGAGCCCGAACAGTACTGGCTGGATTCGTTGAAACTAGAACACTTCACGTCGTCAAAGGCCTTTTCACGCATTTCAGAGAAATCGCCTCTCCGCAGCGACTCTTTGTAGCTTTGGTTCTAATGTTTCCGATTTACACTATTTTGAAATTTCGCGCCTGTTATGATTTGATGTTTGGAAAGGCGAAGGCTGGCTGGCTGCCCTATAGGCGCTAAACTGAGGTCCGTTGCCAGGATCCCGGACTTAGCGCAAGCGGTCGGATTGACCATCACTTCCAACCGGCTGGCGGCTTCGAATAGGCGGTTTGTGTTTGCTTTCGCTTGGCCCCTTCTGGGCGTTGGACGGTTATGGTACGCTGGGTTCCTGGGGTGGGCTCGATCAGCTCACACTGCTCGGCGGCAACACGGGTACCGTCTCCACTACTAGCAGCGATGTCGAGGTTGTTTGCCAGCGGATCCGAGATTAGCCGAAATGCTGTGATACATCAGGATCGGCAGTGCGTTCTTGATGGAAATAACATTTATTTCCATCAAAGGACGGAATGCATAAAGCGGCACTGCTCGATCCAACCGCATATAGCAGTTCATGCGAAAATCTTGCGGGCATTTCATCTTCTTGCAAAACGCCAGGGAACTGATGCCTTCAAAACCCTTCACTTAACGCTTGACTGATCAGCCTTCATAGGAGGCGTATGGCCGTGATCTTCTGACTTTATTATCAAATAAATGCCCAATTGCCCGACTCCGCACATGGTGGCTGCAATAAGAAATAACTGTCCGACAATAGACCAGAGACCATGAAACAGACTCGCCAAAATCGCAATCGGCACAACACCAACTCCCATGGGTGTGAGAATGAGGCCAAAAATGACAGCCACAACGCCCCAAAGTGTATAACTGATGAGCAAACTCCAAACCCAAAGAGTAAGGCCAAAAACGTAAGATGTGATATACATAGCTCCGGCAGCGAAGCCTCTCGTGCGGTGAAAGATGGCAAGTGGTAATAACACCAAGATGACGATGGAGAGCGTGATCGCGTTGACAATAACCAGCCAGGGATAGACGCGCTCACTCAGCCAGGCACCACCCTTGATAAACATCACAATGAGAAAAATCAGGCCGACGCAACAAAAAAGGCCGGATACGAATGAGCGGATTGATTCAATGGTGTCAATGGTGTCTTTCATGTCGTGGTGAATACGCCTAACGATGAGAGCTGAACCACAACTGACCCGCGAAGTGAACCGTGACAGCGGAACTGACAGTGCCAACGGCTGTTAGTTCCGACGAGAGGCTGTGTAAAAATCCAGTCATCATTTTCTGAACAATTACTCCCGTGGAAGGTCGGTTACAAGCATGAATCAACGAACAGATGCCTTCCGGAGTATTTGTTCACAACACTGAACCGTTCTAATGCGCTGGCGCGATTTCTGATTTGCTTCAGCGATGGTCTTTGCCATTCTGCATTAAAATGAAAATGAGCGACAGACGAGCGGATTTGCAGCCCGTGGAGGACGAAGTCATCAATGCTTTGGGAGGCAAACTGACCATCCTGGCGTGTTGTTTTTTTGTGGTTTCCGTTTTTTTAGCGATTATTTCCCTGCGTTGTTTGTATGGGGATGGGTCGTTTCAACTCACCGAGGTTTTGAAAGCGGGACATTTTGCAGCGGTGGCAAAAAATCGCTATTGCGCCTCGCTCATTTTTCAATTGCCATTGCTGGCGGCGCTCAAGTTGGGATGCACCAACCTTTATCTTCTGCAACTGGCATTTGGCGCGGGCTGTTTCCTGCCCTGGGTTGTTTCGATGGCGTTATGTTACTGGATGGCACCCCGGCATTTCTGGCTGGTGATGCTGGGTTGCGCATTCGGACATTTAAACGCGGCATTCTTCCCGGTGGGGGAATACATCATTGCCCATGCCTTTTTTTGGCCGGTGCTGTTTGCCGTTTTGTTTGTGCGGCCATTGACGCTGTCCGCCGCCATCATTATGGTGGTTTCGTCGCTGGTGCTGCTTTTCAGCTATGAATCGCTGCTTTTTCTCGGGCCGTTGCTGGGTGTGCTGGCGCTGGCGGGAGTTTTTCGGGACGGGGAAAGAATTTGGAGCCGGGTGGCTTTCGGGCTTTCGTACGTACTTTTGATTTCCGCCGCCTTGATTGCGCTGGACGGCGTTCTCTACACGCAATTTCCGGAGAATTTCGCTCGATTCAAACAAGGGACCCTGACAATGTTACTCTACCCGCCTTGGACGATGGGCTGGAGTTTCATCTGGCTTTTCCTGATGGGAGTCGTTTGTGTTGGCGGCTGGCGTTTCACAAAACGTCAATTTAAACTGGGACTTACGATGATGGCTGCTGCCATCATCATTTGGGGCATCTGGCCTTTGCTTGATCCGGGCAGTTTGAGTGTTTGGCGGCAATTCCAGTGTCGGCCTATGCAACTGATGGTTCCGTTGGTGCTTCTGGCGGTGGCTTGGGCCATGACGCGCAGACCCGGCTGGTTCGAATCGCGGCGTCCCTATCTGGTGGCTTTTTCCGCCTCGTGGCTGCTGGCGCAATCCCTCTGGCAGATTAGTGCGACGTGGCAGTGGAATGGATTTGTCGGGATATGTCGAGGTGTGCTGGCAACGCAACAAGGACCGGTTTCGCTATCCGGGACGCTATTCGAAAAGCCTTCTTTGCAGGGACAAGCCTTGGCGTTCGACTGGGACTGGTCAATCTCGTATCTAAGCATTATGCTCGCGCCCCATGGGCAGGTCAGCTCAATCATACTGCCCAGAACCAAACACCCCTGGTTTAATCCGCTTGATCTATCAAAGCTTCCGCAACTTGAAAAATACGGGGTGGACTACAGGAACTACGCCAAAGCCGTTCTGAAACTGAAAGAGTCGATTTCCAACTCTGGGCGTCCGGTGAGTCCCGAAGAAATGGTCGCAGTGTTTTATCCACCCCCCCTTACACTGGAGCAAAAAGCTGCCCAAGCCAAGGCCAAGCAAGCCCGCGGCGTTGCCTTCCGGCAATCCATGGTAAAGTTCTATCAGCCCAAAGCCGAGGCTGGCGAAGGCTTGGCACAGATGCGGCTTGGGGAGATTTATCTTCGCGGTGAAGGCGTAGAAACCAACACCGACCTTGCCCGCAAATGGCTGTCTGCCGCCATGACCAATGGCTGTCCACAAGCAACAAATCTTCTCTCTGAGATTGAGCGTGGTAGTGCCACATCGAGGTGATCAAACAAAAACAGAAGAAGGTTGCGCCAAAAGAGCAGCCTTCTCTTCGAGTTTCATCGATAAGATAACAGTTCAGAGAACATCTGCCGCAGTTGCTTGATTCTGCTATTGTAACGATGACAGCTCAGAGAACATCCGCCGCATTTGCCGTTTGCGGCTAATGTGCGGAATGACTCCATTTTGTCAGAAGACGAGAGACTACTTAGCGTTTCGCTCCTTATCGAGCCGAAGTCGATGTTTGTCCTTGCCCAACAGCCAAAGACCTTGCCATCCGAAAGCACACAAATTGATTTTCTCGGTGACAAGCAAGCAAACTTTCGTCCAGCAACGGTTGGTGGCGGTGGCGTGATCAGACTCACGCCATATCTCCCGCTTATCTCTTTGAGTTTATCCAGAATGTTGGGCAATTCAAGCATATCGGCGTCGGACAACTTCAACGTGTCTAGCGCCTTGTGATCGCGGACAAACGTTTCATGAAGTTGTTGTACTCCAAAATATTTCGTTCCACGGCGACAAAGAAAGTCCATTAGTTCTGGAAGATACGGATAGTTCAGTCGCGTAAGTACTGTGCTGGTGCTCGTATATATGCCCCACTGTATTGCTTTATCTAACCCTTTAAGAGCAGCCTGAAAACTGTGTGGTCGCATGATGTTGTGAATGTTTTCCGGTCCCTCTATCGAGATCGTCACCGCATTCTTTGGCGAGCCTGCAAGTGCACGCAATATTTTCTCATTCACCAACGTACCGTTTGTACAAAGGTCCACACGAATGCCTTGTCTGTTGGCAAATGTCAGCAAATCTGGAAGGTCGGGCCTGCAAAGGGGTTCGCCACCAGAAATACAAACCCAACGGATTCCGAGTCCCCGCGCATCCAAAAAAAGCTTGGTCACCTCATCGGAAGTTAGCTCATAACCAGGGCTGGTGCGCCTGGGAATATCGCACATCACACAGTTCAAGTTGCAACGCTTTGTAATGTTAAGATTCAGCCTCTCTAAACCAGTGCTCATAATGTGTGCGTACGTCTTCACAAAAGATAGTGGGTAGAGCTTGATCTGTCCACAAAAAACAGGATGCGAATCCGGTAATTTTTGAAGTTGCGGAAGCCTCGGGTCGCTGACTTGATACTCTGTATTGTCGAGTTTAAACCTTCCGTCATTTTGCCAAAACTAGCGCTAAGGATTCGGGCTTTCCATGCGACGTGAAAGATATGACTTGCACTGTCGCGTGCCTGCTGGCAACGTACCGTGAGAATGAATATTTGTTAACGACGCCATCTGCCGTTGAGAGATGGCGTGAATCTTATTAGCGACCGTCACGTTTCCATCTTCAGTGAATAGGCCAACACCGCTATTATGCAAGCTGCGCAGAGAGAACCAATCGCGATCATCGGCATGGGATGCCGCTTTCCGGGCAAAGCCAACAATCCGCAGGAATTGTGGAAACTCCTTTGCAATCAGTTTGATGCGATTACCGAAGTTCCCGTGGACCGATGGGACCTTCGCAGCTTCTATGACCTGGATCAGTCCAAGCCTGCGAAGTGCAACTCAAGGTGGGGTGGGTATGTGGACAACATCGATCAGTTCGATGCCGATTTCTTTGGAATCTCGCCTCGCGAGGCCGCACGGATCGATCCACAGCACCGGTTGTTGCTCGAGGTTGCCTATGAAGCGATGCAGGATGCCGGACAAGTGCCTGAAATGCTGGCAGGATCGCGGACCGGTGTGTTCATTGGAATCTCGACGCACGACTACAACGATATACAAATCTGCCCGTCAGAGCGTCACACAATTGACGCCTACACGAACATAGGGAGCACCCAGTCTATCGCCTCGAACCGGATCTCGCACCAGTTTAATTTCCATGGCCCCAGCTTTTCTGTGGATACTGCATGCTCCTCTTCGCTGGTTGCAGTTTACCTGGCTTGCCAGGCAATTTGGACCGGCGAATGCGATCAATCTTTGGCGGGCGGTGTGAACGCGCTGCTGCGCCCTGAGGGAAGTATTGGATTCAGCAAGGCGTCCATGCTTGCGCCAGATGGCCGGTGCAAGAGCTTCGATGCGAAGGCCAACGGCTACGTTCGTGCCGAGGGAGCTGGCATCGTCCTTCTGAAGCGCCTGTCCCGCGCGCTCGCGGACAGAGACCCTATTCATGCCGTTATCCGCGGGGCCTTGGTGAACCAAGACGGTCGCACGCCAGGACTCACGCTCCCCAATCGGGCCGCGCAGGAGTTAATGTTGCGGGAAGTTTACCAGCAAGCCGGAATTATTCCTCAAACAGTTCATTTCGTCGAAGCTCATGGGACCGGGACGCCGGCAGGCGATCCGATTGAACTGAACGCGATTGGCAGCGTCTTGGGCCGCGACCGTGAACCGGGGCACGAATGCGTGGTCGGCTCGATCAAGAGCAACATCGGGCACATGGAAGCCGCAGCTGGCATCGCGGGCCTGATCAAGGCGGCGTTGTGCGTCGAGCATGGCGCGATCCCGCGGAACTTGCATTTCGAAGTGCCCAATTCCAACATCCCGTTTGAGGGTCTGCGGCTGCGCGTTCCGCGTTCGCTTGAACCGTGGCCGCTCAATGACGGCGAGACGCGAATTGCGGGAGTTAATTCCTTCGGGTTCGGCGGCACGAATGCCCATGTGATTCTCGAATCCGCGCCGGCACGGAAGGACCCCTCCCTCCCGGCATCAAGGTCGGAACACATGATTTTGCCCATCGGGGCGCGCAGTCCCGAGGCGCTCCAGGCCTTGGCGAAGTCGTACAAAGCGTTTCTGATTGACGAAAAGAACGCAGGGATTCCGCTCAGCGATATCTGCTATAGCGCAGCGTTGCACCGGGAACACGGCGATCACCGGCTTGCAGTTGTGGGGAGTACACACCGGGAATTGATCGAACAGTTGGACGCGTTTGTTGCCGGCGAAACCCGCCTTTCCATGTCGGTCGGTCGCCGCAGCGCGAATTCTCCGAACAAGGTGGTGTTTGTTTTTTCCGGCATGGGGCCACAGTGGTGGGCCATGGGGCGCCAACTGATGCAAGATGAACCGGTGTTTCGCGACGTGATAATCCAGTGTGATTCCATTCTGCAGGAGCTGGCGGGCTGGTCTCTCAAAGACGAACTCATGGCCGACGAGGAGCATTCGCGCATCGAAGAGACATACATCGTGCAGCCTGCGACCTTCGCGCTCCAGGCCGGCCTCGCTGAGGTCTGGCGTTCGTGGGGCATCGAGCCAGACGCGATTGTCGGCCACAGTGTCGGAGAGGTCGCGGGCGCGTATGTGGCCGGGATTTTTAACCTCACGGACGCCGTGCGGTTGGTGTATCACCGCAGCCGATTGCAGCAGCGCACGACCGGACAGGGTGAGATGCTGGCCGTCGGGCTCTCGGCCAGCGCCGCGGAAAGCCTGCTAGCCGAACACAACGGCTCCCTGTCGATTGCAGCCATCAACAGCCCGGAAGACGTCACGCTTTCCGGAGACGGTGCTGCCCTGAGGAGGATTGCTGCTTTGCTCGAAGAGAAACAGATTTTCTGCCGTTTTCTCCAAGTCAAAGTTCCCTATCACAGCGTGCGCATGGACCCGCTGAGGGAAGAGTTGCTTGAATCACTCCAGACACTCAAACCCCGAGTTGCGGTCAAGCCAGTTTACTCGACAGCGACGGGGGCGATGGTAAGCGGTCCGGAACTCACGTCCGAATACTGGTGGCAGAACGTTAGGCACCCGGTTCTGTTTGCCGAAGCTATCGATCAACTCATCAAGAACGACTATCGCCTTTTCCTGGAAATCAGCCCGCATCCGGTGTTGGCGGGATCCATCATGAAGTGCCTTGCGGCAGGGAAAAAGGAGGGTACGGTTCTTGCATCACTGCGCCGCCACGAATCGGATCGAATCATGATGCTTGCCTCGCTCGGCAGGTTGTACACATTGGGATACCCCGTCGACTGGAATCGGCAGCATCCGGGCGGCGGGCGTTTCGTCCGCCTCCCGTCGTACCCGTGGCAGCGTGAACGTCACTGGAACGAATCGGATGTTACGCGGCGGGAGCGGATCGGGATCCACGTTCATCCGCTACTTGGCCAGCCCCTGAAATCGGCGTATTCCGCTTGGTCGGTGGAACTCGACAGACACCGTCTGGCATATCTGAATGACCACCGGGTGCAGGACGCGGTGGTGTTCCCGGCCGCGGCCTACGCGGAGATGGCTTTGGCGGCCGCGCGAGAATCTTTCGGCCCCGGGCCCGCGGTAGTCGAGGATCTCACGCTGCATCGGGCCATCATTGTGCCGAGTTCGGAATCCGTGTCGGTTCAGTTGGTGCGCGAACCCGGGCAGCCGTCATTCGACATTTACAGCCACGCCAAAGGGAGCGAGCAACCTTGGGTACGGCACGCCAGTGGAAAAATCCGCCGCTGCCAGGATGGGGAAGTTCCGCAACGCGTGTCGCTTGAGGAGATTGGCGCGCGCTGTAAACTGGAAGTTCCGAAGGCCGAATTGTACCACCAGTTCCACCAAGCGGGACTGCAATACGGGCCTTTATTTCAAGGCGTCGAAAAGCTCTGGTGCGGCGAAGGCGAGGCCTTGGCGCATATTCAACTCCATGCCGATTTGGAAGCTGGATTTTCGGAGTACCTGCTGCATCCGGTAATCCTGGATTCCTCGTTCCACGTTTTGTTGGGGGCGATCGCATCGACTGCACTGAAGGAGGCCAAGGCGGAAGACCGCAACCAGGGGATTTACTTGCCCACACGCATCGGCCGTGTGCGCTCCTACGGTCCCTCCGCCAAGAACCTCCGTGTCCATGCCCGGTTGGTGGACTACGGAAAGGATTACTTCACCGGCGATATTCTGTTGTTGGATGAGGAAGGTAACACATTGGCGGAAGTGCAGGGATTTTACTGCCGGGCGATTGAGCGGCCATCCGAGAAAATCGACAGCTATCTCTACGAATACCAGTGGAAGCTACAAGCCAGGGCCGGGCAAGTTTTCGAGCATTCGGCAAACTACATCCCTGCCCCTTCGCAGATGGCCGGATCCCTGCAAGGAGAAGGAAATCGCTTGCGAGACGAATTCGGCTTGGGTCATTACGACGCGATAGAACCGGAGGCCAAAGCATTGGCAAACGCTTACATTTTCACCACCTTCCGGCGGCTGGGAGGGACAGTCCAATTGAATCAACGAATTTCAGCTGATTCCTTGATCATGAATCTTGGAATCGCACCGCAGCATCGCCGCCTTGTCGAGAGAATGCTCAAAATGCTGGCTGAGGATGGGGTCCTGGCGGCCGTGGGGGCCGAGTTTGAAGTCCGGCAGATGATCGAAGAGGGCGACGTGAACGAAATCTGGCGATCTCTCTGGAACCAATATCCTGGCCTTCAAGCCGAATTGATGCTAATGCATCACTGCGGCGAACGGCTCGTGGAAGTCCTGACAGGAGCCCTCGATCCGTTGGAGGTGATTTTCCCGCAAGGCTCCCTGACCACCGCTGAACATCTCTATCAGGACGCTCCCAGCTACCGGATCTACAACATATTGGCGCAAAAGGCGGTCGCTCTTGCTCTGGAGAAGTTGCCTGAAGGCAAGACGATTCGCATCCTGGAGGTCGGCGGGGGTACGGGAGGGATGACCGCTTACATCCTGCGCAAGCTGCCCGTGGACTGTACGGAGTATGTGTTCACCGACGTGACACAACTATTCACCAGCCATGCCGAACAAAAGTTCCGCGACTTTCCGTTCGTGCAATACAAACTGCTGGATATCGAGATCGACCCGATTGCGCAAGGCTATGAGCCGCACTCCTTCGACATTATCTTGGCCTCGGATGTCCTCCATACGATACGCGACCTCCGGGAGTCGCTTGGCTACTTAAAAAAGTTGTTGAGGTCAAAGGGCCTGCTGGTTTTGTTGGAGCTCACCAATACACCGCGCCCGGCATTGCTCGTCTTCGGCCTCCTCAAGGGATGGTGGCGGTTCACCGACAAAGGCGTGCGGGGCTTAGACCCTTGGATTACGCAGAAGAAGTGGAAGGCGTTGCTCGAAGACGTCGGTTTCCCCGATGTCGCTTGTGTTGCTGACACAAGTATCGGAGAAAATGCGCTACACAGTGTCATTCTCGCTCAAGGGCCCGCACTGGAGGACGAACAGGACACATCGGCACCCCCACCGACGCAAGTGGAAAAGACGGGCACGTGGCTCATTTTTGCTGATAGTGGCGGTACCGGCGAAATGCTGGCGGATTACCTGAAAGCGCGCGGAGAACGATCCGTTAAGATTTACTCTGGTGAGGCGTTTCGCACCATCGCCGGCTCCTATCAGATTGATCCGACAAGCCCGGTGGAAATGAAGCAGGTCATTCAGGCTGCTCTCGAGGGTAGGACAGAATGCCGAGGCGTCGTCCATCTCTGGAGTTTGGATACGCCGACGACAGACCGTATGACTCCAGTCATGGTAGACTCCGCGCAGGTCCGCGGCTGCTTGAGCGTTTTGAAGGTGGTTCAGGTTTTGGCCGAGATCACTTGGACGGCTGTTCCACGCTTGTGGATTGTCACCAGCGGAGCGCAGAACGTGGGGCGTACAGCGGAGCCTCTCTCCGTGGCACAGGCGCCCCTGTGGGGTTTGAGGCGAACAATTGCCAACGAGCATCCCGACCTGTGTTCCTCGGTGATCGATATCAGCCATGCGCCAACGCCGGAGGAGGTCCAGTCGCTGTTCGACGAGTTGATTACCGACGACAAAGAAGACGAAGTTATCCTGCGCGGCTACTCCCGATACATCCATCGCCTGATGCGAGTTTCATTGGCCAAAATCCAGGAAGCCGCACAACAACCCGCTCCGGGCGAATCGAGCCAGCCATTCACGGTTGAGATCCCGACACCGGGCATGCTGGATAATCTCACGCTGCGTGCAAAGGCTCGCCAGAAGCCCGGCCCGAACCAGGTTGAGGTGCGAGTTCATGCAGCGTCGCTGAATTTCAAGGATGTCATGTTGGCAATGGGCCTCCTGCCAAACGAAGCCTTGGATGGGGGGTATACCGGGAGAGCGCTGGGCATGGAATGTGCCGGAGTCATTTGCGCGGTCGGGGAGGCTGTCGAAACTTTCAAGGTGGGTGATGAGGTCGTCACCTCCGGACCAGGCGCACTGTGCAGCCACATGATCATCGATGCCGATTCGGTGTGGCTCAAACCGCCGCAGATCAGCTTTGACGAAGCGGCTACGGCACCGATCGCCTTCTCCACAGCGTATTACTCACTGCATCATGTGGGCCGAATGCAAAAGGGAGAGCGCGTGCTGATCCACGCGGCTGCGGGAGGCGTAGGTCTCGCAGCGATTCAAATCGCGCAAGCCGCTGGTGCGGAAGTCTTCGCGACGGCAGGGACCCAAGCCAAGCGCGATCTGCTGCGGGCTTTGGGCGTGCGCCACGTGGCAGATTCCCGCTCACTTTCGTTCGCCGATGAGATCCTGGCCGCCACCGGCGGCGAGGGTGTGGACATAGTTTTAAACTCGCTTGCGGGAGAGGCCATCGCCAAGAGCTTCACTGTCCTGCGGCCCTATGGACGGTTCATCGAGATCGGCAAGCGCGATATCTATGAGAACAATAGGATTGAGCTGCGGCCTTTTCGCAACAATCTGTCGTTCTCAGCGGTGGATATGGACAAGCTCTGCGCGGAAAGGCCGGATTACATCCGGACATTGATGTGCGACACGATCAAGAACTTCGGCAGTGGGCCGTTCCGCCCGCTGTCCTATCGTGTCTTTTCGATCGAAGACCTCGCGAGCGCCTTCCGTTACATGGCCCAAGGCAAGCACATCGGCAAGGTGGTAATCTCGATGACGAACGCCGAAGTAGTAGTGACACCTCCGCGGCAGAAAAAAATCTCATTCCGAGCAAACGGCACCTATCTGATTACAGGCGGCTTGGGAGGCTTTGGGTTGGCCGCGGCGCAGTGGATGGTGGAGCATGTGGCGCGTCACCTCGTACTTTGCGGGCGCAGCGGAGCCTCACCGCAAGCGCAGACTATGATCGACCGCATCACCCAATCAGGTGTCGAAGTTGTGGTGGCCAAGGCTGATGTTACCCGGGAGCAGGACGTTGCCGTGGTGCTGGCAAATATCGCCCACTCCATGCCTCCCTTGTGCGGTGTCATTCATGCAGCCATGGTTCTGGACGACGCACTCCTGCATCAACTCGATGACCATCGCATGCGGACCGCTATGTCACCCAAGGTGACTGGCGCGTGGATTCTTCACACCCAAACGCTGCATCTGCCACTGGACATATTCGTCATGTTTTCCTCGGTCAGTTCGGTGATCGGTACCCCGCGGCAGGGCAATTATGCGGCCGGGAACGCTTTTCTCGATGCTCTGGCGCACCATCGGCGAGCCCTTGGATTGCCCTCTTTGAGCATCAACTGGGGCGTGGTTGGCGGTGCTGGCTACGTGGCTCAAAACGCGGACATCGGACAGAAACTCGATCAATTCGGGGTCAAGTCGCTGCCGGTCCAGCAGCTGCTGAACATACTGGGCGTGTTGCTGCAAGAAAAAGTCGTCCAGGTCGTGGTCGGTCATCTGAACTGGCAGCAACTAGCCAAGATGCACTTGATTGGCAACTCGCCTCGTTTCATGTACTTGGTGAGTCCGGTCCTCACTGACGACGTCGGCGGAGCCGGCATACTGCTGATCGATGCGCTGATGGCCGTTGAACCTTCGGAGCACCAGAAATTCCTGGAAAAGCACATTCGCGAGCAACTGGCCCGTGTGCTTGGCACTTCGCCGACGAAAGTGGATGTGGACAAATCGCTCATCCAACTGGGGCTGGATTCGCTCATGGCGGTTGAGATCGGCAACCGGATGCAGTCCGAACTGGGTGTCTCCATTCCACTGGTAAAATTCATGGAAGGTCTCACTACCGCCGGGATGGCACAGTATTTGACCGAACAACTGGCGGACGATCACGTGGCTGGTGCGGCTCCGCGCACGAACATGCCGGCAACCAACCCGCCTGCGTCGGCAGAATCGGCGGGTGGCAAGGTCGCGGGTTCCGGTACCTCGGATCGCCCCATTGAACCCATAATCGATCCCACGAAAGTCGAGGACACCAAAGACGATACCTCTGCGCAATCTGAAGGAGTCGGAAGAATGAGAGCCCTCGTCGACGGCCTGTCAGATGACGAGGCGGACGCTCTCCTGCGGCGCTTGGCGGAAGAAGTGGCTGAAGATGACGGGGAACGCGGCAGATGAAAGTTGACGAGAACCTTTCCTCTGGAGAAAAACGTACTCTCCTCGCCATGTTGCTGGAGAAACGGGTACGGAAGCGGGCGCCTGTCCTCGCGCCAGAATCGGGACGCGCCCAGGGCCTCAAAAGGTTCGCCACGTCATCGTCGGAGATGAGAGAGGAGGTGGTGCTGGACCCTTCAATCCGCTTTGATGCCCCACTGACGCAAAGGGTGGCGAAACCAGCCGGCATCTTGCTCACGGGAGCCACCGGTTTTCTCGGCGCTTTTCTGCTGGACGAACTGTTGAAGCGGACGGACGCGAAGATCTATTGTCTGGTTCGATGTCCCGACCTCGAGACGGGCCGCCAGCGGATCCAGGCGACGCTCGCGAAGTATCTTTCGCGGAACGGTTGGAATAATCCGCGCATCATCCCGGTGGCCGGGGACCTGACGCAATCGTTGTTCGGCCTGTCCACTCGTGAGTTCGAGAAGTTGGCGGAGGCAGTAGATTGCGTGTACCACAACGGCGCGCTGGTGAAACTCTGTTACAACTACGAGCTACTGAAACCCACCAATGTGCTCGGCACGCAAGAGGTGATTCGTTTAGCTAGCTTGGGCCGGTTGAAGCCGCTACACTACATTTCCACCGTCGCGGCATGCCCGCTTAAGGATAGTTCAGAGGTCCAGATCGTTCGCGAAACGGAACTGGATTTCGATGGGATGCTGTACGGGGGTTACTGCCAAAGCAAGTGGGTGGCCGAGCAAATGGTCATCGCCGCACGTGCGCGAGGCCTGCCCGTTGGCCTGTATCGACCGGGCATCATCACGGGTCACAGCCAAACGGGTGCCTGCAATACCGCCGACGCGACGTGGCGGATGATCAAAGTGATCGTAGAGACCGGTGTCTTCTCCGAGATCGAAGGGGCCATGGACATGACTCCAGTGGACTACGTGAGCAAGGCAATCGTGCATATGGCCTGCTCAGGACGCGCTATCGGCCAAACCTACCATCTCGTGAATCCCAAGCCGATGAGTTTGAAGAATTTCGGCACTTGGCTGCGGAACTATGGGTATCCCTTCCGCCGCATTCCCTATGAAGCTTGGCGCGCGGAGATGCTCGCTCTGGCGGCGCGTCCCGACAAGGAATTACTGTCCTCCTTCATCATGCCGTTCTTAAATACCGAAGCTTCCAACAAGATGCCTGGGTGGCTAATAAAGATGAAGTTGCCCAGTTCTCGAAGCGGCGTGGATCAAGTGCTCAGTACCGTTGGCGCCAGGTACGGCACTCAGGTTCAATGGGATTGTAGGAATGCGCTACAGGGTCTCGTCGGGACAGATATCGTTTGCCCTCCGATCGACGACAGGTTGTTAAACATTTATTTCTCTTACCTGATTCGAACCGGCTATCTGCATCCCCCCACCCAATAACTCGGTACCATGAGATAACTATGTCGCACGTCTTCGGCAGGTACTGACCGGTTCGCAATCCTTGGAGCAAACTGCGCGGCGACGGTTGCCGCATTACCTTCCCGGTCGCACCCAACCTCAAGAACATCTTCTCCGCGAAGTTTGATCGCGCCGATTACCTCGTATAAAAGGCGCGCAGAATTCCTGTTCCAGGCGTAAGGCGGAGGCTCCATTTTGGCATGCCGGCGATCGTTGTTGGGGACATAACCATAGTTCAGAAAAAAGGCAAAAGCCGTTGCGCCTGCTTGTTCCAAGGACGCATCGATCGCGGTGTAATGTTATTGGGCGCCTTTTTTGTCGGATCAGAAGCCCCCGATTCCTCGAGGAAGATTGGAAAAGAAGAAATTTAGAAAACTCGGGAACACGCGGCGCAAGAAAGACCCTGCGCGACATCGAGCCGCCCTTTGCACATCGGGCAGGCCAGCTTCTCGAGGAAAGAGGCGGAAAGGAATTTCTTTTTCGCCGTTCACACCCGGACTGCTTTCGCCGCGCGAAGTCATTCCAAGTGCGACAGCCCTTTGCGGTTCTCGTATGCGAAGCTGCCGCGTACAGCTTAACGAGAATCCGTAGGGATCAGCCTTGCTAATGCCTGAGGCTGCGGCCACCCGCCAGTTACTTTGCAACCGCAGCGGTGTCTTTTTTCTTATAGTCAGGAATGGAAAACTTCAAATTTTCGTGACAGAACTTTTTCCACTCGTCCGTCAAAGTGTCGAAAACGATGTTTTCATCTTTAAAAATGCCATCAGTGACAATATACGAGTCGTGGAGGTACAGGATATCATTGTCTTCTATTTTGGTCCGATCAAACACGACTTCCTTCCCGTCCTCCATCTTTTTCCCTTTTCGGAGATTTGTGGTCTTTTCGGTCCAGCCTGGGAACGCTCGAAAATTGTTCGCCAGATATGCCTTACAATATGCGCTGTTTTGTGCCATAGTTTTGTATACTAAAACTATTGGGCATGATAACGCAAGGCTCGGAAGAAGGCAAATAAAAAAATCCCACCTATGTATGTAGCCCGGATCCTCAGTACGCTGGGGCGTAAATACGATGATGTATTTTTGCAGTCAAGCACCAGAGCGGTGGGTGTCGGACGGAGGGCGGGGTCATTTCATCTGGATAGTTCGCGGGGCGGCACCCTGTCGGAAAAGCGGGATGGATCGTGACCTCCTTTATCACCTTGCCGAGAAATGTTTAATTTGAGGCAACTCGAAGCTCAAGCTTGACAAAATTTACCATTTGACTTGAGGTTACTAGATAATAGATTGCAGCAAATGAACGCGAGCCAAAACCAATTCTCCATTACCGTGCCAGGTTGAACTGGCTACAGATAGGCTTCGTCACGTCATGACTATTTCTTCACCTGTCAGAATTTTTCGGAGGAAACGATGACCAAGTTCCCGTCAAAAATGAGAAGCGATCCAGGTTTAGCCTGGACTCGAATAATGTCCGCATTGATTGGCGTACGGGCTGCTAGGCTTGAGGTCTCCAGCAAGTGCCAGCTCAAGTGTCCCTTGTGCCCAACAGGAATGGGCCTGAATCGCAAAGGCACGATTGGGTGGGGTTTTTTGACGGCTGACAACTTCAAGAAGTTCCTCACCCTGAATCCCAAGGTGCGATGGATTGAGCTGTCGAACTACGGAGAGATGTTCCTAAATCCTGAGTTAGCGGCGATATTGTGCATCGCTAGTCAATCCAGCATTCAAGTTTCTGCTTGGAATGGAGTCAATCTTAACAACGCAACCCCAGATGCCTTGGAAACGGTGGTCAAGTACAAGCTCAGGGGCATGACACTTTCAATAGATGGGGCCAGCCAGGAAACCTATTCAATTTATCGTGTGGGTGGGGATTTTGCACGGGTAATCGAGAATGTACGGATCCTCAATCAGTTTAAGAAGCAGTACAAAACATCATTCCCATTTCTTCGATGGCAGTTTGTCGTGTTTGGTCACAATGAGCACGAGTTGGAAAAGGCGCGAAAAATGGCGCAAGAGCTCGGAGTGTCGTTCTATCCGAAAATGAATTGGGATTTGAGATATTCACCCCTACGAAACCTTGATAAGATTAGTGAGAACGTGGGCAGAGATCTGCGATCAAGTGTGAAAATCCTACAGCAGAGAGACAAAGACAACGCATATCTCTGTGGTCAGCTATGGACGATGCCCCAAGTGAATTGGGACGGTAAGCTCCTAGGGTGCTGCGTTAACATCTGGGGGGACTACGGCAATGCGTTTGAGAAACCATTGCAATTACTGCTGAAAAGCAAGCGGTACGCATACGCCAAGGCGATGCTGCTCGGGAAGAAGGCCCCTTCGACAGATGTCCCTTGCGGGCATTGCCACGACTTTAGAAGGAGCGCCGGAATATAGATGGTTTATAGCAACAGGCTCCCTGGGAAACCATTACCGCGAGAGCGTCAAAAAGCAAATTCCTATCAGTCTCTTTATATGTAGTCCGGATCCTTAGTTCTTTGGGAGCAGGTCACTCTGACTGCGGAAGGATTTCTCTGAAAGCAACATTCGCATGATTGACTTCAATCTTCGATGTGTCTTTTCCATTTAGCGATTGGAGTGTCCAGTAACGTCGATAAAGCTCATTGGAACCATAGAGAACGTCATGCGTGCCGCTTCCGACGACGGTGCCGCGCTCCATTACGAGAATCCGATTTGCTTGGCGGGCCGTGATAAGTCGATGGGCGATGACTAAAGTGGTCCGTCCTTTCATTAGTTTGGACAGCGCCTGCCTCACCTTTTCTTCCGAATCCGCATCAAGAGAACTGGTGACTTCGTCCAGTAGAAGAATCGGCGGGTTGATAATAAACGCCCGGGCAATGGCAATTCGTTGTCGTTGGCCAGTTGAGAGCTTCACGCCACGTTCTCCCACAAATTCGTCATATCGCTTGGGAAGCCGTTCAATGAACTCGTCCGCGCCCGCGGCAACCGCGGCGGCTTGCACCTCTTCCGGAGTAGCCTCCGGTTTGAAATAACTGATGTTATCCGCCACGGTTCCGCTAAATAAGAAAATGTCCTGTGGCACGACGCCAATGGCCCGGCGCATGTCTTTCAGCCTGATTGACCTGAGGTCTCTTCCATCGATACTGATTGTTCCCTCCGTTGGATCGTAAAATCGAAGCAGTAGTGAAAACAACGTGCTTTTGCCAGCTCCACTGGGGCCGACAAGACCCACCATTTCATGCGCCTGAATTTCGATATGGACTCCTTTAAGTGCGAGGCGATCTTTTTGAAGGGGATAGCGAAAACTGACGTCATGGAACGTGATCGCTCCTTTCGAGATGGACGCTGGCGCGGCATCCACAGGGTCTTTAATTGAAGATTGAGTTTCGAGGATTTCAAAAATCCGTACACTGGCCCCGACCATGCTTTGATAATTCGTGTACATCCCGCCAAACCCTCCCACAATTCCCCCCAGTGTGCCGCTTAACAACATGAAGGAGACGAGTTGGCCGGGGCTCAGTTCATGCCGGATTATCAGGTAGCCACCGTACCACAAAACCAGCACAGTAGAAGTGAGTTGGATGGTGCTTATCAAGGCTCCAGCGCTGCTTCCCCAACGGATGTTCTTAAGCTGAAGCCCCAATAGAGTCCCTAGCTTGTCGAAGTAACGGTTTGTTTCGCGAAACTCACGGCCGGCGGATCGGACTGTTCGAATGCCATTGATCGTCTCCTCGGCAAAAGCAGTCGAATTCGCAAGTGCATCCTGTTGTTCGGTCGAGAGGTCGCGTATCACTCGTCCGATTACAATAGATACCAGCGCAGCTGACGGTATGATTAAAAGTGACAGCATGGCCAACTTGAAATGAATGAGAAACAACATGGTGACTATGCAGAAAAACGATATTACCGCCGGTATTGCGGCCGGAATTGTTCCGGTCAAAAATCCCTGGACCACGTAAAGATCGGAACCGATGCGGGAGAGAAGTTCTCCCGTCCGCAGAGAATCATGGAAATCCTGAGACAGCCGGATGGCATGACTGAACAGGCTCGAGCGCAAATCACGCAACAGATGCACGCCGGCTGAGTTGAGCAGATAGTTGGAACTATAGGAGAGCACAGCCAAAATGCCGCATAATCCTAAAAACAACAGGACCACATGCCGGAGATGAGCCAAACCACCCGCGAGCAGGGCTGCGTCAATCACCTGGCCCGTCAACAGCGGAAGCAAAAGTCCGATTGGCGCACTGATGCTCGTCAAGACCGTAGCCGTAACCAGCCTCCCTGAATAAGGGCGCATGAATTCCCATAATTTTTTCCGCTTGAACCTCGTTACTCTTGGTCGAGGAGTATTACTCATATCATGTGTTGGTGATATTCTCGCTCACAAATCAAGTCAAGCGGATATCAAGAGTAGCTCCTGAATTTTGAGCGTACGATTCGATGAAGTGTGACAATTTGGAAAAGAAAAGTGTCCATGACATGCTGCCAGATGCGTTTGGCAAACTCAGGATCGCTGTGCTGCAAAATAAACCTGGGCGATTTGCAGATTCAGCACCGGCTGACGTTCGGCTTAGTTCTTGGCTTCGACAATCTGACGGGCTTCATCTTCGCTGCCGGTGCGCAAGCTGGTGCGTTTGCCAGTGGTGGTGTCCACGCAATAATACTTTCCACCGCGAATGCTGCGACAAGTTAAGCGATAACGTGTTTTCATAATTTCACGCAATCGCAAGGATAACCGAAACCGATCCCGAAGAGTTAGCGGGCAAGCGGAGTGTTACCGCCCGTTACGGTAGTTTCTTACGGAGCAGGAAAATTGGTGTCCGTTTTGGACTCCCTTCCTCCTAACCTGTTGCTGCACCCACAGTTGAGTTTGGAGGCGAAGGTCGGAATCGTCTGGCTTCGCCGATTCAGTTGCCAACAAAATAGAGGTTTTTGTTGGGATTTCAAGCAAAATTCGTTTTAACTCGCCACTATTTTTTCTAACTCTTTCACCACTTTTACTGACAGTTTTCACTTGTCCGACCAAAGGGGGTTGGGTAGGGATGGTTTTGTTCTTGTGAACGTTCCAACTCAAAAGATGATGCTCGTCTTCAGCGTGCTGCTCTGCACTTTTGTTGCCTTGGTGCATGGCCAGACCAACTCCCGTTCCGGATGGTTCTGGGTAGCTGATGCCCAAGAACGTGGTCGGGGCCTGCCACCCGGTGTGTCACGCACCGTGGATACGAACGGCAACGTGGAATATATTGACCACCACTACACCACCCCGGCCTATCAAGACGAGGCCTTTCGGTTGATGATCCTGGAAGCCAACCAGGCGGCGCAAGCGTTGCAACTGAAAGAAGACCTGCCCATCACACGGTCAAGAATTGACGGAGCGAGAATCAGCCCGTTCGGTTTCTTTTATCGTGAGGGACTAATGGGTTACGTTGCCACCACCAATTACAGCTACCGGGTTTTGGCGGCTGGCAAACTTGACCACATTGAAATCGACCATAGCTACGAAGTCTGGCGTGCCCTTCAGGATTCACTGCTTCCCGAGGATCAGGTGGACAACCAAGCCGCGTATCAACTCGCCACGCAATGGCTCGCGTCACTTTCGGTGGATGTCAAAGCTCTGAATCGCGACTGCCAACTGACCGTCGCCTCCAGTCCCATCCTCAACTATGTGGGCAGTGGTAAAGAGCCGACCCGGCGGATGTTTGCTCCAACCTACGATGTGATGTGGAAATCATCAAACGGTTGGCCCGCCGCTGGTGTGCAACTGTATTTGCCCGACAAGCTGTTGATCCAATTGTCCATTGATGACCCCAGATACAACCTCCGACCACCGATAGTATTCACCAACTTGGCGGCACTCTTTCCCGGTCAAGCGGTGATCAAAACGAATTATCCGGTCACGCCGAGCGTCATCGTAGCTGTCCCTCCCGTCGCCACGGAAGTTACGTTCGTCACCGATTCCAACCAGCCCGAGCCGGTTTTCCATGACCTTTCCTTGAGCCGCTGGATCCAGACCCAGACCAGGTTGAATACTAACCATTTGGCTCTTTCCCAACTGATGACCTTGAAGCCAGTCTCCGGTCCGGATGAATGGGGCGTGGTCACATTTGAATTGCCAGTTCGTTTTAATGCCCTCCACTCCGATAAGCTTTTCCACAGCGGTGGCATCGATCTCGGCACTTTTAGCACCAATGGAGATTTCATCGATTTCACTTTGTCCGATTTCAAACAAGCTCCAGATGGAAATAGCCGGCTCTCTTGGAACATCAATTGGGACTCGCCCGGCTGGCACAAAGTCCGCGCCCGGATGATGTATGAGCAAGGCGTAGATGATTCATTCACCTTGATCGGCCCGCCTTTGTCTTACTATTCCAGCAACGCGTGCCGGTTCTATGAAGGCTCCACTCTATTAAACTCAGAGGGCGCCAATCTTTATGCCAAACTTCGGGAACCTGCCGCCAAATTCCGCGTCAAAGTTACAAGTCTCCAAGGCCGTCTCGTCAACGATATCTCAGGCAGCACCACCAACGGCGAGATCAATCTTGCCTGGGACCTGACCGGACTTGACGGCAAAAAATACACCAACAACTCCTTCATCGGTTCGTTCTACGTAACTTATCCTGGCGACACCCGCACCAACGCCCCCGCCAAAGCGCGCTTCTGCAAAATCGGCACCTCTGGTGATTAAGATTTCTGAAGACAAACCGCCCGGGAGACGAGGATTCCCGACACAAGTAGACAGCAACGGTCGGTTTGAATAGTTTTGATTTTATCAGCTGCAGTTAGAGATGGAGGCGGAGGTCGGAATCGGCGAATTTCCCCGCGATTGCGAAGTCAATATGCCTGATTTTATTGGGAAATCAAGCCTAATCGTCCTAACCAATTTATACCCTTTTTAACTCGTTTGGTGTCCGTTTTGGTGTCCGTTTCTACCGAACTCATTGCTTCTCGATCAATTTGCCGAATTACCGTTTCGTTTGAGTGATTGCATTATTTGGGAAAACCGGTCTCCCAGAATCTGTTTCATGCGTGGCGTGTTAAGAAGTTTGACAAGTAGTTCGTTGGAACAAACTTGGTGTTGGGAAAAGCCACGGATTCTCCTCCTGATCAACCCCTGCCTTCAGCAGCACCTCGACCATGCTGTGGAAACCAGATTCGACCGCCACGCGAAGGGGAGAAAACCAATAGGGTTTTGGCGGGACTGTTCGCTTGCCTTCTTCAATCCATTTTTGGACATCAAAAAGCCTGCCAGCCCGAACTAAGGCCATCAGTTGCTTAATATCATCTGGAAGTGGCGGGCGAGCTTTCATATGACGCACTTTCAGCGGACGGACGCTTTGCCTCTTGGCTGCAATTCGCGCCGGACGGAACTTGAAGTGGTTGGTTACTTGTGCGGGGTAATGTTTTCCTCGCATTTCTGGGGGGGGCACGGCAGGGGCGGCGGCAGTTTTCTTTTAGGCGCAATTACAAGGCGTCGGTGAATTCTTCCGGCGAGACACCCGCCATTTTTAGCGCACTCCGCAGAGTGCCAAGCGCAACCTCCCGGTGCATAGGGATGACGCAGCCGCGCTCGCCTTGTGGTGTGACTTTCTTGAGGACGACATGGCTACCGCGCTGGCGATCAACGAAGAATCCGAGTCGTTTCAAAGCTTTCACCGCCTCGGTGCCTGACACGATGGGCAGTTTAGCCATGTGCCAGTTCAAAAGTGTGGATCGCCGCTGATTTCTTGACGGCGTGCGGGAATGATTCGAGGTAAAGGTCGGTGGCCTCTTGCAAGTTGGCAAGAGCCTCCTCCTCGGTGTGACCTTGGCTGGCAGTGCCGATTTCGGGACACTCGGCCACAAGCCAGTCGGTCTCCGAATCAGGGTAAATGATCGCGGTCAATTTCATGTCAATACACTATCATTTTTCGCGGGTAAGGCAATGGCGCAAATGATTGGCGAGCGCGTCACACGTTATCCGCCGAAAAACCTGTCGCGGACTCCGAAAGAACCGTCCGGTGAACTCCAAAAAAAACTGTCGCGGACGCCGAAAAACCGCCGTTAATCGCAGTTTTTTCCGTGGAAATCCACACAGATGTTCATCCTGAAACCGTCCCCACATTCGCTCGGCCTGTTGCTATTTTTACCCCAGCCATTTTCACGTTGGCTCTAACAATACCCACATTCGCTCCAACTGGTTACATTTTCACTCTAGCCGTTCTCAAATTTACTCCACCTGCATGTGTTTTTACTCTAATCGCGCCAAAACCCGCTTCAACCGCTTCCGTTTTCGCTTCGCCTTTGAAAACATTCGCTCCACCAATGAGCACTTTAGCTCTAGCTGTGTGTAAATTGACTTTAACCTTGCCCATTTTGCCTTGTCCGTCGTCCGCCCCCGAAAAACGCCGCTGTTTCGCGGAGTAACCGCGCTGTCTCGCCGAAAAATCACCGGCGCGTCTCCGAAAAATCGCCGGTCTCCGCTGAAAGACCGCCGGTGCGCTGCTGAAAAATCGCCGAGACACGCCGAAAATTCCGCGAAACCATGCCCCGGCTCCGGCGGGAACAACCTGAAAAATTTACAGTGTAGAACCGAAAAAACGCCCGCGCCGCCGGAAAGACGGCGGCTTATGACGCACTTTCAGCGGACGGACGCGGATATCCGCGCGGAATTTGGCGGAATGCGGCGGTTTCCGCTAGTTTCCGGTAACTTACACCGCTGCGAACCGGGAAAATTCAGCGGGAAATCGCGCCTGCCGCCGCCGAAAGATCGCCGATGCTCCGCCGAAAAACCACTGCCCGCAGCGCACAACTCTGAAAAATCCCACGTCCCGGCATTTTCCATCCAGTGCCGCAATTATTCGCCGCACTTGCGTTTTGATTGAAAGATGGACACGAGCTTTTTCGCCGTAAAGCCAAGCGCGTAAATAATTCCCAATAGCACCACATCAGTCGGACTGACGGGACAATCCCATTGGTAGGCAATCCAAAATCCAACGAATGCCGATACGCCGCCAATCAGCGAGGCAAGAATTACAAACTGGCGCATGTTTTTTGCGAACAAATGCGCCGTCAGCGCGGGAATTAGCAGGAAGCCGAATGAAATCAGCGAGCCGACACTTAACACAGCCATCGAAACGGTCAGGCCGATGAGCAAATACAGCAGCACGTCCCAAAACAAAACTTTTTTGCCGAGTGTAACAGCCATCGCACGGTCGAATGACGCCAGCAATAGTTCCTTTTGAAACAGTCCGAGCACCACGAGCACGACGGCAAGCGTCGCCGCCGTCAGCGTAAGATCGAAATTGGAAATGGTGATGATTTCGCCTTTCAACAAATCCAGCCAGCCGACTTCGGCGTAACGATTTTTCGACAGCAACAAAATGCTCAACGCAGCGGCGACGACATACGCCGCACCGAGCCGTCCTTCGGGATGGCCGCGCCCGCGCCGTTCGAGAAACGCGAGAATCAAAATTGCCGCGAGCGAAAAAATGGTTGAACCGGCAAAGGCAAGGAGATGCTCATTGTGCGCAGCGTATTCAGGTTGCATTGCGCCAAGCCACATTGGAATGGACAGCGCGACGGCGATGCCAGTGGATGAAATTTGCGGCAGCGCAACGCCCATGAACACGAGCCGCCGCAGCACAAGGAATACGCCTACGAGTGGACAGGTGAAGCCGATAAGCACGCTAGTATAAACCGAATTGCGCAGTAGAAAATCGGGCGAGAGGATTTGTTTGAGCGATTCCATTTAGCCAATCTCCATTTCAAAAATTTCCGCCATGCGCTCGCGCGAGAGCAATTCCGTCACTGCGCCGCACAACACCTTGCCTTGATGCAGCCAGATTGCTTGCTGCGCGTGCTTGCGAACGAGCGGTAAATCGTGCGTGATGAGTAGAATTGTCAGTTTCCGTTTCGCGTGGATTTGCGAAATGAATTCGAGCAATGCGTGCGTGGCAGTGGCATCCACACCGGCAGTCGGCTCATCGAGAGCGAGCACGTCGGGTTTAGTCGCTAACGCGCGGGCGATGAGGACACGTTGTTTTTGCCCGCCGGAAAGTTCGGAGAATTTTTTGCGGGCAAATTCTTCCGAGCCGGTCGCGCGCAAACATTCTCGGACGAATTCGCGTTCGTTTTGTGGAACAAAACGGCCAGTGCCAATGCGTCCATAAACGCCCATGAGCGCGACTTCAAATCCAGTCAGCAAAAAGAGTGGATCAAATTCGATTGCTTGCGGCACGTAACCGAAGACGGCAGGCGCAGCGATTTGAATTTTCCCGCCGATTGGCGGTAGAAGTCCGAGCAATGTTTTGAGCAATGTGGATTTTCCCGAACCATTCGCACCGAGAATTGCCGTGAAACTTCCCCGCGCAATGGAAAGTGAAATGCCGGACAACACCGGCTGTCGGTCGTAACCGATGGTCAGGTTGTCCAGCGTAATGAATGGTTTGGTCATTTTTTCATCGCGTCCACGAGCGAGTGGACGATGTAATCCATTTCATCGATGTAAGTTTCCGTATGCGGCACGCCACCGGGCATGATGGGCAATTTCACGAGCGTCGCTCCGGTCTGTTTGGCGATGAGTGCAGGAACTTTTTCTGGAAATTGCGGCTCGCGCACGACAATCGGAATGTGTTCGGCTTTAATTTCTGCAATCAAGCCTGTGATGTGTCGCGGCGTTGGATCAACGCCCGGTTTGAGTTCAATCGTGCCGAAATACTCCATGCCGAAGCGTTTGACGAAATAAACCCAGTGGTTGTGATACGAAACGAATTTCACGCCTTTAAGCGGTGCGGCTTCCTTTTGCCACTCGGCGATTTTGGCATCGAGCTTGGCAAGATAGGCGTTGCGATTGCGAGTGAAGTCAGCTTCATACTGCGGTGCGGCGGCAACCAGCGCGTTATAGATATTTTGAATCGCCGTTTTCGCCAGCACCGGGTCGAGCATATAATGCGGATTGCCGTAGGGATGCACGTCGCCCTCGGAATGATCGGTGGATTTCGGAACTTCCATCGGCGCGATGCCTTGCGAACAATCCACGTAACCCAGTTTTCCATTTTGGATGCGCGGATTTTTGCTCGCTTCGAGCAACGCGGGCAAAAAGGCGTGTTCGCAATCGAAGCCGACGAGCACGACCAAATCGGCGCGATTCAACAACGGAACAAAGCTCGGCTTCATCGGCACGCCGTGCGTGTCTTCGATTCCAGTCGCAAGGCTGAAAACGTCAACATGGTTGCCGCCAACTTGCCGCGTGAAGTCCGCGAGATCAGTGAGCGTGGCGACGACGCGGATTTTTTCAGCGTGAAGCGGTTGTGCCGCAAGTGCCACTGCGGTCGTAGCGGCAAGAGTAATCAAACGGAATAATTTCAATTTCATAAAACAATTTTCCCTTTCAAAGTTTAGCGTTGTTGCCAGCCGTGTGAGTGTGCACCGATGATCCACGTCCATTGCAGATAGATGGCGTCATCCGGGTGCAGACCGGACAGTGCGTTGTGGTCGGTATGGGTGTATTGCAGCCGAAGTTGATTCCAGTGGCTCAATGCAAACGTGATGAATGGCGAATACGCGTAGGTTTCGTCGCTGTGATTTTGGGGGCTTTGCACATAATCAAAGAGGAAGCCCGCGCTCCATTGCCGACTCCATTTGTAATTCACGTAGGAATACAAACCGAGCGAGCCGACATTTTCGGAGAATTCGTCGCCGGACGATGTTGGCGTGGCGCTCGCAAGGCTTCCGTCTGGATCAGCAAGGTAACGGTTGTCGCTGTAAAACACTTCTGTTCCCCACGTGAAACTGCGGAACTGATTATTCTGGAGCGGCACGTAGCTCAATTTAAAGTCAATGCCACCGAGACGACGTTCGCGCTCGGTCATTGGATTGCCGTTGGAATCCATGAACGCATTGAAGCCGCCGCGATCCTGTTCTTTCGGATTCCATAATCCAGAAACCCCGGCTTCAAGCTGCCAGTCTGGTGTCACATCCCAATAACTTGAAAGCCGTCCCCAGAAATTCAATCCGCCAAATGGCCGGTAAGTTCCGGGATTGTCCGGGTTTGGACTGTCCGCGCCAAAATGATCGCCGACGCCGACGGTCACGCTGACGTAATGCGGAATCGGTGGAAGCCAATTCAACTGCAAACCATCGGATTGCGATTCACCGCCGATGTATTCATCAAGGACAAGCGGACGATTCACAAACGGCAATTCGTGATCGTGAATATAAGCCAGTCGCCCGAACTCACCGAAAAATCTTCCGGCTTTTAATTCCAGATTTCCCGGCAACGAGGTCGTTTGCAGCGCGGCTTCTTCCACGCCCAACGTGGCTTGACCTGTTGAATCTGCTGAACCGTTAATGACCGCGTAACCCTTCGCAAACGGATCAACCGACGCGGCGACGTTCAATTCAATCGAGCGTTGCCACACGTCGAAGCCACCGGGTCGGTCACTGCCAGTTTCATCTGAGCCTTTGCTGCGATACGAAAAAATCGTTTCGCCTACCAGACCGATGGACGGATTGAATTCGCTCATCAGCGTCTTTTTCTGCGCTTCAGAAACACTTTCTACTTTGTCATTCAATTCCTTCAACTGCTCCGGCGTCACGGTATTTGTTGACGCGGCGGCCACATATTGAGTCGCCGTTTGATTTTGTTGCAACGTTTCGACCTGCTTTTGCAGCCCCTCGATTTGTTGGCGCTGTTCATTTTCAGTTTTCTCAAAATTTTCCTGCATCTGCCGCAGTTGTTGTTTCAACTGCTCCACTGCATTTGTCTCCTGCGCTTGAGCAACAACCGCGCACAAGCAAAGGGCGGAAGACAGCCCTAAAAAAATCTTCAATTTCATATTTTTTCCTCAACTTGAACGCCACACGCCAAGCGCGTGCGTTCCTCAAATGGAATTACTGCAAACAAAATCCGTTCAGCCAAAACCGAACGGCCTAAACTGTTGAAGAAATGACTGCGGGAGGAGCACGGCCTTGCGGAAGATTTTCAATGGCCGTGCTGAAAGTGAAAAATTCAACTTGCGAAGTTGCTTCAATCGAAATCGTCGGCGTGACAACCGGAATATCGCAAGTTGTTGATTCAACCTGCCCGTGCATGAACATCGTGACGGCGCAATGATGGTCGTGCTCGTCCGCGTCCTTGTGAATCAGCTCATGCAGCGCGGGACACGCCACCATCGCGTTGAGCAATAAGACCAACCCCACCAGCAAGACGGCCAAGGCCGACATGCCGAACCGATGAAAATGGCTTCCTCTATATTGCAAACCGTTTGCAATATAGCAAACTGCGCGCCGCCGTCAAGGGCTTGTTTTGAGAATCAGTAACGGATTACTTTTCAAAACCACCCTTGCCGAAGGTCGCCAAACTCGGCCAAAATCCATCGCATGAAAAAGAAATCACTCACCCTTAAAGAGCTTGAAGAGACTTGGTGGTGGAACCGAGAGGAAATCCGCCGTGACGGTGTAAGAGGGGTTGACTGGCCTATGGTTGAAGAAGCCGCGCGCAATTACGAACTCATGCGCCGTTCCCAAAAGGGGAAACAATTCACCCAAACTTATTTGGAATTGTGCCGCGAGGGGAAAACCATTGTCCACACGCTTTGGGTGAATTGGAAACAATCGCCTTACAGATTTGCAACTAATCGCAGCCAATTTCAAGAAGTCGGATGGACGCCCGTTTATGAACACCAAAACACCCAATGGAATTTGCGGTTGCCCGATAAAAAACTGACAGATGAATTCCTAAGACAAATCAGGGTATTGCGAGAGATTCAAAAAATTCCCACTCCACGCCGCAATAAAGGCGAAAAACACAGTGGCGTTTCATGGAAACTCATTGAGGTTTTAGACCTCAAACAAAATCACATTGAAAAGCTTTCTGACAGTGAACGTCATACGGCCAGCGTTGCTAAACGTCAGGCCGAAAAATACTTCATCGAATACGAACACGCTTTAGCAAAGCGGCATGAAGGAAGCCAAAAACCCGCTTCTGACATTGAAAATGAGGATGATTCTGACGAAAACGGATCAAATTCAGCGAGTTCTTTATTCTGAAAATACACGGCTCGGTTTGATGCTTGGAAAAAGGAGGAGAAATGGGTTTATAGGTGGGCAGTATGCCTACAATACATGAAACGGATGAAACGCCCGGCCTTCCACGGCTGGCTTTCTCAATGCAGGAAACAGCCGACATTCTCGGCGTTTCTTACGTGACAGTTCACCGCTGGCTCAAATGCGGGTTGCTTCGTAGTTCATCGGCCTTAGGCCGTAAACTTATTCCCCTTGCCGAAATCGAAAGGTTCCTAAAAGACACGCTGGAATAAAAACAATCAGATGAACCCTGAGCGCAAAGAATTTTTGAACGTGATACGGATGCCGCCCGCCCGCGTGCTTGCGGAAGAGGCGGCGTGGTATCTCGGCTTCATGCCGCATGACATTCCCGTTCTTGTCAGTGCCGGGTTGCTCAAACCTTTGGGACACCCGCCAGCCAGCGGCACGAAGTTCTTTGCCACGGCCACGCTCTTAAAGTTGCGTGACGATATCAACTGGCTGGCACGCGCTTCAGATGTCATTGTCCGGCACTGGCAAAAGAAAAATGCCGCCAAGAAAAATCGTCTGACGGAAAGTTTGGTTGACGCAAATTAATGGCTGGCTGGGATTCAATTTGATATACGAACCAGCCGTCGTATAATCACAGTTAGGCCACTCGATTTACACACCACACCACAATCATTATGAAAATGTTAATTATGACACTGCTGACAGTTAGCTCGTTAAGTTGGAGCAGCCTCGCCTACTGCGGCGAGATCCATGACGCGGCTGCGGACGGCAACTTGGAAAAAGTTAGATTGCTGATAAAAGACAAGCCTGATTTAGTTTTCAGCAAGGACACCAATGGCCTGACTGCGTTGCATTGGGCGGTAAATCGGGATCACAAGGAAGTGCTAGAATTCCTTTTAGCCAACAAAGCTGATGTTAATGCCAAGGTCAAGGACGGCGGGACAGCCTTGCACATGGCGGTCGGCAATAGTAACAAGTATCTGGCGGCTTTGTTACTGGCTAACAAAGCTGATGTTAATGCCGCAGATAACAGCGGACATACACCTTTGGGCGGAGCGGCGGTAACTGGCCAAAAAGACATGGTAGAACTGCTGCTGGCCTTCAAAGCTGACATCAAGGATGCGTTGCACCTGGCTGTGATGTTTAAGCATGACGACGTGGCGAGATTGCTGCGTGAGGAAGGCGGCCATGAATGAAATGCAGCAGTGGCCTAATAAGAGGATAGGCTGCACAGCCAGTTTCACAAATTGAACCATTGCAGCATTCACACTGCCGATTCGACCTTCGTTGCTGCCCGTTGTTCGTAATCTTCCAGTGACGGAATTTTCATCAGGGCGCGTTTAGCGTAGGCGCGATGCACCGCCTTGCTGTTGTGCCCCAAAGCCTCCTGCGCGAAGCGTTCCGGGTAGCCGACGGTCTTGGCGCGTTCCGCCCAAGCGTAGCGGTAGCTGTGGAGCGTGACGCCCGTAATGCCAAGCTGACGGCAGCGTTGGCCAAACTCCGTGGCGCGATCACTGGCGCGCACGCTTGCAAGATAAGGGAAAAGCAAACCTTCGCTTGGTAAGTCCTCGAACAAGCGAAGTGCTTCCCGGCCAAGATGAACAATGACGGGGACTCCGGTTTTCTTGCGGAAGAAACTCACCGTGGAATTTGTCCAGTCAATGTCCTCTCCTTTAAGCAAGGCAAGGTCGCCTTGGCTCGCGCCAAGATGCCAGCATAATTGATAAAAGACTTTCCGCTCTCGGTTCACTTCGGCGGTGACAATCCGCTGGTGTTCATCAAGCGTGATGGCGCGTTTCTCCTTGTAGTGGACGGCAGGCCACTGGCGTTTTGGAACGAGTGGCCACGGCAGCCAGTTCATGTCCACACAGAAATTATGCAACCGCCGCAAATAAACGTTGGTGGAAACCTTGCCGGTTTGCAGCACCCTCAATAACAGTTCGCCCTGTGTTTCAATGATGACGTGCGGGAGCAGTGGAGCCAGTGCTTTGTCTTTGGCCACCCGTAGCCAGCGTTCACGGTTGGCGTCCTGTTTGGTATTGGTCAACGCTTCAATGGCGTGCTGCCAAGTGCGCGTGGTGATGCCATTGTCCGTGCCCGCGAGATAGGCTTTTGCGATTTGCAGATTCAGCACCGGCTGGCGTTCGGCTTGGTTTTTGGCTTGGACAATCTGACGGGCTTCGTCCTCGTTGCCGGTGCGTAAGCTAGTGCGTTTGCCGGTGGTGGTGTCCACGCAATAATACTTTCCACCACGAATGCCGCGACAAGTTAAGCGATAACGTGTTTTCATAATTTTCACGCAATCGCAAGGATAACTGAAGCCGATCCCGAAGACCTAAAGAGCAGGCGGAGTGTTACCGCCGGTTACGCTAGGTTCTTACGGAGCAGGAAAATTGGTGTCCGTTTTGGTGTCCGTTTTGGACTCCCTTCCTCCTAACCTGTTGCTGCACTCACAGTTGAGTTTGGAGGCGAGGGTCGGAATCGAACCGACGAATGAGGCTTTTGCAGAGCCCTGCCTTACCACTTGGCTACCCCGCCACCCGAACGGGTGAAACTAATTTCGTTTTGCACCCGAAGCAAGTGCAAGTTTCGCCGCGCAGGTTCAACCGTCAAAACCCAACTCGCACCGCCAATGCCAAAGTTCCTTCGGTTTGAAAATCCCCACCGGCGTGATGATGCCCGTCACCAATTCCGGCGGCGTGACATCGAACCCAGGGTTTCGTGCTCTGCTGGTTGGATTGGCCACGCGAACGTAAATCCGCTTGCCGCCTTTCTGCCTTCTGCCTTCTGCCTTTTGCCTTCCCGCAACTCCCCAAGCGCCGAGCACTTCAGATTCACAGCGTTCTTCGATCGGGATGTCGAAGCCGCGCTTCAGGTTCCAATCAATTGTTGAAAGTGGAATCGCCGCATAAAACGGAATGCCATGACGCTTGGCCAAAACCGCCTTGGTGTAAGTGCCGATTTTATTCGCGACTTCGCCGGTGCGGCCAAGCGTGCGGTCGCTGCCGACGATGATTAAATCAATTTCACCGCGTTGCATCAAATGACCGGCGGCGTTGTCGGCAATGATTTGATGCGAAATTTTCTGCTGCGCCAATTCCCATGCGGTGAGGGTCGCGCCCTGTGAACGCGGTCGCGTTTCGCTGCAGAAGACATGAAATTTTTTGCCCTGCGCCTGGGCGGCATACATCGGCGCGGTGGCGGTGCCGATGTCCACACACGCCAGCCAGCCGGCATTGCAATGGGTCAGGATTCTCATGCCGTTGCGAATGAGCTTCACGCCGTACCGCCCGATGGCTTCGCAATGGCGCACGTCCTCGTCGGCGAATTCCTCCGCGGCGGCCAGCGCGAGTGCTTGCCGTTCCCCGACAGTTTTGCCGGGGCGCAGCGCGGCGCGCACGGTGTTCATGGCATTGACGGGATCAACTGCCGTGGGCCGCGCGGCTTTAAGCGTTTTATAAACCGCTTCAACATGCCGGGAAAATTTCTCCAAACCGCATCCTCGAAAGGCCAGTGCACTTTGCGCCAGACCGTAGGCGGCGGTAGCGGCGATGGCGGGCGCGCCGCGCACAACCATGTTGCGGATGGCGTCGGCGGTTTCGCGAAAATCTTTTGTAGCAACAATTTTAAGTTCATGCGGGAGCAGCCGTTGCTCGATGAGCAAAACGGCGTTGCGGGCACGATCAAACGTGACGGTGCGGTAATGCCGCGTCCGGCCTCGGAGGGTGACGTTCATAAAAGAAAACCACGAATGGACACGAATTTACACGAATGACTAAACATTAGAACTATTTCCTTCATTTGACCCGGGCGGTTGGCGCATTATGACCCGAACCGGCTGACAGCGGAACTCCAAACTGATTTGTGTGCATTCGTGTTCATTAGTGGTTGAACCGAATCGTGCAACACTAACCAACCGTGATTTTCATCTGGCGGATTTTGTTTTGAATATCCTGGTAAATCGGTTGCTGGCGGAGATTGCGAAGGTCGGGGTCTCTGGCCAGCCAATTGAAATCGCGGTAGCCAAGTTGAAGGGCTTTTTGCAATGCAAACACGGCGCGGTCGAATTGCTCCGTAAGCGAGTAACTGCACGCGAGATTGTAAAAAACGAGCGGGTCGTGCGGTTCAAGGCGCGAGAGGTGCTCGTCCACTTTCAAGCCCTCGGCGTAACACCCGCGTTGTGTATAGTGGTCGCCCAAAAGTTGCAATGCGTCCACGTAATCCGGATCGCGACGGACAAGCCCCTCCATGAATTCAATCCTGGTGTCCAAGTCGCGCTGGCTGGCGCGACTCAACTTTTTTCCGGCACTGCTCTTGATCGGCATATGGCACGCACAATTTTTAGAAGCAGTTGCCTCAAGTCAAGCGGCAGTCGTGTTTTTTTTGTGGAATCTCCCGGCGTGTCGCTGCATAATCACCCTGTCCTTCTTCCAGACTATGAATTGTTTCGTCACGGGTGCTTCCGGCTTTATTGGCTCGAATCTTGTCCGCGAACTTCTCGCGGGCGGGCACCACGTGAAGGCGTTGTTGCGACCCAACAGTGATTTACGCGCTCTCACTGGTCTGGAGTTCGAGCGTGTGACGGGCGACGTGGGTGACCGTGAATTGCTGAAACGTGAAATCAAAGGCTGTAATTGGTGTTTTCACGCCGCGGCGAGCTATCATTTGTGGTTGCGCGATTACAAACCGATGTATGCCGCAAACGTCGAGGGCACGCGCAACGTCATCGAAGCCGCCGGCAAGGCCGGTTGCCAACGCATTGTTTACACAAGCACCATCGGGTGCATCGGGCTTCCGGCCACCGTCAGGGGCGTGACCACTCCGACGGACGAATTTGCAAAGGTCTCCGTGGCGCAATTGACCAATCATTACAAATATTCGAAATGGTTGGCGGAGGAAATCGCCGTCAATCTTGCGCGCAAAGGTCTGCCCGTCATTATTGTCAATCCCGCCGCGCCCGTTGGCCCGTGCGATGTGAAGCCGACGCCAACCGGCCAGGTCATCGTGGATTTTCTGAACCGCAGGCTGCCTGCATACCTTGACACGGGATTGAACTGGGTTCACGTGCGCGACGTGGCCGCGGGTCACATTCTTGCTGCGCAAAAAGGACGTGTGGGTGAGCGCTACATTCTTGGCAATGCAGGGGGCAATTGGACAATGCGCGAAACGCTTGCCACACTGAATGAAATCACCGGCATTCCGGCGCCGGGAATTAAAATTCCGTATTGGGTCGCGCTCGCCGCCGGACACGTGAGCGAGAACATTGCCCGCGTCACCGGCAAACCGCCGCGCGCGCCGCTGGCCGGTGTGCGCATGGCCAGATACAAAATGTGGTTCAATCCGGCCAAGGCCATTCGCGAACTCGGCCTGCCGCAAACGCCGGTGAAACAGGCGATGGCCGACGCCGTCGCGTGGTTTCGCGCGAATGGGTATGTGAAAAAGTGATTTGCCGCCAAATTTGCCAATTGCTCAACGAAAATTGGCAATTTGCAAAGCTGCGCTTGCCTTTGTCCCGTGTGTCGTGAAAAATTTCACCAAACTTATGGCACACGTCAAATTGCACATTCCGGGGCCGGTCGAGGTCAGCGAAAAAACCCTCAAGGCATTTTCCTCGCCGATGATCGGTCATCGCAGTCAGGGGTTCAAAGACCTTTACGCGAAAATCCAACCGCAACTCCAGCAACTGCTTTACACGAAGCAGCTCGTCTATATCTCCACCTCGTCCGCCTGGGGCGTGATGGAGGGCGCGATTCGCAATCTCGTTGCCAAAAAAGTTTTGAACTGCATGTGCGGCGCGTTCTCGGACAAATGGTTCGACGTGTCCAAGCGCTGCGGCAAGCAGGCCGACGCACTTCAGGTCGAATGGGGGTCACCCATCCGCGCCGAGGCCGTGGATAAAAAACTCGCCACCGGCCAGTTCGATGCGCTCACGTTTATTCACAACGAAACTTCAACCGGCGTGATGAGTCCGCTCGCCGAAATCGCCGCGCTCAAGAAAAAATATCCCGACGTGACGTTCATCGTGGACTCGGTCAGTTCGATGACCGCCACGAAGATTGAATTTGACGCGCTGGGCATTGACGTTTTGCTCGCCGGAACACAAAAAGCGCTCGCGCTGCCGCCGGGCACGTCCATTTTCACCTGCTCAAAGGCGGCGCTCGCCAAGGCGGCGACAGCCAAAGATCGGGGATATTATTTTGACTTCGTCGAGTTTCAGAAAAATGCCGAGTTAAGCATGACGCCAAGCACGCCGAGCATCGGCCACGTTTTCGCGCTGCAATCGAAGCTCGAGGACATTTTTGCCGAGGGGCTGGAGAACCGTTTTGCTCGCCACAAAAAGCTGGCCGAAATGACGCGCGCCTGGGCGGCGAAGCACGGCTTCACACTGTTCCCGGACAAGGGTTTTGAATCCGTCACGCTCACCTGCGTCAACAACGGCGCGAAGCCCGGCGGACACGTGACCGACGTGCCGAAGCTGCAAAAGCTGGTGAAGGACCAGGGCTTTCTGATTGACGGCGGTTACGGAAAAATCAAAGGCAAAACGTTCCGCATCTCGAGCATGGGCGACGAAACCGAGGCGACGATGAACCAGCTTTTCGCCGCGATGGACAAGGCGATGAGCCGGATATGATGCTTAAGGCGTAAGGCGTGACGGGTGAGTGGAGGCGCCACGATCCCTAACGCGCGCCGTGGCCACAAACCTCAAAGGACTTGCGATGGCGCGGCAGCGTCTTGGACTGCGGTGGCCCTCCACCGCTTTTGTAACTCTCGAAACCCAGTCCAAAGCGCCAGCCGCCGTCGCGCCGGAGCGGCGCTATGGCGCGCCGCGAAGGCGGAAGGGCTGGGGCAGTCCAAAACCTGGCGGCGGTTTGGATGTTTCGTGGAAAGCGGTGTAACGCAGGTCAACCGGCCACCTGCTGCATCAAATCGGTTGCGCGCGCGCCCGGTTGCGCCGAGAATGCAAGGCCATGCCGGCGCAAAAAAAACAGACTGCCCAAACAGCTCAGACGCCGCGATTGCCCAACTGGCTGCGCATCGCCGCGGTCGGTCGCAATCCAAAATTCACACTTGCGCGCATTGTTGTTTTGGTCGTCACGTGCTTTATCATTTTCAAATTTATTCTGTTAGTCATCCGCACCGAAGGCATCAGCATGTTGCCGACTTACAAGGACCATTCGGTGCATTTAGTAAGCCGGGTCGCGTATTTGTGGCATGAACCCCGGCGCGGTGATGTGGTCAGCATCCGTTTGGCAGGCTTCCATGTGATGTATATGAAACGCATCATTGGTCTGCCGGGTGAGACAGTCGCTTTTGCCAACGGCCATGTCCTGATTAATGGTGAAGTGCTCGAAGAACCTTATGAGAAGCTTCCCTGTGACTGGAATCTTCCACCCGAAAAACTTGGTCCTAACGAATATTTTGTCGTTGGCGACAACCGTACCATGCCCCCGCGGTATCATGAGCATGGCATCGCCAGACGCGACCGAATCATTGGCAAATTACTCTTATGAAAATCATCTTCCGCATCGTGTTGGTCGCGGCGCTGCTTGCGCTTGGCGTCTGGATGTGGACGATGTTGTTTCCAAGTCCGGAAAAGGTCATCTGCAAGCGGCTCACTGAACTTGCCCGCACCGTTTCATTCTCGCCCAATGAAGGCAATCTGGCGCGGCTGGCCGGCGCGCAAAATCTGGCGTTTTTTTTCTCCACCAATGTCGAGGTGACCCTGGATGTGCCCGGACGCGTTCAGCACCATCTCCTGGGCCGCAGCGAAATCACGCAGGCCGCCCTGGGCGCGCAGTCGGCGGTCAGTGGACTGGATGTCAAATTCCCGGACATAAACATAACGATTGCCCCGGATAAACAATCCGCCGTGGCCGATCTCACCGTCGAGGTGCGCGTATCGGGCCAACAAGACCTTATCGTGCAGGAAATGAAATTCACCCTGCAAAAAACCGATGGCGAATGGCTGGTCACGCGCATTGAAACAGTTCGCACGCTTTCCATTTTGAACTTTGAACCCCTGCGCTTTCCTTCCATAGTTTTGCGATGAACGTTTTGGTCACCGGCGGCGCGGGTTACATCGGTTCCATTTGCGCGGAGGAACTGCTGAATGCCGGCCATCAAGTTACGGTCTACGATAATCTCACCGAAGGGCACCGCTCTGCGGTGGATTCGCGCGCAAAATTCATTTTGGGCAAGCCGGAGCAGGAAGGCGACATCCTCAATGCCGTCAAGTCCGCCAGGCCCGGCGCCGTCATGCACTTCGCCGCCAGCGCGCTTGTTGGCGAATCCATAGCGAATCCGAAAAAGTATTTCCACAACAACGTCGTCAACAGCCTCAAATTGCTCGATGCCGCCGTGGAATGTGGCATAAAAAAAATCATATTCAGTTCCACATGCGCGATTTACGGGCTGCCCGACAAAATTCCGATGACCGAGGATTTGTTGCAGCGCCCAATCAATCCCTACGGCGAATCGAAATTGATGTTCGAAAAAATCCTCCAATGGTATCAAAAAGTTTACGGGCTGGAATTTATCGCGTTCCGCTACTTCAACGCCGCCGGCGCGAGTGAAAAATTCGGCGAACATCATCGCGTCGAGACCCACCTGATTCCGAGGGTGCTTCAAGTCATGCTCGGCCAATTGCCGCACGCCGAGATTTTCGGCACGGACTATTCGACGCCCGACGGCACATGCATCCGCGATTACATTCATATCCAGGACCTCGCGCAGGCGCACATCATCGGATTGCAGCCGGGTAAGGCCGGTTTTTACAACTTGGGGAATGGCGACGGCTACTCCGTGCGTGAAGTCATTCAAACCTGTGAAAAAATCGCCGGCAAAAAAATTCCAGCCATTGAAAAACCGCGCCGCCCCGGTGACCCGCCGAGGCTGGTTGCATCCGCTGAAAAAGCCATCCGTGAACTGGGCTGGAAGCCAAAATTTCCGAAACTCGAAGACATCATTACCACCGCTTGGGCTTGGCACAAGAAACATCCGACCGGCTACCCGGATTGATGCGAACCCAGTTGACTATTTGACCATTCATGAAAGGAATACCTGTCCTGCACGTCGAGGCCGACTGTATTGCTCGCGCCTGGGAACTCTCGCTTATCGAGCTGCACCAGAAGGGCTGCGACGTCAAAACCGAATACGACAAGCCGGATGACCCGCCGAGCAAGGACGCCACCATGCTCATCACCGTCACCGACCCGTTGGGCGAGCCGATGATCCACAAGGATTTCCCCGGCGGCCCTGTGGAATTGCAGGAATACGTGATGGAAATGTGCGACGGCATCAAGGACCACCTCGTCCGCGATCCCAACAATCCGAAGGATACCCGTTGGGAATACACCTATCACCAACGCCTGTTCAAATACGAGGTGCCGGCGCTCAAGCCGTTCGATCAGATTGAAATCATCTGCCAAAAACTGGCCAAGACACCCCACACCCGCCGCGCCCAGGCCATCACCTGGAAAGTGTGGGAGGACAACGGTTGCTACGACCCGGCGTGCCTGCAAAGCATCTGGTGCCGCATCCTGGAAGAGGAAGGACAGCCTGTGCTAAGCATGAACGTGCGGTTCCGTTCGAACGACGCCTATAAAGCGGCGTTCATGAATATTTTCGCCCTCGTGCAGTTGCAGAAACAGATTGCCGCTCGCATCTCCGAGCTTGCCGGCAGGCAAATCCAGATGGGCCGATACTGTCACATGGCGGACAGTTACCACATCTACGGCTCCTACTTCAAAGAATTCCAGGGGCGCTTTCTGGGTATGCTGCAAAAACGCAACTTCGAGCAGCGCACCATGCGCTACGAAGATGTGCGCGAAATGATGGAGGAAGCCAAACCCATGATTCTGGAAAAGGCCAGGACGATGGGCGGCGCAGGCTAGACTACTGAAGGATGAAGGATGAAGGATGAAGGATGAAGCAGAGAAGAAAACAGCGAACATCCAACATCGAACATCGAATGCCGAACATCGAACCCCGATACGACGCCCTGATTCCCGGTAGGGCACGATGCTCGCCTAGGCGAAGCCTCGCGAAGACCGGTCCCTATCGCGCCGCTCATTCGGCGGGCTGGGGACAGCCCGCCCTACCAATCCGCCGGCTCAATCTGCGCGAAGGAATCCACTACAGTATCTGCGTTGCTCAATATCTGCCGGTCATAGGTGGTGGTCAGCGCAATGCACTTCATGCCGGCTCTTTTGGCCGCTTCCACGCCGTGCGGCGCGTCTTCAATCACGAGGCAGTTTTCGGGTTTGGCACCCAGCCGGCCTGCGGCATGAAGGAAAACATCCGGATTAGGTTTGGAACGATGGTCCACGTCGATTAACGAATAAATCCTGCCGCCAAAAAGTCCCGACAAACCTAGCCGGCCGTCAACAATCGCAAGCAAATCCTCGGGCATCGCGGTGGCTATGCACGTCCGGTAGGCCGGCTGGACACGTTGGAAAAACTCGCGGAACCCGGCAACGAATTCCACATGCTCCTCCAGCAAACGTTTGACCAGCGCCATTCGTTCAGTGATGAGCGATTGCACATTGCCTGTGAGACCGCATTCCGCCTTCAGGATTTCGATAGCCTCGACCTGTGATTTTCCGCTCAACAGGTGTTTGATTTTATTCCGTTCATAAACGATGCCCCTGCGGCGCAGGAATTCCACCTGTGCCTTGTCCCACGCCTTCTCGGTATCGACGACGACGCCTTCCGCATCGAAAATAATCGTGTTTATCATGGAGCTGGTTTCTTCCGATTTTTCACGTAAGAACCTGACTCAAAAAAATCCCATTTTACCCGTGCCATGGCAATGCGCGTTTAACTGCTTGTAGATTTGAATAGCTGCCACTTGTCTCGCCATAGTAAAGCGACGGCGGAAAAAGCACAAAATGCACAAAGTTTTTTTACACTAATTACGCTAATTAACGCGGATGGGAGGGAATCAAAGACCGCAATTCGAACTCCGAACTTCGATCTCCGAATTCCGAACTCCCCGCTTCCTGTCATCCATAGTCCCGCAACACGGGACGGAGGAGGATCAAACCTGCCGCAACTGCCGTTCGGCCTCGAACCAATGTTCCTGGTCGTTGCCCTGTTCCTGTCCCCGCGACATCCAAATCTCGTAGGCCTTTTTCCCGATTGCATCCCACGAGGGATCTGCTTTTTCCGTCTTTAACGGATTGAGCTTGGCCGCCTTGGTAATCGCATTATGTATTGATTTCATGGCTCCCTGCCTGCTGAAAGTGGGCGACGGAGTTTTATTTGTGGCTATTGTCATAACTTTATTCTTTCTGGTCCTTGTTTACACTTGTTTCAGGGCCGCCAATGCGGCTCCGGCATTGCAGTGCAGGGAATAAAAGGAGAGGGAACGCCCCATCCGTGGGGCAGTCGGACACCTGGTAAACGATGCTCCGTTAGCAGAGGCACCATACGCCCGAAACCGGGATGCGCAAGTTTAATCGGGATGAATCGGCATGGTTGACCGCGCCTTGTCGCGCCGGTTCGCCGCGTCGTAGCTCAGCGAAGACGGGAGTCCAACGAAGACGGAAAAAGTGCAAAAATTATGCGTCTCTTGCGCCTTTTTGCGGCAGACTTGAATGGCCCCCTTTGTTATCCGCAGATTGCGCTGATTAACGCAGATTTTATTTGCCGCAACTTGTTGCTTTACTCTGTAAGGAAGGAAGTTTTTGGGGAAGGCAAATTAATCGTCCGGCCGGCAACCATGAACACGCCTTCCCCTTGATGATGCATCGTCCGCGGATGTTTCAGGCGCGGATCAATCCACGCTTTGACGACCTCTAGCACGAAGAAGTTGTATTGGGTTACCAGTCTTCGATCAATGACCTTGCATTCCAGATTGGCATAACACTCGGCGATGAGTGGGGCCTTGACGCACGCGGCGGCCACGGGCGTGAGACCAAAGGCCTTGAACTTGTCCACCGACTGACCGGAAGTGTTACCGCAGCCCACCACCTTTTCGGCCAACTTCACCGTCGGGATGTTAATCACGCATTCACCGGTCGCCTTCAAGGTTTCAAACGAGTAATTCCGGTCGCTCATCACGCAACCCACGATCGGCGGCACGAACTCCATCATCGTATGCCACGACATGGACATGATGTTCGCCCGACCCGCGCGGGCCGTCGTGACCATCACAACCGGTCCGGATTCAAGCAGCCGATAGACTTGCGCCAGCGGAAACGCTCTTTTCTTGGTCATATCACAATTCTTCCTCGGAGACGCGGTTGAGGTCGCCATTGAGGCTTTTGTTTACTTGCGACGCAGCGCGTAACGCCCGGTCTTTTTGTTGCCCACTTTCTCCACCAATCCCGCCTCAATCAACGGACGTAGCAAATCCATCGCTCCCTGCTTGGAAACATTCAGCGCGGCCCAGATTTCCGGCGGTGCCATGCTGCCGTGATCACGAAGGAGTTGCAGCAACCGCTCCTGCCTGGGTCGCAGAACCAGTTTCTTCCCCGGAGTAGGATTGAGTGCCTGTATCCGCAGCCACACCCGTTCCAAAGTTTGTCGAAGCCCTTCGGCGCAATATTCCAACCAGCCGGTGAGGTCTTCGCCCTCGCGTCGCACCGCCTCCAGCGCGGCGTAGTAACGCGGGCGGTCTTCCCAATAATATTCGTCCACCGAGAAAATGTGGTGCGTGTCGAAACCGCGCCGGTAAAGCTCCCACAATGCGAGCGCGCGGCCCGTGCGCCCGTTCACATCGGCGAACGGGTGAATGGTTTCGAACCGATAATGCACGATGGCCGAACTGATCACCGGCGAAAATTCGCCCGACTGTTTGTTCCACCATTCAAGCAGTTCAAACATCAGCCCGGAGACATCTTCCGGCACGGGTGGCACATGGCGTCCCACGCGCACGGCAATGGTGCGATAACATCCCGCCTCGCCTTGATCCATCACCCCATCGGCGAGGAGGCGATGGAGCTTCAAAACATCCTCGTGACGGATGATTTTCCTGTCCGCGCTCTTTTCCACATAACGCAGACCGGCAAAATAATTCAGCACCTCGCGTTGTGAACGCCGGTTCGACGACGCCAGTTCGCGGCCTTCTTCCAAGGCGCGCACCTGTTCCAATGTGAGCGGATTGCCCTCAATGGCTGTGGATGCGTGGACATTGCGCGTGCGGGTGTCTTTTTGCAGGGCAGGAATCCAGGAAAGCTCCACGGCTGCGCCTTGAATCCGCTGCCGCAACGCCGCCACCGCCTCTACCCGTGCCAGCAGGCGCGGACTGATGGTGAATTGCGGTTCATAACTCATGGAAATGAGTCAAGCATGAGTCAAGTTATCAGTCAAGCGCGGGAAAACCACCGGCGACACGTCAACAGAATATGTCGAAAATTTGCCATAATTTCGACATAACTTTGGAATATGTCGACGGCAGCGATATGGTTGTTGCCTTGGTGTTATAGTGGCGTTGTGCTGGTGTAGTTCTGGCGCCGAACGCGCCATTGCCGCAAAAAAGCGCAAGAGACGCAGATTAGAGGGAACTAAAGACTGACCCACTCACGACCGGTCCGGATTCAAGCAACCGATAGACTTGCGCCAGCGGAAACGCTCTTTTCTTGGTCATATCACAATTCTGGGATCGACCTCTTTATACATCACTTAAACTTTGCAAAGCGTGCATCAATCTCTGGACGAAGTTCAACTCCTACTGCTTCAAACACGGCGAGCAATTCCTCATATGCGCCTTTGCCGCCGAGGAAATCCCAGAACTCTTCGGCCACCAACAATTCTTCCGGCAAATCGTAAAGCCCGGCCAATGTCCAGCGTTGATAGGGTTCTGGCTCGTATGGATTGTATGGAATAGCTAGGCCCGTTTTTAGCTTGGCCTTGGGACTTGCCTGCAAACGATACGCCGCCCATTCGAGCATCTTACGCTTGTGCGCTTTGAACTCGTCCATATTTGGCTTGGCAGTTTTGAGGTCGAAATAATACTCCACATCATCCTTGGCGATGAGAAAAAGGTCAACGCGCGGTTTCTTTACGGTCTTGATTGTGCCGGTGTTAGCAACTTTGCGGATGCGTTCTATCTCATACTTGTCAAATTTTAGAAATGACCGTGAATAAATCTGAAACCGTTTCAATTGGACTCACAAAGTCTAACGAGTAATGCGGATAGCCTTTTGGATCAGAAAAGGTACGTGGCGATTCGGGTGACACAGGTTCAAGAAATTCACCGAAGTAATTCAGAACTCTGTTTTCTGCTTCCTCTTCGGTTGTTGCGTCGGGGACTAGCTTATAAGTCATGTATTGTTCTTCGCCCGTTCTCACTTCAATAGCCGCAATGAAAAGTTTTTTACTCATTTCAATGATTCTCCTTTCCGGCAATGGATGACGCTGTTGGCTGAAAATCGGTGTATGGAATTTCGCACTCGCATTCACGACAAATGTAGTAGGCAACATTCCGAGCTTCGGACTTAACGAATTCTCCATTGCCATCAACAACATCAACCGCTGTGTCGAAGACTTCCAAAAACTCATCTTTGTTGCCGCACTTGCATTTGTAGGCCATAACTAAACTCCAATCTGCAGACGCAAATCACGCAACCGACCCTCAGCCATGTAAAGCACGCCAACGTCTTCCGGCAGCACGTTTCTGAATCGATCTTTAATTTCTGGTTGAGTTTCCACGACTTGGTTGTATCGCTTCAATTCGTTTGAAATGATAACTAGTGGCGTGTTGTATTCACGCAGAGTTGCAAGTCTGCCAGCTCCCGACCAAACGCCAGTGGAAAGCTCTACCTCGAATGCACGTTCAGGATAGAACAACTTTCCGGCTTCACGAAACCAAATCACATCAATGTTTCTGAGCGAGTCATAATTTGCATATTGCAGTTCGGGGCATTTCTCCAGCTTGGCAATTTCGCCAAGCTCTCGCTGGTTGAACTTTTTCGACTTGTTTGGGCAGTAGGTCGAAAAGCCACGAATGTTTCCAATCTCCAGCAACCGACCTTGCAAGACAGTGTGAAAACTTTGCTCGACGGAAGTTTGCTCGGCGGACTTCTCAGTCACAGCTAAGAGCATGTCCCAGCGGTTCAGAAAATCACGAAGCGAAAAGCGGTTGTTGCGCCCCTTTAACGCAAGCTCGAGCTCCTTCTTGATGATTATTTTGAATTCGCCGTTGCGGTCGTGGCTCATTTCCGGCAGCCGTTTTATGAATAACTGCATCGGAATAATCAGTGTGTTGTCCACCGAGCCGCACACAAACGCGATGAAGGAATTCTCAAGGTTGGCGACCTCTTCAGCGTTGATGTAGTTCAAGCCAAAGAAATACTTACCAGTGTCTGCAGCTACTCTCACCAAGACGTTTGCATTTTTGATGCGAAATGCGTGGCAGCGCAAAACGCGAATCGGCTCAATATCGCCAGCAACTTTCTTTGCTTCCGCAAGAAAACTTTCAAGCAGGCGTTTGGCTTCCGCGCTTTGATTCATAAATCAACCAATGATTCCGAGATTGTAGCCACGAAGATACGCATTGAGCAATTCTCCATTTTCCGCCTGTTTGATTGGCTCACCTTCCGTATTAAGTTTGGCAATTCGGCCACGTTGAATGTAGTCGCGAATGTTGTGTGTGGTCTTGCCTGTTTTAAGCGCGGCCTCTTCAAGTGTTACTAAATCGGGATTGTTGACGACGTAAGCGACAGAATCTTCGCGCAGAACAAAAGACGATTTTAACCTTTTGATCTTTGTCATTTTCGGCTTTGCAGAAGCTCGGGCGGAACGCTTGGCCTTGCGTTTAGTTTTTGAGCCAAGCTTTGGATATTTAATCATCATGGTCGCTAAAGCATGAGTGTGAGTCGGAAACTGGGCAGCGTCAATCCGCGCCGGTGGTTTGTGAATACGGCAGAAAATGGCTGGTTTTCGTCAATTGATGTGGCGAAGTTTTCTTTGCGCCGATGTAAAGATTCGGGCAAGTTCGTCGGAAGCAGATTTATGATTGCAGCTCTTACCGGATTAATCGCCGGCATCATCCACGTGTGGTCGGGACCGGATCATCTGACGGCTATTGCGCCGTTGGCGGTCCGCCGACCTGAACACGCTTGGGTGCCCGGCGTCCGTTGGGGCTTCGGCCATTCGGCTGGCGTGGCTGTCATCGGGTTGTTGTCGCTTTGGTTGCGGGATTTGTTACCGGTGAATTTGTTGTCGTCGTGGGGTGAGCGTTTCGTGGGTGTGATGCTGTTCGGCATCGGTCTGTGGGCTTTGCACAAGGCGCTCAAGAGCAATGTGCACGTCCATGAACACGAGCACGACGGCGAGCGGCACGCGCATATCCACACGCACGGTCATGCTGCCGCCAAGGCGCATGAAAAGCAGCAGGCGCATCAACAACACACGCACGCGGCTTTCGGCATCGGCATCCTGCATGGACTGGCCGGCAGTTCGCATTTGATCGGGGTATTGCCGATTCTCGCTTTTCCGACCAGAACCCAGGCACTGGCGTATCTGGTGGCGTTTGGCGCGGGCACGATAATGTCCATGGCCGTATTTTCAACCGGCATGGGTTGGCTGGCCAGACGGTGCAACGCCAGTGGCCTGAATGTTTACCGCGGTTTGATGAGTACTTGCGGCGTCGCGGCAATGGTTGTTGGCTGTTTCTGGCTGGTAACGAGTTTTCGTTGAGACGGGAATTTTGGAGTGCGCCGACATGTAGGCGCTTTCAAAAGCGGTGACGTGTCACCGCATTCCAAAAAAATTGTCTTGCCAAGCCCGCCGGTCAGTCTTTATTTTCCGACATGGCAGCACCGCGCAATCCTGGATTCGACGGCCAGTTCTACCAGTCTGCGGATGAGTTTTTCCCCGCGAACAGTCATCTCGCGCTCACGTTCGACGACATCACGCTCGCAACGCTTTATTCCGAGATTCTCCCGCGCGACACACATCTCGACACGCAGCTTGCGGAAAGTCTGTGTCTCAATATTCCCGTCATTTCGTCCGACATGGACACCGTGACCGAGTCGCGCATGGCGATTGCCATGGCGCTCAACGGCGGGCTCGGCCTCATTCATTACAACATGCCGGACCGCGAACAGCTTTCCGAAGTCAGCCGCGTGAAAAATCACGTTCACGGCCTGATTCAGGAGCCGATCATCGTCGCGCCCGACCAGCTTATTGGCGACGTGCTCGCGATGATTGAACAAAGGAAATTCGGTTTCAGCACGTTCCCGGTCGTTGATAAAAAAGGAAAGCTTGTGGGCCTGTTGTCCGGCCACGTCGTCAAGCCGCGTTACGCCAAAAAGAAAATTTCAGAGGCGCTGACGCCGCGCGCACAGGTTCACACCGTCAATCAAAAAGAACTCGGCAAGGACCCGATTGCGCGCGCCGACAAATTTTTCACCGAGCACATCGGCATCCACAAATTGCTTGTCGTGGATGACAAGGACAAATTGTGCGGTCTCATCACGATGAGCGACGTGGAGCGCATCACGCAGGAACGCAACGAGCAATTCAAGCCCGCGCGCGATTCGCACTTCCGGCTGATTTGCGGCGCGGCGGTTTCGGCCACGCGCAACGCCTTCGGCGAATTAAATCGCGACCACATCCTGAATCATGTCGGCGCGCTCGTCGAACGCGGCGTGGATGCCGTTGCTGTTTCCACCGCGCACGGTCACACCAAGGGCGTGGGCGACACTGTGCGGGTGTTGCGCGACGCGTTCCCGAAACTCCCGCTCATTGCCGGCAACGTCACGAGCGCGGCGGGCGTTGAATTTCTTGCGGATTGCGGCGCAAACGCCGTCAAAGTGGGGCAGGGGCCGGGTTCAATTTGCACCACGCGCATTGTCGCGGGTGTGGGCATTCCGCAAATGACGGCGCTCTACGTTTGCTCGCGTGCGGCGGCCAAAAAGAAGGTCGCCATTCTCGCCGACGGCGGCATCACAAAATCCGGCGACATCGTAAAGGCGCTGACACTTTCGCAAGCGGTGATTTGCGGCGGAATTTTTGCCGGATGCAACGAAGCGCCGGGCGAGGTCATTGAAATCAGCGGCAAGTTTTACAAACGCTATCGCGGCATGGGCAGTTTTGCTGCGATGAAGGCCGGTTCGGCGGCGCGTTACGGCCACGAAAAAGGGCCGCTGCAGAAAGTCGCCCCGGAAGGCGTCGAGGCGCTCAAGGAAGCGTGCGGTTCGGTGGACCGCGTGCTGGCGCAACTCATCGGCGGCATCCAGTCTGGCATGGGCTATCTCGGCGCGGCCAACCTCACACAACTCCGTGACAAGGCGCGTTACATCCGCGTCAGCCCCGCCGGCATGCGCGAAGCCGCCCCGCACGACGTGGTGGAATTGAAGACGGGGAATTAGACGGAAGGCGGAGGACGGAGGACGGAAGTCGGACGACGGAGGTCAGATATCCGACATCTGACTTCTGACCTCTGGCCTCCGGCTCAAAACTCAATCGCCTCGTTCAGTTTGCCGCATTGGGAACACCGCGAGCGGTCCACGTCGGGGTCGTCGGTGTAAACGCAACCGCAATTTGGGCAGCGGAAAATCCGGTCTTCCGGATGCGTTGGCCAGAACCGGCGGCGGCGCATCTCGGAATAAATCCCCAAACCGCACAGCGCGCCGAGCAGCACCGTCACATAAATCACTATGAGTGCGGGGATGGACATGTCACGGGTTTGGAGGCGCGTTCGTCGCAGCCGGTGCGACGGTGTGCCAGTCGAAAACGAGCCGGCCGATGGTCAGATCCGACGAAGGCGCAAAGCGTGCGGCGCGGGCAAGTTCGAGCGCACGCTGGTCGGCGGCATCATAATGACCGGCGGTTTCCATGGGATTATCTGACGGCAGTAAAACAGTGGAAATGACATTGCCCGCCGCATTCACGAGCACCTGCACTTTGCTTGGCGCCAGCACGTCCGCATACGGCCACGACGGCAGTTTCATGGGTGTAAGCAATCGTCGCCGGGCCAGGCCGCCTTCGATGCGCAACGTCGAGGTTTTGGCAAGCACCGGTTCAACCGGCACTACTGGCACGGTGAATCGGGGCGGCGTTTTTAATTCAAATTGAAAGGTCGTGAAACGGTTTGTCTGCATGAATTGGCTGAAGGTTGCGCCCAATTCTCCGACGGGGAGTGGCAGCCAACGCGGCGGTTCCGTCCATTCCATGCGGTGAAATTCCACGGGCGGCGGCTCCAGCCACGCCGGCCCGGCAAAACCTTTGCGGTTCGGCAGTGCGAAGAGCGTTGGGTCGTTCAGCGCCAGCCATTCGCCGGAGCTGGCTGTGAGTTTCAGCGCGGGAACATTTTTCACGGCGCGTGGAACAATCGGTTTGTATTCGCCAAACGCAAAAATCAACGCGAGTTGCGCGGCAAAAACGAGCGCGATAAGCGTCAGCCAGCGGCGCAAAGACCATGAACCTGCGCCCCGCTCTTCCGGGGGGGCTTCCGTCTTCGTCCCGCATTGCGGGACTACGCCGAGACAAGCCGGCGCGGTAGGCCCGCCTCCGCTTTGCAACTCCGGCGCGGCAGGCCCTCCGCCGACAAGTTCCGCGGCGGTTGAATCTGCGCGCGCGGTGTTCATGGTTGGTCGGATGTGCCGATGACGACGCGCGGCAGCGTGGCTAGAACGATGTTGCAGATGCCCGCGTCGCGCGCGAGCAGTGTCACGCGGACGAGTTGCTCGTAAGTCACGGCTTTGTCGGCGTGGATGACGAGTGTGAGCGGTTCGCGCAGTCCTTTCGCGGCGCCGCGCAAGTGCGATTTCAATTCGTTCTCATTGACGATTTGATCTGCGAAAAACAGCCGTCCGCCGGCATCAATCGCAACGGACACCGTCGGTTTGTCCGCGCCAGCCAGACCGTCGGCGACGGGCATGCGCAACGACAGACCCGGTGTGGGTAAAAGCATGGCCAGCATCAGAAAAATGAGCAGCAGAAAGAAAACAGCCACGAACGGCGCCACGTCAAACGGGCTGCGCAAGAGACGGGCATTGCGCGGGAATTTCATGAGGATTTGGGACCGCCGTTTTCGGTGACGATGTTGACGATTTCGCCGGCGGCCCGTTCCATGTCGAGGACGATCTTGTTGATGCGGCTGACGAGGTAATTATACCCGGCGTGAACCGGAATGGCCACGGCAATGCCCGCCGCCGCGCAAATGAGCGCCTCCCAAATGCCGGCAGAGAGCGTGTTGACGTGCGCGTAAAGGCCGTCGGTTTGCAATCTCATAAAAATGCGGATAAACCCGATGATGGTGCCGAGCAAACCCAACAGCGGCGCGATTTGCGCGATGGTGGCAAGCAGGTTCAGTTTTTCCTCAAGGCGCGGCACTTCGGTGAGGCCGGCTTCCTCCACGGCTTCGCGCACACGCTCGCGTCCGCGGTCGCGGTTGAGAATGGCGGTTTTGACAATGCGCGCGACGGGGCCGGGCGTGGCGTCGCAGATGGAAATGGCTTCGACAATATTGTCGCGCTTAAGAACATTGCGCACGCCGTTGAGGAATTCACCGGAATTGATTTGCGAGCGATGACAAAACAAAACGCGCTCGATGAACACAACGAGTGCAATGGCCGCGGCAATCAGAATCAGCCAGATTATCGGGCCGCCATTGGTCAGAAGCAGTGGTAACATGCGGCTTTTATAGGCGGTCGCGTGACAAGTGACAAGTGACAAGTAACGCGTAAGGTGACGCAAGTCCCATGTCTCGCGTTTTGGCTTGCTTCACACGCACCATCAACGAATGCTTTCGTTCATGGATGTCGCAGACGAAAAAGTACTTGTGTTCCCGCGTTCGGTTTTCGAGCAGCTTGGCGTTTTTCAAGGTTTTTGCGCTGATGTAAATCGCTATTTGCCGACGATTCTTTATCCTAGGAACCACAGTTTTATCCCCCGCTCCCAAGCTGAGATCGATCCTAGCTTCAAACAAATCATTCCTTATGTCGTGATTACAGACGGAACGAATGTTCTTCATTATATTCGCGGCAAGGATGCCGGTGAAAAACGTTTGGTTGCCAAGGGGTCAATCGGTATTGGCGGCCACATTGACGAAAATCAAGATCATACGCTTTTTTCTTTCGGTTTGCAGCAGGCATTTTTTCAAAGTGCAGTTGAGCGCGAAGTATGCGAAGAACTTTCGATTCAAGGCAAATTTGACGCAAAACCCGTGGGTCTCATCAACGACGATTCCACCGAAGTCGGCCGGGTTCACTTTGGCATAGTGCATGTATTATTCCGCACATCCGAACAGGTGAGAAAAAATGAACGCGTCATTACGCAACTCAAATGGTTGCCTTTTGAGGGTCTGAAGGTGAAACGTGAACAAATGGAAACTTGGTCGCAACTTTGCCTGGATAACCTGGATGCGTTGGTAAACAGAAGTTGAACAGATGAACAAGGAACATTGGAGGTCGAGAAAGGTGGTGATTGTCGGGGCTGGTGCCGTGGGTTCCACCTTTGCTTATACGCTGGCTCAAAGCGGACTGGCTGACGAGATAGGTCTGCTGGACGCCAATCATGAACTGGCAATGGGGCAGGTGCTCGATTTGGCCCATGGCCAGGCCTTTTTCCCATCGGTTCAGATTCGCGTGGCCGAGAAAGCGGACTATGCCGATGCCCACCTGATTGTCATTACGGCCGGGGCCAAGCAACGGCCCGGTGAATCGCGTCTGGCGCTGTTGCAACGAAACGCCGAAATCATCCAAAATATCATGGATGAAATCCTGCGGCAGAATTCACCGGCAGTCGTATTGGTGGTGAGCAATCCGGTGGACATTCTGACCTATGTCGCCCAAAAACGTTCCGGCTGGCCGCGCGGACGCGTCATCGGGTCGGGCACGGTGCTGGACAGCATGCGGTTCCGCTATTTGTTGAGCCAGCATTGCGGGGTGGATGTGCACAACGTGCATGCCTACATCCTCGGAGAACATGGAGACAGCGAACTGGCCGCATGGTCCATGACCAATATGGCCGGTGTGCCGGTCGAACAATTTTGCCCTCTTTGTGGAAAATGCGACAACTGGGAAGAGTCCCGGCGTAAAATTGCCGAGGCGGTGAAGAATTCCGCCTACCACATCATTGATTACAAAGGGGCAACTTGGTTTGCCGTCGGCCTGGCCCTGACGCGAATCACAGGGGCAATCCTGCGCAATCAAAACAGCGTGCTCACGGTTTCGGCGGTGTTGGAAGGGGAGTATGGTTTAAGCGGAGTGTGTCTGGGAGTGCCCTGCGTCCTTTCACAAAAAGGCATCGAACGCATCCTAGAAGTTAACCTGCCGCCTAAAGAACAAAATGCCCTCGAAAAGTCCGCAACCATTCTGCGGGAAATGCTCACGCAATTGAAATTGCCCGGCACATCATAAAAAGGAAGCGACAAAGGAAAACAACCATGCCGCAAGATGCCCCGTCAAAACCCAAGGGATTGCCTGGAGCACAGGCGGCCTGGGCCGCTGAACTTGTCAGTTATCAGGCCGGCGCCATCGTCAGCCGTGAAATTGTGAAGAAACCGACCGGCACCGTGACCTGTTTTGCGTTCGACGAAGGACAGGGTTTGAGCGAACACACCGCGCCGTTCGATGCGCTGGTGCAGGTGTTGGAAGGTAAAGTGGAAATCACAATTTCCGGCAAGCCGCATTGCCTGCAAGGCGGCGAGCTGATTCTCATGCCGGCCAATCAGCCGCATACGCTCAAGGCCCTCACGCGTTTCAAAATGCTTCTGACGATGATCCGGTCGTAGAGAATAGTTTTCGGGAGGCCAAGCTCTGCGAGCCCCTGAAACGGCAGGGCGGGTTGTCCCCAGCCCGCCGAATGAGCGACGCGATGAGGACATCGCGCCCTACCTAAAATCGTGGCACAGACGTCTCGTCTGTGTTCCAATTTTCACAGGCCAGAAGCCTGTGCCACGTTCTTGCTTCACCATGCAAATTGGATTAGTATCCCGGTTCTGAATGATACTCGAATACGAGCTATGGCATTTCTGAACGACAATTATCTCAAACTGAAAGCCGGCTATTTGTTTCCTGAAATCGGCCGGCGCGTGAAAGTTTTCTGCGAAGCGAACCCCGAAGCCGCCCAGCGCCTCATCCGCTGCGGCATCGGCGACGTGACTGAGCCGTTGCCGGCGGCAGCGATTGCCGCGATGCACAAAGCCGTGGACGAAATGGCTGTGCGCGAGACGTTCAAAGGCTACGGCCCGGAACAAGGCTACGAATGGCTGCGCGCTGCCATTGCCAAAAATGATTTCCGCGACCGTGGTTGCGACGTGGCCGATGACGAGATTTTTGTCAGCGACGGCACCAAATGCGACACGGGCAACATCCTCGATATTCTTGGGCACAAAAACAAAATCGCCGTCAGCGACCCGGTTTACCCGGTCTACGTGGACACAAACGTCATGGCCGGCCACACCGGCGAGGCCAACGAAGCCGGCAATTATTCGAAGCTTGTTTATTTGCCTTGCCGGCCGAGCAACGGTTTCATTCCTGAACCGCCGAAACGGCATGTGGACGTGATTTATCTTTGCTCGCCGAACAACCCGACCGGCGCGGTGGCGAATCGTCCCCAACTCGAAGCGTGGGTGAAATACGCGCTCGAACAAAAGGCCATCATTTTGTTCGACGCGGCTTACGAGGCTTACATCACCGACCCGGTGCTGCCGCATTCGATTTACGAAATTCCCGGCGCGCGTGACTGCGCCATCGAGTTTCGCAGTTGCTCGAAAAACGGCGGATTCACCGGCGTGCGCTGTGCGTTCACCGTTGTTCCCAAAACGCTCAATGCCCAGACGAAATCCGGCGAGTTCAAACCGTTACATCCGTTGTGGCTGCGGCGCATGACGACGAAGTTCAACGGCGTGAGCTATATTGTCCAGCGTGGCGCAGAAGCGCTTTACTCGCTGGAAGGCAAAGCGCAAGTGAAGGCTCTTATCGAGCATTATCTCGGCAATGCGAAAGTGTTGCGAGAAGGCGCAAAGAATGCCGGACTGAAAGTTTTCGGCGGTTTGAATGCGCCCTATATTTGGGTGAGAACGCCCAAAGGCGTCACCAGCTGGCAAGCATTTGACAAAATTCTTGGCGCAGCCAACGTGGTCATTACGCCCGGCAGCGGTTTTGGCTCGAAAGGCGAGGGCTATTTCCGCATCAGCGCTTTCAACAGCCGCGCCAATGCCGGGGAAGTCGCCCGCCGATTGCAGGGGTTGAAGTGGTGAATTTCACCATCGGCAGGTTGAATCGTCCAGCGGCTACCTGCTCGCGACGCATGTCGCGAGTTGTTTGGCGGCGCAAGGGTGCTAGATCAGGTTTAGGCGTTCTGCCCTTGTGCCAATCAGGCTATCTAAAGTCAGTTCCGTCTTTGGGGATGGCGACCCGGATTTCTTGATGAATAGGAAAACCGGGAAGATCCTCATGTCTTGAATCAGCTCTGAATGGGCGGCGCAGAGGGCGGTGAGCTGAAAGACGAGGTTGCTCAAAGCCGGTGCGTCCTGCCATTGCTCGAAATGAGGCCAGTGGGCCCAGCCCCAGTCCTCAAGTACGTAAATTCCCCCCGGGCGGAGGAGGGGGAAGGCAATCTCAAAGGTTCGGCGGGAGAGTTCATATTGATGCGATGCGTCGTCGATAATCAGGTCGATGGGGTTGTCCCCGAATTCGGAGGCAACAATGGACCTAATAGCCTCACCGTTATCTTGGGAGACATTGTAGTGTATGCTGACTCTGCGGCCAACAGGGTGCTTGTCCAAAAATTCTTGAACTCCCGAGATCGGTGGGCGTAGATCGATGCCGACATACTTCTGGAGGTTGAACATCAGCATGAGGAGTACCGGAGAGCCGCCTTGGTATGTGCCGAATTCAAGGACGCGGGCCGGAGGTGTCTTCTCGAAGATCTCTTGATAGAGGTCTATCGAATGCTTGTCTTTGATAAGAATGACCTCTTCGGAGGAGGTTTCGTATTTTGCATAGTCAGATAAAATACACTTGAAGTTGACGCCTTCCAGGGCGAACTCAGTCTCGGACTTCCAATCGATGGTGGGCATAGGTCAGTGCTTCTTACTAGAATGGGGGAGCATCTTGCGCCGCCTAACAAGTCGGTATGTAACAAAACCGTTGTATATCCCCGTTCATGGAAGCATTAGCTAACGGATTTGAAGTGGCTTGTCCAGCGGCTATCGGCGAAAGCGACGAACTGAAAAGCCCGATCACCCTCCCACCTCCTGATGGGTGCCTGAAGGATTTTCGAAAAATTATGGGGCCTGAATGACCTGGGCAGTATGTGTCGTCATCGACGACAAAATACTCAAGCTGGCGAAGGTTGAAGGCGGATAATCGGTAAAGCAAAACCGCGACTGGCCTGCCTGGATGACCTCGCCCGGTCGCAGCTTGTGGGACAAGATTCGATTACCGTCCACCAAAGTGCCGTTGCTGGAACGGAGATCCATGGCAAAAAAATCGGCTCCTTGGCTTAGGATTAAAAAATGGTTACTCGAAAGGGTATCATCCTCCACACATGCGTCCGCGTGATCACCCCGTCCGACAACCAGCGGTTTCTGTCCCAAAGCCCAGTGTTGGACCACCGAGCCGTCCGTCCGTATCTGATACAGGAATGCCATATTTGCCTTCCCTTTAATTCATTCACCAGCGAGTTGAAGCTAAGACACACTGTGCCTGCGATGTCAATCCCGACTTGTCGGGAAACGAAACGGTCAGCCGACGTTGGTTCCGGCAATTTTGTCAGGCCGCATTTCTTTAGGGTGCTGGTGGTGCATTCGTGCAGGCGACTTGGTAAAACCTCTTAGCCTGTCCAGCGAGAACGGCATCGTTGGTGCAAAACCCGTTGCCATTTCCAGGAAGCCAAGGGGTGAGTGGCACCCACTGGTTCGTGGTCAAAACCGAACAACACTGCAACTGATACCACTCATTGGTGGCGGTGTCCCAGCAGAGCTCAACCTGTGAAGCGCGGATGGAAAGACGCGGTGGCTCAGGCACAGACACCGAGAACGCTTGTGTCTTCACTGTCACGCCCCACGCTCCAAAGACGAAATTGTAGTTGCCCGGCGGGAGCGTTCCTAGGTTGTACTGCGTGGAGACAGTGGTGACGATGTCCATGCACTCCATCCCCACCTCCGTCCAGAATTGCGCATCCACAGACACGATGTTTCCGAGGAGCAGAGGTTGGCCCCAATTGCCGACGGATACGCACGAGTTGGGCAAATCCACGGTGACCGCCACGGACACGGTTGCCCCATTCGTTTGGGGACTAATAGTAACGGCAGCCGGAGAAGGAATGTAAGGCTCGAGCGTCTGTGCCCCGCATTCGGGGACGGTTTGCGGCCCAAGCACGACGATGACAAGGGACACAACGATGATATGAATGTCTTTGAGTGTTGTTTTCATGGTTACGTGTACGTTTAGTTTTGTGGTGGTGCGATGCGGCCTGACAGGTATTCGGCCAAACCACGGTTTGGCCGAGTTCGGGAGGCAAGATTCTTGCTTTCCCTATCATGTACCTAGAATAAGCTAGTTTACGAGTAAAAGGCAAGTTAATAATTTGGCCTAATTTATGAATGCAAGCTTAAGTAGCTTTCCAAGACGTCCTACTAATGCGGCTAATGCTACAGCCCGCCAAAGGAGGCCTTTGGGCGACTGGTTCCGAACCCGAAGTTAAAGTTTTTGGATCAGTGCCGGGAAGTCATGCGGTTCAAACGCCTTTTCTCTGCGCATGGAGACGGTCTTGCGTTGTTCGCAATCAAATTAACCATTGGCAATCAACTGCCAGTCTGTTATTCAAATCGTTCGCTTTTTACCGAAGCGGCTGAACTTTTAACCAAAACGATTTTATGTCACAGCATCGCAGTCTGCGCGCGGCGTCCACTCTTGGCAGCAAGCGCAATGTCCTCAAACGTTTCGAGCGTGTGGCGCTTCTTAAAAAGCGCGGCCAGTGGAAAAACGGCGACCGCATCACCGGCCTCCGCAAAACCAAGCCGGACGCCTAGAGAAGGTAGAAGGCAGAATGATGAATGCAGAAATATTTCCCGAGTTCCGTTTCTGCATTCTACATTCTTAATTCTGCATTCGCACGTGGTTCGTCTTCAAAAATTTCTGGCCGATGCCGGTGTGGCTTCGCGCCGCACAGCGGAACAAATCATTATGGCCGGGCGGGTCAGCGTCAACGGCCAGTCCGTTTGCCGGTTCGGAACGAAAGTTGATCCAGTGCATGATAAAGTGGCTGTGGACGGCAAGCCGGTTCGCGCCAAACGCAAGCTTTACGTGGCCCTGCACAAGCCGCCCGGCTGTGTTTGTTCGCGCAAGGATGAATTGGGACGTCCGGTAATCCACGATTTATTGCCAAAAGAATGGCAAATGCTTCATTCCGTTGGCCGTTTGGATTTCGACAGTGAAGGATTGATTTTTCTGACCAATGATGGACAATTCGCCTTGCACCTGACGCATCCGCGCTACGGCGTCCGCAAAAAGTATGTGGTCACCGTTGCAGGCCGGGTGGACAAGGCGATGCTCGCGGAGTTTACGCGCGGCGTCTGGCACGCGGGCGAAAAGCTCCGGGCGCAGGCGGTGCGGCTCGTTTCAGCCGGTCGTGCGCGAAGTGTGGTGGAATTGGAACTGGGCGAAGGCAGGAACCGCGAGGTGCGGCGGCTGTTTGAATCGCAGGGTTTGACGGTGAAACGGTTGCAGCGGACGCAGATTGGGAAAATCAAATTGGGCGAGTTGAAACCGGGCCGATGGCGGACATTGACAGAGACAGAGATAAGAACTTTACTTTTAGAATTATGAAAATGAATTACTGGCTGACTTTGGGCGTGATGATGGTGACGAGCGCAGTCGCGCAGGACAACACAAACGCGGTGCCGCAAATGCCCGCGCCATCC